>Ga0073928_10009513_pt1 | contig 11808 bp, 8 predicted proteins | sample PaiPotPPA55metaG_FD_76969 | JGI IMG/M metagenome (GOLD analysis project Ga0073928, IMG submission 76969) | Iron sulfur acid spring bacterial and archeal communities from Banff, Canada, to study Microbial Dark Matter (Phase II) - Paint Pots PPA... ...
ATGCAATACCAGCCGGGGCGTCAGATCACCTGCTGGGCGGCCTCGGCTTCGCCCGATGGGCGCAGGAGGTGGAGCAGCAGGAGCGGGAACTCGGTGTGTTCTTCGACACGATCGTCGTCTGCAGCGTCACCGGCAGCACCCAAGCGGGAATGATCGCGGGATTCGCGGCACAGGATCGGCCACGGCGCGTCATCGGCATCGACGCCTCTGCGAAACCCGGCGAGACGCACGACCAGATCGCGCGAATCGCCCGGCAGACAGCTGCACTCATAGACATCGACAGAGAACTTCGCGATGACGAGATCGTCCTGGACGAGCGCTACCACGCCGGCACATACGGACTCGCCGATCGGCGAACCGTCGACGCCATCAAACTCGGAGCCCAGCTCGAGGGGATGATCACCGACCCGGTCTATGAAGGCAAGTCGCTGGCCGCGATGGTCGACATGGTGACCCGGCGAGAGATCGAGCCCAGCGCGACCGTGCTCTACGCTCACCTGGGTGGCCAGCCCGCCCTCAACGCATACAGCAGCCTGTTCGACTGAGCACCGGTGACTGTTGAGGAGTTGAACCGCCGGCTGTTGAGAGCCCGCGATGCGATGGACCGCACCTACGGTCAGCATCTCGACGTCCCGGCGCTCGCCGCGATCTCATACATGTCCGAGGCCCACTTCATCCGCTCGTTCCGAGCCACCTTCGGCGAGACGCCCCACCGCTACCTGCAACGACGACGCGTCGAACGCGCGATGTACCTGCTGCGCGGCAGCGAGCGCGAAATCACCGACATCTGTTTCGACGTGGGCTTCACCAGCCTGGGTAGTTTCAGCCGGACATTCGGCAGGATCGTGGGCGAACCTCCGAGCACGTATCGCAAGCGAGGGCCCCTCCAACCTGTGCCAACCTGCTTCGCCATGAGATGGACCAGACCGAGCAGTTTTGGAGAAGCGCCCCGGGAGCGGCGGTCCTAACCTGACGGACGTATCAACCGTCAATCAATCGAGGTGACGCGACATGCTCAAGTCCATCCAGATCAGCTCCATCTACGTCTTGGACCAGGACCAGGCCCTTGACTTCTACGTCGGCAAGGTCGGCATGCAGGTGCAGACCGACCTGGACCTCGGCTTCATGCGCTGGTTGACCGTCTGCGTTCCGGGGGACCCATCGCGCTGCGTCCTGCTGGAGAAGATCGGGGGCCCGTACATGGACGACAAGACGGCTGACCAGGTCCGCGAAGTGCTGAGCAAGGGCGCCTCTGGTGGTCATCTGTTCTTGACGGTCGACGACGCCGGCAAGACCTACGACGACCTGGTCGCCAAGGGCGTCGAGGTTACGCAGGAACCCACCGAGCAGCCCTACGGGATCGACTTCGGCGTACGAGACCCATTCGGGAACAGCGTCAGGTTCAACCAGCCCGCCGGGGTCACAGCCTGAGGGCAGGCGGGTGCAGCGCCGCCACTCACAGAGCGGCGGCGCTGCTCAGCGCATCCGCCGCGACGAGTTTCCTGGCCAGCCTGACTTTGGCAACGAGCGCTTCGCGCGCGAACGGCTTGCCGAGGTACTCGCATTGCAGGTTATACGCGCGGTTCAACACCTCGGCGCTGTCCAGAAGCCCAGTCATGATGACCACGGGAACTCGCGCGTGCTCCGCGCTTGCCCGAACGGTACGGATGAGATCCCATCCGTCGCCATCCGGTAGGCCGATGTCGATGACCATCACATCGACCCCCCTCAATAGTTCGGTCTCAGCCTGCTTGAATGTGAGAGCCAAAATCGCCCGCATCCCCTGACTCTCGAGTACACGGCACGCAACAGTTCCGAGGTCGATATCGTCATCGACGACGAGCACACGCTCTGATGCTGCGTCAACGGCCGTTGAAGGTCCGCCCGCTGCGGCGGCCGCGTCGCCGAGTACAACGTGGCCAGATTGCGCAGACGCCAGCAGGGTGCCGATGGCATCGGCATCCATCGGCCGGGCGAAGTAGTATCCCTGGGCCAGATCGTAGCCGGATGCCCGCAGATGCGCTGCCTGGTCGACACGTTCGACACCCTCGATCACGATTCGCAACTGCAAGGCTCGCACCACGCCGACCACGGCATCCAGCAGCCCGCTCGCAACGTGTCCGTCGGGCACGTGATCCACGAGCGACTTGTCTATCTTGACGATGTCGACCGGCAATCGACGCAACCTCGCGAGAGAGGATGCTCCAACGCCGAAATCATCTATTGCCAGACGAATGCCGAGCGACTTCAGGCGCCCCAGGACCCGAATCGCGCTCTCGAGGTCCTCCATCAACGCTGTCTCCGTCACTTCCAGGATCAAGCATTCCGGCTTGATTCCGCTTGCCCGAAGGGCTTCGCCAACGGTGTCCACAATGTCGTGCGAGCGCAGCTGGCGTGGCGAGAGATTGACGCTCACACTGAGGTACCCCGTTTCAGGGAATTGAAGCTGCCATCGAGCGAGACAGTGGCAGGCGTCGTTGAGAACTCGGATGCCAATTTGCACGATGGCACCTGTCTGCTCTGCCACCGGGATGAACACAGCGGGCGGGATGACCTTTCCGTCGGGGTTCCTCCACCGCGCGAGCGCCTCCACCGACACCAACCGACCGCTGGCAATATCGACTATGGGCTGGTAATGAACCAATAGTTCGTCGGTGTGCCACGCCATTCCCAGGGCATACTCGAGTCGTGTTCGCTCGACCACGGCCAGATGCATCTGTGGCTCGTAGACGGAGTAGCAGCCGCCACCCGACGCCTTTGCGACATACATAGCCAGATCCGCGTTACGCAGCAGCTCGTCGGCGGACTCTCCGGGTTCGGCGATCGCAATGCCGACGCTCGCGCCGATGCTGACCTTCGTATTCCCTAACGTGAACGGAATCTCGAGCGCAGCGAGGATCCGCAGCGTGACGACCATCGCCTGCTCGCGCGAGCCATTCGACACGAGGATTGCGAACTCGTCGCCACCGAGCCGCGCGGTCAGATCGTCTTCGCGCGTGGTTGCGACCACGCGCCCAGCAACCTGGACGAGGAGCTGGTCACCGACGGGGTGCCCGTAGGTGTCGTTGACTCCCTTGAACCCGTCTATATCGAACATCAGCATCACCACTTGCGCGCCCGCGTCCTGCACCGCAGCCAGCCTGCGCTGCAGCGACCGCTGGAGCATTGTCCGGTTGGGCAGAGCGGTCAGCGAATCGTGCGTAGCTTGATGAGCGAGACTTTGACCGAGCCGCGCGTTCAGATACAGAGCGATACACATGCGCGCAAGAGTCAGAGAGACGAGCGCGATCGCCCATATGACCAGATCCAGTGTCTCGCCATCGACAAAATACTTGATGATTGCGAAGACCGATGACAGGGCTACGGGAAGGATGGGGACGACGATCCCCCACGCACTGGTCGGAGCGGCCCTCACGCGGACGTCTGCCCGGCTCCGGAAGCAGAACCAGTGCAGGGCGCCGAGACCGACCCCCAAAAGTCCTGCTGTCCAACCGATCGCGAACGTTGATCCAGGCGTATTGTCCCCAACCGCAATTTGGTAGGTCGCGGCGCTGTCCGCCAATGCCACCCCCAAAACGCCAACCGCGATGAGCAGCGGCGAGACTCGTGCGATGGACGCCACCCGCACCACCACCGTTGCCACAAGGGTGAGCACGATCACGTCGGTCACCGGCTCGGCCAGGCTCACGACGACGACCGCGAGCGAGTTGCCGCTGGCGATGATGGGCTCCAGGAGGGTCGCCAGGCCAATCACCAGAACACCCACACCCACAATGAGGCCGTCGAGCACCGCAACGCCGACGGCAAGTCGCGACGAGTTGACGCGCAGGAGGATGACGGCGCCGGCCACCCCCGCTGGGACCTGGAGGAGAAACGCAATGTCGGCTGCGGACGGGAACGTCAGGACGCCGTGCGTGACGAGGGCATTCCAATCCGCAATCCCCTCGCCCAGCGCGGCGAGTAAGGCGTAGGCGCTCCAGCAGTACCAAGCGATTCGACGTCTTCCTCGCGAGCGAGATGCGGCAAGGAGTGCCAGCGCCGCCGCGATAAGGCCCGCGGCCACCTCGGCGAGATTGTGGATCGTGTCTTCCAGCTCGGCACCGCCCAAACCGAGCAATGACGCAACGATCAGAACGGCAATCAGCGCTCCACACGCCGCCGCCGATACGACGAACAGCCGGCGGTATGACACCCCGGCGTCGTTGGCCGAAAAGCGATGGAACACATCTGGAACTACGCGCGCCGCCACGCCAGTGTTTCCGCACCGCGACGACTTCGCGATGCAGTTGCATCGCTCCCTACACACGCGCCGCCCACCGAGCGGGTGTGACTTGAGTTACATCAGCCCGGTGCTCCGGGCACAAAAAAATGGGGCGCCGATGCGCCCCATTCTTAGAAAGTCAGATCGCGATCAGCGGGCGGCGCCGACAGGCGCGGCGACGATTGTGTTGTGAACCGGCGTCACCTTGGGCTCGCCCGGGTCAACACCGGCGGCCTTGAGGATGGGCATGAGCGTCCGGCCGAAGGCTTCAAACGCCTCTTGGGACTCCCAGACATCAGTGACTCGCAGCGCGTTGGGGTCGCCGTACGCGACATGCGACAGACGGCCGGCCGGGGCGCCTTGACCGGCTTCCTCCAACTGGCGAATGGTGAGGTCGTACTTCTCAGTGGTGAATGAACTCGGTGTGAACTCCAACAACATGGCCATGCCGGGTCTCCTTTCTGTCTTCACTCGCCACGAACGCAGCAAAGCTGCTTCTAATGACTGAACAAAGTTGTGAATCTACAGGCATACCCGTTGTGTGACCGAGTCAAACACGACGCTAAGCCGCGTTGGACTCGACGCTCACCTGCGCAGTTAGTTCGTCAAGGGGCATAGGCCGTGCGAAGAGAAATCCCTGTGCCACCGTGTATCCGAGATCGACCAGCGTCGCGGCCTCCGCCTCGGTCTCGACCCCCTCGGCGATCGTCGCCGCGCCGATCGCGGCGCTCAGTTGCAGGATCGCCGTCGCCATGCCACGCGCTTCGGCGCGGACGTCGACGTCGGTGACGAAGGCGCGATCGAGCTTGATCAGGTCGACAGGAAGGTGCTGCAGTCTCGACAGCGACGAATATCCGGTGCCGAAGTCGTCGATGGCCACCTTGACTCCCAGCGCCCGCAGGCGAACAAATGCGAGCCGAATGGGTTCGATGTGGTCCATGAGCGCGCTTTCAGTCAGCTCAACCGCGAGGGCGCTCGGCGGCAGGCCGGTGGTCTCGAGGATCTCCTCGACCCAGGCCAGATCGCTGCTGGCGAGGAGTTGACGGGTCGAGACGTTGACCGACACATAGATGCCGTGGTCGCGGAAAAGGGGTAGGGCATCCTGGCAGGCTGTCTCCATGACCCATCGGCCGATCGGCACGATGAGGCCGCTCTTTTCTGCAATCGGGATGAACTCCGACGGCAGCAGATGCCCGCGCTCCGGGTGGGTCCACCGCAGCAGGGCCTCGGCCCCCACGATCCGCCGGTCGGCAAGATCGATGATGGGCTGGTAGACGATGCGCAACTGCGGGGTCCCCACGGCCAGGCGTAGCGAAGCTTGGATGCCGAGCTGATCCTGCACCTCACGGCGCATCTCCGCGTCGTAGACGCGGTACTGGCCGACGCCCGCGTGCTTGGCACGCGACAACGCGAGGTCGGCATTTCGCATCAGCGTCGGCGAAGAGCCGCGTGTGTGTTCCAGCGCCAGGCCGACGCTGGCGGTCACTCGAATGCTGTGATCGCTGACCACAACGTCGGCGTCCAGCGCGGCGCGAACGCGCTCAGCCGCCTCCACCGCCTCCGCGCGATCGACGAGCCAGGGTGCCACCACCGCGAACTCATCGCCGCCTTGGCGGGCCACGATGAATTCCGGAAACGCGTCGGAGATACGGCTGGCAACCTCGAGAAGGACGGCGTCGCCGACGTCGTGACCAAGGCTGTCGTTGATGAGGTTGAAGTCGTCGAGGTCGAGCAGGAGGAGCGCTCCGCCAGCGGACAACGCGGGATCGTTGAGGTGCTCGATGAGGGCCGAGCGTCCCAATAGCCCCGTAAGCGAGTCGTGCCGGGCGGCTGACAACCTCAGGTCGTTCACCCGATGGCGCTCCGCGTCGGCTGACACCTCGGCGGTGATGTTGGTCGATATCGAGATGACACCGACGATCGCGCCATCATCGTCACGGAGAGGTGCGTTCAGGGCGAGGTACGTTTCGCCGTTGACGAGCGTGCGCGTCGTCGATTCAGAGCCGCCGAGGGCGCGCTGCAACGCATGCAGGGCCACTCGATCCTCGGTGAACTCCGAGACGTGCTTGCCGACCAGATCCTCGGGGCGAGTCCCGGGGCGCTCGAGACCGCCGGAGACGAAGGTGACACAGAGTTCGGTGTCGAGCGTCATGAAGATCACCGGCAGGGTGGCGATAGCAGCATCAATAAGCCTCTGAGTGCGGCGCTCTGCGCTCCCGGCCACCTCCTGCTGCTGAGTGAGGTCCTGCCCAACCATGAGAAGTTGTATGGGCTGTCCGGAATCGTTGCGAAGCACCGACGCGATGCAGAGGATCGGAACGTCGCTGCCATCGCGGCGCCGCAGTACCCGTTCCGCGGAGTAGCCATCCATGGCGCTGCTGGCAAGACGTTCGACCATCTCGTCGGCGGCTGTTCCATCGGCGGGAAACAGCACCGCCAATTCCTTTCCAACAAGATCACCGTCACCGAAGCCGGTCATCGTACAGAACGCCTGATTTGCCACCTGGATGCGGAACGATGGGATGTCGACGACGAGCTGCCCGAGCGAACTGCGCTCGAACACCGTCTGGTACAGCTGCAAGCCGCGACGCAGAGTGTCGGCGACATGAGAATCACCGTTTGCCTGCAGGCGACCGAGCGCGTCAGAGCGACGAAGATCGGCCACGAACTGACGCTAGCACTGCACATTCGGTGGGACCGTTACGCGCGGGTCGCGATCGGACGTAACTCGCGTGTGTGCGTTGGGTCACACGAGGCGCGTCCTATGCAGGTACAAGCGTCTAGAGTCTTCCTATGAGGTCAAGGGAAAGTTGGCCCTCAGGGAGAACATGCGAGCGCAAGCGGGGCGGGGGGCTCAGCGACGACGTGGCGGCCTCACGCCAGAGCTCCTGGCTTCCCGCTGGACACTCCTGTTGCCCTACCGCGAGCGTGCAATCGGCGCACTCCACCCGCGTTACGGAGAGTTCGCCGACGCTGAGGACCTCGTGCACGAAGCCATGCTCCACGTGGTCCAGCTCCCGGATCTCGAGGAGCATCGCGTCGGCGGTCTGCTGCTCGTCGTCTCGGATCGGCTGGCCATCGATCGCCATCGACGCCGGAGACGCGAGCGTGCGGCTGCATTCCGCCTCAGCGTTCAGGTCGGACCAGCGCCGGAGGAGTTGGCGATCGATCGCGCTGAGGCGACGCGTCTCGCGCGGTTGCTGAATTCGCTCTCAGAAAGGGAGCGGGTCGCGATATTGGGCCGGGCCAACGGTTTGGCACCGTATGAAACCGCAGAGCTTCTCGGCGTCTCGGCCAGGAGCATGCACCTGGCGCTTTCGCGGGCGCGAGCAACTCTCAAGGGATCGAGCAGTGCGGCGCCCTTGCCGCTCTTGCTGTGGTTGCGCGCACGGCTGTCAGCGACCCGGCGCTCGCTGCAGCCACTGGCGATGGCGGGATTGGGATTGGCTGTGTCGGTCGGGATCTTGCAAAACGCTGTCTGGGCGCCCGACCAGCGCAATGCTGCGCCCTCGCTTTCGCCGCAACAGATTCACCTGGACGGGACTGCGACTCCAGCACCACCGCAGCAGGCGCAGGCACCCGCGCGAACCGTTGCCGCTCCGCCGCCTTCGCAGAGCGCGACATCAGCGCCGCCAGCTTCCCCTCCGTCGAGCACCAACACCACCACAACCGTCGCTGCGGTCAACCTCAACGGCCAGGCCACCGGTCATGGGCAGGTGATCAGCGTCACCCACTCCAACCCAACCGAAAGCTTCTTGCAGAGCCTGCAAGCCTGTCTCCAACCCGGAGCGATCTCGCTCAATCCGCAGAACGCCGGCTGTAACAAGTAGAGGCGCCGCCTCCCCAGGAGAGAAGCGACCTCCTCGTTCGTATTACTTGTATGGGCCTTATCGGGTTGGGAATTGGCGCGCTCATCGCGTGGAGTGCTCCATCGCCCCCTGCCGTCGCGTCTGAGAGCTCGGTCCCGCCGGCCACCACCTGCGTGAGCGTCGGTCCCTATACGCCACCGTTCGTGCCGGTGGTCGTGGGGCCATATCAGGTGTGCGTACCCTCGCCATAGGAACGGTGAACGCAGGCTACCCATTGGCCTGCAGATGACCGTTCCCGACGACATCTGGGAACGGCTGATTGAGGGTGCCGCCGTAACGAATACAGCGGCAGGCGACGCAATCTATCGCGCGGGCGAGCTGCCGCGACCCATCGCCCTCCTCTCTGGCACCGTTCGACTGTTCCTGTTCACCACCGGGGGCCGTCAGGTCACGATCCGCTTTGCGGGACCAGGCGAACTGATCGGCCTGGTCGGTTACCTCACCGGCAACGACACGTCGGAAGCCCATGCCGTGACCGACGTGAGCGCGGCAATGCTGTCTTTAGAGCACATTCACGAGATCGGGCGCCAAGAACCGGAGATCCTGTGGGCGCTTGCGCGAGATGCCGCAACCAGCGCCGTCGACGCGTTGAAGCGTGTGGCTGACGCGACGACGGAGCCGCTGACAGTGCGGGTCGCGCAACACCTGCTCGGCCTCGCGACAGCGGCGCCGGACGGCAGCATCGTTGCTCCGGTCAGTCACCAGGTGCTCGCGGAAGCCACCGGAACGGCGCGTGAGGTCGTCACCCGCACGCTTCGCGGCTTCCGGACCCAAGGTCTCGTGGAGACACGGAAGGGCCGCATCGTGATTACGGATCCAGCGCGCCTCACGCGAGTCGCCACGCGCACAGCACCCCAAGAGGGCTCAGCCGAAACCGACATCAGCTGAGCGATGTGCGTCCGCGGCGTTCTTCGTTCGTCGCCCGTTGCGGGGACGTGACGTGGGCTGTACGGTGCAGTACCGACCGCGTTGCGCGCCTACTCAATACTGCGACTCGAGACACGTTGGGACGTGCTCTCGGCAAGCGTGGATGGATCAATAACAGAAGGAATCGGTGCGGCCGGGCTGCGGTGATCCCTTGGAGGTCCTCCACCCATGGCCGTCGAGTTCTTCACCCGCAGACGCATTCGCGTCCTTTCCCTCCTGGTCGGCGGCACAGCAGTGATTGCGGGCGCGTGGCCGGCGGGTGCGTTCGCGGCGACCCAGCCGAGGCTGGGAACAGCGCTCAACTTCACCGTCCTTGCGGCATCGACGATCACCAACACGGACTCGCCGACTGTGATCACCGGAAATCTGGGACTGAACCCGGGAACGTCGGTGACAGGATTCCCGCCGGGCACCGTGACCGGCGTGAAGGAAATCCATAACGCCACAGCGCTGGCGGCGAAGAACGATCTCGCGACCGCATATAACGACGCGTTCACAGCGACGTCGACGTCCGACCTCACGGGTCAGAACCTCGGCACCAAGAACCTGGGGCCTGGCGTCTACACCTTCAGTTCTTCAGCACAGCTGACGGGCCTGCTCACCCTTACCGGCGACGGGGTATTCATCTTCCAGATCGGCAGCACGCTCACCACAGCGAGCAATGCGGTCGTTCAGGTGACCGGCGGCGCGCAAGCGTGCGCAGTCTATTGGCAGATCGGCTCTTCGGCAACCCTCGGCACCGGCACACTATTTCAGGGCAACCTCATGGCGCATGACAGCATCACCATGAACACCAATGCCAATATCCTCACCGGACGCGCGATGGCGCTGGGCGCCGCCCTGACATTGGATGACAACGTCGTCAGTCCGCCAGTGGGTGCGTGCACGGTCGGGGCCGGGGCAACTCCGACTCCGACTCCGACCGCGACTCCGACTGTGACTTCTAGTGCGACTGCGACTTCTACCGCCACGCCCAGCACGACGTCGACGGGCACAACGCCCGTGCCTCCGACAGGCGCCGGGAATCCCAACCCGACGCTGCTTGTGGTTGGCGTGGTGATGATCGTGAGTGGCCTCACCGTAGCCATTGGACGCAGGCGCTCAAATCGCCAACCGCCCGGCCCGGTCTGATAGTCAGCTCTCGGAGGGGCCGCGCGCGAACCCGTAGCTGATCTGGATCAGCTGCCAGATCGTGTCGAGCTCCGCCTCGTCGCGTGGCCCGAAGAGCATCACGAGCGTGCGTGGGGCGATGGCCGCGGCTGGCGAGGGGGTGGGATTCCGCCCATCCCTTATCGATGGCCTCGGCCGCAGCCTCGGCCGGGAGCATTGCGTGCAGGCTCCCGTCTCGGGCGCCATGGAGATGGGCGAACTCGGTGCCGACCATGTACGCATCGGCGGGACCGTGAGCGATTTCTTCGTCGAGGTGCAATGCGCGTGTCTCGGGAAGCGAAACGTTGCTCCGACCCGCGCGCACGCCCTCCAATCCGGTCATGCGCCGCCAGAGTTCCTCCTGCAGCGCGACGGGTGGTGTCTGATCGAGCTGCTGGTGCGGCATTGCGAGGGCGGTGGTCGGCCGGCTTCCAGACCTGGTAGGCAGGTTTGTCGCGGTCTCATCAGTCATGGGCGGATCAGTGCGCCGCGCCTGCCGCCGCCGCGCGCTTGCGAATTCCGATCCGCTCGAGCGCGTTGAGAACACGCTTGCGCAGCCGGATACCCTGCGGGGTAACCTCGACGAGCTCATCGTCTTCGATGAAGTCAAGAGCCTCCTCGAGTGAGAGCTCACGCGGCGGCACGAGCTTGATGGTCGCGTCCTCAGTGCTGCTCCTGATATTGGTCTTCTGCTTCTGCTTGGTGACGTTGACCGCGATGTCCCCGCCCCGGCGGTTGAGACCCACGATCATCCCCTCGTAAACCGCGGTGCCAGGGCCGATGAAGGGCTGGCCGCGCTCCTGCAGCGCCAGCAACCCGTATGCAACCGCGGTTCCGCCCTGGCTGGCGGTCAGCACGCCGCTACGGCTGCTCTGCGGCAGCGCACGCCACCGTTCCCAGCCGAGCACGCGCGACGACATCACACCGGTGCCGCGGGTGAGGGTGAGGAAGCTGCTGCGCAATCCGATTAGCGCACGCGTCGGCGCGTGGTAAATGACACGCACGCCGCCGGCGGCGTCGGTGCGCATTGACTGCATCTGGGCACCGCGCGTGCCCAGCGCTTCCGTGATGCTGCCGAGATGATCCGCGTGTATGTCGATGACGCACTCTTCGAATGGCTCGAGCCGGTGCCCGTGCTCGTCTTCGCGGGTGATCACCTCCGGTCTCGAGACCTCGAACTCGTACCCCTCGCGGCGCATGGTTTCGATGAGCACCGCGAGATGCAGCTCTCCGCGGCCGCTGACCTCGAACACCTCGGCCGTCGTGCCATCCTCCACCCGGAGCGCGACGTTGGTGCGCAACTCGCGGTCGAGGCGGGCGCGCAGCTGGCGCGAGGTGCTGCTCAACGTCTGCTCGCGCCCGGCGAACGGCGACTTGTTGACGCTGAACTGCATACGAAGGGTCGGCTCACCGACCGAGATCCTGGGGAGGGCATGGGGCGCGTCGGGGTCGGCCACGGTGTCGCCGATACCGACATCGGGCATGCCGAACAACGCGACGATGTCGCCCGCACGCGCTCCTTCGACCTCCACCCGGCGCAACGCTTCGGTCATGAGCACGCCGGTGATGGTCTGCCGAGCGCTGGTGCCTTCGACGGTGATC
>Ga0073928_10009517_pt1 | contig 11804 bp, 9 predicted proteins | sample PaiPotPPA55metaG_FD_76969 | JGI IMG/M metagenome (GOLD analysis project Ga0073928, IMG submission 76969) | Iron sulfur acid spring bacterial and archeal communities from Banff, Canada, to study Microbial Dark Matter (Phase II) - Paint Pots PPA... ...
CCTCTACCACCTGCAACAAAAACATCAACCCCTCAACTTCAGGATGGCCAGCCACGATGACCCGAAGAATCCTGATCTCCGCTCAACTGCTCTGCCTGCTGTGTGCTGGTTGTGGTCGCGCACCGGCGATCGATATCATTGGCTCTTTCTTCCCCGTTTGGATGGTCTGCCTGATCATCGCCATTGTTCTTACCTCCATCCTGCGGATCGTTTTACTTCGGTATCAGTTCGAGTCGGAGATCGGGCCGGTGGCCCTCTTCTATCCCTCTGTAGTCATCCTGCTTAGTTGCTTGCTGTGGTTGATCTTCTTCCGCTAAGGAGCTCGTATGGATCAAGAGACGCAAAACCTCAATCGCAAACGACTCGGACGCCGTATCCTCATCGGCGTTGTGGCGGCTGCAACACTCGTCCTCTTGCTGACCGTTTATCAGGTTGATCGTCATCCTCGAACCGACGATGCCAACGTGTGGGCCAACTTCATCGAGATCGCTCCGGAGGTCAGCGGGCGCCTCGTCCAGTTGCCTGTCAAGGACAATGCCTTCGTCAAGACAGGCGGGCTGCTGTTTGTCATCGACCCACGTCCGTACGAGTACGCACTGCAGCAAGCATTGGCCGATCAGGAGCTGCTAGAACAACAGATCATCGATGAGAGGCGCAAGATCGCCGCTCAGAACAGCGCTGTCCAGGCGGCCGGTGCTGCGGTCCACGTCTCGAAGACAGGCATTCAAACCGCCAGCAGCAGCATCGATCTGTCGAAAGCTGCCGTCACCCGCGCTCAGGCAGCCAAGGCCGCTGCCGAGGCACGGTTGAAGTACGCGACCAATGACCTGAACCGCATCCAGCCGCTATTGCAGAAGCAGTACGTCACGGTGGACCAGGTTGATCAAGCCAACACCGCCGTACGCATCGCGCAGGGAAACTACGATGAATCCCAGGCCGCTCTGGCTCAGGCGCAGGCTTCGCTCGACGAAGCCGTCCTGCGACACGAACAAGCCGGCAACACAGCCGTCGAGTCGCAAGCCCGGCTGGGTCAGGCCGTTCATACCATTGACCGTGTAGAAACTCTGCTGGCGCAGCGCCCCGCCAAAGCCGCCAAGGTCGATAGCGCGCGCCTCGATCTTGAGCGCACTCGCGTCCCCGCTCCCTTCGATGCCTATGTAACCAGCATGAACATCTCCCTGGGTGCCTACGCCCATCCGGGCACCCCGCTGTTCACCCTCATCGACACGCGCAACTGGTACGTCATCGCCAACTACCGCGAGTCCAAGTTGAAGAACATCCATATCGGCTCCCCGGTCGACGTCTATGTGATGGCACATCCGGACCGCAGGTTCGAAGGCCACGTGGAAAGCATCGGCTACGGTGTCTTCCCCGAAGACGGAAAAATCGCTGGCGGCCTACCCAATATCGAACGTACGCTCAACTGGGTACATCTCTCTGCGAGATTTCCAGTCCGCGTGCACATCGACGATCCTGACCCGAATCTTTTCCGCATTGGAGCCACAGCCGTCACGGTCGTGAGGTAGTCCTATGAATACGATTCTGTCCACCTGGACCGAGCGCTTCCGCCAGGACCTCGAGCCGACGCCTGGCCGCTGGAACGGCGCACTGCGCATCGTGCTCGCCTCCGTCATCACACTTCTTCTGGTCATGACGCTGCGCATGCCGTTCGCTGGACTCGGTATGTACTTCGTCTTCCTCGTCGGACGCGACTCCCCGGCCGTCTCATTTCGCTCCAGCATCTTCATCGTGTTGACGCTGATCGCCAGCATCAGCACCGTGCTGGCGATCATCATTCTCACCGACAACGATCCCATGGCGCGTGTGCTCGGCGTCGCGGTCGTCGCCTTCTCGGCCGGGATGATCATGTTGTCGAGCACCGTCCCGGCGCTCGCCTCCAGCTTCGGCTTTATCTTCACCACGCTCATTGCGCTCTGGGAGACCCACACCCCCGCTGGCCCCCTGGTTAAGGAGATGCTCTACCTGCTAGGCACCATCTCCCTCTCCGTTATCTCGGTCCTCGCGGTGGAGTACATCTTCGCAGGCCAGCATCCTGCCGAGGAACTCCAACAGCAGCGCGTCATCCGGTACCAAGCCCTCGAAGCCATGTTCGCGCTTTACGCCCAGGGAGCGGACTCCGGGCAGATCTCTCCGGCCGTCATTCGCGTCTCGCGTCTCGCCGCCACCGGGCAGTCCGGAATGCAGCGGATCTACAACACCATCGTAGAGCGCAACCTCGACACTGGCCCGCTCCCCATCGGCACACGCGTCCGCATCACGATGCTGGCGCAGCTCATGGACGTCTCGGCTGCCTTCGGGTTTCAGTATCCGTCGCTCTACGATCCTGCTCTCCGCCAGCGCTGCGCCCACATCGCCGAGCTCTGCCGCGACCTCGCCGCTGGCGCCATCCCTGCTCACCGCAGGCTGGAATTGATGACCGAACGCCCCATCGGGCCCGCTCCCTCGCTCCTCGACCGCGTCGATGACGTGCTCCACTCCATCCTCTCCATGCCACTCGAAGCCGCAGCGGCCGCTGACAAGGAACTAGTAGCCCTGCCCTCCAGCAGGGTTCCTCTCCTTGTTCCCGGGGCCCTCCGGCAGCCCGAGACCATCGCCTTCGCCCTCAAGCTCAGCCTCTGCGCCACCCTCTGCTACCTCATCTATCAGGCCGTGGCGTGGCCCGGTATCTCCACCGCTGTCACGACCGTGCTCATCACCGGTCTCAGCACCAGCGGAGCCACCAAGCAGAGGCTTGTCTTCCGTCTCGCCGGCTCCTTCATCGGCGGCCTCATTCTTGCTCTTGGCGCAACCGTCTTCCTCTTTCCCTACATGGACTCGATCACCTCGCTAGTCCTGCTCACCGCTGCTGTCGCCTTGCTATCCGCCTGGGTCGCCGGAGGACGTAACTTCAGCTATGTCGGGCTGCAGATCGCCTTCTCCTATTACCTTGTGGTCTTCGCGGGCTTTTCTGCTCCTACGGAGCTCGCCCCCGCCCGCGACCGCCTCATCGGCATTCTGCTTGCCCTGGTGATCATGGCCTTCGTCTTCGACCAGATCTGGCCAGTCCGCACCGTCACAGCGATGCGCGCCGCGCTTGCAACCATCCTTCGCGGCGAGGCCAGCTTCCTTCGCCTGCCGCAGACCGCCCGCAGCCACGCCGATCTTCTCCATCACGCTGACAGCTTTCGCGATCAGATTGGCAAGACTGTCGCCGGCATCCGCTCTATGAACGACACCATCGAGTACGAGTTCGGCGTCGACCGCAGTCTTCACGCGCGCACCGGCCAGACCATCCTTCGCGCCGCGCTTACGGCGGTCGCCTTTTTCTGGAATCAATTCGCCGTCCTTCATCACGAGGAAGATCGCGCCTTCCTCACGCAGCCCGAACTGACTGCGATGCGCCGCAGAATGGCCGAAGGAATGGATGCAATGGCGAGCGCCACCGCAAATAAGACTGAGTTTACCGTGATCGACAGCGACTCTCTGATAGATTCTCCGCTTCTCACACATCCCATTTACGGCGAATATGCACGAAACGCAGTCAATCGCTACCAGGAACTTGAACTAGTCGTATCGAGTCTCAGGATGTTGGCGTAGCTTCCATCTCTTTGCCCCAGCATAAGGCCATGTTCCAGCAGCGGCCTCGTCGCTCTGACTCTAAAACCACAATCATCCATCGGCTGACTCGTCACTGAGGCCGAAAGCTATTCAACATTACTTCAAATGTTGGTTGGAGCGCACGGAAGTCCCGTTCCGGTGCAACGAATATGATGTAGTGGAGGTCGCCGTCGCGGCTTGGCATTGCGATCAGCCATTCGTGTTCGGGCAGAGTCATTCCATTCTCGACCAGGGGTGAGCGGCCGCGGAGTTCCATGCCATTGGCAAGCTGACCGTTGAGGTTCATGGTCTGGATCTGGTTAAGCTGCCGCAGGCCTCCGTTCTGTTGGCTTATCTGTTGAGCCAGTTGCTGCGTTGCATTCGCAAGCGAATCCTCATCAGTGATCCCCTCTGCTTGCGCAGTTCCGATGACCGCGCCATAGACCAATCCGAACGTCCCCGATCCCCCCACTGGCGCCAAGGTGGCGCCTCCGTTTGTCTCTGCGGTCATCCGCCAGTTTGCGGGTGCGTTGATTCGAAAGTTCTTTCCGCGAAGCGTAGCCATCTGCGCACCGACCCCGAGTTGCGCCGGGTTGAGGGACACCGGTCCTTCCGGACCATATTGACCACCGTTCGAGCTGGAGTTCGGGGCATTCTGGCTGCTCTGGTTCGAATACTGGCTAGGCTGCACGCTACCAGACTGACCTGGACCTTGGGCATAGCTGCCGTTCTTCCAGACTCCCTCCTTCACCTGTTGTGCGGTAAAGGTTCGTTCCTGGATGGCGATGGCGTGCATACGGGAGAACGCTGCGGAGGACACTATCGGGTTGGCGCGCGGCGGTAGTGTGGCAATCTCCGCGTTGACATACTCGGTTCGATTGCCGGGATTGGGGTGATCGGTCAGCAGTTGGGCGCCGCCGGAGCCATATTTCGCCTGGATGATCTCGAAAAATTGCGGCAGTCCCCGAGGGTCGTATCCAGCATTGTATAGGATGTCGGTCCCGAGCAGATCGGCTTGCTTTTCATCGTCGCGCGACATCCGGAGGCCATAAAGCCCGTAGCCCGTCCCGATAGCGGCCTGGCCGATCTGCCCAGCCACACTATCTCCCAGCAAAATCCGCGAAGCGATACTGCCCAGGCCGGCAACCAGACCCGTGGTCTGCTGCTTCTTCATGTTGCACGTGGCATGGCGCAGAACAACGTGGGACGTCTCGTGCGCGATGACTCCTGCAAGCTGCGCCTCCGTCTGTGCAGCCTGCACCGTTCCGAGATTAACGAAGATGGACCCACCCGGCAGAGCAAAAGCATTTATATCCGGGCTGGCTATAACGTGAAATGTGAAAGGCCACTTGGGGCCTGGGGCGTGAGATGCCAGGTGAGCCCCGAGCTGTGACACATACTGCGATACAGGATCGTTTTCTGGAAGTACGGGCATCTGCTGATACACCTGCGCTGCCACCTTTGCGCCTTCAGTCACTTCCTGCTGGGGGGTGAAAGGATTGTTGCAGGCGGGAGGCGGATTGTACGTAGCCCAAGCAGGTCCACACGCCGCCGCCAAGGCCATTCCTACGGCTACGATCGCTCTCAATTTCGGCTGCCTTCTTTGCCTTATAGAGCTTTCTTCAGTCACTGGGTCACCTCGTAAGTCCTTCATCTTGTGCGGTCCGCGGAGCCAGGGGACTTGCAGTGGAATTCAGATAACGCCATGAAGAGGCCCCGGAACACACGTTGTGAATTATGATGCCGGATCTCGTGAACATGTCGATCCACGCGTTTGCATGAACGCGGATGAGAACGTTAACGTCAAGCACAACGTCATCGGCGATGGGTACTTTGCCACCATGTCTGCATCGGAATCTACGGATTAATGTCGTACATGGTACAGGCGTACCAATGATATTGGGATCCGCATTGCCATCGGAGCGTCACCCTCCAGCGTTCAGTGGCTGGTGATGCGGGAGATCGTTCTGCTGGCTCTCACAGGCATAGTTATCGGAGTTCCCGCGACGCTCGCCGGGAGTCGCATCGGCGCGAACCTGCTCTTCGGTCTCCGCAGCGCCGACATCGTCAGCCTTCTTGCATCGGTTGTCGCGCTGATGCTGGTAGCCATGATGGCAGGCTGTCTTCCGGCGTGCCGGACGGCACAGGTCGATCCCATGGTCGCTCTTCGCTACGAATGACCAAGACTCGGAAATCTTGCACGTTCGAGCAGTTTGATTTTCTGGCAGGAAGTTTTCAGGTGAAACCGTTGATGGAAGGGTGGCCGATCACTCTGAAGATCGCAGCGACCGGCGCAACACAATTCTGGCTCGCAATAAACGCGATTTGACGGCGGCGACCGAAATCCCTGCGACTTCGGCTATTTCCTTGACGGAACTGTCATGCGATTGCTGGATTTCAATGATGTTGCGGAGGGCCGGCCGTAGACGGTGTATTGCTCGGTTCAAGCGCCGTCGTGCTTCCTTCCTTGCGTAGTGCTCTTCAATATTCGCTTCCTTGTCTGCCACTTCCCATTGCTGCCAGGTCTCACCATCGGAACTCCAATCCATCGAAGTTTCTGGATGAGCCCGCCTCTTTCGTAAGATCATAAGAGCCGAATTCATGGCGATTCGCGTAAGCCAAGTGGAGAATTTTGCCCTACCATCGAAAGTATTCAAATGCATGTAAGCTTTCATCCACGCATCTTGAATCGCGTCTTCTGCGTCGTCCCGGTTTCCCGTGATCCGATACGCCATCTTGAATGCTGTATTCGAGTGCCGCGTCCACAGCTCTACAAACGCAGGGTGATCCCGTAACTTGGCCGCAGCAACGAGGTCTTCATCAGCGGAACCAACGAATATTACGTTAATTCCGCTGTCGTGTAGTCCGTATGATTCCATGAAATGTCCTTTCTGTAGAACGCTGATTTCATCTTTCCTTCCCTGGTTACAGATCGCTGGACGACACTTACACGTTTATCCGGAGCAGGGAAGCGGCTGGCAGCTGAATTTGCGGGTAACCACCTCGACGGCAACGCCGCTCTCATAAAATGTCGCTTTCGTCAGAAGCCACGAGGACGGCTGTCTTTCAATTTTGTCGGGATCGGACCATCAAGCTGGCCCCAGACTATGATTTGTGGCTGCCACCCGAAACCCTAGATGGTGCCCAAATTCCTCCCCCCTTTTGGGGTATCCGGGCAACACAATTTGGTGTAGCTCCGAGGCATCAATGGCAGGGAGCATGGCAATGCAGTCGGGTCGACGCAGGTGGAATATGACATGAGATGTGTTGCCATCCCGACCCTCGGATTTCGAGATTGCAATTATCGCCGCGCACTAGATAAGCCTCCCCAAAGCCATGTAAAGGCTCATGTAGCCTACAAACGCGAGTACGGTTGGAGGCAAGTTGTGCGATCCTGTAACTATAGGATTATGGACGGTACCTGACCACGCATTGTTGGGTGCAGACGGGTCAGGATTTCAGGCAGTGCCGCCGTCGACCAGCCCTCCAGGGCGGGAGCAAGTGGAGATTTATGAAGTTCATCGCAGATACTTCCTGCCTCAGGCAAAGATGGCCGGACATCTTTCTGGTCCTCCTTAGTGTTTTGCTGGCTGGTTGCCACTCGAAGGACTTGGCGCGTAAGCCGTCCCTCCAGTTGACTCGCGTGCCTGAGGCAAACCCTGGGGGGCCAGAGCAACTGGATTACATTGAGGGGCGAGCGAATGACGCTAGACCCGACCAACAAATCGTTCTATATGCCCGTAGCGGCTTTTGGTGGATACAACCCTTCGCGAACCGGCCATTTACAAAGATCCAGGCTGATTCGACATGGAAGAACTCGACACATCTGGGTACCGAATACGCTGCGTTGCTGGTGGAACCCGGATATTACCCAGAATCGAAGGTCGCTACCCTGCCCAAGGAGGGCCATGGGGTGGTCGCCGTCGCAACGGCAACGGGCAAGGCTGCCGCGCCCATTGTCTCAAAGTTGATCTATTTCAGTGGTTATGACTGGATTGTTCGGTCTGCAGGAAGCGATCGAGGGGGCGAACCGAACGCTTACGATCCAGCGAATGCGTGGATCGATCGAAAGGGCTATCTGCACCTTCAGATGGCGGAACGCGACGGCCGGTGGTCCTGTGCGAACGTGCGACTAACCCGGAGTCTCGGATATGGCACTTACAGATTCGTTGTGCAGGATAGCTCTCATCTCGAGCCGTCCGCTGTCCTGGGAATGTTCACCTTGGATGAAGGACGGCCAGATGAAACCCGAAGCGAACTGAACATAGAACTGAGCCGGTGGGGAAATGCCAGTAGTAAGAATGCGCAATATGTTGTTCAGCCGTACTACGTGCCGGAAAATGTCTCCCGCTTTATGGCTCCAGCGGGTGTGCTTACCCATCTACTCCGCTGGGAACCGGGTGTCGCGTCGTTCAAGACAATCCGCGGTCCAGTGGACACCGGATCCAAAAATATTGGCGAACATGTCTTTACCTCAGGCGTTCCCACCGCTGCGGGGGAGACCGTCCATATTGAGCTCTATGAATTTCATCACTCCAAGAACGGTTCACAACACCCTGCTGAGGTTGTGATCGAGAAGTTCGAATACCTTCCGTGATCGAATGATTCAAAGCAAATGGCTACGTGGTTGTCTTCTCGCGGGGATCGCAGCCACCTGTCTTGTGAACGCAGCTTGCGCTTTGGACTCCGCCAGGGCAGTGTCGCAATACGTCCACGACAAGTGGGGAGCCAACCGAGGATTCCTGGGGGGAACGGTCTACGCCATCTGCCAGTCGGATGATGGCTACCTGTGGATTGGAACAGAACGGGGTCTGGTCCGCTTCGATGGGTTTACTTTCATCCTGATGCAGCGACCGCTTCCAAACTCGCCTCCGATTGGAGCAGTGCGCGGACTTGCATCGGATGCCGAAGGAAACCTCTGGATCCGCCTTGACGGGCCACATTTGCTTCGTTATCGCGACGGAAGATTCGAGGATGCGGTTGTTCGCTATGGATTGGAGGAGGGCGCATTCACGGCGATGTCTCTTGACGGTGAAGGTCATCTGCTTCTGTGGGGGATGAAGAGCCGCGCACTCCGTTATCGGGATGGAAAGTTCCAGGGTATTGGAACCTCGGAAGATATGTCCGGTATTGCCATTTCGGTTGCCGAGACACGTGACCACAGGATCTGGTTGGGCACACGGGACCTTGGGCTCTTTCGCATGGACCATGGGCACTTGTCGAACGTGTCGAACCGGTTGGCCAACACAAGCATTAACGCACTGCTGCCGGCGAATAATGGAGGTTTGTGGGTCGGAACCGACGCCGGCATACAGTTCTGGGACGGAACCGGGCTTGTCGACAAAGGACTGCCATCGTTCCTGAAGCAACTTCAGGTTCTGGCTTTGACGAAAGACCCGGAAGGGAACGTGTGGGTTGGAACCAATCGTGGCCTCTTCAGGATCACTCCCGAGGGCGTCATTTCTCCGGATCGTGATTCGGAAGGTGAAGTGACAACTGTTTACGAGGATCGCGACGGAGATATCTGGTTTGGAGGATCGCGGGCGATTGAGAAACTGCGAGATGGAATGTTTACGACGTATTCGACGGCCCAGGGTCTCCCTTCAGAAAATAACGGTCCGGTCTACGTAGACTTCGAAGGGCGGACTTGGTTTGCGCCTCTCTCTGGAGGCCTTCATTGGCTGAAGGACGGGCACGTAGGCCACATCACAATTGCCGGCCTGGAAGGTGATGTCGTCTATTCCATTAGCGGAGGTGGCGGTGAAATCTGGGTCGGCAGACAACGCGGTGGCCTGACGGTGCTGACCAAAAGCGGCGATTCCTTTGTGGCACGGACCTATACACAGGCAGACGGCCTGGCTCAGAACAGCGTCTATTCGGTTCATCGCAATCGTGACGGAACAGTGTGGGCGGGGACAGTCAGCGCCGGCGTCAGCAGATTAAAGGGAGGCAGATTCACAAATTATTCGACGGCCGATGGACTGGGGTCAAATTCAGTCAACTCCTTCGTCGAGGGTCACGACGGGACGATGTGGCTGGCCACGCCGAGCGGTCTCGCCTCATTCGCCGGTGAACGTTGGATGAATCGCTCTGCAGTGGATGGTCTGCCGTCGTCAGACGTACGATCAATCTTTGAAGATTCGAAGCAGGTGCTCTGGATGGCAACCTCCGGCGGCCTTGCGTTCCTTAAATCCGGCCACATCGGAGTGCCGCATGAACTGCCGGAGTCGTTGCGTGAGGAGATCTTCGGAATTGCAGAAGACAAAAGAGGCTTCCTGTGGCTCTCTACCTCAGATCATGTGCTCCAGGTTGATCGTGATCGACTGCTGACTGGAGCGCTCGACAAATCCGATGTTCAGAGCTACGCAACAGCAGATGGTCTTCAAGGAGTCGAGGGAGTAAGGCGCGAGCGCTCAGTAGTGGCGGATCCGCTCGGTCGAGTCTGGATCTCCCTGAACCGCGGACTGGCAGTAGCCGATCCGGAAGTCATCCTCCGCGATTCTGCACCGGTGACGGTTCGCATTGAATCGCTATCGGCCGGAGGAACCCAAGTCAATTTGAATGATTCACTGAAGTTCGCTGCCGACAATCGGAGCATCAATTTCAATTACGCAAGTACCAGTCTGTCTATGCCGGAACTCGGCAGATTTCGCTATAAGCTTGATGGCTACGATCAACGATGGACCGATATTGTCGCATCGCGGCAGGTTATCTACAGTCATCTGAGCCCAGGTGCCTACCGCTTTCGCATCGTCGCATCCAGCCGCGAAGGTCTATGGAATGGCCCAGAGACAACCGTTCCCTTTGTTGTTGAGCCGGCATTCTGGCAGACTCGGTGGTTTCGAGCTTCCTGCGCGGCGGTGTGCGCCCTTGTGATCGTAGCTCTCTATCGTCTACGCATGTACCATCTGACACGACAATTGAACGTCCGTTTCCAGGAGCGGCTTGTGGAGCGCACACGCATCGCACAGGAGCTCCATGACACTCTGTTGCAGGGTTTTGTTAGTGCCTCGATGCAACTCGATGTTGCAGAGGATCAACTGCCCGATGACTCCCCCACCAAACCTCTATTAAGACGCGTATTGCAATTGATGGGGCGGGTTACGGAGGAAGGTAGAAACGCACTCCGTGGTCTGCGAACCGCGGATAACGACAGCCGCGACCTCGAACTGGCATTCTCGCGCGTGCGGCAGGAACTCGCTATCGACGAAAAGATTGGTTACCGTGTCATCGTCCATAGCATTAGGCGCCCTCTGCGACCCGCAATCCGCGACGAAGTGTACCGCATCGGCCGTGAGGCCCTGGTAAACGCATTTCTGCATGCTCAAGCGAATACTGTAGAAGTAGAAGTAGAGTATGCGAGCAGGTATCTTCGGATCATGGTGCGCGACGACGGTTGTGGAATCGACCCTCAGGTACTGGATGCCGGTCGCCAGGGGCATTGGGGATTAGCAGGCATGCGCGAACGTTCCGAAGGCATTGGCGCTAGTCTAAGGCTCAGGAGCCGGATCGGTGCCGGCACTGAGGTCGAACTGACCGTTCCCAGTGCTATCGCATTCGAGAGCCAATCTCGTGGGCCTGTATCTCAGTGGTTTACCTGGCTCAATCGAGAGAGGTTCGAGCCACAGGCCGGCGGCGAAAGGAAACGAGAACGCAAATGAGTAAATCTACGCCAATTCGAATCTTCAGCATCGACGACCATCCACTCATGAGGGAAGGAATAGCGGCCATCATCAGGAATGAACCGGACATGATTCTGGTGGGCGAGGCATCCAATGGACGCGAGGCCATACAGGGGTTCCGTGAGCATCGGCCAGACATTACGCTCATGGACCTCAGGCTGCCTGATATCAGCGGCATCGATGCAATGGTCGCCATTCGCACTGAGTTCGCAGATGCCCGCATCATTATGCTTACGACCTTCGAAGGAGATGTAGAGATCCGTCGCGCACTCCAGGCCGGCGCCGTGGGCTACATGCTCAAGACCATGCCCCGCCGGCAACTTGTCGAGACGATCCGCAAAGTCCATGCAGGCAGGAAGCACATCCCCCCGGAAATCGCCGCTCATCTTGCGGAGCATATGGGTGACGAATGCTTGAGCAAGCGTGAAGTGGATGTCCTGCAGAAGATAGCCGGAGGAAATCGAAATGGCGATATAGCGGCGCTCCTCTTCATCTCCGAAGAAACGGTCAAAGGACACGTCAAGC
>Ga0073928_10009518_pt1 | contig 11804 bp, 9 predicted proteins | sample PaiPotPPA55metaG_FD_76969 | JGI IMG/M metagenome (GOLD analysis project Ga0073928, IMG submission 76969) | Iron sulfur acid spring bacterial and archeal communities from Banff, Canada, to study Microbial Dark Matter (Phase II) - Paint Pots PPA... ...
ACGCTTCGTGCAGCTCGACCACATGACGCGCGGGCGGGCAATGCTGGGCTGCGGGCCGGGCGCCCTGGTATCCGACGCCTATATGATGGGCATCGATGCCGAAAAGCAACGGACTATGATGGACCAGTCGCTCGGCGCAATCATGGCGCTGCTGGAATGCAGGCAACCGGTCACCATGAAGACCGACTGGTTCGAATTGCGCGACGCGCGGCTGCACCTGAAACCCTACACCAAGGGCGGCTTCCCGATCGCGGTGGCCAGCGCCACCACCCCCGCCGGGGTGCTGGCCGCCGGCAAGTACGGCGTCGGGCTGCTGTCGCTGGGCGCCGGGCTGCCGGGCGGCTCCGCCAAACTGGCCGATTACTGGAAGCTGGGCGAGACCGAGGCGGCAAAATACGGCAAGACCTTGAACCGTGACGACTGGCGCCTGGTGGTCAACATGCATTGCGCCGAAACCGACGAACTGGCGATGGAAGAAGTCCGCCGCGGCGAGCGTGTCGAAACCCTCTCCTACTTCGCTGAGACGCTCGGTCGGCCGCCGATGCGCAGCGAAAACCCTCTGGCCGAAGGTCTCGCAGCCGGATCGACGCTGGTTGGGTCGCCCGAGACGATCGCCGCGGGCATCGAGCGGCTGCTGGGCTTCACCGCCGGCGGGGCAGGGGCCGTGCTGTTTCGCAGCCACGAATGGGCCAACCGGGAGCAGACGCTGCGCAGTTACGAGTTGTTCGCCCGCTGGGTGATGCCGCGGTTCCAGGGCAGCGTGGAGACCACGATCGGCTCGCGCGAGTGGTGCAGCGAAAACCGCAGCGGCATCTTCGGACCGGCGATCGGAGCCTTCCGAAAAGCCTTTACCGATGCCGGCCAAGAAGTGCCAGATCATATCCGCGCCCGCGTCCACACCGGGAAGTCGGAGGTTTCGTAGCAGGCAGCGAAAATCCTGTCCGGTCTCGGTGCCCGATGTCATGGGACCGTCGCGCAGGTCGATCTGGCCACGGCGCTCATTGGGTCCGGCAGGTAACCAAGGCTTCACCACCCGTCACGGCGAAGGCACCAGGCTGGTGAACTGCGGGCGACCGTCGTCTCGGCGGATGATCCAGTAGGCTCTGACGCGTGGGTTGCGACCATCCGGCGAGGTCAAGGGCCCGGTAGCGCAATAGGTGGTTCCCCTCTGATCGAGCCGCACCTGCTGCACCGCCGCGGTCACGGCCTGATCCATCAGCGCCGCCTTGAGCACCATCCAGCCGCTGCGCGAAAATCCGAAGCCGGTCAGAAACGCAAGCCGCGATCTGCCTTTCGCGCTGGCCGCGTTCAGCAGGTAATCGCGCACCTTGGCATCGGGTATCCAGGCAGCCCCTCGCTAGGCAGACCGGGCAAGACGGGCTTCGAGCAAATCGGCGGGAACGGTTTCCGGCACGTCGTAAGGGCCGTCGAACTCGACCTGAAATGCCACACCGCCGCCGAACACCTGTAGCACCGTCGCCTCGGTGCCCCTTGGGATTACCCCGGACGGGCCGTGAAAATCTCGCGCCAGCCGCACGATCTCAAGCTCCTTGAATCCGGCGGAGCGAGGCTTTCCTGTCATATAAGTCTCCTGGCTCCGGTGCCACCAGTATCATCCAAGCACGAATGCCGGTCCGCAGCCACATAATCCCGCGCGTCGCAGCCTGGCCCCGGCCGCCCACGACTTCGCCCGCGCTGGCTCAATCTCGCCCAACCCTCTACCATACCCCCATGCGATCGTTCCGTCTCCTGCTCCTCCCGGCCCTCCTGCTCGGCCTGTCACGCTGTGATGGCTACGACCCGCCGGTCCAGGCCGACCACGCGTCCGAACACTACAAATCCGATCTCGAGGCTTGCCGCACATCCTCGTCCCACGCCGTGTATCTCAGAAACGCGCGCTCCCCCGGCCCCTGGATCATCTCCCCGATCACCGGGCCGCCGGCGGTGCGTGCCGCGATCAGGACATGTATGGCCGGTAAAGGGTACGCGCTGACCAAGACGGACGATTGATCCATGTTAGGCGGCAAACGCCGCGCTGCTCAAATCCGCGAACTAGGCCGGTAGAAAGGTTCATGCCGAGCCGGATCGATATAGCGGGCATAGAACGCCTTCACATGCGGCAGCAGCGCCTTCGAAAGCTCCCGGCGATCCACTTCGTCGTCGGTCAGCGCCTTGCCCAACTCGTCGTGCAGCGAGGCCAGTGCGGCGTCGCGGTCCACCCTGGTGAACCTGCCATCCGCATAGATCACCTCGCCGTCGCAGATCACGCTGCGGACGCCTTCGGTCTTCGCCCGCAGCAGCACTGCGTCGAGCAGCGGCGTCTCGTGGTCCAGATACGGATAGCTGATCTGCCGCCAGTCCATCAGCACCATATCGGCCGCACGGCCGGCTTCCAGCGAGCCGATGGTTTCGCCGAACCCTGTCGTCTTTGCCCCGCCCGAGGTCGCCATGCGAAAGACCTGCGCCGCCGTCGGCACGCTGTCGTCGATGCCGGGGACGCGATGCGCGCGCAGCACCATGCGCATCTCCTGCAGCATGTCGCGGTCGTCGTTGATGCCCGCTTCGTCGATGCCGATCGCCGTGTTGACGCCGCGTGCTTCGAGCACGTTCAGCGCCGCCACGCCTGACCGCAGCCGGAAGTTGGACGAGCAGTTGTGGCAGACGCAGGTCCCGGTTTCCGCCAGCCTGTCGATGTCCCGCTCGGTCAGCCACACCCCATGCCCAAGCGTCATCCGGGGGCCCAACAAGCCGAAACGATCGATATACTCGACAGCCGAACAGCCGCCCCGGCGCATTGCATATTCTTTCTGGTAGGCGGTCTCCAGCAGATGCATGTGCAACGGGACGTTATACTTGCGCGACGTCTCCGCGAGCCGCGTCAGCGCCTGATCCGAACACCAGTGCAAGTTCGCCGGCGCCAACTGCACCTTCGCTCGGTTGCTGCCCTGGTGGCGTCGGTACAGGTTCTCGAACAACGCAATGTAATCGTCCAGCGTCAGTTCCATCCGGTCGTACCAGCGCCGCATCGCCGGCCGCAGTTCGGCCGGCAGGCCGGCTACGAAATCCTCGTCCGCCTGGTAGACCAGCCGGTTCTGATTGCGTACAGCAAACGAATAGGAAACTCGCATGCCGATGTCGTGGTAAGCCCGAATGACCTCGTTCGAGCCGTGTTCGACTGTCGCCAGATTCCCCGGCACCCAGCCATGAATATGCTGCACCGTGGTGACGCCCGAGGCGATCATCTCGAACGCCGAATACAGTGTATCGAGGTACAGGTTGAGGTTGCGCGACACCATCCGGGTGACGAACCAGAGTTCCAGCGGCATGTCCGGCGACCCAAGCTGGAACGGCGTCAGCCCGACATGATGATGGCCATTGACGAAACCCGGCAGCAGGACCTCGTTCCCCGAACCAATCACCGGCACATCAGGATGTTTCGATGACAGATCGGTGAAGCTGCCGACCGCGGCGATGATGCCGTTTTCTTGCAGCACGGCGCCGCCGGCAATCTCGTTCCAGTTGTTGCGGTCGATCGCATGAGTGATGACCGATCGGCCGCGGATCAGGGATAAGGACATCTATGAACCTCCATCAGCGCACCAGCCTCCCCTGCTCGGCGCAGTCCTCGGCTAACATCGTTTAATATATCCATCCGTCCGTACCGGCGGTGCCAGTATCGGCCAGGCCGCAACGAACAAGCGGTGCGGCGATGTCGAGTGGTTCGGGCGGGGAGATGCTTATGACCGCCGGTGCGTCCGTCACGCATCGCGGTGAACGACGGTCAGCCGAACCAGCCGGTCGAACTCCGCCACCGAAAGTGTTTCGGCGCGCCGTTCGGGCGCGATGCCGGCTTGTGCCAGCAACGCCTCGCCGCCCAGCGCACGCAACGATCCGCGCAGCATCTTGCGGCGTTGGCCGAATGCGGCGGCGGTCAGCGCCTCCATGCCGGCGAACAAGCCCTGATCCGGTTGGACGGCGTGCGGTGTCAGGCTGACAACGGCCGACCACACCTTCGGCGGCGGGGTGAACGCGCTTGGAGGCAGCCGCATGACAATATGAGCCTCGCAGGTCCACTGCGTCAGCACCGAGAGCCGCCCGTAGGCGGCGGTGCCGGCAGCGGCACAAATTCGCTCCGCCACCTCCTGCTGGAACATCAGCATCAGCCGCTCGAACGACGCGGCGTGGCGCAGCCAGCGGACCAGCAGCGGCGAGGCGACGTTATACGGCAAATTGGCGATTACCTGGCGGGGCGAGGGCACCAGCGAGGCGGCATCGATCGACAGGGCATCGGCCTCGATCACGTGCAATCGGTCACCGGCAACCGCCGCGAGTTCGCCGAGCGCGCCGATCGCACGCCGGTCCAGTTCGATCGCGGTGACGCTGGCGGCGGATGAAACCAAAAGCGATCGGGTCAGACCCCCTGGCCCCGGTCCGACCTCGATAATGTGGCGGCCCGCCAGATCCCCGGCCTGCCGCACAATGCGGTCGGTCAGGTTGCCGTCGAGCAGGAAGTGCTGGCCGAGGGAATGCCGGGCGGCGAGACCGTGGCGGGCAATGAGGTCTCGCAACGGCGGCAGCTCTGGCGCGGGCCGCAACGGCGGCTGGTCTGGCGCAGGTCGTAGCGGCGGCCGGTCTGCCGTGGGCCGTAACGGTGGCTGGTCTGGCGCGGTACGATGCAACGGTGCTGCCGCGCGGCGGGGTGGCGATGATCCACTGGCGGGCGGATCAGCCAACAGCCGCGGACCGCGGCTCAGACTCCATGATCACGGGAGTCGATCGTGGCCTTGCGATGCAGGTCGCGCATGGTCTGGCGGGACAGCATCTCGACCCGCTCCTCAACCAGGCGGTGCTGGATTTCCGCCGAGGTTATGGCGCCGAGGTTCCTTTGCTCGCGGGTGCAGACGGTGATCACCGCGATGCCATCGCGCGAGATCAGGGGTTCGGTGGGTTTGCCCAGGGGAATGGTTTCCAGCAACTGGCGGAACGCCGGAGGATTGACGCCCTCTACGCGAACCTCGCCCGGATCGACCGGATGGTTGGCGGCGTTGGTGGCCTTCGCCACCGCCTCCATCTGGTCGCAGCCTTTGACCGTCGCTCCGATCGACCTCGCTTTGGCCAGCGCCTGGCGTTGCTGCTCGGTCGGGTTCTGCGGATCGGTCAGCGGCGTGGTGAACGCCATGCAGGCCTGGCGCATCGTCGCGACGGTCGCCATTTCGTTGCCGATTTCGCGTTTGGCCTGCAGCGTCACCACGGAAAATCCGCCGGGCACGCGGACCGGATTGCTGATTGCGCCGACCGGCATCTGGGTCACGATTCGGGCGACGGCGGGGTCGAGCTGGTTGATTTGCACCCAGCCGAGCTCGCCGCCCTCCAGCGCCGACTGCGCCTGGCTGAACTGCGCGGCGACCACGGCAAAGGCGGCGCCGGCGTGCAGTTCGGAGATCACTGTCTCGGCGAAGCGCTGGGCGTCCGCGCTGTTGGCCGGGTCGTCGACCGGGATGAAGATCTCAGCCAGATGATATTCGGTCTGGCCGATCCGCTGCGCCGCCAGTTTCTGCTGTTCCGCCACGTCGCTGTCGGACACGCTGACGCGTTGCGACACAATCTCCCGCAGCATTTGCGACCAGGCCAGTTGGGCGCGGATCTGGTCGATCAAGGTGTGCGCGCTGACGCCGTCCGAGGCCAGTTTCGCCCGCAGCGCGCCCGGCTGCATGTTGTTGCGGGTCTCGATGTCCTTGATCGCGGCGGCGATCTGCGCGTCCTGGATGACGATCTTGCGCCGCTGGGCTTCCTGCACCCGCAGCCGCTCATCGATCAGTTGCCGCAGGATCTGCGGCCGCAATCGGTCGATTACCTCCGGCGACAGCCCCATGCCGGTGGACAGCGCGAACAGGCGGGCGCGATTGGCAATGTCGGCTTCGCTGATGACGTCGCCGTTGACGACGGCGGCGATCCGGCTGGCGTCGGCCATCGGTTGATCCGCCGGAGGGGCCGCGGCCGACGGCAGCGGTTTCGCCGCTCTCGCCGGTGTTCCTGCGGCCAAACTCGCGGTCGAGGATGCCAATAGCAGCGCGAGCACCCCCGCGAGACCTTCGGGGAAACGGCCGCAACGAAAGGTCGGCATGTCAGGCACTCCCAAACCTACAGGGCGCGATAGCCGAACTGGCCGATCGTCTTGAACGTCAAAAGGAACAGCACGGTTGTAGCGCCGCTATCGCCATTGATGCTGGTATAGCGGCGGTACAGGCGTAAATCAAAGATGAAGCATTCGTCTTCGTAGATCGCGTCAGCGGCGACCGACACCATCTTGTTGGTCGCGAGGTCGCGACGGACATTGCCACTGAAGCGGTAATCGCCCCATTTGGACGTTGCCCCAAGGGTCACCTCATTGCGCGGGAAGTAGAAAGCGTTTCCTGCGGGGGGCGGGGCAGGCTGATCGTAAAAGGTGTAGGGATTGAAGGTGGTGTAGATATAGCCGGCGGACACCCGGAGTTTTTCCACGCCCGCCGAGCCGACGGCATCGGCGAAGCGGGTGACAAGACTGCTCTTGTCCAGCCGCGTGCGGTAGGTGAGGTCGAGCCACCGGGTGGGCGCGAACGTGCCGCGGGCGACGATGTCGGAAACCTCGTCGTGCAGCCCGGATGCTGCAGGGAACAGATTATCTTTGTTGGTTCGGTAGGACTGGCCCACCAGCCCGTCGAAGGTCGTGCCGCCCAGATACCAGGCGCCGTGCAGTGCGACATTGGCGCGCACGCCGCCCTCCAGCCGATCAATGCCGGGGAAGCGGTTGAAACCGAACAGGTTGGCGTCGGTGAACTCGAAATCCAGGCTGTCTTCGTTCGGGATGCGCCGTATCTGGCTGTCGCCGGTCTGCGGCGCGATGATCATCTGGGCGATCGGCTCGATGATCTGGGTGCCCCAGGCTTCACTGTCGCGAGCAAACGGCCAGCGGAAGTCGACCGCCGCCTGCGGCAGGGCGCGGGCGGTATCGACGCTGGTTTCCGGGCTGAAATTCGGGGTGCCGTTGAAGACGCTTGCATCGTAGGCGGCGGCGTCGCCGTGCAAAGTGATTTTCCACTGGTCGCCGAGCAAGCCCGAGAACGGCCGCTCATAGTTCATCGTCAGCGCGGCGCGGCGCGTGTTGGTGCCGGTGCTGCGGATCACGTTGAAGGCGCCGGTGGAGAGCGAGAAGCGGCCGCCGAGCGAATCCGGCGTGCCGACAAAGCTGTACTGGTAGCGCGGCAGCACGGTCGGCAGCGCTGCGCTGTTGATCGCGGTGTTCAGCGACTGGTAAAATTTCGAATCGAGCCGGGTGTACGAGCCTTGGCCGAATCCCTCGACATAAAGTTGGCTGATCAGAACGTTCTGATCGCCGGTCAAACCCTCGGTCAGGTGGAAGTCGCGCACATAATTGGTGGAGGAGGCTCGGTTGACCATGAAGCCCCAACGCCAGGTGTCATCGTAGGCGAACTGGCCCTGGGTTACGAACGAAGCTTGCGGCGACTGATAGATGTACCCGGCCGAGGCGTTCACCAGCAGAGAGCCGTCGTTGAACTTGCGCCGGTACTCGATGTCGAGTTGCGGTCCGGCCTCTGTCGTCATCAATGGCAGAAAGGTCGCGTCCGACTGGTCGTCGATCACCAGGTAATAGGGCTGGCCGTAGAACGCGCCGATGTTGGACGAGGAGCCGAGGATCGGGGGCAGGATGCCGGACTCGCGTTTCACCGAAGGATCGGCGGTCCAGAAATACGGGAAGTAGGCGACCGGAAAGCCGAACATCTGCAAGGTGGCGTCATGGTACTCAATCTTCTTGTGCTCCATGTCCTGCACCGCCGAGCTGGCGCGGATTTGCCATAACGGCGGACGAGTGGGGTCCTTGGCGCACAGGTTGCAGGTGGTGTAGACGACCTTCGACAATTCGTTGATCTGGCCGCCGGTCCGCCGCACACCATTGGCCGCCAGGCGGCCGTTCTGCTGCAACAACGCCCGCATGTCCTTCAGGATGCCGTCGTTCATGTTGTTCTGCATCTCGGCGTAGTCGGCGAACAGGACCTCGCCGTCGGGTTCCAGCAGCACGACGTTGCCGGTGGCGGCGGCGACGCCGGTGTTGCGGTCGAAGGTGATCTTGTCGGCACGCAGCACGTGGCCGTTCTGCCAGGCTTCCACATGCCCGGTTGCGGTGACCAGGGACTTGTCCTTGTCGTAATCCACCTGATCGGCGGTGAAGGTGACCGGTTCGTTTCGGTTTATCTGATGGCCGGACTGATTGGTGTTGACGGCGCCGAACTGCGCATAGGCGGCTCGCAACCCGAAGCATCCCAGGAAGCCTCCCAGTACGACGCACAGCGCGGCGATGCGCCACAGGGCGTTTCGCAAGAAGGCGGGGGTGAGAATTGGTCCTGGTCTTGAATGCTGCACGCGATGCATCCTCAGCCGTCTCCCAGCGCGATCATGCTCTGGTATCCTGCGTCTGTCATTGCGAGGAGCCTAGCGACGAAGCAATCTTCAGGAAGGCGGGCTGTCGGGGGATTGCCACGTCGCTGCGCTCCTCGCAATGACAGACGCAACGCACTAGCCGTCCTCCGTGTGGAGCAGCAGGGCAACGGCGAGCATAAGGCCCGCCGCGGCGGGCGCCCAGGCCGCCAGCGCCACGGGAAGGGCGCCGGACTGGCCGATCTCCTCGGCGATCTTCGACACCACGAACAGCGCGAAACCGGCCGCGACGCCGCTGCCGATCATTTGGGCCACGCCGCCGCGACGCGCCGGGCGCATGGAAAATCCAGCGGATACCAGCGTCATCGTCGCGGCCAGCAATGGCAAGGCAAGCAGCGCCTGGAAATGCAGCCGGTGGCGGATCGACGAGAAGCCGGAACGGTCGAGCAGTGCGATAAATCCGGGCAGCCCCCAGAACGAAAGCGTATCGGGCGAGGCGAAGCTTTCCTGCACGCGACCGACGGTCAGATCGGTCGGCAGGTTGATCAGCTGCGGCGGTTCCGGCAATTGCTCCGGCCGGATCGAGCGGGCGTTCTCCAGCACCCAGTTGCCGGCGCCCAAGGTGGCTTTGGTCGCCTCGATCCGGCTGAGCAGCTTGTCCGACCCGTCCAGGCGGAACACGCTCACCTGTTCCGCGATAAGCTGTTTGCGCTGCAGTTCCACCTGCTGCGCATGGATGATGGCGACGCCCTGCGGCGAGGTCTGCCGGTCCGACTGGCGCAGCCAGAGCTGGCCGCCATTCAGCGCCAGCGGGCCGCCCCCGGTTCGCAGATAGGCGTTGTCCATTGCCTCGGCCCGCGCCAGCATCACCGACGACACCGGGCTGACCAGCGCGGTGGCGATAATGCCGAACAGCACGGCGCAGAGAGTCGGCGCGGTCAGGAACTCCCAGGCCGAGATGCCGGCGGCACGGGCAACGATGAGTTCGGACGAGCGGGTCAGGCGCCAGAAGCAAAGGATGCCGCCAAGCAGCACTGCGAAGGGCAGGATCTGCATCGCTACATAGGGCAGCCGCAGCGCGGCGATCTGGCTCACCATGCCGAAGCTGACCGCGGGGTGGCTGGCGGAACGGCGCAGGAGTTCGATGAAATCGAACATCGCCACCAGGCCGGACAGCGCCAGCAGCATGGCGGTGACCGAAAGCGCGAACTGGCGGACGATATACAGCGAGAGCGTGACCGCGGCGGTCATCCGGTCAGGCTTCCATGGGCTGGGTCTGGAACATGCGGAGCGGCGGGCCCAGCAGCAGCCAGCCGCAGATGATGCCGGGCACCGCGCCATGCAGCCACATCAGGAACAGCAGGCTGTTGTCGCGTGCGGCGAGGTTGCCGAACGCAAGCCCTAGCGCCAGCAGCAGGACCATGGCACCGACGGTCACCAGCGGCCGGGCGATGCCGCCATGGCGCCTGAAGATCCCGCCCAGCGCCGAGAACAGCCCGACCATGGCGTAAGACAGCGTGGTCAGCGGCGCGGTCAGCCGTTTGTGGCCCTCGGCGAGCCATTTCGGCCGGTCACGCTCGAAATAGGGATGCGGATCCAGCAGGTCACCGAGCGGCACCTCGGACATATCCGCCGGGCGGGCGGTTTCGTCCTTGGTGGCGTCGGCGAGGTCGATCTCGTTCTGCTTGAAGGTCAGCATGTCGAGCCGCCCGGACTGGTGGTCGATCTCCTGCCGGCTGCCGTCCAGCAGCACCACGCGCGGCCCGGTCGGGCTGTCGACCAGCCGGCCGCGCTCCGCCAGGATGGTGGCGTGGGCGGCCGGGTTGCGCGCGTCATCGACCAGGACACCGTGCAGGGTGCCTTCCTGGTCGCGGGAGCGGATATAAACGGTCAGCTTGTCGGACAGTGGGGTGAAAACCCCATCCTGCAGCAGGAAAGCGGCGAGGCGGTTGCGGATTTCCCATTGGAACCGCTTGAAGTCGTTCAACGAGGCCGGGACCGCCCAGATGCTGAGGACATAGCCGAGAATCGTCGCCAGGAGCGCCACCGCGAGGGCCGGGCGGGCCAGCGCCCAGGGCGACAGGCCGGCGGAGCGCATCACCGTCAGCTCCCGGTCCGTTGCCATGCGCTGGTAGGTGAACTGGATCACGACATAGGTGGTGATCGGCAGGATAACGGCAACGAAGCTGGGGATCAGCAGGCCGGTGAGATGCAGGAACACCAGCAAGGAGAGGCCTCGGTTAACCACAAGGTCGACGAAGCGCAGCGACTGGGTCAGCCAGATCAGCGCGGTAAGGCCGCCGGTGGCCACGACCAGCGCAAACAGCACCTGACGGAAGATGTAGATATCGAGCCGGGTGAGCATTTTGCCGGAGCGCATGGAGCTTTCTGCGGCAGGCTCGGGCCGGATGCAACCCGACTTTTGGTCACGCCGGGGCAGGCTGATCGGACAGCGCGGCGCGGGACGGAAGGCGGGTGCGGTACGCCGCCTGGCGCAGCAACGAGGGAAACAGCTTGGCGGTGCGGGTGATGGCGGATTGGACCGAACCACTCATGCAAGCGTGATGCAGCAGGCCGGCGAGACGCATCTGCGGGCCGAGGGTCTGGATCAGGGTCCGGTGATACGCCGCCGAGTCGGCGCCGGCCAGCCAGGTTTCGGCGGCTGTCCTTCCGGAGTGCAGGGCGATGGCCATGCCGTCTCCGGTCAGCGACGGGATCACCGCGGCCTGGTCGCCGAGACGGAACAGGCCGTCGGCGGCGGGCGAACCGGTCTGGTAGCCGTACGGCACGCCAGCGACGGAAAGCGGGCGCGGCAACAGGGCGCGGGCACCGGCCAGCATCGCGGCGAAGCGCCGGCTGCGCTGCTCGATCTGGGCGATCAGCCCTGGCCAGCCGCCGCCATAGCGTTGGAATACCTGCCGTTGGACGGCGATGCAGAGCACCGTCTGGCCATTTTCGACATGCTGCATGCCGGCGTAGCCGCCAGGGAACAGGGTCAGCTCGATGGCGTCGTGCAGAACCTTCGCCGGGCCCGGCGCGAGGGCGAAATACATCTTCATGCCGATGGCGCCGCGATCGGCGCGGAGGCGGGGCTGGTCGCGCAGGTCGTGCTTGCCGGTAGCCAGGAAGACGGAGTCGGCGGTGAAGGCGGTCCGCTCGCCGGTGCGGGCTGTCCACTGACTGGCGGCAAGACTGCGCGGCGCGTCGCGCGAAATCGGGGGGGCCGGGCTAATCAAGGGGTCCGGGGCCAAAGCATCGAACGTCACGGCATCGCGGGTCAGTTGGCGGACGGTCTGGCCGCCGTGCACGACCGTTCCGGCGGCCAGAGCGTGGCGCAGCAGGGCGGCGTCGAAGCTGCGGCGGGAGAGGCC
>Ga0073928_10009521_pt1 | contig 11801 bp, 11 predicted proteins | sample PaiPotPPA55metaG_FD_76969 | JGI IMG/M metagenome (GOLD analysis project Ga0073928, IMG submission 76969) | Iron sulfur acid spring bacterial and archeal communities from Banff, Canada, to study Microbial Dark Matter (Phase II) - Paint Pots PPA... ...
GACGTTACAAATGGGAGCACATTCTGCACCCACGGCTGCTGCCAGAAGTTCAGTGGTACGCTCGATTCTCGATGCTCGCGCTGCTCGTCGGGATCGGCCGAGAATTCGATCGGAGCCACCGCGGTAGCGGGGGGCGGCACGGTGGGGAGGTCGCTCGCGGCGGGCGCGTTGGGCAGCGGCGGGGACGTCGGTTCAATAGCCATGGGGGGACTCCTGGATGTCGCTACGTCCGGCGGGACTATTATCGGCTGACTGGTCTAAATATATGGATTCTGCGCCTCCCCCGTCAATACAAATCCCCTCTATTGCACAGGTAATGAATCAGAAACCTTCATCGCAAAACGGGGCAGGACAGGCGCTGAAGGCGTTCAAGACCTCGGGGGCGGCGTTGTCCTCCGCCGACGCCACACCGAGCTGCACCGCACGTAGGGCCGATAAATCGCCGCAAACCACCGCGGCCCAGACCCGATCTGGGCAGGTGAAGGCGGGTGAGGACCCGGTTTCCGTCACGGTTGCGCGGCCGCCATCAACTTCGATAGTAAATCGACTACTTGTCCCCTCCGCCTCCTGCACGGCAACTGCCGTCCGTCCCCGACAATCGTCCGGCAAGTGCATCGCCTCGATGAATCGCTTGTGGTCCAATACCCGCAGTTGCAGGCGCGTGCTCTGGCGTACTTCGGGGGCGGCGTGCTCGACCGGTCGGTGGGGAAGTTGCGTTTCACGCAGCAGCCACTGAAGAGGCAGGTCTGACGGCAGCGTGATGAGCGCGGCCGAGTATTGGTCTCGCAGACTTGCCAAAAAGTGCAACTGCCGCTTAAGGCCGGCAATGTCCTGGAAAATAGTGTCCCGCGCCTGAACATGGCTTTTTGCGCCGACCCGCGTCTGCTCTATCCAAAGGTATCCGCGCAGCTGGCCGCCGGTCTGCGGCCGGTCGACGATCGCAAATCCATGATCGGCCCGCTCGAGCTGGGCCTCCCATGCCGCAGCCGGCCGCTCGATCTCGCACTGGCCGCGCTCGATGACGCGCTGCCGGAAGCTCGCCAACTCTGGCATGTCGTCCGGTCGGTAGAATCGCAGCCCCTCGCTGGGGCCCGACGGAAGGATTGATAGCGGCACCGTCCAGTCATTTCGCCGCTCGACCAGTCCGTAGCCGAAGTGGTCGTAGAAGCTCGCCCGGAAGGGCATGAGGGCCGAAACCACCTGCTCCCGCTCGCGTGCCCGGCGGAGCGTTTCGCGCATGAGCTGCGTCGCCACTCCGTCGCCACTGTGTGTGCGCCGCCGGTGGGTCTTGATCGTCCCGACGAACGCCACGCCCTGGCAGGGGATGGGTGAGCCGCGGACCCACATCGTCATCGACAGGCTCGTCGACGTCCCGACCGGCACGCCATTCTCTTCCGCCAACAAAAAATCGCCGACCTTCGCCCGCGGGTCCGCGCGGATGTACTGGCGGAACCGCTCAAAGTCCTTAGGCGCGTGTGCAAAGCACATCGCCCGCGTCTCGGCGACCCGGTCCAGCTCGTCCTCACCGACCCAGCGGAGTTGAAGTGCCATGCCTCCTCTTCCCGGCGGCATTATCGAACCCTCCGCGATTCGTTCAACGGCTGGATTCGTTCTCCGCCCTCCTTACAATCTCCCCGATCCAGGAGAGCTTGTCATGGCACGCATCGCAATCCTCGTCGAAAAGATCTACGAAGACCTCGAACTGCAATACCCGCGCCTGCGGCTTAAGGAGGCCGGGCTCACGGTGGACGTCATCGGCCCCAAGTCGGGCGAAACGTACGTCGGCAAGCACGGCTACCCGCAGAAGAGCGAGAAAGCCGCCGGCGACGTGAAGGCCTCCGACTACGACCTGATCGTCATCCCCGGCGGCTCATCCCCCGACCACATGCGGCGCGACGGCGGCATGGTGAAGCTCGTCCGCGACGCGGCAGCCCGGAAGGTCCCGATGGCCGCGATCTGCCATGGGCCGTGGATGCTTTGCTCGACCGACGCCCTCAAAGGGCGGCGCTGCACCAGCTACATGTCCATCGTCCACGACGTGGTGAACGCCGGAGGAAAATGGGTCGATGAGGAGTGCGTCGTGGACGGCCCCATCATCACCGCCCGCTGCCCCGACGACCTGCCCGCCTTCATGCGCGCGATCCTTCAACTCGTGAGCGGGGAGAAGCCGATGGGAAGTAAAGGCAAGCCCATTGCACCCTCTTGGGTGATGGAGACGGTTCCTGGGGGGTCGCGCGGGTGAGCGGTACTGCGCTCAAGCGCGCACCCACGCGCGGGCTTCCGTCCGCGGCTATGACATATTCGCTGCCCGAGTGGCGCGCTCCTCACGACATGGGCTTGCGAAGTCCGACTACTCGTAGTATTCGCACCACGTCTTGGGCGTCTCCCAGATGGTCACGGAGGCGAGCTGCGCGCGCTGTTCCTCGAACTTTGGTTTGAGCAGCCGGTAGATTGTCATGGCGATGTTTTCCACCGTTGGGACCAGCTCGCGAAATTCGGGAAGCTCCACGTTGAGGTTTTTGTGATCGAATCGGTCGATCACGGTGGCCGCAACGATCCGCTCGAAATGCGGGATCGCGATGAGGAGGCCGTTCTGGTCGGGCTCGCCGCGTAGCGTCACCTCCAACTCGTAATTGTGCCCGTGCCCGTGCGGGTTGTTGCACTTGCCGAAGAGGCGCCGGTTCTCCTCCTCCGAGGCCTTGAGGCTGTGCAGCCGATGAGTGGCGGAGAACTCGAACTTCTGGCTCAGGCGGATCATGGGCATCTCCGAGGGGCACGCGGTAAAGGCGACGAAGGGGCTGAGGTTCAGGCGGAGCTTCTCCACCGTCAGCGGCGGCCAGGCGTCCAGCATCTGGTACAGGCGGCCCACGAGTTGCGCGGGGGTCTGCGACTGCTGCCCGCAGACAGCGGCGGCCACCATCGGCACGGTTCGCTCCCGCACCGCCGCGTCGATTTGCTTGATATTGATCAGATAGCTGCTGACCGGATCCAGCGGTCCCGATAGCGTCACCCGCAGGCTGAGGTGCGGCCCCCAATGGGTAAGCGACGGGAAGCCGGCGTATCCGTTGGTCGGTTTGCCGCCCAATTGCGGGTCGTCTGCTCCGTTGATCGCAAACCGAACCTCCCGCGTCAGCCGGAACATCGACGCATTATAGAGGCCATTCCCAGGACGATAAAAAACTGTCGCCAAGCTATGCCGCGGCGCTTCAAATCATCATCGCGCCCGACTATAATTCGACGGGCAGACAAGGCAGGAGGCGACCCACGTCGGGCCGTCTGCAACACGCGAGGCGATCTTGAGTTAAAGCGCCCGATCTCACGTCCGGTCGAGGCGACCTCGCGACGCCAAAAATCGTAGTAAATGAAGGACTTTTCGCGATAATGAATGGTCCGGCCGGTAGAGTGCCAAAGCCCGCCGGTTTGCCGTTTTTTTCGTTTTGGAACGGATTTCCCAACCGCCTTTTTGCCCGGCGGCCGAGCCACCGGGCTCCCGGGGCCGTGAAATAAGCTCCCAGGAGAATGAATGAGCCGCAAGGAGAGCCATCCCCCTGTTGATCCCGTCGTCGATCCCGCCACCGCCCCGGCGGCTTCCCCGCAGCAATATGACGAGAGCATGATCCAGGTGCTGGAGGGGCTGGAAGCGGTTCGCAAGCGGCCGGGCATGTATATCGGGGACACGACGCCCCGAGGCCTGCATCACCTGGTCTACGAGATCGTCGACAACTCCATCGACGAAGCCAGCGCCGGCTTCTGCCGCAGCATCCTCGTGAAGATCAACCCCGATGGGAGCTGCAGCGTCGTGGACGACGGGCGGGGCATCCCGGTCGGCGTTCACCCCAAGCAGGGGATTCCCACCGTCGAAGTGGTTTTCGCGGTACTGCACGCCGGCGGAAAGTTCGAGCACAACGCGACGTCCGCCTACAAGGTCAGCGGCGGGCTGCACGGCGTAGGCGCATCGGTCGTCAACGCGCTTTCCGAATGGCTCGAAGTCGAAGTCAGCCGCGAGGGCAAAGTCCACCACATGGAATTCGAGCGGGGCAAGAAAGCCAGCGACCTGAAGGTCATCGGCGCCCGCGCCAAGACCGGCACCAAGGTTACCTTTAAGCCCGACAAGGACATCTTCCCCGACACCGACTTCCGATACGAAGTGCTGGCCAGCCGCCTCCGCGAACTGGCGTATCTCAACGAGAACCTTCAGATCATCATTGAGGACGAGCGGACCGGAAAGCGTGACGAATTCAAGTACACCGAAGGGCTCATCGAGTTCATCCGGCACCTGAACGACGGCAAGAACCCCCTGACGCCGATCATCTACTTAGTCAAGAACGATCCGACCAGCGGCCTCGTTCTCGAGGTCGCGATGCAATACAACGACGGGTACAGCGAAACGATCCTGACGTTCGCCAACAATATCAACACGCAGGAGGGGGGCACGCACCTGAGCGGGTTTAAGACCGCCCTCACCGGCTCGATTAACCGTCATGCCGAGAAAAGCAACTGGGTAAAGGAGAGCCGCCCGACCGGCGATGATGTCCGCGAGGGCCTCACGGCGATTGTCAGCGTCAAGGTTCCCGAGCCGCAGTTCGAGGGACAGACCAAGACGAAACTGGGCAACAGCGAGATCGAGGGGTTCGTTGTCGGCGCCGTGAACGAGAAACTCGGCGCGTATTTCGAGGAGAACCCGAAGGAAGCCAAGGTCATTTTCGAGAAGGGGATGATGGCCGCCGAGGCGCGCGAGGCGGCCCGCAAGGCCCGCGAGCTGACGCGGCGGAAGAATTCGCTGGAAGGGACCACCCTCCCCGGCAAGCTCGCCGACTGCCGAAGCCGCAGCAATGAAGAGACCGAGCTGTTCCTGGTCGAAGGGGATTCGGCCGGCGGGTCAGCCAAGCAGGGGCGCGACTCCAACGTCCAGGCCATCCTCGCCCTTCGCGGCAAGCTGCTGAACGTCGAGAAGGCCAATCTCGTCAAGATCCTCGGCCACGAGGAAATCCGCACGATCATCAGCGCACTGGGGTGCGGCATCCGCGACGACTTCAACATGGAGAAGCGCCGTTACGGCAAGATCATCATCATGACCGACGCCGACGTGGACGGCAGTCACATCCGCACGCTGCTGCTCACATTCTTCTTCCGCCATATGCAGGAGCTGATCAAAGACGGCCGCGTCTACGTCGCCCAGCCGCCGCTCTATCAGGTGACGCGGCGCAAAAAGAGCGAGTACGTGCTGAACGAGAAGAAAATGCGCCAGACCCTGACCGAGCTGGGGCTGGAAAACACGGAGCTGGTCATTCGCGATGGCGATGCCCGAGCGGAGCTCCGCCGACTCAAGGGCGACGAGCTTCGCCGGGTCGTCGAGCTGCTCAACAAGCTCGAAGAGCTGGTGCGGGTGGTGCAACGGCGGGGGATCGATTTCGTCGATTTCCTCGGCCGCCGCGACGCCGCCGGCCGGCTCCCGCTTTATCGGGTGGTGGTCGAAGGCGAGGAGCATTTCTTCCACTCGGTCGACCAGCGTGACAAGTTCCTCCATGAGAACAAGCTCCTGGTCGACGATGAGGAAATGCGCGAAGTTCAGGGGGGTGCGGCGTCCGCCCCCGCAGCCAACGGCAACGGACATGCCGAGCAGCTCCGCCGGCTCCAGAAGAACCAGGAGCTGCACGAGGTCAAGGAGATGGAGCGGCTCTTCTCGCAGCTCGAAGGGTACGGCCTGTCGATCGACGACTACTTCCTCACGCAGGAAGAATCCGTCAGCGGCGAGAAGCTGGCGACCAAGTACGCCCTTGTCAACGAAAACCAGCCGCACGACGTCGCCGGCGTCGCTCAAATCCTTCCTGCGATCCATCGCATCGGAAAGACCGGCATCGAGGTCAAGCGCTTCAAGGGGTTGGGAGAGATGAACAGTGATCAGCTCTGGGAAACCACGCTCGATCCGAACGTCCGCGTGCTAATGCGGGTGACGATGCAGGAAGCCGCCGAGGCCGAACGGATGTTCAGCGTCCTGATGGGCGAGGACGTCGAGCGCCGCCGCCAGTTCATCGAAGAGCACGCGCTGGAAGTGAAGAATCTGGACGTATGATAGAAGACCGTGGCGGAAGAGCTACTTCCTCTCTTGCTGTTCCAGCATCGCGAGCCCGGCTTCGACGACCTCGTCAGGGGAGCCGTACTCGCCGTTCTGGACCTTCGATTCGACAAACCTCTGCATCCGCGCACTGAGGGAAACGGTCATGGCTGCTGCAACCTCCCGATTAGAATCATAGCATGTCCCCAGAACCGGGGCGAGCGATTCAACCTCACCGGCTCACCCACGGCAGCGGTGGATCAGCCAGGCTCGGCGGGACGCCGTCGGGGTAATGCTGGTGTATCCATTGATTGATCTGGCGCATCCGCGCTTCGGGGTAGGGGTGGGTCTGGAGGATCTGCGGGGGGCGACCGCCATGCTCGTCGGTGACCTGCTGGAGCACCTGCATGAGGTGAAGCATGGCCCGAGGGTCGCAACCGGCCTCGGTCATGTATTCCAGGCCCCTCTCGTCCGCCTGGGACTCGTCGTCGCGGCTGAAGTGGAGTTGGGCCATGTGGTTGATGACGGCCGCAATTGCGGTATCAGTGAATGGGTGACGGCTGGCGCTGGCGGCGACGGCGGCGCCGGACACCAGGAACTTCCCCAGCTCGCTTTTGGCCATCTGCTGGGCGACGTGCCGCTCGACCACATGCCCGCTTTCGTGCCCGAGCACGCCCGCAAGCTCCCCCTCAGTCGTGAGCCGATCGAGCAGCCCCTTGGTGATGAACACCTCGCCGCCAGGAAGCGCAAAGGCGTTGATCGTCCGGGTGTCGCGCAGAAGGTGATAGTGGAAGGGGTACGGGCTGCGCGATGCCTGGCTGCTGTGCCAGACGCGCTCGCCGACGTATTGGACCTCTTGTGCCTGCGGGTCGGCGGGCGCGACCTCGCCCCCCATCTGGGCGGCGATCTGCGGTTCGGCCTGCTCGCCCAGCGCGACTTCCTGCTGGGCCGAGAGCGTGACGTGTTGTTTCTCTCCGGTGGTCGGGTTCACCGAGGTATGGCTGAAGTAGACGACGAAGCCAACGACCGCGATGATCGCGCCGAGGATCCACTGGAGCGGGATGCCCCAGCCGCCTTGCTGGCTGCCGTAGTAATAGCTCATGATGGGTAAGTATAGCTTGTGAGTCGGGACGCCCATGTTGGAATCCCTGGCCAACCGGAGGCGCGAGGCGGAGTGGATCGACGCGCCCGGCGCCGATCCGGCGCTCCTTCGCAAGAGCTTCCGGTATATCCGTCGGATCAACACGCTGCTGGGGTACACCCGGGCGACCTTGTCGCACCTGGAGCGATTCAGTCGCCGATGGACGCCGGGCCAGACGATCCGCGTGCTGGACCTGGCGACCGGGTCTGGCGATATCCCGCAAGCCATCGTGCGATGGGCCGGGCGGCGCGGGTTCGACGTGCGCGTGGTGGGGGCCGATCTTCTGCCAGAGGCTGCTTCCAAGGCCGTTGAGAGTTCCGGCGGCCGACTTCGGATCGTCCGCGCCGACGTGCTCAACCTGCCCTTTGCCGACCGCAGCTTCGATTACGCGATCACCAACATGTTCCTGCACCATTTGGACGACGAGCAGGTGGTCGAGGTACTTCGGGGCCTAGCCCGTGTCGCGCGGCGGGGGATCATCGCGGCCGACCTGCTGCGCAACCGCCGCGCCTACGCTTGGATCGTGCTGTTCACGCTCTGGGCCAACCCCATGGTAAAGCACGACGCGCGAGTGAGCGTGGCGCAGGCGTTCACCAGGCGCGAGGTGCTTAGCCTGCGAGACCGGGCGGGGTTGACGTTCGCGTCGTACCACCGACACTTCGGGCACCGGTTCGTGCTTGCCGGAGAGAAGGACAAGGAGTCTCATGCTGCTTAGGGGTATCGTCGCGACGGTCACGATGCTGATGGTTGTTTTCAGAGCGCTCGCTGCGCCGGTGCAAGGGGACTCGTCTCTGGGGCCGCTGGTGAACGTGCTGGAGCGTGTCGATGACCCGGCGATCCAGCGCGACGTGCTGCGGGGCATGCACGAGGCGCTAAAGGACCGGCGCAGCGTTCCGCTGCCCGCAGGTTGGCACGCCGTCTACCAGAAGCTGGAGCGCAGCGGCGATCCGGAAATCCAGCAGGAGGTGACGCTCCTGTCGCTGCTGTTTGGCGACGCCCTGGCCGTGCGAGTTGTGCACAATCTGGTCACGGACCCCGCTGCCGACGCGAGACAGCGGCAAGCGGCACTGGAGGCCCTGGTGCAGACGCGGCAGCCGGACCTCGGGCCGATCCTCGGCAGGCTGCTGGATGAGCCGCCGATGGCCGGTGCGGCATTGCGGGCGATGGCTGCGTATGCCGATGATGGGACTCCCTCAATCATCCTTCGACACTACGCGCCCCTCTCTGATTCGGACAAGCGCGACGCGATCATGACCCTGTCGGCCCGGCCCGTATGGGCCGTGGCGCTGCTTGACGCCATGGAGCAGGGCGGCGTCGCCAGGCAAGACCTCACCGCGTTTAACGTCCGCCAGATCGTCAACCTGAATGACCCGCGTGTCGATCGGAAGCTGAATCAGGTCTGGGGCCCGGTTCACGGCACTTCGCGGGACAAGCTCAAGCTCCTGGCCGAATACAAGGCAAAGTTCACTCCCGACGTGCTTGCCAAAGCCAACCTGCCGCATGGCCGCGTAATTTTCGCCAAGACCTGCGGCGTCTGCCACACCCTCTTCGATTCCGGCGGCCAGGTCGGGCCCAACCTGACCGGCGCCCAGCGGGTCAACCTCGACTACGTGCTCGGCAAGGTGCTCGATCCCAGTGCCGTCGTTTCCCGTGATTACCGGATGACGCTGATCAAGACCAAAGATGGAAGGGTCATCAATGGAATCGTGCAGCAGGAAACCAACGCCGCCATCACTCTGAAAGCGCCGAACGAAACGATCGTGGTGCAGAAGGACGAGATCGAGAAGCGGAAGGTTTCCGACACGTCGTTGATGCCTGAGGGACTGTTGGCCGCCATGAGCGACGAAGATGCGAGAGACCTGTTGGCGTATCTCGCCAGCCCGAATCAGGTGGTGCTCCAAGGAACGATCAGCGCCCCATAACGCCGCCCCGCGTAAAACGTAGAACGTAGAACGTAACGGTCGCGCGGCCATTCGTTACGTTCTACGTTCTACGTTTTACGCGCATCGCTGCCGCGGCGGCCGCCAGTCTACCACTGCGCTTCCTCAAACGGGCTGCTCGGCGGCTTGATCTTGGGTTTGGGGAGCAGGCCCATCATGGATCGTGCCAGCGAGGCGTCTCCGGAGCCGCGCAGTCGCATGTTCAAGGGCGACCCTTTCAGCAACTTGGCCTGTACCGCCGGCACCTCCTCGCCGCTGCCGGCCATCCGCGCAAAGCATTCCTTAGAATAAACCTGCGGCGTCAGCAACTGTACGAACTCGTCGGGCGCCCAGTACCGCAACGGGCTGCCGCCGTCGTCCACCTGGATCAGCTCCGAGCGCACCGGCGCGACCAGCGCCACCGCGTCGTTCTTCTCCGCCGACTCCATCAGCGCGTCCAGGTCAGAGAACGGCACGAGCGGCCTGGCGGCGTCGTGCAGGATCACGTGTGTCGCCTCGGCCGACAACGCCTTGCCGGCGGCGGATATCTGGTCGGTCCACCGCGGGCCCCCGCTGATCAGCTTGACGCCAGAGAAGCTCAGGTGCGGGCCGTACTTCCGCTTCGCTTCTTCCAGATCGTCCGGCAGCACGACTAGCTGGATCTGCTTGATGCAATCGCGATTTAGAAAGAGTTCGACGCTCCGGAGCAAAGCCTCGCGGCCGTCGATCTTGACGAACGCCCCGCCCGCCTCCGACGGCTGGCCCTTTGGGGCCGCGGTCAGAATTGCTACGCTGAAAGTGGGCATAACATTCTCTGCAAACTAGCACGGGCTACGAGACCGTGCCACGGGCAATCACCACGGTATAATCCGCACCCGGAGACGGAATGTCCAACAGGCTCATCGAAAAACAAGTGATCTACGACGGCGCAAAAGTCCGGGTGGAAGTGCATCACCTGGAGGACGAGCAGACCGGCAGACGATTTCGCCGCGAGGTGGTCGTTCATCCGGGTGCGGTCGTCGTACTGGCATTGCTGGACGACGGGCAGGCGTTGCTGATCCGCAACCGCCGATATGCCGTCGATCAGGTCCTGCTGGAGTTGCCCGCCGGCACGCTGGAGAAGCAGGAAGACCCGATGAACTGCGCCGGCCGGGAGCTACTGGAGGAGACCGGCTACCTGGCCCGGCGGCTCAAGCCGATCGGCTCCTATTTCACCTCGCCCGGAATTCTCAGCGAGAAGATGTACGCCTTCGCTGCCTACGATTTGCGGAAACAGAAGCCGGCGCTGGAGGAAGGCGAGGAAATCGAAGTGGAACCGACGCCCATGGACCAGGCCATCGCCATGATCCGCGACGGCCGCATCCAGGACGCCAAGACCATTGCCACGCTCCTGATGTTCGATCGCTTTCACCGGGGGGAGAAGTGAAGTCTCATGGGTTGGGAAGACCGGCCTTATTACCGCGACCGTCACTACTCGAGCTGGGGTTCCGCCCGGTCGATCCTGAACGGCTCTGTTCCGCTTTTTACCGCGTTCAACATCCGCGTCCGCGCCCACAACATGTTCCTGGTCTTCATCGGGCTGGTCCTGGTGTTCGGGCTGGGGCAGGGTTTCACATGGCAGGATCGGATGCAGAGCATGTTGATCCTGTTTGGGATCGTGTTGTTGCACGAATTCGGGCACTGTTTCGCGGCGCGGCGAGTGGGAGGCGCGGCTGACGAAATCGTGCTCACGCCGCTGGGAGGTCTGGCGATGACGTACGTGCCGCGGCGGCCGATGGCCACCCTCATCACTGTCGCCGCCGGCCCCGCGGTCAACCTTGTCATCTGCGTTCTTACTGGAGCGGCTCTCTGGTTTCTGCTGCACTGGCTGCCCTGGAGCCCGTTTGACCTCTACCCGCGGTTTCAATGGAACGGCTGGCTGGACGTGTCGCGCTACCTGTACTGGATCTATGCCACCAGCTACCTGCTCCTGCTGTTTAACCTGTTGCCTATTTTCCCGCTGGACGGCGGGCAGATGCTGCAATCGATCCTCTGGTTCCGACTGGGGTACCACCGGTCAACGATCATCGCCTGCGTCGTCGGGATGATCGGGTCTGTGTTACTGATCATGTATGGGTTGGTCACCCTTCGATCCTGGGGCGGGATCCTGCTCATCCTCATCGGCATTAGTTGCTTTGCCAGTTGCTACGTCACACGGGCGCAATTGAAGGCCGCGGGGGTGGGCGAATTCGAGGACGAGGGGACCGACTACAGCGCCAGCCTGTGGCAGCCCGAGGAGCGGAAGAGGGCGCGGCGGCCCAGCCGCCGGGCCGTCCGCCGGCTCCGGCGGCGCCAGCAGCAGGAAGAGGCCGAGCAGGTACGGATCGATTCCATCCTTGCCAAAGTTTCCGCCCACGGCATGCAGGGCCTGACCTGGTTGGAGAAACGCGCCTTGCGCAAGGCCACCGAGCGCCAGCGCCGCCGCGAAATGGAGCTCTCGCGCGAGCGCGGGTGAGACCCCTCATCGTCCTTCCTTTCGTGAATGCATTGCAAAATGCAAATTGCAAATTGCAAATTGCAAATTGGGGCGTGCCCAAACTTCGGGGCGATGGCATAATGCGGCCACCCGGCAGTTGGATGCCGGTAAAGGAGCTGTGAGCCATGGACAGGTTGTTGCGGATGAGCAAGGAGCAGTTCGTTCAGCAGA
>Ga0073928_10009522_pt1 | contig 11801 bp, 12 predicted proteins | sample PaiPotPPA55metaG_FD_76969 | JGI IMG/M metagenome (GOLD analysis project Ga0073928, IMG submission 76969) | Iron sulfur acid spring bacterial and archeal communities from Banff, Canada, to study Microbial Dark Matter (Phase II) - Paint Pots PPA... ...
AGCCCGGCAGCCACGGCACCACCCACTCGGTGAGCCGCCGCTCGCCGGCGATGCCATACATGATCTGGATTTGGTCCGGGCTGCCGGCGACGCTGCGATGCAGCCAGTCGCGCCAGACCTGCGCCTCCTCGTAGTACCCGGCCTCCATCAACGCGAGTAGGGTGAGGGTGGCGTCGCGCAGCCAGCAGAAACGGTAATCCCAGTTGCGCGGCCCGCCGAGCTGCTCCGGCAGCGACGTGGTCGGCGCGGCGACGATGCCGCCGGTCGGGGCGTAGGTGAGCGCCTTCAGCGTCAGCAGCGAGCGGCCCACGGCATCCCGCCACGGCCCGGCATAGGTGCCGCGGCCCGACCACTGCCGCCAATACGTCTCGGTTGCCCCCAGTTCGGCCGTTGCGTCGAGCGGAGCAGGGGGCGGCAGGTGCGAGGGGCCGTGGCGCATGACGAATGGGACGCTCTGGCCTTCGGCGACCTCGAACTCCGCCACCGTTCGCAGATCCTCGCCGTGCAGCGCGACCGGGGCCCGCAGCACGACCATGTTCGGCCCGGCAATGGCCGAAATACCGCTGCCGTCCGCAAGCTGCGTCACCCAGGGGATGGCGGCGGCGTAGTCGAAGCGCAGCACCAGTTCGACGCATATCGGGACCCTGCCGTGGCGGCCCTCGAGAATGCGGATCAGCGACGAATTGCGATGCCCGACGGGCATGAAGTCAATGAGCGCGACGCACCCCTCGGCGGTCTCGAACACGGTTTCGAGCACCATCGAGCCATCGCGATAGCGACGGCTGATTCTGGCGTCTGGGTCGGCGGGGGCGATCAGCCAGCGCCCGTGCTCCGGCGTGCCGAGCAGGGCCGCGAATACGGAATCGCTGTCGAAGCGCGGCCAGCAGAGCCAGTCGATCGAGCCGGTGCGGGCAACCAGCGCGGCGGTGTTGCAGTCGCCGATGAGCGCGTAGTCCTCGATGCGCGATGCCGTGGTTTCGGGTGCGGGCATCGGTGACTCCGCTGCTTGCGAGCGGACCAACGTTGGCCGCGCCTGTTCGGTTGGCCCCTCACGATGCGCCTCAGCCGGTTTGTCCCCAAACGCGGCCGCCCCGGTTGCTCGGGCAGGAGCAGGCGGCGCCGGCCGGGGCCGGCCGCTCCAACGGGCACACATAGCCCTGCGCATAGCAGCTCGCGCCCTGCGACGGGGCGGAGCGCGATCCATACTGGTACCCATAATCCGGCGGCGTTTGGTAGGTCCGCGGACGCCCATAATCGAGCGGCGTTTGGTAGGCCTCCGGAGCGCCATAACCAGGCGAGCCTGGCTCCCATCCGTACGGGGGAGGCGCCCCATACGCCGGCGGCGGCGCATATACCGGCGGCGGCGCATATACCGGCGGCGCGTAGACCGCCGGGGGCCCGACCACGAAGGGCCCGGGGGCAACCCCGACGAAAAAACCACCGCGCCACCAGGCATGCGCGGGCGAAGAGAGCGCCATCGCGAGGGCCGCGACGCCGGCGGCTGCCGCGAGGGCACGCCAGCGGATGGGGGAGAAACGGTTCATGGCTCGACCCAGCTTGACTGTCGAAACGCGCAACAATGGCGGCGAAATGTATCCGGATTATGACGAAACGTCATCGACTGAGGCTCGGGCCGGTCCCGACGCCTCCCCCGCCCGGGCACGCGCCGGCGGGGCGCCGCCTTGATTTTCGCGCTAACCTTGACTTCGGCATTGCGTTTGAAGATATCGGGACTATCCGGCGCCGGTGGTCCGCGCGCTCGCCCGGCGAGATGTGCCGTGGCTTTCGAAAGTCTCTGGTGACCGAAACTACTTCCCTGAGCGACAACACGAGCATTGATCCAATCGCCGGGTCGGGATCCGAAGTGGCCCCGGGCGGGCCGGAGTTGGATCAGGATACAGAGCGGGCATCCGGGAACGGTAGCCTCGTGCCGCTCGAGCGCCCGCTGGTCAGCTTCGCCGAGCTTGGCCTTTCCGAGCCGATCCTGCGCGCCGTGCAGGAGATGGGATACCTGCATCCGACGCCGATTCAGGAGCAGGCGATCCCGGTCCTGCTCACCGGGCGCGATGTGCTCGGCGCGGCGCAGACCGGCACCGGCAAGACCGCCGGCTTCACCCTGCCGGTGCTCGATATCCTCGCCGGCTCGCGCGCCCGCGCCCGCATGCCGCGCTCGCTGATCCTGGAGCCGACGCGCGAACTCGCGCTGCAGGTCGCGGATAACTTCGTCCAGTACGGCAAGTACCTGAAGCTCACGCACGCGCTCATCATCGGCGGCGAGAGCGTGTCCGACCAGCGCGACGTGCTGCAGCGCGGGGTCGACGTGGTGATCGCGACGCCAGGCCGGCTGCTCGATATGTTCGAGCGTGGCGGCCTCCTGCTGAGCGACACGCGCATCTTGGTGATCGATGAGGCCGACCGCATGCTGGACATGGGGTTCATTCCCGATGTCGAGCGGATCGTCGGGCTCCTGCCGCGCAGCCGGCAGACGGCGCTGTTCAGCGCCACCCTCGCGCCGGAAATCCGCCGCATCGCCGATGCCTTCCTGCAAAACCCCAGGGAGATCACCGTCGCGCCGCCCGCCTCGATCGTGACGACCATCTCGCAGTCGCTGGTGCTCGTGGCCGAGCATGACAAGCGCGAGGCGCTCAGGCGATTGATCCGCAAGGAGGATGTGCAGAACGCGCTCCTCTTCTGCAACCGCAAGCGCGACGTGGACATTCTCTACCGATCGCTCCAGCGCCATCGCTTCGAGGTCGGCGCGTTGCACGGCGACATGACGCAGCCGGTGCGGTTCGCCACGCTGGAGAAGTTTCGCGCGGGTGAGGTCAGGTTGCTGGTGTGCAGCGATGTCGCGGCGCGTGGCCTCGACATCATTGGCATGTCGCACGTGTTCAATTTCGACGTGCCGCACCACGCCGAGGACTACGTGCACCGCATCGGCCGCACTGGCCGGGCCGGGCGCGGGGGTCGCGCCCTCACCTTGGCGACGCCGGATGATCGCCTCGCGGTGGAGGCCATCGAGGCGCTCATCGGCAAGCCGATCCCGCGCCTCGCGGTGGAGGGGCTCGATCCCGTGGGGTGGCGCGAGGCGGAGCCGCGGCGGGGCCGCGGGGGGCGCACGACGAAAGCCAGGCCGGGACCCAGCGCGGCGCGGCCGAAGACACCGCGCGCCGCTGCCGCGCCGGCCAAACCGGCTCACGCCAAGCCTGTCCAGGCAACGACCGCCCGGGCAGCCACCGCGCAGGCAAGACCCAACCAGGCAACCGCCGCCCAGGAACGACCCACCCGGGCAACCGCCGCGCAGGCAAAACCCAGCCAGCCAACACCCACCCGGGCAAAACCCGCGCGCGCGCGCGCCGCGGCTCCCCCGTCGCGGCGCAGCAGCGGACGGGCGCCGCCGGACACGCCCGAGCGCGTCGAGGGCTTCGGCGAGGATGTGCCCGCGTTCATGCGCATCCCGGCCCGGCCAAGGCGCGCCACCGCCCACGCTTCGGAGCCGGAATTGCGGGAGCCCGAGAGCGAACCATGAGCATGGCGGCGACGTCCGCCGATGCGCCTGGGGGCAAGAAGGGCGGCTTCACGCCGTTCCAGTGGGACGACGCCATCCGGCTCGACGATCAGTTGCGCGATGAGGAGCGCGCCATTCGCGACGCCGCGCACGCCTACTGCCAGGAAAAGCTGTTCCCGCGCGTGCTGGAGGCCAACCGCCGCGAGCGCTTCGACCGCGCGATCATGAACGAATTCGGCGCCATGGGCTTTCTCGGCGCCACGCTCGACGGCTATGGCTGCGCCGGCATCAACTACGTCGCCTACGGGCTGATCGCGCGCGAGGTGGAGCGCGTGGACTCCGGATACCGCAGCGCCTTCTCCGTGCAATCCTCGCTGGTGATGTATCCAATCCATGCCTTCGGATCGGACGCGCAGAAGGAGCAATACCTGCCGAGGCTGCGTACCGGCGAACTGGTCGGCTGCTTCGGGCTCACCGAGCCTGACGGCGGTTCCGATCCCGGCGCCATGCGCACGCGGGCGCGGAGCGTCGCGGGCGGATATTCGCTGAGCGGATCGAAGACCTGGATCACCAATTCGCCGGTCGCCGACGTGTTCGTCGTCTGGGCCAAGGACGATGCGGGCGACATCCGCGGCTTTATCCTGGACAAGGGCATGCCGGGGCTGACCGCGCCGAAGATCGAGGGCAAGTTCTCGCTCCGCTCCAGCGTCACCGGCATGATCATGCTTGAGGACGTGCGCGTGGCGGCGGCGAACATGCTGCCCGGGGTGAAGGGCCTGCGCGGCCCGTTCAGTTGCCTGAACAACGCGCGCTACGGCATTGCCTGGGGCGCGCTCGGCGCTGCCGAGTTCTGCTGGCACGCGGCGCGCAACTACACTCTGGAGCGCAAGGTGTTCGGCCGCCCGCTGGCGGCGACGCAGCTTGTGCAGAAGAAGCTCGCCGACATGCAGACGGAAATCACGCTCGGGTTGCAGGCGGTACTGCGGGTCGGGCGGCTTCTCGACGAAGGCCGGGCGGCAGCGGAGATGATCTCGCTGATCAAGCGCAACTCCTGCGGCAAGGCGCTGGAGATCGCGCGGGTGGCGCGCGACATACATGGCGGCAACGGCATCATCGACGAGTACCACGTGATCCGGCACGTGATGAACCTGGAGACGGTCAACACCTACGAGGGCACGCATGACGTGCACGCGCTGATTCTCGGCCGCGCGCAGACCGGGTTGAATGCGTTCTGAACCGGGTCGGGCCGGTCGGTCTCAGCAGGGGATCACGCGCGCATGACCCGCCTCTCCATAGGCGATGATCAGGCGGTCGCGCGTCACTATCGCGGCATTCAAGTGGCGTGCCATAGCAATGATCAGGCGATCGCCCGGGTCGGAGTGCAACGTTCCGGGCAGGTACGCGGCATCGATCGCGATTGCCGCGGTCAACGCCGCTTCCTTGATCCCCGGCCCGCGCATGAAGGTCGCGAACCATGTGCCGGGATCGGGCAGGAATTGCGGTGCCGGCTTGTTTCCCGTCGCACGCCTGCTCAGCAGGCCGACTTCCCATGCCGCCACGGGCGAGACATATATGCCGTCCGCGAGGCCGGTGCTGACGATTGCGAAAACGGCCCCGCTCGACATGGGGTCGCCGTTCGCCAGCCAGATCACCGCGCACGTGTCCAGCAGACCGCGCTGCCGGCCTGGCCGCGGATCACTCGTGAAGATTGCCCTCCCCGGCCGTGAACGGTTCGTCCAGAACCGGCGCCGTAAGATCATATCCCTCGGGAATGACGGCCGACCCCCGCATGAAGCCATGAACCCGACGGACCGCTTCGGCGCTGTCCTCCGGCGGCGTAAGCACCGCAACCGCTCGCCCACGCTTGGTGATCACGACCCGCTCGAGTTCGCGAGCGGCCACCCTGTCGAGGATGTCCAGGCATTTGGCCTTGAAATCCGACGCGCTGATGGTTCGTGCTTCGGGCATGCGGTCATCCATTCGTGCTGCTCACCCCAGGCGACCAGACATCTGACATGACTATATACCGCAGTCAAACAAGTGCGGCCAGAACGTTGCCGTCTCGGCGGCGATCGCGATAGACCGAGGACGGCAGTGGAACGGATATCCGGGGGTCAGGCTGCTGGAAACGCGAACGCCGGCGTCGGGGCAGGAATCGGACATCTCGGTCGCGATTGGTCCGACGCGTCGAATGTTGCTATGCCTCTTGGGGTGTGGTGCCTTCGCACCGGGTGGAATCATGGGCGCACTTGCTGGAACGCCGCCATCGCTGTTGTCGGCGCCATTGGAACTGCATGGGGAGTGGGACAAATCGCCGCACCAGGCGCCTCAGACCGTCATCGCGCGGATGCGGGAAGCCTGCCTCGCCGGGCTACGGTTGTTATCCGATCAGCAGCCGGCGAGGCTGCGCGTCGACGATCATAGCTCCGGCTCGCCCGCGGTGTGGCTGCATGAGGCTGGCAGCGATACGGCCTGGGTCATCGTGGATATCGCCGAGCGTGCCTGGTGTCAGCTGGCTTATCAGTTCGGCCACGAACTCGGACACGTTTTCTGCAACAGCTGGCATCCTGACGCAAAGCCGCAAAATCCCTGCCAGTGGCTGGAGGAGGCGCTGGTCGAAACTTTCTCCGTGCGCGGCCTCGCCCGCCTCGCGCAAGGCTGGCAAAAGGCCCCACCCTTTACTGGAGACGCCGCGTACTCCGACGCCATCCGCGACTATCGCAAGAACATCCTCACCGAATACGAACAGCTCGCGGCAAAGCAGGGAATGGGGTCGGGTTTCGCGGCTTGGTTCGCGGCAAACCGGACCCAGGCCGAGAGCATGGCCGGGCTCAGCGATTATGCCAAAGCCGCCCTTCCGACTCTGCTCAAGGTCCTTGAAGGCGACGATCGCTGCGTCGAGGACATGGGCGCGCTCAACCGCTGGCCATCGCGCAGCGCAGCCCCGCTCAGGGACTATTTGCGCCATTGGCAGGACAGCTGCGCCGAACTCGGTGGCTCCGGCCATCTGCCGCAATGGCTCGAGCACTCGCTCGAGCTGGTTTGAATGCGCTACGCGGATTCGGGTTGACTGCAAAATTAGAAGTCGTCATTGCCGGTGCCCGGGTCGAAGTGCCCGGGCAGCCCGCCAGCGGACCTGATCCGGTGGACCAGGCAATCCAAAGGCGCGCTCCAGTATCGAGATGGCCGGATCAAGTCCGGCCATGACAGATTCTGTTAGTCCAGCGAAGTGGAATCGGCACTAAACCCGGAAGCTTTCGCCGCAGCCGCAGCGTCCCTTCTCGTTCGGGTTGGTGAAGGTGAAGCCGGATTCGAGCGCCTTCTCCTCGTAATCCATCACCGTGCCGATGAGGAACAGCGAGGCTTGCCGGTCGATCAACACCGTCACGCCCTTGTCCGTCACCACTTCGTCGCCTGGCCCCGGCGCCTCCACCCAGCTCATGTCGTAGGAGAGGCCCGAGCAGCCCTTCGTGCGCACGCCGATGCGCAACAGCATGCCGTCACGGCCCTTCGCGTAGAGCGCGCGCAGCCGCTCGGCGGCGGTTTCGGTAAGCTGCACCAGCGGCGGCAGTGCCCGCTTCGGCCGTGCAGAACTCTGATTGATCGTGGCGCTCATCGGAGCCTCAAGATGGGTGCGGGCTAGTACATGTTCAATTGAAGCCGGGCTTCTTCGCTCATGCGGCTGAAATCCCAGGGCGGGTCCCAGACCACCTCCACGTCCGCCGCCGTCACGCCGGGCACCGACATGGCCGCCTCGCGCACCTGCTCCGGCAGTTCCTGCGCGCTTGGGCAGGCCGGGGCGGTCAGCGTCATCTCGACCTTCACGCGGCCGTCATCGAGCAGGTCGATCGCGTAGATCAGGCCAAGTTCGTAGATATTGACCGGGATCTCCGGGTCGTAGATCTCGGAAATCGCCGCGATCACCGCATCCTCGGTCACCTTCGGCGTGGTCTCGCCGTCCGGCGTCCAGGCGGTTTGCGCCTCGGCTTTCTGCGGCCCGGATGCGGGACGTTCGGCCGCGTGAGCCTGAACCTCCTCACTCACTGCTGACCTCCTTTGCGCCTTCCATCGCCGCGATCAACGCATGCCACGCCAGCGTCGCACACTTCACGCGCGAGGGATATTCGTGCACGCCCGCGAGCGGCTGCAATCGCTCCAGCGCCTCGTCGAGCTGTCCGCCGCAGGCGGGGCAGTCGCCGGTGCTGGCCATCCGCCGGAACGCCTCGAACAAGGTGCGCGTATCCTCCTTGCTGAGGCCCGCGACGGTCTCCGCCATCAGGACGGCCGAGGCGATGCTGATGGCACATCCGCGCCCCTCGAATCCGGCAGCGTCGATCGCGACGCCATCGGGCGTGTATTTTACAAACACCTGCACGCGGTCGCCGCACATCGGGTTGTCGCCCTTGGCGGTCGCATCGAACGGCTCCAGCCGGCGCGCGTGCCGCGGGCGGCGGCCGTGATCCAGGATCACCTCCTGATAGAGATCGCGCAGATCGTCGAAGGTCCCGTCAGGCATCAGGCGAAGAACTCCCGTGCACGCACCAGCCCGTCAGCCAGCGCATCGATCTCCTCGTGCGTCGTGTAGACGGCGAAGCTCGCCCGCGCCGTGCTCTCTACGCCGAAGCGGTGCATCAGCGGCTCGGCGCAATGGTGCCCGGCGCGCACCGCGATCCCCTGGCGGTCGAGCACGGTGGCGACGTCATGCGCGTGCGCCCGGTCGAGCGTGAAGCTGATCACGCCGCCGCGTTCCCGCGCGCGGCCGAGAATGCGCAGGCCCTCGATGGCGGAGAGCCGCGACAGCGCGTGTTCGGTCAGCGACGATTCGTGCGCCGCGATGGCGTCATAGCCGATCGCCTGCACGTAATCGATCGCGGCATTGAGCCCGATCGCCTCCAGGATCGCCGGCGTGCCGGCCTCGAATTTGTGCGGCACCGCCGCCCATGTGGATTCCGCGAACGAAACCGATGCGATCATCTCGCCGCCGCCAAGGAACGGCGGCATGGCGTCGAGCAGCTCCCGCCGCGCCCAGAGCACGCCGATGCCCGTCGGGCCGTACAGCTTGTGGCCGGTGAAGGCGTAGAAATCGGCCTCCAGCGCCTGCACGTCCACGCGCCGATGCACCGCCGCCTGCGAGCCATCCAGGAGCACCTTGGCGCCGTGCTCGTGCGCGAGGCGGATCAGCCGCTCCGCCGGCGTGTAGGTGCCAAGCACGTTGGACATATGCGTGATGGCAACCAGCTCCACGCGGCCGTCGGCCAGCAGCGCCGCATAGGCATCGAGGTCCAGCTCGCCCGCATCCGTGATCGGGGCGACGCGCAGCTCGATGCCGCGCGCATCGCGCAGCATCTGCCACGGCACGATGTTGGAGTGGTGCTCCATCTCCGAGATCAGCACCGCTTGGCCCGGCTGCATGATGCCGCGGCCGTAGCTGTGCGAAACGAGGTTGATCGCCTCGGTGCTGTTGCGCACGAACACCACTTCGCTGGTATCCCGCGCGTTGATCAGCCGCGCCGCCGCTTCGCGCGCGCGCTCGTAGGCGTCGGTGGTGCGCTCGCTCATCCAGTGCAGGCCGCGATGGACGTTGGCGTACTGCGTTTCCATCGCGTTCGCCATCGCCTCGATCACCGCGCGCGGCTTCTGCGCCGACGCGGCGCTGTCGAGGAACACCAGCTTCTTGCCGCGGATCGTTTGCGAGAGAATCGGAAAATCCCGCCGCACGCGCGCCACATCGAGCGGCGCGGCCACGCCGGGACGGAGGCGAACGGCGGAGGTTTCGATGTTCATGCCGCCTCTCTCTCCCACCAGCGTGCGACCGCCTGATCAAGCGCCGCACGCGCGCCCGCATGCGCGATCGGATCGAGCGCCTCGGCGAGGAACGCGCGCACCAGGATTGCCCGCGCCTCGCGTTCCGGCACGCCGCGGCTGCGCAGGTAGAAAAGCTGATCGGCATCCAACTCGCCGACCGTGGCGCCGTGGCTGCACTTCACGTCGTCGGCATAGATCTTCAGCTCCGGCTTGCTGTCGATCTCCGCCTCGGGCGAGAGCAGCAGTGCCTGGTTCATCTGATAGCCGTCGGTCTTCTGCGCGCCGCGCGCGACCTCGATGCGGCCCTGGAACACGCCGCGGGCGCGGCCGGCGAGTACGTTCTTCACCGTCTGGCGCGACGTGCAGTTCGGCGCATCGTGCGAGACGACCGTGGTGAAGTCGGCATGCTGTGTGCCGCGCAGCAGCTGCGCGCCGTTCAGATGCACGACGCCGCGCGGGCCGGACAGGCGCGCGTGGATCTCGGTGCGGGACAGCCGGCCGCCAAGATTGAGCGCGAAGCCGTCATAGGTGCCGCGCGCCGCGACATCGATATACGACGTGGAGAAGTGGAACGCCCGGTCGGCTTCCTGCTGCAGGCGGATATGCGTGAGCGTCGCGTCCTCGCTCACCACGATTTCGCTGACGGCATTGTGCAGATAGACGTCCTGCCCGACGGAAATCTCGACCAGCATCAGCCGCGCGCCGCGCGCCAGCCGAACCACATGCCGCGGATGGAACGCCACCGGCCGACCCGGCGGCGCGGTGCCCAGGCTGGCCAGCACCAATGTACCGGCATCCACGTCCTCCGGCACACGAATTACGGCGCCATCCTCGGCCAGCATCGTGTTCAGCGCGGTGAGCGGCTCGCGTTCGGGCATCGGCAGCCGGCCGAAATCCGGCGTCTGCGCGAACCCGTAAACGCGCAACGATTGCGGCGTGGACGAAAGATCGCCGCGCCGGCGCCCATCCACGAACACGAGCCGCGGCGCGTCGATCGCCGGCAGGAGCGCCAGCAGCCGGTCGCAATCGGCGATCGCCGTCAGCGGCTCCTGGAACCGCAACTCCGACAATGGCCGCAGGCTGGTGTATTTCCATGCCTCGTTGCGCGCGCCCGGCAGGCCCGAGGCGGCAAATGCGCGCGCCGCCTCCTCTCGGATCAGCGCGTCGCCCGGCAGGCGCTGCTTCAGCCCTTGGTAGCGCGCGAGGAAATCCTGCGCGCCGGCTTGCAGAGCGGCGCTCATGCGACCTCCGCTGCCACCGAGGCGTAGCCGTGCGCCTCCAACTCCCGCGCCAGTTCCGGCCCGCCGGAGCGCACGATGCGGCCCTCGGCCAGCACGTGGACGCGATCGGGCACGATGTAATCGAGGAGACGCTGGTAATGCGTGATGATCAGCGCGGAGAAATCCGGCCGGCGCAACGTATTCACCCCGCCCGCCACGATCTTCAGCGCATCGATGTCAAGACCGCTGTCGGTTTCGTCGAGAATGGCGAATGTGGGCCGCAGAATAGCCATCTGCAGAATCTCGTTGCGCTTCTTCTCGCCCCCCGAGAAGCCGACGTTCACGTTGCGCTTCAGCATATCCTCGGGCATCGAGAGCCGCTTGATCTCGGCGCGCGCCAGCTTGAGGAATTGCACGGCGTCGAGTTCCGGCTCGCCCCGCGCCCGGCGCATCGCATTCAACGCGGTGCGCATGAAATTGGCGTTGCCCACGCCAGGCAGCTCCACCGGATACTGGAAGGCGAGAAACAAACCGGCGGCGGCGCGCTCTTCCGGCGTCATGGCAAGGAGATCGTGCCCATCGAACGTCACGCTGCCCGCGCGCACTTCGTAGCCCTCGCGGCCGGACAGCACGTAGGCGAGCGTGGACTTGCCGGAGCCGTTCGGCCCCATGATGGCATGCAGCTCGCCGCGCGGGACGACGAGGTCGATCCCTCGCAGGATCCCCTTGCCCTCCACCTCGGCCGCCAGTCCGCGTATCTCGAGCATCCTGCTTCTTCCTATTCCGTCATGCCCGGGCTTGGCCCGGGCATCCACTCAGCGCGTCAGTCGGCAATGAGCTGGATCGGATTGCCGGGCCCCCCGGATCAGGTCCGGGGCCGGCAGTGACGATGAGTGTTAGCCAACGGACCCTTCGAGGCTCACGGCCAACAGCTTCTGCGCCTCGACCGCGAATTCCATCGGCAGCTCCTTCAGCACCTCCTTGCAGAAGCCGTTGACGATCAGCCCGACCGCATCCTCCTCCGAAAGCCCGCGCTGGCGGCAATAGAACAGCTGGTCATCGGCGATCTTCGACGTGGTCGCCTCGTGTTCCGCGCGCGCCGTCGGGTTGCGGCTCTCGATGTAGGGCACGGTGTGCGCGCCGCACCTATCGCCGATCAGCAGGCTGTCGCATTGCGTGTGGTTCCGCGCATTGCGCGCCTTCGGCATCATGCGCACGAGGCCGCGATAGGTGTTGTTCGAGTGCCCCGCGCTGATGCCCTTGGAAAC
>Ga0073928_10009523_pt1 | contig 11801 bp, 17 predicted proteins | sample PaiPotPPA55metaG_FD_76969 | JGI IMG/M metagenome (GOLD analysis project Ga0073928, IMG submission 76969) | Iron sulfur acid spring bacterial and archeal communities from Banff, Canada, to study Microbial Dark Matter (Phase II) - Paint Pots PPA... ...
CGCCTTACTACGGGCGATAAACTCACCCATGTCAAAAGGCTTGCAGATGTAGTCGTCGGCTCCTGCATTGAGCAAGGAGATCACGGATTCCTTCTCGTCACGGGCGGTCAGGATGAGAACAGGCGTCTTGGCGCCAAGCTTTCGGTAGCGCTTGAGTAACTCCAGGCCGCTTAGTCGCGGTAACATCAAGTCCAGAACGAGCAGATCATATGGGTTTGATTCTGCCAGGAATAGCCCTTCTGATCCATCATGTGCAAGGTCCACAGCGCAGGATGATCTCTCGCGCAACGTGCGGGCCACATTTTCTGCTAATCGCTTCTCATCTTCGACTACTAACACGCGCATCGCTCACCATGGCTTTTTTGTACAGCAGAGTTCTAACCTTTGGCTGGTTGTTTTGGCAACAATAAAAGGCGGTGTGGGCGTCCAAGTGAAAACATGACAGTTAAAAAGCAATTCGGCACCTGGACCGGAAAAACTAATCACGATTCGGGAGGATTTCATGTTTGCTTAAGTAAACAGATCGTACTCTCGGCTCGGTACAAAAGGAGATTAACTTGAAAAAACCTCTGTTCCTCGCCATGATGGCGCTTTCTGCCGCACTTTTAGCACAAACCCATCAGGTAGCTCCCCTTCGTTTGGAGACCAGCATCCCGATGCCCGGTATTAAGGGCGATTTTGACCACTTCGGTGCAGATGTCGAGGGAAACCGCCTCTTCCTCGCGGCCGAAGAGCATAAGACGGTCGAAGTTTTTGACTTGAAGACTGGCAAGCATTTGCACAGCGTGCCTGGGTTCGATGCTCCGCATCAGATCGTTTACGTCCCGCAGAACAATACCATCCTGGTGACCGACAGCGGACCGGAAGGCGGCAATGCAGGATACGTGCGCGTCATTTCGGGCGAAACTTATAAGATCATCAACTCGATCAAAACCCTGGCCGCGGCTGATTCGGCCGGGTACAATCCTGCGACTCGTTTGATGTATGCCGATACGGGCGGCACGGAAGCCAAGATGGATTACACGGTCGTTAGCGTCATCGATACCCCCTCCGCAAAAGTAGTGAACGAGATCAAGGTAGACAGCGGCCGCGTAGAGGCCATCAGATTTGAGCATGATGGGACCAGGATGTTTGCCAACATGAGAACCAAAGGTCAGGTCGGGGTCTACGATCAGAAGGAGCACAAGCTGCTTGCGAACTGGGACATCAAAGGCGCAAAGGAAAACGTTTCGATGGCTCTGGATGAAGCGGACCATCGCCTCTTTGTAGTTTGCCGGAAGCCCGCCGAGCTTGTAGTCTTCGATACAGAAACGGGCAAGCAGGTGGCATTGCTGCCGACCGTAGACCGAGCCGATGACATGGCCTACGACTCGAAAAGGAAGCAGATCTATATTTCAGGCGGCAATGGGTTCATCGCAGTCTATTCGCAAAAGGATCCGGATCACTATGAGGAGATCGCCAAGGTCCCGTCCGGCCCAGCGGCAAAGATCTCAATCTTCATTCCTGAGTTGGACCGACTCTATGTAGCCGCCTCCGCCCAGGGATCAACCAGCGCGAAACTCCTGATTTACAAGCTAAAATAGTCAATATAAATGAACTTGGATCAACGCCGAATCGTGCCTTGACCTGTTTACGATTCGTCTATTCTCCACCTGACCGCCAGATAAGGTCGCCGGTGGCGGCTCCCAGACAGCAGAGTCACACTGAGAGTTTATCTTCCAATGAACCCCTCAGTGCATGTTTGGGGCCATCGCTCTTGATCGCGCTCACGAGAGAACCCATGCACGTTGATCCTGATGTAGCTGTACTTCCTCTTGAAGCTGAGTTGGACACGCCGGGCTGGCAGTTCGCCGTTGCCGGAGGAATCCTCGGATGGGTTCTCGACGCCTTCGATTTCTTTGTTGTTGTCTTCCTCTTCAACGAGCTAATGGCGAAGTTCAACGTCGGCAAGCCGGCGATTGTCTGGTCCCTTACCCTCACCTTGGCGATGCGTCCGGTGGGCGCTCTCCTCTTCGGATTTTTGGCGGACCGGTATGGCCGTAGGAAGCCGCTGATCCTCTGCGTTCTATACTTCTCCACGATCACTGTTCTGAGCGGCTTTGCGCCCAACTACGTTGTTTTTCTCGCTCTACGCGGGTTGTATGGCATCGGCATGGGCGGATACTGGGGCATCGGCGCCTCTTACTCCATGGAAAGCGCGCCGCGCCGTATGCGCGGCTTCCTCTCCGGCATGATGCAGGGCGGCTATCCCTTTGGCTATCTGATGGCGTCTATCGGCATACAGACCGTCGCGCCTCGATTTGGTTGGCAGACGATGTTTGTCGTAGGATCCATCGTTGCCCTGGGAATCGTTCTGATTACATTGCAAGCACCGGAGTCCGATGCCTGGAAGCTGCATCGTAGCCCGTCGTTCCGTTCGATGGTTATAACTCTGCTCAGCAACATGCGCGCCTTCGCCTATCTGCTGCTCGTCATGACTATGATGACCTGCCTGTCGCACGGCACGCAGGACCTCTATCCCGACTTCCTCAAGACCATTCCCTGGATTGCCAAAGCACCTGTCTTCGGAATGAAAGCCACTTATGGAATCCCTGTGCTCTACAACATTTGCGCAATTATCGGAGCGTTGACGGTCGGCGCTCTCTCGGAACGGATCGGTCGCCGCTACGCCATCATGATCTCCCTCACCCTGTGCCTGCTTTCCATCCCGGTATGGGCATTTGGTGGCACGCTGATCGCTATCGTTCTCGGTTCCTGCTTCATGCAGACAGGCGTGCAGGGGGCTTTCGGAGTTATCCCCGCTCACCTCAACGAACTCTCGCCCGACGCTATACGCGGCGTCTTCATCGGATTCGTCTATCAACTCGGTGTCCTAGTGGCCTCGCCTGTGCTCCCGATACAGAATTTTCTGCAAGTAGCCTTCGGCTATTCCTGGGCGCTTACCTCATTTGAGCTGTGCGTCATCCTATCACTGATGCTCATCTTCGCCTTCGGTCCCGAGAAGCGAGGTCGAGACTTCAAAGCCAACCCCAGCTAAGGTTTGCCTCATCGAACGATTTCTGCCGAAAGACTGAATGACTAAGGGACGCGCTTCAGATCATCGGGATTTTGAAGCAGGTCTGGTTTATTTCAGAAGCGCAAGCGCCCCTGGATGGACAGCCATCGACCAGAGGAGTTTGGCCAACCATCGCCGAAAACTCGTCCGAAGTTTGGATCGGTTGGATTCGAATTCACTCGACTTAGAACCTGATGGTTGAAGAGGTTGTAGGCGTTGAACGTCGTTTCCAGTGACACCCTTTCAATAATGGAAAATGTTCGTTGCACGCTGGCGGCGGCGCCATTCATGCCCATCCGACGCACTCCATTCACACGGGTTGGAAAAGACGCGGAGGTTATATCCGGTCGGTTGACACGCCGGACTGGTAACAAAGCCAGTCCGGCGGTAGGTACACGTTGTTGTTGACCCATCCCTATTTGTCGTGGTGGTTTCCGTGGCGGTCACAGTTCCTGGATTGAGCCATTGAACATAATTGGAGCCGCCCGATGCTTGGTCATTATGGTATGTGGGTTTTTTGATTTTGATTGCGTTCGAGTCAACATTGCCTACGTAAAAGGGGTTGCCGAAGTTAACCAGTTGCCCTGGCTGGGCCTCATAGCTTCCGCTTACGTGGAACCCGCCGAACACCGCTGACTTCCATCCGTCGGTTGCCCATGCCCTGCCACCGCCAAACGGCAGATTGTAAACACCCTCCATCGTTTACCGTACCGATTCGCTGTAGTTTGTGGGTTCCCAGCTTGGCGAAGGATCAAATCCATTCGCGAAATAATCACGATCGTGCTGATCATTGAACCAAGGCGTCTCAAGGCTCTTTCCGTTCAACTGCGCGGACTGGATGTACTGTTCTGTGCCAAAACATGGTTCGCAATGATCGTGAACTCTTTCCCATTCGCCATTCGAATAGAACCATCAGCATGCGCACGCGTTGCTGGGTCTTCAACGGTTGACCGAAGAAGTCGTACAAATACGGAATATGAAAGCCAGACTCGTTGCCCTCCGCATAAAGCCCCACTAGGCCGGTCGTCGGGAAACTGATCGAGATAGCTGTATTTCGATGTTCCATACTGCTCCACAAAGAGCTGGTCCAGCCTGGCATTTAAGAGGTCTCGCCCGTCCATCATCTAAATCAGACCGGCAACGACATGCTGCACATGGAACGTATACAGCCAGGAGTTTACTTCGGTGAAATAGTCCCTCCCGCCCTGTCCTCCACCCAGCTTCGGATAGAAATCATGCCCATCGCCCTCATGAACCTTATGATCGTACCCGCTGAAATGTCTGCCATCCTCCGTAATGTCCGTCATGCGGCCAAGGGATCGATACAACGCAATAAAAAATTGTGCGCTGACGCTCACTTCCACCCGCGATATGAACGCTTAAAATCTCTTGTTCCATAGTTCCCGCGTCGTTTCCTTTACCTGATCGAAGCTCCGTCCGGAGATCTCCTTCTTAAGATTCTTTCTGCGCCTGCTCCGCGTTGATGTACGAGAGTCCCACACGGACCTCAATCTGATCTCCTCCTGCACCCGACTCCTCCGCGACGAAGCCGATGTGATTCCCAGTCTGGTTTCGACTCTGCGACAGCTCATCCTTTCTACGCTGAGTTTTAGAAACCGGTCCATCACTACCAGACATGGCAGAAGGCCTTCCCTCTCACCGGTGTTATTCACCTGAAACGACACGTCAACATCACCATACCGCGCCACATCGGCGTTCGGCCCGATGACCGCAATCTGGCGAACGGACTTCGACAGTGGCAGCAGATCATTCTCGTTCTTCAGCAGCGTCATCGATTCACGCGCAGACTCCAGCGAGACGTCGAAATGCGCCTGCGAACAATTCGTTCTCCGGTTCAAGGTGGGATCGACAAAGGGATGATCAAAAGGTCAAGCGAAAACTTCAGCCGAAGCACCGCTGCCACAGCCCGGTCCAGATCCGCCTACGGCAGCGTTCCCTCCTGCAAGCAGTCCAGTAGCGCCTTCTGGAACACTCATGGTCGATATCTCGTACGATCTCAGGTATGTAAGAACGCAAGGGAAGGCGGATGCGGAACTGAGACGCAGTGCCGTACGTCCCATAGTGCTGCAGCAGGCGTGCTCCCCTCCTCAAAAGACATTGCAGGCGTTAACATGCGCCTGACGGCTGTAGCTATCGCGAGATGCACTGGCACACAGCAGACGAGTGGGCGTATGTCCTTTACGGAAAGGCGCGTGTCACCGTGATGCAGCCTGACGGCCACATGTTCATCGACGATGTGGAAGAGGGAGATCCCTGGATCTTCCCCGCGGGATTTCCTCACTCTATCCAAGGTCTCGGTCCTGACGGAACTGAATTTCTGCTCGTTTTCAATCAGGGTAGCTTCTCTGAAGATGGCACGATGCTTCTCTCAGAGTGGATCGCTCATACTCCGTCAGAGGTCCTGGGCCAACTATACAGGCTTGGATGCAAGCGTGTTTGCCAAAGCTCCGCAGGCCCGCTGTATATCTTTCCGGCCAAGGAGCCCGGCTCGCTCGCGCAGGATAAGGCCGAGATCGGCGGAGAGCAGGTTGCTTCTCATAGGCAGTACACCTTCCACCTGAAGGCTATGGAACCAAGTCCAGCAAGGGCGGAGAAGTTCGCGTAGTGGATTCCAAGAACTTTCCGGTCTCAAAACACATAGCGGCCGCGTTGGTCACTGTCAAGCCCGGGCGACTTCGTGAGTTCCACTGGCATCCCAACGCCTCTGAGTGGCAGTTTTATATTGCTGGTAAGGGACGCATGACGGTCTTCTTCCCAGTGGACAACGCTCGAACCCAGGACTTCAATGCAAACGATTTCGGTTATGTTCCCTCGAATGCTCCCCACTATATCGAGAACACGGGACACAGATCTGGTCTTTCTTGAGACCTTCGCCGCTGAGGAGTTCTCGGATTGTCTCTGAACCAATGGCTCCGGCGCGTACCCAGCGAAATGCTGAAGGCCCACTCCAACATCGACAAAGAGATGGCTCTCAAGATTCCTGCAGAGAAGCTGGAACTCATTTAGGAGCGATGTGTATTTCGATGTCGGTGAGTGCGTGGGTTCCCTCAAGCGGATGACTCACGTACTCATGAGGATCGCTACGGCATCAGGGGAGTAATCATGAGTGACCTGCTTACACCGATACAAACAACTGATGGTGGTCGCCGTCGTGCTTTCGCCCTCTTCGACGGCAAGTAGCTTCCCGAGGTCGGCAAAGCATTGGGCGAAGGTCTCCGTGAGTTCAAAAGATGATCGCACCACTGGAAATGCAGATGGCAGCGGCAGAGCACTCTTTCTAGGCGACTCTGCAGGGGCTACATCATTCTCACCAATCGAATCAGTTCAATCTCCAAAATGCTCATAGCGCAGATCCCGGGAGGTGTTCCCAATGGCGACGTGCTCAACCGCGTCGACCGCAATACCGGACAATACACCTTCTACCGGACCGCAGGACCAGCAATCAGTCCTCGCCCGACTTCCATCATCGAAGATCGATCGGGTTTTCTTTGGGTCGGCACCGGCGGCCTTGGATTGACCCGTTACGACCTTAAGACAGGAGTGTTCAAGAAGTTCCGGCACAGCCCAACCGATCCATTTAGTTTGAGCAGCGATCATGTGGCTCAGTTGTTCATCGATCATGCCGGTAGGCTGTGGGCCGCCACCTTCGATGGTCTCGATCGTTTCGATCCGGCGACTTCCGCTTCACTGTGTATAGGTCGGTCCGGTTGCCTAACGCGCCAGTGACAGACGCAGCGATTGTAATAGGAAGAAGCGCCGGGACTTCAATGTCTCCAAATTGTCAGATTCAGATTGGCCCTAAGATTGCTGGCAAACACATCAGAACCGATGCCGAATCGGGCGGTAAGGGCTGATGAAAGAGACAAGGAACGTACGAGAGGCAAGCGAATCTTCTGTTCCGGTTTATCAATCACCGCCGCAGGAGTAATCCAATGCCGGTACAAAACCAACTCTCGTTGAGCCACAGCAACCAATACAGCGCCGATTCAGCCTGCGGACATTGCGACGGAGTCATTCGTCACGAACACTGGTGCCTGACACAAAACCCTAGCGTTCAGTACGCATATCGAGTCGTCTCAGACCCTTCTACCTTGAGCCCTGGAGACCACCTCATTTTGCATGCTTTAGGTGCCGCATGGACCGCGAAAGAATCCTGCCCCAGCCATGTTAGCAAGCAACCTAGTAGAGAGACTGTAGAAGGGAGACTGTAGAAGGTCGGGCTCTTAGCTCTGGATATTAACGAGATTTAGGAGCTAATCATTTATGACACCGCAGACCCCGTTTATGTGTTGGCCGCCGTGTCTTTCAGGGGAGTATCCGAGAGAAAGCAACATCGTTGCGTACTTTTCCATGGAAATCGCAATTACCCTGCGACGCTTACCTACAGTGGCGGGCTTGACGTCCTGGCCGGCGACACCGTCAGAGCCGCGGCGGATATCGGTCTTGCGTTGGTTGCGGTCACGCTCACCCATCGCAATAGGTGCTGAAAGCCCACTTTCCAGAGCGACCGCCGGCGTCAATTGCGGCGTTGGAAGTGGTTCTGGCGCAATAGTGTCGGATGCATTCGGCAACTGTCGAGATTTAGACACTTCGGATGCCTTTCAACTAGAGACCGATCCATGATTTCCTGCCGACTCCACCGGCCGGGATTGCCCGAGCCGAGCGGGTAGTAGGAAATCACTCGTCCTGCAATGAGTCAGCGACACTTTCGCCGAGATAACGCGTGCTGGGTAAAAAGATTCGCGAATCGAAAATGGCGCATATGACAGCTGCATCTGCACCTTCCATTCACAAGTATGATGGTAAGCGGAGGCAAGGGCTTACATGTTTGTTCCCCAGCCGATTGGATTTGTGAGCAGCCCTTACAAAGATACCGCCGAGATTCCGAAGGGTCTTAACACGAAACACGAGGCAGAAGGTGTGCTCAAGGTTCTGTCAGAATTCGAGCTCGGACTCACCGACATCGAGGGGTTCTCGCATCTGTTCGTCCTATGGGAATTCGATCGATCCGATAACTTCGATCTGTTCGGCACACCGCCTTTCGACGATAGACCGCACGGCGTGTTTGCCACTCGATCTCCCCGTAGGCCGAACCCAATTGGCCTTACGGTCGTTGAGCTGCTTCGGCGCGAGAACGGACATCTGCACGTTCGAGGCGTCGACATGCTCGATAGAACGCCTATTCTCGATATCAAGCCGTACCTATCCAGCATTCCTGTGGAGATGTTGCGTCGCGGCTGGCTGGCAGAAGCTGAGGCACGCAAGAAGTAGTGCCTCCATCCCCATGTCTCTTTCCACCAGGTAGCTCCATGAGTCAAGCCGCGAATCGCCATAAAGGGCGATGCGGATGCCGATCTCACGTCCGCTCTCTCGCGCTCGCTATTCCAATCTGTCATCCCCACAACCGAGGCTTCTGCAAGAGAATTCCCCTCAAATATCTTCGCGGCGGGCGTTTCCTTGAACCCGAAGACCTGCCGTATCAGCCAGGAACTCGCGGCGAAAACGGAGTCCATCTTCCGTGGTTTTCTAACGAAAAGACCGGCTTTGCTCCGAAACGGTAGTCCCTGGGCAGAGACTGAGCAAGGATGAAGCCGCTGGTCGCGAAGTACGCAGCTGCGGCCCGTTTGTTCGAGCGACTGCAGCAGACACCTATGGTGAAGAAGAAGGGCGGCATGAGCGTAATCGATAATCCCGTGAGCTGGCTGGACCTATGATCTTCGGGAGCTTGGTATCTAGGGTGTCGAAACCTCTGTTGATCAGAGACATCAGGATGATCTTTTCAGGTCGCTGTTGTTGGAAGAGGAGAGGCTCCTCGTAAAAGGAGCCTCTATGAGAGGTTAGCGAGCCGAGATCAAGCCGCCATTTGTTCGGCCCAGGGCTTGAGAACGACCTTGGTGCAGTGGTCTCGTTTGTCGCGGAACATGCGATAGGCCTCGGGCGTCTTGTCGAGTGGCAGCTTGTGGCTGATGACGAATGAAGGGTCGATGTCTCCCGCTTGAACGCGTTCGAGCAGAGGCGCCATATAGCGCATCATGTGCGTCAGCCCGGTCTTCAAGGTCGGTCCTTTGTTCATGAAGGAGTCCATCGGCACCTTGTCGATAAAGCCAGCGTAGACACCGGGGACCGAGACTGTCCCGCCTTTTTTGCACGCCGTAATTGCCTGACGCAGAACGATCGGGCGATCCATTTGAACGCGGGCCATTTGCTTGGCGCGATCTCCTGACGTCCGAAGGCATCGGGAGAAGCGAAAGTAATTTGATGTCCTCTGCGTGCAAGGTATTTGTAGATACCACGATAGTAGGTTGCGGCGCCGTTCCAATACGAAGTGAGAATGCTGGCGCCGAAAACGAATATTTTCACGATAGTGACTCCTCAAGGATAGTGGTGAGCTGCTGAGCACGATGCCCGCAGGTGTGGTGGGCGAGCATAGTCTCAAGATCGCGCACTGCTTGTTCTTTTGCGGCTTGCGGATTGCAGAGCAGATATTTTTTCACACTGCCGACGGAAGGCTAAGTTCAATTCCCCTAACGTTTACCGATCTGGTGGAAGTCGACCCGTTCGTCGCCGTGTCGGCGGGCCGCGCCTGGCTGGGGATCAAAGATCAGCTTCGACTGGCCGAGTTAAGTGGAGGAGCTGAGGCGCGAGATGCGGGAAAATGTGTAAAGACAATTGCGCCGGATAGGTAAGAGTATTTGTGCCGTCTCTTCCCGGCCGTCGAAGGAGGATCCGCCTGCTGATCATGGAGAAACTACTTATATAGGGACGGGAAAACTCCTGGGTCAAGTGGCCATTGTTACCGGAGCGGATAGTGGTATTGGACGCGCGGTTGCTATCGCATTCGCGAAAGAAGGAGCGGATATTGTCCTCTCCTATCTTCCAGAAGAAGAGTTGGACGCGCCTGAAGTTTCTGTCGTCATCCAGAAAGTTGGTCAAAAAGCTATTCGGCTCCCGGGAGACATTGGTTCGTCGGATTATGCGAGGTCGCTCGTTTCTACCGCAATTGAAGAACTCGGTCATCTCGACATGGTGGTCAATAACGCCGGCTTTCAGATGACGCATGAAACTCTTGATGAGATCCCGCTGGAGGAATTCGATCACACTTTCCGGACTAATGTCTATGGAACGTTCCTCCTCTCCCAGGCAGCGCTGCCAAAGATGAAGCCCGGCGCCTCGATCATCAACACAACGTCGATTCAGGCATTTGAACCTGGAGAGCAACTAGTCGCATATGCGGCCACAGAAGCCGCGATAGCGAATATGACAAAGAGTCTGGCGAAACTTGCCGGCAACCAAGGCATACGCGTCAATGCAGTGGCATCTGGCCCGGTATGGACTCCGCTCATCCCGTCGACAATGCCGACAGAGAAGGTAAAGTCCTTTGGAGAAAACACTCTCTTCAAGAGGCCAGCTCAACCGGTCGAATTGGCGAGGATTTTCGTATTTCTGGCGTCCGCCGAGGCGAGCTATGTCTCTGGTGAGATTTACGGTGCGACCGGCGGTAGGACACCCTTGTTATCTATCAAAGCGTTCAAAATAGAGCGCCGACGCGACGAAGCGATGGCGCATATCAATATCCGAGTTTCCAGCTTCGCGCGTCATCTTAATCGAAGAACTAGCGTAATGTTCGCTGACGTTTTGGAGATCGGGAATTATATCCGTTCTGAAAACGCGCCGCCTCAACGGCTGGCCTGTCGCAAAAGCCGACTAAGCCCAATGAATTCACGGCTTATTTAAGCTTGCAACAAAGTCCAGTTGTCTATACAGTAGGTTCACTTGGTATTCCAAGAAAAATCAGATAAATAGTTACACAAAGAGCAATCCCACATCAGTGGGAACACGAATTGACGCAGCCAAGCTATAGCAGGTCCGCACGACAAATCTAAAATGGAGGCGCACCAATGAGATTCCGCATCGCGCTCTACAGTCTCTTCGTCCTTCTCGTGAGCTTTTCTATCGCCATGGGACAGACAATCACCGGCTCCGTCACAGGTACCGTCTCTGATCCCAGTGGAGCCGCAGTAGCCGCCGCCAAAGTCACCGCAACCAACGTCGACACAGGTGTTGAGACTTCCACCACAACGAATGCCGATGGCGTCTACGTCCTTCGCTTTCTCCAGATCGGCCACTACAAGATCTCCATAGCAGGCCAGGGCTTCGGCTCCACCGAGGTCGGTCCATTCGCCCTCGAAGTTGGCCAGGAAGCCAAGGTGGATGCCAAGCTCAAGGTCGGCTCGGCGACTGAAAACGTTGTCGTCACCTCCGCCGCTCCCATCCTCAACTCGGAGAATCCGAGCACAGGCACCTCCATCACTGCACAGCAGGCTACCGAACTCCCGTTGCAGGCGCGTAACTTTTCCTCGCTCACCACCCTGGTAGCCGGCGCTGTCGCGACCACGCCTGCTAACGCGAACAACGTCGGGCGTCCCACCTATAACAGCGGCTTCTTCGTCAACGGCAACCGTGAGCAGACCAACAACTACACTCTCGATGGTGTCGACATCAATGACGCCATCGACAACTACATCAACTACAGTCCCAACGTAGACGCCATCGGCGAATTGCGTATCATCAGCGGCAATGCCACCGCCGAGTACGGCAACGCCAACGGCGGCCAGGTCGTCATGGTCACCAAAAGCGGAACTAACAGCTTCCACGGCAACGCCTTCTGGTTCCTCGAAAATAACAACCTGAACGCTAATAGCTGGACGAACAAGCACACCCCCGA
>Ga0073928_10009525_pt1 | contig 11800 bp, 10 predicted proteins | sample PaiPotPPA55metaG_FD_76969 | JGI IMG/M metagenome (GOLD analysis project Ga0073928, IMG submission 76969) | Iron sulfur acid spring bacterial and archeal communities from Banff, Canada, to study Microbial Dark Matter (Phase II) - Paint Pots PPA... ...
GGAAGATCCCGCGAATTCGCCTAACGAAGCGATGTGGCAATGGATTGCGTCTCCGCAAAATGCTCCCGACAAGGCGGAGGAAGTGGAAATTGGATTTGAAGCGGGCTCACCCATTTCGGTGAATGGCGCGAAACTCGGGGCGGTGGATTTGCTGAACACGCTAAACGAAATTGCCGCGAAGCATGGCGTGGGGCGCACGGACATTGTGGAAAATCGCCTGGTGGGGATGAAGTCCCGCGGGGCGTATGAAACGCCGGGTGGAACGCTGCTGATCACCGCGCATCGTGAATTGGAAACGCTTACGGTGGATCGCGAAACGACGCATTTCCAGCAAGCGTTGTCGTTGCGTTATGCGGAATTAGTTTATTACGGGCTGTGGTTTTCGCCGCTGCGCGCTGCGCTGGATGGATTTTTCAACGTTTCGCAGCAGAACGTGACCGGAACGGTGGGACTGAAATTGTGGAAGGGCAATCTTAACGTCACAAAGAGAGTTTCGCCGTTTTCGCTGTATCGCACCGACCTGGCGAGCTTCACCATGGGGCGATATAACCCCAAGGATGCGGAAGGATTCATCAATCTTTTTGCGTTACCGGTTACGGTGAGGCCGAAAGCTAAGGCTGAAGGCGGGAATTGAAGCTCAAGAGATTCGTAGCGTGTTTTCAGGGATACATGATTTGGTGATTTGGTGAGCGTACTTGAAACAGCAAAAATGACCGAGCGTAAAGATGACCGACTGTGGGGCGGGCGCTTTAAACACGCGCCGAATGCGGGCTTCGACGCATTTCAAGGGTCGTTTGCGTTTGATCGGCGGTTGTTGCCTTACGAGTTGGCGGTGGATCGCGCCTGGGCCAAGGCGCTGCAGGGCGCGGGAATACTAAACGCGGAAGAAGTCCGGCAGACGCTCGCGGCGCTGGACCACATCGCGGAGCGCGCGCAGAAAGAAAAAACTTTCCTCGATTCATCTGATGCTGAAGATGTGCATCACTTTGTTGAGAAGGCGTTGGTCGAAGAGTTGGGCGCGCTGGGATGGAAATTGCATACCGGGCGCAGTCGAAATGAATTGGTGGCTACGGATTTTCGCCTGTTCGTCAAAGAGGCGGCGGCGCAAATCAAGATGGCCATCACGGAGTTGGCCGCCGCATTTGTAACGTTGGCGAAAGCAAATTTGCATCTGCCCATGGCTGGGATGACGCACATGCAGCACGCTCAGCCGATTTTGCTCTCACATTTTTTATTGGCGCATGCTGAAGCGTTCCTACGAGATATTCCGCGGCTGGATGGTGCGACTGCGAGCGCTGACGCTTGCCCGATGGGCTCTGGCGCGCTGGCGGGCTGTTCGTTTCCGATTGATCGGGAAGCAATCGCGCGCGAACTTGGGTTCTCGCGGATTACAGCGAACAGTCTGGATGCGGTCAGCGACCGCGACTTTGCGCTGGATTATCTTTTCGCGCTGGCGGGCATTTCCACTCATTTGTCGCGCCTGTCCGAAGATTTCGTGTTGTTTGCGTCCCAGGAATTTGGTTATGTCCTGCTGCCCGATGAATTTTCGACCGGCAGCAGCCTTATGCCACAGAAAAAAAATCCCGACGGCTGGGAGCTGATACGCGGAAAGACCGGCCGCATTACGGGGGCGCTGGTTGGGCTGCTGACGACGCTGAAAGGATTGCCAAGCGGGTACCAGCGCGATCTTCAGGAAGACAAGGAAGCGCTTTTCGCGGCACACGATCAGGTCGCGGCGATGCTCGCGGTGGCGACGGGAGCTTTGAGCGCGACGAAATTTCGCGAGGGCAAATTAAATTGTGCCGCGTCTAACAGCGCATTACTGGCTACCGAAGCCGCGGACTACTTGGTGAGGCGGGGGATTGCTTTTCGGCAGGCACACGATATTGTGGGCAAACTGTTGAATGAAGCTGAACGCCAAAATAAAAAATGGACGGAGCTTCCGCTGTCTGAGTTAAAAAAACTCTCGCCGGTTTTTGAAGAAGATTTTTCGGATGGGTTGAACGTGGAAGCAGCTTTGGCTGCCAAATCAGTGCCTGGCGGAACCGCGCGCGAATCCGTTCGAGCAGCGTGTGAAGAATTGGAAAAACAATTATCTAAATTGGGAGCAAAACCATGACAGCAACCGTGAGAGGCATCCGACAAACATCTGCAGTTGTAGCGGAGGATCGGAGGCCTCTTCCGTGAGCCTCGAGCTCACGCAGCGGACGTACCCGCAATGAAACACGCGCTTTCCGAAGCCTCCTTGCCGCACGGATTTCGTTTCGCGGCTACCGCGTGTGGCTTAAAAAAAACAGGCGCGCTGGACCTTGGGTTATTGTGCAGCGATGAACCTGCTTCCGCGGCGGCAGTTTTCACGCAAAATTTGGTGGTTGCCGCGCCGGTATTAATCTCCAAAGAAAATCTGAGCAAATCGAAGGGACGCATGCGCGGCGTGGTGGTGAACGCCGGCAACGCCAATTGCGCCACCGGAACCGCCGGCCACGCGGCGGCGCAACGCACCGTAGCCGAAGCGGCCAAGCGTTTAGGCTGCGAGCCGGAAGAACTTTTTGTGTGCTCCACAGGCGTCATCGGCGTGCCGCTGCCCCTCGAGAAAATATTGCGCGCGCTGCAGGTAATTGCGCGGCACCGGCGTCCGTCGGCGCGTTCTTTTGCGGAACTCTCGCTGGCGATCTGTACCACCGATACGCGACCGAAAACGGCGGCGTCTTCTTTTAAAATGTCCGGCAAAAGAATTCACTTCGTCGGCTGTGCGAAGGGCGCGGGCATGATTCATCCAAACATGGCTACGATGCTGGCTTTCGTAATCACGGACGCGGCCATCGCGCCCGGGTTGCTTCAGAAGACGTTGCGCGATGTAACGTCGCGAACGTTCAACGCGATTTCCATCGATGGAGATACTTCGACGAACGACACGCTGTTGGTGTTAGCCAATGGTGCCGCGGGCGCTCCAAGTATTAAATCCGGGTCGACAGCTCATCGGGCGTTCACTGCGGCACTCGAAGATGTGTGCCGATCGCTGGCGCTGCAAATTGTTGCCGATGGTGAAGGCGCGCAGCGCGTGATTGAAATTGAAGTGCGAGGCGCCAAAAGCGAGACTGCGGCGCGACGTATCGCGGAGACTATCGCTACTTCTCCATTAGTAAAGACCGCCTTTGCCGGTGGCGATCCGAATTGGGGGCGCATTTTTGCCGCTGCCGGGCGGTCGGGAGTTAGTTTCGATCCTTCTCGGGTAGATATTCAGATGGCGGGTATTCCGGTTTTGCGCCGCGGGCAGCCGCTGGACTTTAACGAGCGCGCGGCGAGTAACCGGTTGCTCGCGAAACACGTCCCAATTGTTGTAAATATGCGCGCGGGCAACGCCATTGCGCGCTATTGGACGTGCGATTTCACCGCGGAATATGTGCGCATTAATGCCAGCTACCGCACGTGATGAAGGTTTGAGGTTCGCGCTAAAGCTTTAATGGCCTGCAATCAATAAACGAGTTAGTCGTCGAGGCCGGGCGCAAAATCATTTCCGGTTGCAAAACTGGGAAATTTTCGAGAGGATTCCACTGACCGCTGAAGTCACAGTCTGCGTCCGTGGTGGCCCGGTCTTACGACTGCCCTGGTTCAGATATTTCTTCAGTGCGCTCCGCGACTCGCAGTGGGGTTCCGGAAAGAAGGAGTGCGCAGGTGAAGAAGCTCTATATCGGTAATCTTCCGTTTTCGGCTACAGAAGATCAGCTCAACGAGTGGTTCTCGCAAGTCGGTGTAACTCCCTCAGGCGTTAATTTGATTCGTGACCGGTTCACCGGACAATCGCGAGGATTCGCGTTTGTGGAAGTGAACAATGACGAAGATGCTGATCGCGCTGTGAACTCTCTTAATGGCCAGAACTTTGGCGGGCGCAACCTGGTAGTGAACGAAGCGCGGCCCCAGGCGGAACGTGGAAGCGGCGGTGGTGGCGGGCGGCCTGGCGGAGGTGGCGGCGGGTATGGCGGCGGACGCGGCGGCCACGGAGGCGGCGGTGGTGGGCGCGGTGGTGGCGGCGGGCGTGGTGGTGATCGCGGTGATCGCGGATCAGATCGCGGTGACCGAGGCAATCGCTGGTAAGTGGAGCTCGCTTAAATCCCGGGCGTTTTTTCTCCTGCAACGCCACTAGCAGTACTTCCTGCCTTAGTTATTAAATCTCTGCGTGCTGAAATACCTCTTCTCCTTAAGTCAGCAAGCGACCTTCAGGCGGCGCGCCCGGCGGTCGAGTTTTGGGCTGCAACAGGCATCCCTCTCGCAAACACGTACCAGTCCTGGTAGAGCCTAGTTTTTCTGCGGCGCAATTCTCCGCAATACACTGGCTGGTCTGATTTCCTACAGTGTCCTGCTGATCTAGCTGGCGAGCGGAACAAATCGAGTAATGACGTGTTTGAAACAATGGAGAAAGAAACTACGTTGTATAGAGAGAATGTGAAGTATATCAGTAGCTCGCGTTTGTTTGCGGCGCCCCTCTTGACAATGTTTTTACACAGGGGGGTGAACCCAAAATGCGAGAGATGCATCCAACGATTGAAGCTGGACGTTTCTAACATCAGTGGTAGCGAAGTTGAGTAAAAGACGGTAACGGGTCACGAGAGAAAATGACGACGTGGCACAAACGCGATTGGAAACAATTTTACGAGCTGGCGCGCCGTCCCTGGCAGCGTCATCGTCCGCCCCGGCCTATCTATCCTACGGGCATAAATCGCGTGCTACCGGCAGCGGGATTCAGTCTTTCTGAGCTCGACGATGCAGGCTTGGATCTGGATTTGGCGGAAAGTCTGGGGCTTCCTGTGGACGCCGGGCGCATCGGCGCTTATGGTCCTAACGTTACGACCTTGCGAGATTTTGTCCGTTCTTCCCGCCAGCCTCTCTAATCTTTCGAGGCTATTTTTGGCGCTTTACCTCTTCCAAGTGTAAAATAGCCTTGTATTCATCTAATGGCTGCCCCCTTTAACATTCTTTCCAATGCGGCTGTGCCGCCACCGATAGCTCATACGGCCCACGCGCGCCCGGAGTGGCTGCGCGTCAAGTTCTTTGGTGGCGAGCGCTACCAGGACTTGAAGCGCATCATGCGTACGCTCGAGCTGCATACCGTGTGCGAAAGCGCACGCTGCCCCAACATGGGTGAATGCTGGGAACACGGCACGGCGACATTCATGATCCTGGGAGATATCTGCACGCGTGCCTGTGGATTTTGTGCGGTGCCGTCCGGTAAGCCTGCGGGTCCGCCGGATGAGAACGAACCTCTGCGCGTTGCGGAAGCGGTCGCAAAAATGGGCTTACGGTATGCCGTGGTGACTTCCGTGAACCGAGACGACCAGCCTGATGGTGGCGCGAAAATTTTTGCACGCACTATCGAAGAAATTCGCCGCAGGGTGCCGGGCTGCAAAGTGGAAGTTCTGATTCCCGATTTTCGCGGTAACTGGGATGCGCTGAACGTTGTGCTGGCGACGCGCCCCGATGTGCTAAACCACAATACGGAAACGGTTCCGCGGTTATATCGGCAGGTGCGGAAGGGCGCGCTATATGAACGCTCGCTGGAATTGTTGAGACGCGCAAAGACGGCGCACCCAAAAGTTCCTACCAAGACGGGATTAATGCTGGGCTTGGGCGAGGAAAAAGACGAAGTACTGGCGACCATGCAGGATTTGGCCGCTCAGGGTACAAATATTTTGACGCTGGGACAATACTTGCAGCCGACGCGCGAGCATCTACCGGTGGTACGCTATGTGCATCCCGATGAATTTGCGGAATTTAAAGCACGTGGCGAGGCCATGGGTTTCAAGCACGTGGAGGCCGGGCCGCTGGTTCGCTCTTCGTACCACGCGTTTGAACAAACCGAATGCGCGCATAAAGCCTAGCTGGAAATATTGATTCCCAACGGGAACACAGATATTCCCCGGCGTGACTCACCACAAACAAAAAACGCCCTTCGTTTGAGGGCGTCGCCATACGGAACCAATCTAGCTGCAAAAATTAAGCGTGGCTTGCTGCGGCTGCTGCCGCGGCTTTCTTGGCGGCCTTGGCTGCTGTGGAGGCTTTGCGGCGGCGTTTGGTCTTGGGAGGCGTGGCGGGCGCTTCGCCGATTAGTTCGGCGGTCATGATGCTGGTGACAAAGAGCTTAGGACCGTGATCGTCAAAATCGACGGAGGTGCGGTCCATATCCGAAGCGGTCACAATTCCCAGACCGTAAACGTCGTGCTTGATGGTTTGACCTTCCTGCATCGCCTGCACAGTACCCTCCTTGGGATGTCGTTCGAATGGCTCGGTTCGGATATTCACGCCTGAACGAGGTAGGCTGAAACTGTCGCCTCAAACCGTGTTAGGCCGAGGGACGAACTCGAATCAACAAAATTATATTACTACAAAAGAGGGGAGTTGTCTAGCGACTGGCTGAAGCCCGGGGTATCGGCCCATCGGCCATATATCACAGAATTGGAAGGACTTATACGTATTTCGGGAAAACCAAAACGCAGGAGGAGTTACTCGAGCGATTCCGGATGGAGATTTAAATTGCCATCGCCAACGGTCTTTTTCTCCCAATACTTGCGGATCCAGGCTTCCCAACTCTTGCCGGCGGCAGTGTCGCGACCGGTAAACGCGAGCGCCGATATATCGGCATAACAGATTTTGAGCCGTTCGTTGGAAGTTTTCGGGAGAAGGCGGACGAAACTGGTGGCAAGCGAAGGGCCGGCCACGCGATCAAAAATGTAGCCTTCGATTTTGCCGCCGGTTTTGAGGGTAAGGGTAACATCGCCGCGATAATCAAAAGCCTTTTCAAGGGCCACGCGGATATCGTCATCGCTGGCGAGTTCTGGAACCCAGCCTTCGATGCCTTCGTGCACCGTGCCGGGAGCTACTTCTAATTTGTCGGGATTAATATCCATCATCCATCTCGATCAGATTCTGATCTTAACTTTTTGCTATTTTACGTTTCGCGATGCAACTACACTCTAGTTTCTGTTAGTTGACCGCTGCCCGAATCGATCTGGACCAGCGGGTTGTAGGCGTGTACGGGCTTACTTGGCTCGTTCAGAAGCGCTAGCGCGTCTGCGTCTTCATACTTTCCGGACAACGTAGCCTTCGCGGTGACCCATAGGCCCCGCAAGCCGCTAAAAGTATGGTCTACGGCCGAAGCTTCGTAGCCGCTGTGCACCATGCAATTGGCGCACTTGGGATTGCCGGATTCGGTGCCGTAATTCTGCCATTCCGTCGCTTCGAGCAGTTCCTGGAAGGTGTCCGCGTATCCGTTCTGCAAAAGGTAGCAGGGCTTTTGCCAGCCAAAAACGTTGTAGGTCGGCATGCCCCAAGGGGTGCAAGTGTAAGTGCGCTTGCCCATCAGAAATTCCAGAAATAGCGGGGACTGATTGAATTGCCAGCTGGATTTGCGGTTGGACAAAATGGCGCGGAACAACCGGCGAGTGCGCGCACGGCCCAGGAAATGTCTTTGATCCGGAGCCTTTTCATAGGAGTAGCCGGGCGAGAGCATCATGCCCTCCACGCCTATTTCCATCATTTCATCGAAAAACGCGCGGACGCTATTAGGGTCGGCGCCGTCAAAGAGCGTGGTGTTGGTTGTGACGCGGAAGCCCTGCTTTACGGCTTCGCGGACGCCTTCGATGGCCAGATCGTAACCGCCTTCGCGGCACACCGAGAAATCGTGATGCTCGCGCTGGCCGTCGACATGGACGGAAAAAGTTAAATATTTGCTGGGCTTGAAAAGGTACAGCTTTTCCTTGAGCAAGAGCGCGTTGGTGCAAAGATAAATATATTTTTTGCGGGCTACCAGGCCATCGACGATTTTGTCGATTTGGGAGTGCATCAGCGGCTCACCGCCAGGGATGGAAACCATCGGTGTGCCGCACTCGTCGACGGCCTTGAAGCATTCTTCGGGCGTCAATTCCTTTTTCAAAATATGCGCTGGATACTGGATTTTGCCGCAACCGGCACAGGCGAGATTGCAGCGGAATAGCGGTTCCAGCATCAGGACAAAGGGGTAGCGCTTACGTCCCTGGATTTTCTGTTTCAGGACGTAGGAGGCTACCGTCCACATCTGTGAAATCGGAACTGGCATCGTTGTGCTTACACCTTAGGTTCTGTGATTAACTCTTGCCGCCACGACTGGTAATCATCGCGTTCTTACGCCAGATTGTTCCTTTCTATTGTACCTGAGATGCGCCTATTTCTGTTCAGGTGCTTTCCTGCGAGGAACAATTATTTAGGCGTTATTTAGGCGCTCGGCACGAGGACCGGCAGGCAGTTTTAATCTATGGCAAAATGAAGAATAGACAGATATGGCCAACAGAACCACTCTCGAAGAAGAACGCGCGGCTAGGCCTGCGAAATCGGCAAAGAAGACCGCTAATGGCAGCGGAAAAAATGGAGGGGTTGCCAAGCACGAACGTGTATTTGAATTGTTCCGGCGCTGGGGCTTTTACGAATCCAATCTCGACCCGCTGGGCTTTTTTGAACCGGTAAAACGTCCCGAACTAAATTTGACTGGCGCGGCGGCCGAACAGGCACGCGCAAATTATTGCGGCACCATCGGCGCCGAATTTATGCATTTGCCGGAGCAGGAACGGCGGGAATGGATCGCAGAGCGTCTGGAAAGCCCGGCCGCTGCGGTGGATCAACGCCAAATACTGGAGCGCCTGGTGCGCGCGGACCTCTTCGAGCAGGTTTTGCAGGCGCGCTACCTGGGGGCGAAACGATTTTCGCTTGAAGGGGTCACTGCGCTGATTCCGCTGCTGGATGCGCTGCTGGAAGCGGCGGCAGAAACCGGGGCGCGTGAGAGCGTTATCGCCATGAGCCATCGCGGGCGGCTGAACGTGATGGTGCACACCGCGTGCAAGCCCGCTCACCAGGTGGTTTCTGGATTTGAAGATGTGGATCCGCGCAGCGTTCTTGGCGCCGGCGACGTGAAATATCACGTGGGCGCGACCGGGGTATTCAAAACCACGACGGGAAAGCAAATTGGGATTCATCTGGTATCGAATCCGAGCCATCTCGAGGCCGTCGATCCGGTAGCGATGGGACGGGCGCGTGCGAAGCAGACACGCCTCGGCGCGAATAGCGAGAAAACGGTGGTGCCCATTGTGATGCATGGCGATGCCGCGTTCGCGGGGCAGGGCATCTGGGCCGAGACTTTGAATCTGGCGGACCTAAAGGCGTACACCGTGGGCGGCACGATTCACATCATCGTAAATAATTTGATCGGGTTTACAACGCGGCCGGTTCAGACGCAGTCGTCGCGCTTCGCGTCCGATATCGCCAAGCGACAGTCTGTGCCAGTGTTTCACGTGAACGCCGAGGATCCGGATGCGGTCGTGCGCATTGGAAAGATTGCCGCGGAGTATCGGGCAAAGTTTGGCAGCGACGTGGTGGTGGACATCATCGGATATCGCCGCCATGGGCACAGCGAAGTGGACGATCCGACGATCACGCAGCCGCTGCTGTACGAAAAAATTAAAGCTCACCCACAACTTTGGAAGTTATACGCCAAGCAAACGGGAATTGATGCGGCCGCGATGGCTGAAGAAATTCGCGGGGAGTACGAAGCGGAACAAACCAAAGCGCGGGAGGTAAAGAAATCCCCGCACCTGCGCAAACTGCCAGATTACTGGTCGCCGTATAAACGCGGGCGCTATGACGCGTCGCTGGAAGTCGATACCGGCGTGCCGCTCGAGAAATTGGCGGAGATTACGGATGCGCTTTGCCGCGTTCCGCAAGGCTTTCACGTTCATCCCAAGATTGTGAAGTTGCTGGAGCAGCGCGCGGAGATGGGACATGGGAAACGCACGGTGGATTACGGCTTCGCGGAAGCGCTGGCGTTTGGGTCGCTTTTGCTGGAAGGGAATCCGGTACGGCTGACGGGGCAGGACACTCAGCGAGGCACATTTAATCAGCGGCATGCGGTGCTAGTGGATACGCAAACCGAAGAAGAATATTTGTCGCTGGCACATCTTTCGCCGGAAGGGGCGCCGGGCGGGCCTTTTTGTGAGATCGCCAATTCTCCCTTGTCGGAAGCGGCGTGCGTCGGTTTTGAATACGGATTCAGCCGGGATTACCCGGAAGCGCTGGTCGCCTGGGAAGCGCAATTCGGCGATTTTGTGAATGGCGCGCAGGTGATCATCGATCAATTCATCAGCGCCGGCGAAGATAAATGGGATTTACCTTCGGGATTGGTGATGCTGCTGCCGCATGGATACGAAGGGCAGGGGCCGGAGCACTCCAGCGCGCGCATCGAGAGATTTTTGCAGCTGGCAGGCGAAGACAATATCCAGATTTGCCAGCCGTCGACGGCGGCGCAATATTTTCACATGTTGCGGAGGCAAGTGCGCCGGCCGTGGCGCAAGCCGCTGATCGTGTTTACACCCAAGAGCATGCTGCGACATCCGGACGCGAGTTCGCAGATTCAGGAGTTTGCCGAGCCGCGCTTTTTGCCATTAATTCCGGATCGCGACGTAACGGATGCGAAGCGCATTCTGATTGCCAGCGGCAAGGTTGGGCACGAATTGCGCGCTGAACGCAAACGCCGCAATGATACGGAGACGGCGATCTTTTTCCTGGAACAATTTTACCCGCTGCCGCGGCTGGATATTACCGCGGCGATCACCGCGCATCCGAACGCGCGCGAAATTATCTGGGTGCAGGAAGAGCCGCGGAATATGGGCGGGTTCTTCTACGTGGTGCCGCGGCTCGAGAGCCTGGCTAGAGGATTGGGATTGCGGTTGCGCTCCGTGAAGCGCTCGGCGAGCGCCAGCCCGGCCACCGGCTCAGGGAAAGCACACGAGCTGGAGCAAAAAACACTGCTGGCGCTGGCGTTTACTACCTAGCTTGCTGAAGTGATTTTCTCAAAGCTTGCTGAAGTGATTTTTCAAACTGCGGACAACAAAAGTCGTTCACGTGACGTTCATCTGAGTGTCATATCCGCTTCACACGGGCTTTGCCACAATGAGCCGTGTCCATTGAGATTCCGAGCCATCAAAACCCTGCGCATCTCTATCGCAACGCGCCGCTGTACGATACACTGCCGCCCAGACATCGGAAGGCCCGCTCCATCAGCATGAAACGCATCCTAATCATCGAGGACGACCGCGACATCGTGGAGTTGGTGCGCTACAACCTGGCCAACGAAGGCTTTCAAGTGAGCGCCGCTTCGGACGGAAACAGCGGGCTAAACTCGCTGAAAAAAACTCCACCGGATCTGCTGCTTCTGGATCTGATGCTCCCCAAGCTTTCGGGCCTGGATATTTGCAGGGAAATTCGCCGCGATGATTCGCTCAATCGGTTGCCAATTCTCATGCTGACCGCGCGTGGGGATGAGGCGGATCGTGTTGTGGGCCTGGAGATGGGGGCGGACGACTATGTGACCAAGCCGTTCAGCCCGCGAGAATTAATTGCGCGGGTGAAAGCGCTGTTGCGCCGCGCGGAGCCACCGACGGATTCGCCGCGCATCATTGAAATCGGTAAATTGGCGATTGATCCCGCGTCGTATCGCGTAAGTCATTCTGGAAAAGCAGTGCCGCTCAGCACACTTGAGTTTCGTTTGTTGTATTATCTTGCTTCGCGCCCGAATCGCGTGTTCACCAGGGATCAGTTGCTCGACGCAGTGTGGGGCACGGATCGATTCGTCACCCCTCGTAGCGTTGACGTTTACGTTCGCCGCTTGCGCGAAAAGATCGAACCAGACCCGGAAAATCCGATGCATTTGAAAACGGTGCGCGGAGCGGGATACTTGTTCGAAACCCGTGCGGCGTAATCTTTTCGCAAAACTCGGCCTTAC
>Ga0073928_10009526_pt1 | contig 11799 bp, 7 predicted proteins | sample PaiPotPPA55metaG_FD_76969 | JGI IMG/M metagenome (GOLD analysis project Ga0073928, IMG submission 76969) | Iron sulfur acid spring bacterial and archeal communities from Banff, Canada, to study Microbial Dark Matter (Phase II) - Paint Pots PPA... ...
AGGTGCAACCAGAACCGCAGTTCGATGAAGCGCACATGCTCGCCAATGTAGTGTTTCGCATCGATCTCAGGAAACGAGCAAAGTTGGGGAACGTAGAAGTTCAGGGACCAGAACCCGGCGAAGCAGACCGCTTGCTGCGTGCGACGCGTTCCCTCCGGGCGACCGCTACAGGCGCTTCTCTCAAACCCGGCAAGCCGTATACCTCCAAACGAATCGATTCTGGGATGGCGCTCATGAAGCGGGATCTCGCCAAGCAAAATCACCTCGCCAGCAAGGTTCGTTTGGATCATCTGGAGTATCACCAAGACAGCAATCGCGCCGACCTGGTCATCGATGTCCGGCCCGGTCCGATCGTCAAGGTACATGTCGCGGGTGCGAAGCTTTCGCCGGTTCCGTTCCTTCGCGACCGGCAGACGAAGAAACTAATCCCCATCTTTTCCGAAGGAACCGTCGATCCGGACCTAGTGGAAGAGGGCCGGCGGAATCTGATCGATTTTTTTCAGAGCAAGGGCTACTTCGATGTGAAAGTGACCACGAATCTCCAAAACCAGGCTTCGAATGTTGAGTTAGTTTACAACGTCGACCGAGGCTCGCGTCACAAGGTAGAAACCGTCGATTTCCAGGGCAACCAGCATTTCGGTAAGGACGTTCTGATCCGACAGGTCGCGGTTAAGCCTCACCGACTCGTCTTGCTCTCCCGAGGAAAGTTCAGCGACAAGTTGCTCCGTCAAAGTGTGGCGGGCATCACCGCATTCTACAAGAATCTCGGATACGAAGACGTGAAAGTCGACAGCGATGTTGTCGATCGTGAGCAGAAGGTTTACGTCACTTTTCAAATCACCGAGGGCTCGCCAACGTTTGTGGATAATCTCACGATTGAGGGGAATTCCCATATATCCCGGTCGGCATTCTCGCCCAAAGGCGGACTCCGGCTCAGGCCGGGCCAGCCGTTTTCCCTGAAAGCCTTGGCCGACGACCGCGCTCACATCATGGCGGTGTATTTGGATCGGGGTTTTCTCAATTCCGACTTCGACTCTAAGGTCACACGGTTGCCGGACGATCCGCACAGAGTCGATGTGACTTATAAGATTACGGAGAGACAGCAGGTCCAAGTCGACCAACTGGTTCTTCTCGGCAACCAGAAGACGCGGGCATCACTAATCAGGAAAACCGCAAAAATCACCCCGGAAACCCCGCTGAGCGACCGAGCCTTGCTCGCAGGCGAGAGCGGATTGCACGACTTAGGAGTATTTGACTGGGAGAGCGTCGATTCTCGCCGCCCGATCGCCGATCAGACGAATGAGGATGTACTGGTCAAGCTACATGAAGCGGGCAGGAATGAGATGACCTACGGTTTTGGTCTGGAAGTGGCTCGCCGCGGGGGAAACATCCCTTCCGGTACGATCGCCCTTCCGGGGCTGCCGCCTGTTACGAGCGGAGCGCCAAATTTCACCGCTGAGGAAAAGACATTTGTGAGTCCTCGGGGTTCGATCACCTTCACCCGCTACAACCTTCGGGGTCTCGCAGAATCGGCGTCCGCTTCTATTCTTGTCTCACGCCTAGATCAACGCGCTCTTGCCACCTACACCGACCCGCACTTTAGAGGTGCTAGCTGGAGTTCGCTAGTCAGCGCCTCGATCGAGCGCACGACGGAGAATCCCACGTTCGCGGCTCGTTTGGCGGAAGGGTCTTGGCAAGTCGAGAAACCACTCAATAAAGACAAGACACGGAGGATTCAACTCCGGTATCGCTTCCGTCGAACGATTCTGTCCAATCTACTAATTCCTGGACTCGTGTTACCCGAGGACCAGCGGCTCCGCCTGTCGACGCTTTCCGCCACCTGGATTCGCGACACTCGTGACAAACCGCTGGATGCGAGCCGCGGGTTTTACCAGACCCTAGACCTAGCAATCACGCCGAAGGCTCTGGGCTCAAGCGCCAACTTTGCACGCTTCCTGGGACAGACTTCCTACCACAGGTCATTCGGCCCGACCGTGTGGGCAAACAGAATTACCTTAGGGCTCGCAAAGGCTTTCGGGAGCAGTAGTGACGTACCTACCAGTGAGCGCTTCTTCTCTGGGGGCGAAACTACCCTTCGCGGTTTTCCGATCAACGGGGCCGGGCCTCAGCGCACGGTACCCGCATGCAGCAATCCCGCTGACCCGTCCACGTGCGTAAACCTCCAGGTACCCATTGGAGGCCGTCAGCTGTTCATCATCAATTCAGAATTGCGTTTTCCACTCAGGATCAAAGAGGGGCTCGGCGCAGCGGTTTTCTACGACGGTGGCAACGTCTACGGCCCGATCGGCATTAGCCGTTTCATTCAAGACTACACCAATACGATAGGCGTGGGGCTTCGGTATAAAACTCCAGTGGGTCCCATTCGCTTTGACATCGGACGAAACCTAAACCCTGTCACGGGCGTGAAAGCGACCCAGTTCTATATCACTCTGGGACAGGCTTTTTGAGGTTCACAAAAAGGGTGCTGCTATGGCGTGGAAAAGAAAACTCGGTTGGATAGCAATAGTCCTCGTGGCGAGTATCACGGTGCTCGGCGTGGCCGGGTACCTCGTCCTCCGCAGCGCGAGATTCCACGGATACCTGCTCGCCCAAATTGAGAAACAAGCGAGCGGGGCCACGGGAGCACAAGTGCGCATTCAGAATTTTGCGCTCCACCTCTCAGGTCTTGCCGCCGACGCTTACGGAATTACTGTCCGCGGCAGCGAGCTGGAATCCGCACACCCGCTCCTGCGGGCGGACCAACTCAGGATTCAGTTAAAAATTGCTTCGTTGGTACGCAAGAAGGTTGATCTCCGCGAGATCATCCTCCGACACCCGGTGGTGAATCTCCAGTTGAGGAAGGATGGAAGCACGAATCTTCCGACGCCACAGAAATCCAATAGCAACACCTCTTCGAATCCATTCGATCTCGGAATTCAGCACGTTCTCCTCGAACATGGCGAGATCTATTACAACGACGTCAAAACGCCTCTGGATGCGGAGTTGCACGAACTGCATGTGGAGATCAAGGCTGAGCTCGTTGGAAAGGGTTACGACGGCAGCCTTTCCTATCGAGACGGACGCGTTCTATACGGAGACATGAAACCCCTTCGTCACGGTCTGACGGCCAGCTTCAACGCAACTCCGTCCGAATTCACCTTGAAGCCTCTGGTTCTCACGGTGGCTTCTTCGACGATCGAATTGCAGGGCCAAGTACGGAACTACTCTCAACCGTCTGCCAGCGGCTCCTATAGGGTCACCATTCATCCGCAGGACGCCAAGCCCGCTCTTAGGAATGCTTCCATCCCCACGGGTGAAGTCACGTTGACAGGTTCCCTACGCTATCAACAGCAGGACAACGTGCCACCGGTACGTGCATTGGCTCTAGATGGACACCTGAACGGCCGCGAGTTGGCGATCAGCACGGCTGATCTTAGTACGGCCATCCGCAATGTCCGCGGAGAGTTCAAGCTCCTCGACGGGAACCTCGATGTCCGGGGACTGCAGGCAGACCTGCTGGGCGGACATGTGACGGCAACGGCCCAGATGCAGCACCTTGACGCTAACTCGACGGCCAAGCTCCATGCCTCCCTGCAGACGATTTCACTAAGTGGCGCTAACGGAGCCTTACGAACCGCGCGTCTCGATCCAATGCCGATGGATGGACAGATCAGCGGAACCGCCGATGCGGCGTGGGCTGGCAGTGTCAAGAACATTGAGGCCCGTTCCGAGATCACGCTGAAGGCTGCCCTTACCCCTGCTTCTGCTGAGTCCGGGCCCGTTCCGGTCGACGGTGTGGTTCACCTGAGTTATGATGGCCGTTCCGGAGTGGCAACACTGATCAACACATCCATTCATACCCCGCAGACGCGCGTGGAAATAAATGGAACTGCCGGCCAAATCATCAATCTTAAGTTGCAGGCGCATGCGGCGGACCTGACGGAAGTAAATGCTCTCGTTGCCGCACTCCAGAGAGTCGGGCCACGACCGGCGGCGAGCACTTCCTCTCCACGCTCGATCAATCTGGCTGGTGCCGCTGATTTGCAGTTATTCGTCGAGGGCAGTCGGAGTGACCCTCGCATTCGAGGTCAGGTAGCCGGCCGAAGTTTGCAGGTGGAGAACACCGAGTGGCGTAGCCTAGACTTGAAATTGCAGGCCAGCAAATCCGGCATATCGATCCGGGATGGCTCGCTCGTGAACGCCCGCCAGGGCTACATCCATTTTGCCGTCGGCTCTGGCCTCTCCAACTGGCATTACCTGCCGTCGAGCCCTATCACCTTGGAAGTGAATTCCCGGGATCTGGCGATCAATCAGCTTCTGCAGCTCGCGAGTCTTGACTATCCCATTTCCGGCAGTCTCTCCGTCGAGGTCTCGATGCACGGCTCTCAATTGAACCCGGTCGGAAGCGGGTCGGTCCGGCTGACCCAGGCCAACGTGTATGGCCAGCCAGTGCAGCAACTATCGATTCAGTCCCAGGGAAACGGGGATGCGTTGACTTCCTCCTTAAACATGAACTTGCCGGCGGGTTCCGCCAAAGCGAACCTCGTCTTCTACCCGAAACGCAAGGGCTACGAACTTCAACTTGACGTCCCTAGCATCGATCTTGCCCAGCTCCAAGCGATACAGGAAAGAAACCTAGGAATGGCAGGCATTCTAACCGCTAACGCCAACGGACGTGGAACCCTAGACGATCCGCAATTGACACTCACGGCGCAGGTTCCTCGGCTCAAGATACGCGACGCGAGCGTTTCGGGCATCAAAACAGACATCAACATCGCGAATCACCAAGCGCATTTGGCCCTGGATTCGGAAATCGCGCAGACCTCAGTCCAGGCGCACGGAACCATGAATATCAGCGACGGGCACTACACTCAGGCCACCTTGGATACCAAAGGAATGCCGATCGAGGGCCTTCTTGCACTGTACGGGCCTGCCAAGAGCAACGGACCTCGTGGCATCCTGGAAGTGCATGCTTCCGCCGAAGGCCCCTTGGACGACAAGAACCGGATGCAAGCGCAGGTGATCATTCCAACTCTGAAGGCCGACTACCAGGGTTTGCAGATCGCAAATACGCGCCCCATTCGGATCCATTACGCCGATTCCATCGTTGCACTCGACCCGGCGGAAATTACTGGAACCGACACGACCTTACGCCTGCAAGGTCAGCTTCCGTTGCAAGGCTCTGCACGCGTGACGCTGTCCGCTGTGGGCACGGTGGATATGCAACTGTTGCGTTTCGTTCAAAGTGATCTTCAGAGTTCAGGAAAATTGCAGCTCGATGTTCGCGCGGCCGGCCCAACCGACCATCCGACTGTCCAAGGGCAGGTGCGTCTAGAGAACGTCTCCATGATGCTCGCCGATGCCCCCGTGGGGCTGCAAGACTTCAATGGAGTCCTCGACGTGAGCAACGACCAAGTGACCATCACGCAGCTCGCAGGGGAGTCTGGAGGTGGCCAGATTTCGGTCCGAGGGACGATTCGGTATCGGCCGCAGCTTCAAACGAATGTCGCTCTTCAAGCCAAGAGCGTTCGCATCCGCTATCAGGACGCGATCCGCACCGTTCTGGGTGGCGACCTGAATCTGGTCGGGACAAGTCAGGCGGCGAATCTAAATGGGCGGGTACTCATCGACAGCTTGAGTTTCACTCAGAATTTCGACTTGGCAACGCTGGCGGGGCAAGTTCAATCGGGCCCGGAATCGGCCCCCAGCGAGGGCATGGCCAACAAGATCAAGCTGGACATCGGGGTCCAAACAGCTCGCGACTTGAACCTTACGAGTAGCGCTGTAAGCCTCCAAGGACAAGCGAATCTGCACGTGGTGGGCACCGCCGCAGATCCCGTGGTCGTCGGAAGAACGGAGTTCACGGCGGGCGATATATTCCTCATGAACAAGCGCTATCAGATTGAGCGTGGGGTCATCCAGTTCTCGAATCCCAACCGCACCGAACCCGTGCTGAACGTGCTGCTGACGACCACCATAAACCAATACAATCTGAGCCTGACGTTTCTCGGACCGCTGGACAAAATGCAAACGAGTTACATATCCGATCCTCCGTTGCCGACGGCCGACATCATCAATCTCATCGCCCGAGGACAAACCACCCAACAAGCCGCGGCTTCACCCTCCAACTTTGGAGCAAGTTCGCTTCTGGCCCAAGGAGCTGCCAGTGAAGTGAGCGGTGGACTCCAAAAACTGGCGGGTCTCTCGGCCTTATCGATCGACCCAACGTTGGGCGGCAACACCTCCGATCCCGGAGCCCGCATCGCGATGCAAAAGCGGGTCACGAACAACTTCCTGTTTACCTTCGCGACCGATGTGACTTCCACCCAGCGGGAGCTCATCCAAGGTGAATACCAACTCAATAAGCATTGGTCCGCGAGCGTCACTCGCGACGAAAACGGAGGTTTTGCAGTCGACGGCAAATTCCACAAACGGTATTGAACTGCAACCAGTGCTGGTGAATTTGAAATTTTCGCACGGAGCGTGGTTCCGTATGGCGCAACCGTCGTGACCTAATACACGCTCCGCCTGAGGATGCATCCGCGCACAAGAGCTGTGCCTAGATGCTTTGCAAGGCGAGCAGCCCGCGAACTCATGCGCGAGTAACGAGTCCCCGGCCTCGGGAACGCCCAGATTCCCTTGGACAGAGACGTTTTTGCAGTCAGGTTCCCTTTGGAGTATCGAGCCTACACGTCGCCCCCGCCGCTTCAGCTGGCTCAGACAATTTTCTGCCAAATGATACGTGATGCGGCCGTCGACACACCAATAGCGCTCATCATCCGAATTGCGTTTTGCAAACAGTTTCCGCAGGGAATTGTCTCTACCTTCGAGAACCGCGGTACGTACGTGATTTTTTGAGGCCGGATGCCATTTTTTCCCGATAGTCAAGGCCGTTGCCTTCGCACAAAACTTAAAGCCGAACAAAATTCGGAGTCAGACAACGGGAGCGGCACCCGTTCGCCGCCGATCCTGGTCCAGTGCAGGTTCCCCAAACAGACTGAGTGGCCTTATCTAGCAACGTTGATTGGGCCAAGGGAATGGCAAATGAAGAATCCGAACAAGACTCACGTTACGCATGGCATTGTTGGCGGTTGTGCTGGTTCTTTTCGTGTCGATTGGAACGACGGACGTCGCCGCGCAGGAGCAGCAGCCCGGCGTCGTTCTTGATCGTTCCGGGAGTGTCCCCGTCTATCGCGTGACCGTAGTTCAGCGAATGACGAAGGCCATCAACTATCGACATCGGAGCGGACCCACGGAAGTGAACTTTCAGGGTACGGACCTAATGCCGCAGGCCCGAGGCCAAATTCTTGTCAACAGCAAGCAGGACGCATCGAAATTAAAGCAAGAATGGAAGACCTGACGCCGGCGACCCAGTTCGGACCCGAGTTTCTCACCTATGTACTGTGGGCCGTGACCCCGGAAGGCCGGCCGAAAAATCTGGGAGAAGTTTTGTTAAATGGCGACAACAGCAGGATAGAAGTGACCACCGACCTGCAAACATTTGGCCTGATCGTAACAGCCGAGCCCTATTTCGCGGTCACCCAGCCGAGTGATGTAGTCGTGATGGAAAACGTAGTCAGTGATCGAACTACGGGAACAATCGAACCCATCGATGCGCACTACGAGCTCTTGCAGCGAGGGCAATACCTTCTGAATGTTAATCAGGGGGACCGTCAAAACTTGATGATCGATCGAAAAACTCCTCTGGAACTATACGAAGCTCGCAACGCCGTCCGTATCGCCAGGTGGACGGGAGCGGAAACCTACGCCGCGGACTAGCTACAAAAAGCGGAAATCAGCTTACAAAACGCAGAAGACGAATACGTCGGTAGATCGGCCAATAAGAAAACCGTAGCACAGAATTCTCGCGATGCTGCTCAGGCGGCGGAGGATGCGCGGTTGATCACCGTGAGGCACATCGAGGACCGGCGCCTGGCGGACGAACGGGCTGCCGCGGCAAAACGGGAAGCGGACGCTGCGGCGCAGGCCTCGCAGGCGGAAAGTGAGCGTGCGGCGGCGGAGCAGGCGCGGCTGGAAGCTGAGCACGACAAGGAGAAGGCCGATGCCGCCACACAACGCGCTTTGCGGCAAAAGAGGGCAGCGGACGCAAATCGTGCCGCAGAAGCGGAGCGATCACGTCGTGCTGTGGCGCAGGCCGAGGAAGACAAAGCGCGTCTACGGGAGCAACGTCGCGCACAGTTGAATGCAGTGCTGGAGACCCGGGAAACCGCGCGCGGGCTCGTTGTGAACATGTCGGATGTCTTGTTTGACAGCGGTAAGTATTCGCTGAAGCCCGGAGCGAAAGAGAAGTTGGCGAAAATCTCCGGCATTGTATTAGGACATCCTGGATTGCAATTGGCAATCGAAGGTCACACGGACAGCGTGGGAAGTGATGAGTTCAATCAACGACTTTCGGAGCAACGAGCCGACGCGGCCCGCTCCTACCTCTTGGCGCAAGGTGTGCCGTCGGACTCAGTCACGGCCCGCGGTCTTGGCAAAGACCAGCCCGTCGCATCGAACAACACTGCGTCGGGGCGGCTACTGAACCGTCGCGTTGAGTTAGTCGTATCCGGATCAACCATCGCTTCAAGTGCTGGTGAAAATCCTGGCTACTGAAAGGTTGTGTTGTGAGAAGTATCAGCGTCTCGCCAAAAGCGCCCAGCCGCGCAGAGGGAATGCATCTGGAGATCCGGTCACCAGTCAACCATGCCGCAATCGTGCTTGAGTGGTCCGACCAGATTTGCTGGATTGTTTGATCCAATCGCGCGCCCGAAGCTGTCTCGTGTTCGCGGCACATTAGAACTCCAGTAATACCAGGCCGCGAGACCTATTGATGCGGGCAAGACGCCCTGACGAGGAGACTGCAATGACATTCGTGCTTGCCGGAAAAAATGAGAGACAGGCGCACGGTTCAACCTCCTTCTCGTGCGGCGCTGTTGCTGTTATCGTCGTAGGCATGGCTCTTATGGGGGCCCCGCAGTCTCGGGGTCAGGATGCTGAGACGTCGCCCGACAAGAGATTGCAGAATGCAACGCTTTCCTTCAGCGAGGTCATGCACGAGCCCGATAAAGGAATTCCGCGCGATTTATTCGACAAATCTCGGTGTATCGTGATTATTCCCGGAGTCAAGAAGGCCGCTTTTATCGTTGGAGGTAAGTACGGACGGGGCTTTGTATCTTGCCGCAGGAATGGGACAGGACCTTTCGGCGCCCCTGCCGCAGTGCGAATAGAAGGTGGGAGCTATGGATTGCAAATCGGAGGATCCTCGACCGATGTTTTTATGCTGATCATGAATGAAGGTGGAATGAAAAAATTGCTTTCGGACAAGTTCACCATTGGCGGTGAAGCTGAAGCCGCCGCGGGTCCGGTCGGCAGGGATACGAGCGCTAACACCGACGTATTACTGCATGCCGAGATTTTATCTTGGTCGCGCTCGCGTGGTTTATTTGCAGGATTGTCTCTAGAAGGCTCAACTCTACGACCCGACAAAAGCGAAGATGACAAGTTATATGGGGAAAAAGTCCAAAATGAGCAAATCCTTCAAGGTGCTCTCAAAACACCCAGAAGCGCTCGGCCTCTTGTAGCGGAGCTAAATCGTTATAGGAATGCCGAAGCGAGTGCTGGGGTTGATGCGTCCTTGCGTGACACCGGTCGAGTCACTCTTTCGAGTGTCCATTTTCAAACCGGAAAGGCCGAAATTACCACGGACTCAGAAAGTGCTCTGAATGAAGCCGTCGCTGCGCTGAAGGAGCATGCAGAGTGGAAGATTCGCGTCGAGGGTTTCACCGATAACGTCGGAACAAAGGACACTAACCTTAAATTGTCGAGCGAACGAGCAGACTCAGTGTTGAACTGGCTTGCCGATCATGGCGTCGACCGTGCGCGATTGAGCTCGAAGGGCTTCGGTGAGGCTCGCCCAGTCGCAACTAATTCAACAGAGGAAGGGCGAGCTAAGAATCGGCGCGTGCAGCTTGTTCGACTGTGATTTTGCGTCTGACGGGCGGCAAGTAGCGGCAACTCCGGCGTCAACTAGCATCGGTCTTTGGAGGAAAAGCTGGAGTCTCTGCTATGCGTGCCAGTTCCGGTGGTATTGGTGCGCAAGTCATTGGAAGTGCCTGAAACGCAAGGAGCGCCAGTTTTTAGAGGGGAACCCTTCGGCTTATGCTCGAAGATCAGGCTGATCGGCACAAACTTCGTTGGATTGCTCTAATCGGCGTCATTCTTGCTGTCGTCATCGGGTTCGCGTTTGCGAAGTGGGCCAGTAAAAACAAGCCGCTTCGGTCCCACATTTCTTCGTCGCCTGCACTATCGATGTTGAAGCTTCGTCTTCCAAGCCTGTTGGGAGGAACCGGAGACGAAAGGCGCAACCGATAGTCGTGTGAATTTTTACTTTCCGCACGGAGTGTGATTCCATTTCGCGCGCCGTCCCGACCTAACAGACGCCCCGGCTGCGGACGCATCTGCGCCAAGCTTCACTTTACCGTTTAGGATTCCATTCAGTACCAGCCGTCAGCCCCATGGGGTTAGTCGTTCGGCCCACAAAAGCGCCTTGAATTCTGGTATGACCAGCCTGAAGACCTTACCGCTATTTTTGCTTCGGGCTTTTCGTGGAACTGGCCTTTTGGTTCTTAACCTCGAGCTCGTTGACCACTTGTTTTACGTTGGGCACTCCTGCCGCGAGCTGTTCCACCTCAGCCCGACGCGAATGCGAGAGAGCCTCGCCAGTTAGCGTCACGACGCCATTCTTTACCTCATATTTCACTTCTTTTTTCAGCCTGTTCTGGATGAGCACTGCATCAAGATTCTTCTCGATGCCTTTGTCCAAGTCTGTGTCCACCGCTTTTGCTTCGCTTTCGATCCCCGGCGGGCGCACGGCGATTTGGTCCGCTACGACCTGAGAGCCAGCACCGCTCTTCGCGATGGATTCGGCTTGCGCCTTGTCGCTCTTGGTCAGTACGGTTCCGGTCAGCGTCACTACGCCTTTATCGCGATCCTGGCTCACACGCACGTCCTTGTATCCCGCCTGGTCAAGCGATTTTCGAATATTGTCGGTAACGTCGGGAGATTGGTTGCTGTTCGAGCATCCCGCGGAGACTCCCGACAATGAAGAGAGGAAGAACCACCCAAAATGATCTTTGCATTTCTACACTCTCCCCTGCTGGTTAGCCTCGTGGACCGGCTGCCCTCCGATCCTTGACGGAAACCCTGAACCTACTCATGGATGCAGTCTCGCTTGTAGGCTAATCGGGTTCAATCCGGAATAGCCCGTAGAGACCACGGCCCTGCGCTGAAGATTCACACCGACAGCCAATGCGAGCCTTCTGGGAATAGCAGCGTTCTTATCGGACCGCAACTCACAAAGTTCGATGCAGCGGTCAATCGCAGCAAGCCGGCAAAAAAGATTTGGATCCCGAGTAACTCCCGAGCGGCGACTCGCGGCAGTGGGTGTCACCCTAAACGAAAACTTCGCAAGGATGCGCGAGCTTCACCTCCGCTCTTATCCGGTACGATAATAAACTCAAGGGATTCTACTTCCGACAGGTGGACCGCGTAGTCCTCGCACTCCCGGACGGAACCTCTAGCAGGCTGCGGAAAAATCGTGCTGAGCCAGCAATTTCTGTGTTGGTTTGAGTCATTCGGGAGTTTTTAAGCGTGTGAGTTGCGATTTTTCGTACTGCGGTGCACCCGAAAGAAGCATTTCAGCGCCGTTCAGAGACACTACGGCCCGGGCGGACTACGTCGAAACTGTGCTGCGCATCAAGTTCCGCATGCGCACCAGGTTGTATGCCGCGCAGGCAA
>Ga0073928_10009527_pt1 | contig 11799 bp, 9 predicted proteins | sample PaiPotPPA55metaG_FD_76969 | JGI IMG/M metagenome (GOLD analysis project Ga0073928, IMG submission 76969) | Iron sulfur acid spring bacterial and archeal communities from Banff, Canada, to study Microbial Dark Matter (Phase II) - Paint Pots PPA... ...
ACCGCGGCATTGGACGGCACATGCACGATCTGGACGCCGGCCGGCAACGAACGGTGTGTTGCCGTCACCGATTTTGTATTGGCGCCGCAACGCAACGCACTTCTGCCGGGCGAGTTGCTTCACTCCATCGCGTTGCCGCTTGCGGCGCTAAGCCGACGGACGGCCTTTCGGCAGATTTCGCTGGCGCCGCTCGGCCGGTCGGCAGCGTTGCTGATTGGGACATTGTCGCCTGACGACGACACGTTCGCTCTCACCGTGACGGCGTCCACGCCGCGTCCGATCCGGCTGTCGTTTCCAAACCTGCCGACACGTGACGCATTGCACGAGCGGCTCGAAGCTGAGATCCGGCATTACTACGACGACGTTCACGGCGCGCCGGCATGGCGTCGGCACATGACACTGCAATTTGCCGAAGAGATTCGCCAAGAGCTTGCCGGAGAAGGGCCCAAATGACTCTTTCGGTGAACGGAAAAAGCCACGCCGCCGAGCCTCGTCCCGGACAGTGCCTGCGGACGTTTCTGCGCGAGCTCGGATGGTTCGGCGTGAAGAAAGGGTGTGACGCGGGCGATTGTGGCGCCTGCACGGTGCTGATCGATGGCGAGCCGGTGCATAGCTGCATTTTTCCGGCCTATCGCGCCGAAAACCGTGCGGTCACAACGATCGAAGGCCTGGCCACGAACGGCGAGCCGCATCCGATGCAACAGGCCTTCCTGCAAGCGCAAGGGTATCAATGCGGCTTCTGCACGCCGGGCATGATCATGACGGCGGCGAGTCTGAATCAATCGCAGCGGCAGGATCTCGCCTGGGCTTTGAAAGGCAATATTTGCCGTTGCACCGGCTATGGCGCGATCGAGGACGCCATTCGCGGCGTGTGCGAAGTCGAGGAGGCCGAGGCCGGAAGCGCTTGTGGCCGCAGCGTGGCGGCACCCGCCGGTCCGGCCGTTGTCAGCGGCGGCGCGCGATATACGCTTGATATCGCGCCGCCCGGACTCCTGCACCTCAAGCTGCTGCGGTCGCCGCATGCCCATGCGCGGATCAAATCGATCCGCAAAGACGCCGCCTTGTCGGTGCCAGGCGTGCGCGCGGTTCTGACTTGGGAAGACGCGCCGCGAAAGCTCTATTCGAGCGCGCGACACGAGGACGAAAGCGGCGATCCCGATGACACCGCCGTTCTGGATAACGTCGTCCGCTTCATCGGCCAGCGCGTCGCTGCGGTCATTGCCGAAAGCGAGGCAGCCGCCGAAGCCGGTTGCCGCAAGCTCGAGGTCGATTACGACTTGCTTCCGGCCGTATTCGATCCGGAAGCCGCGATGCAGCCCGGCGCGCCGATCCTCCACGACAAGGGGCCGGAAGCCCGCATCGACAGCGCGGGGCGCAATATCGTGGCCGAGGTCCACAGCCATATCGGCAATGTCGAGGAAGGCTTTGCTGAAGCCGACGTCGTGCACGAGGCCACCTATGTCACCCCGCGCGTCCAGCATGCGCATCTCGAAACACACTGCGCGATCGGCTGGTTCGACGAATCGCGTCGGCTCAATATTCGCTCGAGCACGCAGACGCCGTTTCTGACGCGGCGGGCGCTGTGCGGCATTTTCGGCCTCGATCCGGCAAACGTCCGCGTGTTCTGCGAGCGCGTGGGTGGCGGCTTCGGCGCCAAGCAGGAAATGCTGGTCGAAGACATTGTGGCGCTCGCCGTGATCAAGACCGGCGCGCCGGTCAAGCTCGAATTTACCCGCGAGGAGCAATTCATCGGCGCCACGACGCGCCACCCGATGCGCGTGCGCATCAAGGCGGGAGCACGGCGTGATGGCCGCCTGACGGCGATGCAAATGCACATCGTCTCCAATACCGGCGCCTACGGCAACCACGGCCGGTTCGTTCTCTACCACGCCTGCGGCGAATCCTTCGCCGTCTACCGCTGCGACAACAAGAAGATCGATGCCGTTGTCGTCTACACCAATACCGTGCCCAGCGGCGCCTTTCGCGGCTACGGTCTGCCGCAAACGAACCTCGCCGTGGAATCGGCGATGGACGAACTGGCGCGCAGCATCGGCATGGACCCGATCGCGTTTCGCGCGCACAACGTGGTGCGTCCCGGCGATCCGATGGTCTCGACCGGCGCCGCAGAAGGCGCCGACGTTCAATATGGCAGCTATGGCCTCGATCAGTGCCTCGCTTTGGTCAAGGAGGCGCTCGACCGCGACGGCCGCAATCCGCCGCCATCGCCGGACTGGCTTGTCGGACAGGGCATTGCTCTCGGCATGATTGATACGATCCCGCCGAGTGGACACTTTTCCGATACGAGCGCGGCGTTGGGCGCGGACGGCCGCTACGAGCTCATCGTTGGAACGGCCGAATTCGGTAACGGCACGAACACGGTGCATCGTCAGATCGCGGCGACCGTGCTCGGCGCGACCATGGACAGCATCCGCGTCCTGCAGTCCGATACCGATCACGGAGGTCATGACACCGGAGCCTTTGGCAGCACGGGAACTGTCGTTGCCGGACTCGCAACGCAACGCGCCGCGCAAGCCTTACGTGATGGCATCGTGACCTTTGCGGCCGAACACGCCGGCGGCGCACCCGCTGAATGGACCGTCGTTGCCGGCGCAGTGGTCCGCGCGGGACGGCGCATAAGCCTCCCTGCCCTGTTCGAAGCCGCGCGTGCCAAGGGACACCGGCTGCTTGCCACCGGAAAATCGACGGGAACGCCGCGCTCGGTCGCGTTCAATGTCCAGGGCTTCCGCATTGCCGTCAACAAGCGCACCGGCGCGATCAAGATTCTTCGTAGCGTGCACGCGGCGGACGCAGGCCGGGTCATTAATCCGATGCAATGTCGCGGCCAGGTCGAAGGCGGTGTCGCGCAATCGCTCGGTGCCGCACTGTACGAGGAAATGGTGCTCGACGATTGCGGACGCGTGATCAATCCGACATTCCGCAACTATCACCTGCCGCAGTTCGGCGACGTGCCCCGAACCGAAGTGTTGTTTGCCGACACCTCGGATTCAGTCGGTCCATTCGGCGCCAAATCGATGAGCGAGAGTCCCTATAACCCAGTCGCCGCCGCGCTCGGGAACGCGCTTGCTGACGCGACCGGAATCCGATTTTCCACGATACCGTTCAAGCCCGATCGTATTTTTCACGCGATCGTGGAAAAATTCGGCACGGCTTGACGACAAATGGACTATCCCTTGCCGCCGATCGATCACGAAACTTTCCTGCGCCGCGCCTTCGCCGTGGCGCGACGCGCCCGCACGCGCGGCAACCATCCGTTCGGCGCCATCCTGGTGAGCGCGGCGGGCGACGTGCTGATCGAGACGGAAAACGGATTCCTGCCGGATCGCGACATGACTGCGCACGCGGAGCGGCTGCTGGCGACGGCAGCATCAAAGCAATTTGACAGCGACGTTCTCGCCGGCTGCACGCTATACAGTTCTGCGGAGCCTTGCGCCATGTGCGCCGGCGCAATCTATTGGGCGGGCATCGGCCGCGTCGTGTTCGGGCTGAGCGAGCGCCGCCTGAAAACAATCACGGGCGATCACGCCGAGAACCCGACCCTGGACTTGCCTTGCCGTACGGTGTTTGCCACGGGCCAGCGCCACGTCGAGGTCATCGGCCCCATGCTTGAAGAAGAAGCCGCCACGCTCCATGCTGGCGCCTGGGACTTAGGCCAGCGTTCCTCTACGATCTGACCCGTCATGCGGACAATCAATTGCGCTCACCTGATCGAAGCGACCGACCGGCCGGTCGCTTCAGGCCGTCAGATTCAGATCCAGCATGGCCGGGTGCACGGGATTGCCGACATTGCTGCCGCGGATGCCGAGCCGCTGTTCGTCCTGCCTGCGCTGGTCAATGCCCATGATCACGGCCGGCCGGTGCGGACCGGTTCGTTCGGCGCCGGCGGCAAGCCGCTCGAGACCTGGCTGCAATATCAGGCGCTGATTCCGTCCGTCGATCCGTATCTTGCCGGCATCGTCGCGCTGTCGCGGTCCGCGCTCGGCGGCGTCGGTGTGGTCATGATGCACCTCACGCGCCCACAAGGTCTGACCGACCTTCCGAGCGAAGCCGCGGCGCTGGCGCGTGCCGCGCGCGATGTCGGCGTGCGCGTCGGCTTTGCCGTGTCCATGCGCGACCGCAATCCGCTGGTCTACGGCCCTTCCGAGCCGATCCTAGCGACGCTACCCCCCGACGCACGCAAGACGATCGAAAGCATCATGCGCACACCGTTGGCGGCGAAAGACTTCATCACGCTGGTGGACGAGGTCGCGGCGGCCGCGGCCGGCCCGCTGTTTGACGTCCAATTCGGCCCCAACGGCGTGCAATGGTGCAGCGACCCGCTGCTGGCCGCGATCGCGGAGGCGTCGCAGCGCACCGGCCGCAGAATCCATATGCATCTCTTGGAGACGCGGTATCAGAGGGCGTGGGCGGATGCCACTCACCCGGCAGGCGTGGTCAAGCACCTCGACGCCCTTGGCCTGTTGTCGCCGCGCCTCACCCTCGCCCATTGCGGTTGGGCACGCCCGGACGAACTCGAATTTCTGGCCGAGCGCGGCGTCACAATCGCGGTGAACACTAGCTCCAATCTGCACCTGCGCTCCGGCATTGCGCCGATGGCGCTGATGTTCGCGGCGGGATGCCGCGTGGCGCTCGGCATCGACGGCAGCGCGCTTGACGACGACGACGATGCGTTGCGGGAGCTGCGGCTCGGCCATCTCTTGCACGTCGGCAAAGGTTTTGAGATTGCGGTGAGCCGCGAAAACATATTGCGCGCAGCCTTCGTCAACGGCCGATTCTCCGTGACCAACACACAAGATGGTGGCGTCATCCGCGCCGGCGAGCTGGCAGACGTTTTGCTGCTCGACTGGGCCGCGATCGACGACGACAGATTGCGCGATGATATCGATGCGCTGGACCTGATGCTGACGCGCGCCACCGCCCGGCATATCCGCGAATTGATCGTTGGCGGCCGCACGGTCGTGAAGGACGGGTCGGTGATCGGCGTCGACGCCGGCGCCGCGCGTGCCGAAGTTTTGAGCTGCATGCGCCACGCCATGCGCGACAAGGCGACCCTGGCCGCGGCATTGCCTCAGCTCGAACGCGCGATCGCAAAGCATTTTGAGCCGAATCTTTCCTGCTTCTGAAAGATTTATTGCATCGTTGCGAACGTCGCCGGTTCACTCTTTGCACAGCAGCCGCGCCGGAGGGCAGACGAATGTCCGCCGGCCATTCTTCATCCCGAACAGCGGACGCACGATTTCGGCGACCGCGCCGGCTCGATCCATGCAATCGAGCACGACGAAATCGGCCGGATTGCCAACGGCGATGCCGTAGTTCTTCAGATTCATGAGTTTGGCCGGCAACTTGGTCACCATATCCAGACATGATGCCAATTCCGGCGGGCGGCCAATCTGGGCAACGTTGGCATAGAGGTTCGCCATCCGAATCAATGAGCAGTCGCCGAACGGCGTAAATGGATTGAGCACGTTATTGCTCGCGATCGAGCAAACGACACCGTAATCAAGCAGCCGGTGCGCCGCGGTCACGCCACGCGGAATGTCGTGATCATGACCGCGCCCCATGAGAAAAAGATCGGTCGCCGGCAGCACGGTCACCGCCACGCCGGCATCGGCGAGACGTTTGGCTGTCGCGGCAAACCGCTCGGGCCCGATCGCAGACAATTTGGTGACGTGACCGACCGTCACGCGTCCGCCCCAGCCCGCAGCCTGCGTCCAACGACAAACCTCTTCGAGATCCATCCACGACGGATCGATGTCGAAATCGAGATGAAAGTCGATATCGAGGTCGAACTGCCGCGCAATCGCGAAGATGCGCGCAATCTGCCCGTGCGGATCGCTGTCGGTATAAGGACAGCCGCCGATGAGGTCTGCGCCCTGTTCGCAAGCCGCGATGAGAAGCTCCTCGGTGCCCGGATCGTTGAGCAAGCCTTCCTGCGGAAAAACACAGATTTCGATATCGATCGCCCAGGCGTAGTCCTGCTTGAGTCGCCGGATGGCGCTGAATCCTTTGAGTCCTATTCGCGGGTCAACCTCGACATGCGTGCGCATGCGCATGGTGCCTTGCAGGATCGCCCGTTCGAGCGTGCGGCGGGCGCGCTGATAAATGTCATCCTCGCTGAATGCGCGCTTGGCCGCGGCCACCTCGGCAATCGCTTCTTGAAGCGTCCCCTGCTGCGATTTGCAACGGTCGAGGATGCAGGACTTGTCGAGATGGATATGCGTTTCGACGAAGCCGGCGACGACTAACCTGCTGTTGATGTCTTCGGCAGGCGCATCCGCGGCAATGCCGGATGCAATGTCGACGATACGTCCGCCGGCGATCGCGATATCGACAGCAGCCGCCTTATCTCCGCCGATGCGTGCATTACGCAGGATCAAGTCGAGAGCCATGCCCTGAGCCTTCGCTCAACTCCGGAATTGGGAGTGCCAACCTTGCGATGCGATCTTAATTCGAGCCATAGGTAGCTACGAGTCGCTGCCGCAGATAATCCGCCGCAAGGATGGAGGCATATTTCGGCTCCCGTCCAGGCGCGGTGCAGCTCGGCAGACATTCGATCAACGCGTCCGGGTTGGGATCGAAAAAGAACGCGATGGAATAGCGATCGCGGCCGAGCGGGCTCGTGACGCGATGCGGCGTCGAGACGTAAGTATCGTTGCTCCACCGCATGAGACAATCTCCGATGTTGCAGATGAAGGCGCCGGGAATTGGCGGAGCCTTGATCCATGCCCCGTCACGCCGCCGCACCTCGAGGCCACCGGTATCGTCCGTGAGCAGGATCGTCAGGCTGCCGTAATCGGTGTGTTCACCCGCCCCGGGATGACTGTCCTGGCCGGCTTCGCGAGGTGGGTAGTGCAACAGCCGCAGCGTCGCCATCGGCCGATCGAACTTGTCGGCGAAGAAGTCGGGGGGAAGCGCAAGATCCGCGGCGATCGCCCGATGCAGATCGAGCCCGAGCCGCCACAATGCATTGAAATAGCGGATTGTGGTGTCGCGAAAGCCATGAGTCTGCGGCCACAAATTGACGCCGCGAAATGGCTTGCCCGCAATCACCTCGGGATCGGACGCTGGCAGATCAAGACCGATGTTAAACGCTTCCTTGAGGTCGGCCTGGACGAGATTGAGACTTTCCGTGGCGATGCCGACGTAGCCGCGATTGTGCGGCGATCGCGCGATCGACAACTCGTCCTTTACGGCGCGAGGTGCGGCGAAGAACGCCTCCGAGCAGGCGAACATGTCCGTCAGGAGGGCTGCGGGCACGCCATGGTTGCGAACGCAAAAGAAGCCGACCTCGCGGCACGCGCGCCCTAGCTCTGCGGCGACCCGACGCACAGCGGCCGGGTCGCCGGATCCGAGGCCGACCAGATCAATAATATCCAACATTGATGCGGCTCCGCGCGGATCGCGCGATGCAAAGGCCGGGCCGCCCGACAATGGCGATGGCACGATGCTTGCTCAAAAATAGGCATGCACCGTGCGTCAAAAACAGCGGAGGACATAACATGGCGCTTTTGACACTCGATCGACGTAGCTTTCTTAAGGCCAGCGCCGCTTCGATCATTGCTACGGGTTCGGCGGCTCGGATAGCACACGCCGCAGGGATCACACTCGGCATCGTTTACGTCGGCCCACGCGACGATTTCGGCTGGAATCAAGCCCACGCGGTCGCGGCAAAGGCCCTGAAATCCCTTCCGGGCATCACTGTGGTCGAAGAAGAAAACGTTCCGGAAACCGATGCTTGCGCCAAGGCCATGGAATCAATGGTCAATCTGGACGGCGCCAATATCATCCTCGGCACGTCGTTCGGCTACTTTGATCCGTTTATGGTCGACCTGTCTAAAAAATATGCAAAGGTCCAATTCCGTCATGCGGCGCCGTTGTGGACACCGGCGCTTCCCGCGAACTTGGGCAGCTACTTTGGCTACCTCAATCAGGCGCATTACGTCGATGGCGTCGCGGCCGGTCTGTCCACCAAATCGAACAAACTTGGATTTGTGGCGGCGAAACCCATCGCCTCCGTGCTCAGCAACATCAATTCGTTCATGCTGGGAGCCAAGTCGACCAACCCGAACTCGACGGTGCAGGTCATCTTTACCGGAGACTGGTCGCTGCCGGTGCGCGAGGCCGAAGCGGCGAACGCGCTCGTCGATGCGGGCAACGACGTCATCACCTGTCATGTCGACAGTCCGAAGGTCGTCATCGAGACCGCCGAGAAACGAGGCGTCAAGACCTGCGGCCACAACGCGTCGCAAGCGCCGCTGGCTCCGAAGGGCTTTATCACCGGCGCCGAATACAAATGGGTGACCATCTACAAAGGCTACGCCGAGGATCTCAAGTCAGGCAAACAGCTGCCCAACATGGTCAGCGGCGGCTACGAATCCGACATGGTGCAGAACACCCCGTTCGGAGCGGGCGCTGACGACGCGGCGCGCAAGGCGGCGACGGCGGCGATTGCCGACCTCAAGAACAAAAAGCCGATCTATGTTGGTCCATTGAAAGACAACAAAGGTAACGTTGTCATCAGCAAGACCTACGATAATCTTGATCCGTTCCTGGACAAGATGGACTACCTGCTCCAAGGCGTCCAAGGTTCAATCACATGATTGCAATCGGTTGATCGCCAGGCCGTGCGGCGGAATCGATTGTCGCCGCACGGCGGGATGGTCTCGGCCGCCACGATTGGATATCCGGGAGTCCTTGAGCAAGCATGACTGACATTGCAGAGCCACTGCCTATGGTGGCAATCCCGTCTAGCCAGTCGGGCGATCTTTCCGTCCGCATTCGCCGCGGCGCCGAATACGTCGTCATCCCGCTGTTGGCGCTCGGGATCACGGCGTTCCTGTTCTCGCTGTTCTTGCTTGCGCTCGGAAAATCACCGATCCAATTCTTCGAGCTGGTCGAGCGCGGCGGATTTGGCACGGCGTTTTCGCTGCAGAATACCTTGCAGCGTTCGTCGCCGCTGATCCTGACCGCGCTCTGCGTCGCGCTGCCGGCGCGCATCGGCCTGGTGATCATCGGCGGCGAGGGTGCGCTCGTGCTCGGCGGATTTGCTTCCGCGGTCGTTGCCATACCGCTGGTGCTGGGCAAGGTGCCTCCGCTGCTGACGCTCTGTATTATGGCGTCGGCGGGAATGCTGATCGGCGCGTTTTGGATCGGCATCGTCGGCTACCTGCGCTATGCGCGCGGCGTCAACGAAACGATCTCATCGCTACTGATGACCTATATCGGCATCGCCATCATGAATTTCTTCGTCGAGGGCTCGCTGCGCGATCTCACGAACCCCAACAAGCCGTCAACGATGCCAATCGGCGATGCCTATATGGTCGGACATATTCCGGGAACCGACGTGCACTGGGGACTGATTGCCGGCATCGTACTGTCGATACTGCTGTACATTCTGCTGTCGCGCACCACCTTTGGATTTGCCGTTCGAGTCGCCGGCGGCAATCCCCGCGCCGCTTTGGCCCAGGGCCTTCCGGTCGGCAAGCTCATCATCATCTGCTGTGCTATCGCCGGCGCCTGTGCCGGCCTGGCTGGCTTCTTCGAGGTCGCCGCGATCCAGGGTCGCGCCAATGCGTCACTGGCGGCCGGTTACGGCTACACCGGAATTCTGGTGTCGTTCCTCGCGCGCCACAATCCGCTGGCGATCATTCCGGTGGCGATCCTGTTCGGCGGCATCGTCGCCTCGGGCGGACTCGTCGAGCGCCGCATGGACCTGCCCGACGCGACGGTCTTGCTCCTGCAAGGACTGACCTTCGTGGTGCTGCTGATGTCGGAAACCTTGTATGGCCGCTTCAAGATATTCCAAGTGCGCGGGGCGACCGATCGCACATGAGTCAAAGCGCCTTCATCATCGTCGTTCTCGCGCTCATCGGTGGGGCGTTGCGTGTCTCGACGCCTTTCATGTTTGTCGCGCTGGGCGAGTGCCTCACGGAGAAGTCGGGCCGCGTCAATCTTGGCCTCGAGGGCACGCTGGTTCTTGGCGCCATGTCGGGCTACGCGATCTCGTACCATTCCGGGTCGCCGTGGCTGGGCGTTCTCGGCGCCGGCTGCGCCGGCTCGGTGTTGGGCGCGATGCATGGCTATATCTGCAAGCTGCCGCGCGTGAACGACATCGCGGTCGGCATCGCGATGATGCTGTTTGGCACCGGCGTCGCGTTCTTCTTCGGCAAGCCCTATATCCAGCCGTCGGCGCCGCGGCTTGGTTCATTTTCGCTCGGCGCCTGGACCGGCAACCAGCAGATCGCCACCGCGCTGCAGATCAATTCGCTGCTGATCGTCGGCATCGCCGTCGCGTTGGTGATGGCCTGGGCCTTTGCCAATACCAAATGGGGCCTGATCGTGCGGATGACGGGCGACAGCGCCGCGTCGGCGCGGGCGATGGGAGTGTCGGTCGATCTGGTGCGCTTTCTCTGCACCACCGCGGGAGGCTTTCTGGCGGGCATCGGCGGCGCGTTCCTGTCGCTCTACTATCCAGGTTCCTGGAATCAGGGGTTGTCGTCCGGGCAGGGACTGATGGCGGTGGCCCTGGTGATCTTCGCGCGCTGGAGCCCGATCCGTTGCGTGATCGCGGCACTGCTGTTCGGCGCCGCCGGCGCCATCGGGCCGGCGTTGCAATCGGTCGGCATCACGCAGGGCTACTATTTCTTCAATGCCGCGCCTTACATCCTCACGCTGTTCATCATGATCGCGTCGGCCGGCTCCAAGCGTGCGGCGCGCGACGTGCCGGGCGAACTGAGCATCACCAAGTGACGGCGGGCGGCTTTCCATGAGCACTCTTGGCGGGTCGAGTAAGACTTCAAACGACTTGGCACCGAGACGCCGTTACGGCGAGTGGCTCGATCGGGCTGCGGAGTGAATCATGCCCACCGTCCCCGGCGACCCATATGCCTGGCCGTTCGACGGCAACTTCACGCCGGCGAACACGACGCTAATCATCATCGACATGCAAACAGACTTCTGCGGCAAGGGCGGCTATGTCGACGCCATGGGCTACGACCTCTCGCTCACGCGGGCGCCGATCGATCCCATTCGCGCCGTGCTCGATGCCATGCGCGCCAAAGGTTACGGCGTCATTCATACGCGGGAGGGTCACCGCCCCGATCTTGCCGACCTGCCGGAGAACAAGCGCTGGCGCTCGCAACGCATCGGCGCCGGCATTGGCGATCCGGGCCCATGCGGCCGCATCCTGGTGCGTGGCGAGCCGGGTTGGGAAATCATCCCCGAGCTCAAACCGTCGCCGGGAGAACCCATTATCGACAAGCCCGGCAAGGGCTCGTTTTGTGCAACCGACCTTGAACTGATGTTGCGCACCAAAGGCTTTCGCAACATCGTGCTGACCGGGATCACCACGGACGTCTGCGTCCATACCACCATGCGCGAGGCGAACGATCGCGGATTTGAGTGCCTGTTGCTCGAGGATTGCTGCGCCGCCACCGATCACGGCAACCATCTCGCCGCAATCAAGATGATCAAGATGCAGGGCGGTGTATTCGGCTCGGTCGCCGATTCCAGGAGCTTTGTGGAGAATCTGCCATGAGCGCCGCTACGGTCACTCCGGCGGGCAACAGTGCCGCCCCAACATTGCGCGCTCCCTCCCTCGAAACGATCGGGATGACCAAGGCCTTCGGTCAACTGGTGGCGCTCGACGATGTGTCGATCAAGATCGAGCCCGGAACGGTTCATGCGTTGCTCGGCGAGAACGGCGCCGGCAAGTCTACGCTGGTCAAATGCATCATGGGCTTCTACGCGGCGGACCGGGGCCAGGTCCTGCTCGACGGGATG
>Ga0073928_10009529_pt1 | contig 11797 bp, 10 predicted proteins | sample PaiPotPPA55metaG_FD_76969 | JGI IMG/M metagenome (GOLD analysis project Ga0073928, IMG submission 76969) | Iron sulfur acid spring bacterial and archeal communities from Banff, Canada, to study Microbial Dark Matter (Phase II) - Paint Pots PPA... ...
AGTGTGGACAAGATCGTGGCGACGTCGCCGAACTACCTGGCGACGAGCGAGGTGCTGCAGCGGTATCGCGATAAGGTCGAAGTGATTCCAATCGGGCTGGACGAGACGTCGTACGCGACGCCGACGGCCGAGAAGTTGCGGTATTGGCGCGAGCGTGCCGGGCCGAAGTTCTTTTTGTTCGTCGGCAATCTCCGGTATTACAAGGGCTTGCACGTGCTCCTCGATGCGCTGCCGGGAACAGAGTTCCGGGTAGTGATCGTCGGGTCGGGACCGGTCGAGCGGAAGCTGCGAGCGCAGGCGGAACGGTTGAAGCTGAACAACGTGGATTTTGTCGGGCCGGTAGGTGACGACGACAAGATCGCCCTGCTCACGCTCTGTCACGCACTGACGTTTCCGTCGCATTTGCGCTCCGAGGCGTTCGGGATCTCGCTGCTGGAAGCGGCGATGTTCGGGAAGGCGATGATATCGACGGAGATTGGAACCGGGACTTCGTACGTGAACGTGGATGGGGAGACGGGGTTGGTGGTGCCGCCTAGCGATCCGGAGGCGTTGCGCGGGGCGATGGGGAGGTTGTGGGGGGACGACGCTTTAGCAGCGCGGTTGGGTATAAACGCCCGCGCGAGATTTGGAAAGATGTTTACAGCGGACCAAATGGTCATTAGCTATGTGGAACTATACCGACGGCTGGTCAATGGCTCCGATCAGAGTGCGTCTTTCGCATGAGCGCATTGCTAGTGGTGCTCGCCAATCATGAAACTCGAAATCGAAAATGTTTTTCGGTTCACACGACATAAGCAAAGCAAAAGTTAAGGAGTGGGTTTTGAGTAAGATTGCATTGGGGCGACTAGCATTCACATGCTTGACATGTATCTCGCTGTTGTTGCTGACCTCGAATCAAATGTGGTCGCAAAGCGTTGATATGGCTCATCACTACGCGCTTGTCACCCGCCTATTCGACTTGGGAAATGTCGTGGCGCCCGACCCTAGCCTGGGTGAAATGATCTTCTATCCGCGTCTGTCTCACCGCATTGCAGCATGGCTGGGAACGCCGTTCAATTCGCCCATCGTGGGCCTGCAGATTGCTGCGCTCAGCTCGATGATTGCCGCTTGGGTCGGTATCGTTAGCATGCTTGCGTCGTTCGGGCGCCACGTCCGCATCCGCGCGCTGATCGCGTTTGCCGTACTGCTGATCGCTAACCGAATCATTTTCAAGTTAAATATCTTCGGCAGCGAACTTGTCGACAATTACTTTTTCTCGCAACTGTTTGCGCAAGCAGGGATGCTTTGCGTGCTCGCCATCGCCTTGTTACTCGAACGGTGCGAGATCCGCCGCGGGTACCGCTACACATTTCTCATCGTTGCTATCCTAGTCATCGAGGGTGCGCATTTGTTGCCGGCACTCGAATTGCTGGTCTGCATGGGTGTTCTCGTGCTGTCTGACCTAGTCGACCGGTGGATTGGGAAACGAACGGCCAGTCACGCGGGGTTTTATACCTACCTTCTCCTCTCGGGAAGCGTTCTTCTCGGTACGGCTGCGGCGGTGCTTGTACATCCTACGTTTGGTGCAATGCGGATGATCAGCGAGAACAACGGCGACCTGACGGTTAACCGGTTCGGGTCGATCATGTCTCTGGTGCTATTAGCCGTACTCGTGATTGTGTCGTCGATGCTGTTGCTGATTCGCTGGCAAACCGCGCCTGCAGCAATACGGCGCGATGTACTTCCCCTCAAATACTTCGGCGCGCTCGGCTTTGCAGCAAGCATCCTGTTTCTGCTCCAGTGCCTCGCGCTGCGTTTCGGGCAAGGCTCAGAGTACGCTTGCAAGAAGTACGCCGTTGCACTGGTCACTGTTCTGCTGGTTCAAGTCGTTCTGCATTTCGTCGCACGCCGCGCAATATCGCTTCACGCAACTGACTCCGTGATCCGGTTTCGCTCTGCCCTCGGAGAGATTTTGCTTCCGGGCATAGTGATCGCGCTTGCGTGTATCTCGGTCATACCGAAAAAGCCTGCGTTGACAACCACGGAACTGCGTAAGCTCGAAACACAGACTCGCCAGATTGCGCCGCTGTTAACCGAGCGGAATTCGACCTTGCCTACCATCGCGGTGCATCTGCCAACCATGAGCGTCCTGCTCGACTACATGTACACGATTGCGGTGTTTAAGGCGCCTCGCAACGACATGATCATGCATCTTTTATCCAATCAAGGCCCCAAGGACTTCGGCAAACTCGCTGCAATCGTCACCGCGCGAGACGACGCCGTTTACGACGACAAAGCGTGCCGCCTACCGTTCGCAACGGCCGACCTCGTTACCATCGACGCAGCATGCCATCGCCAGACTCAGCGCGCGGCCGCCTCGTGCCGCAGCGACTTCGACCTCACAAAACCGGGTGCAGTTGACCCGTCGATGCTGAGTGGCTTCAGCGTAGTGGACGAATCGGGCACCTGGACAGAAGGCCACGATGCCTCCTTCAAATGCGAGCTGCCGCCGTCGGGCACGTTCAAGCCAACCCAGGTCGAGATCGTGACAAGCGCCTTTGTATACGGAGCTCGTCAACAGCGGGTAACGGTATCATCGAATGCGACGAGTGCAACTCAGACCGTCAAGTTCATGCGCGCGGGCGATGTGCAGACGATCACACTGCGGTTACCGGAAAGCAACAGCGGGTGGCTAACGCTTGATTTTGCACTGCCCGACGCGATTTCGCCCAAGGAAGTAGGTATGAGTATCGACGACCGCCGCCTTGGACTATTAGTCAGAGCCATACGCTTCCGCTGAGACAAAGACATCCGGATGTATGCTGCTTCTCGCGTGCGGCGTGCGTTGTCAATCAAGTAGCCCTCAATTGTTCGAATACAATTGACGGATCTAAGTGCCGTCGGTTGGCACGACTGCTTATCTGAAGGCATTGTATGAACACAAGTAATTTGTTCGATTTCGAGCAAACCCTGAAGGGAAAACGCATCCTGGTGACCGGTCATACCGGCTTCACTGGAAGTTGGGCGAGCCTGTGGCTTTCGCAAATCGGCGCCGAAGTGGCCGGTTATTCGCTAGCGCCCGATCAGACGCCCGCGCTCTACAACGAAATGAGCATCAGCGACGCTATCGACTCGACCATCGCCGATGTGTGTGACTACGCACCGCTCAAGGCTCTTTTTGACCGCTTTCAGCCAGACGCAGTGCTGCACCTCGCTGCGCAGCCGCTCGTGCGCCGCTCGTATCGCGAACCCGTAAGCACGTTCGCCGTCAATGCAATGGGCACTGCGCACGTACTTGAGGCGGCTCGCCTCACGCCGTCGATCCGGGCAGCAGTCTGCATCACCACCGACAAGGTGTACAAGAACAACGAGTGGGTGTGGCCGTACCGCGAGAACGATCCGCTTGGCGGCAAGGACCCGTACAGCGCGTCAAAGGCCGCGGCCGAGATGATTATCGATAGCTATCGCGCCTCGTTCGGCAAGTCTGACGGTACCGGCCTTGCCATCGCGACGGCTCGTGGCGGCAACATTATCGGTGGTGGTGACTGGTCGGAAGACCGGCTCGTCCCGGATTTTGTCCGCGCTGTGATCCAGAACACGCAGCTCACCTTGCGTTATCCCGATGCAACGCGCCCGTGGCAGCACGTCCTGGCACTCGTGCAGGGCTACTTGATGCTTATGGCGGGCCTGCTCAACGATCCCGCCAAATACTCCCGCGCCTGGAATCTTGGTCCGCAAGACCCGCGAAACGTTAGTGTGCGCGAAGTGCTTGAGGACCTGTCGAGCAATTGGAAGCGCCCCGACCTCGACTACATGAAAGCACCGCTCCCGGAAGCAGGCGCACTTGCCCTCGACAGCTCCCTCGCTCGCAACCAACTTGGCTGGACACCGCCGTGGGATACGCGCCGCGTCGTGGCGGAAACCGCCAATTGGTATCGCGACTACTATGCGAATCCTGCCGATGCGAAGAACATCTCGTTGAAACAACTGCAATGCTGGCGTGCTGATCTTGCCGCCACGGGCAACTGACGTGCTGTCGAACGTCCTCTTGACTGGTGCGTCCGGGTTCGTCGGCACACGTCTGGCACGCTCACTGATGAACGCGAACGTGAGCGTGACTTGCGTAGGGCGTTCACCGTGCCTTGTTTCCGGCGTCCAGAACGTGGCGGTTACGGCGCTGGAAGTCGAACAGATCGAGGCTGCCCTTTCGCCGAATGCTCGCTTCGATGGCGTCATCCATCTAGCCGCTGCGGGCGTGACGCCCACGGACCGGGACAGCGCCACTATCTTTCGCGTCAACGCGTTTCTCGCGCCGCAGATGGTGTCGCTCGCGGCAAAAGTCGGTGCCCGCGCCATTGTGCTTGCAGGAAGCAGCGCGGAATATCGTTCGCCCAAACCATCCGTTCCGCTCGATGAAGACGAGCCGCTCGAAACTGGCAAGTTGTACGGCGCATCGAAGGCTGCAGGCGGCATCCTCGCGCTTGCCAACGGTGCGGTCGAAAACATCTCGGTTGGTGTGATGCGGCTGTTCAACGTCTACGGACCGGGCGAAGCGCCCCACCGCCTGTTGCCGTCGTTGTTGCAGGACTTAAGCGCCGGGCGTCCAGTCAAGCTGTCAGCCGGTACGCAAGTGCGGGATTTCGTTTATGTCGACGATGTCTGTGCCGGCTTGATTGCCGCGCTGACCGCCTTGGCGGACGGAAAGATCTCGGCGGGTGCATACAACGTTGCCACCGGGATGGGTCATTCGGTGGGCGACTTTGCGCGAACGGTCGCGCATGCGGCAAACGCCGACCCGGCGTTGCTGCAATTCGGGGCACTGCCCTTTCGCCCCGACGATCTGCCTTACGTCGTAGGCTCGCCGAGGAAATTGCGCGAGGCTTGTGGGTGGCGCACGAGCACATTACTTGCCGAGGGTATCTGCCAGGCGCTGGCCGAACTGTCACTTCCAAAATCACGAGACTAACGATAAATCGACGAGTCCATGCACATTGATACGACCATCGGGCGTCGCCCATTGATTTCAATAGCCATTCCCGTCCTCAACGAGGCGGACAATATGGATGCGCTATACGCCCGCCTCGATCGTCTCTCGAAGACGATGACGGACAAATGCGACTTCGAATTCGTCTTTTCGGACAACCATTCGGACGACCGGACGTGGGACATGTTGTGCGATCTCGCGCGCCGCGATCCGCGTGTGCGCGCTATCCGCTTCTCCAAAAACGTAGGCTTCCAGCGCTCCATCCTCGCCAACTACATGCACACCCGTGGAGACGCAGTACTGCAGATCGACGCCGACTTGCAAGATCCGCCTGAATTGCTCGAGCAATTCTTCGATCTGTGGCAACAAGGCAATCATGTGGTTTACGGCGTGCGCGCGAAGCGTCCCGAAGGCGCATTCATCAACGCGTTTCGCAAGTTAGGCTACTGGGTCATCGACAAAATCAGCGAGCATCCAATCCCGCGCGATGCAGGAGATTTCCGGCTTGTCGACCGCAAAGTCATCGACTCCGTCCAAAAATTCCGCTCGACCAGCCCGTATTTGCGCGGCCTGATCGCTGGACTCGGGTTCAAGCAGATCGGCGTGCCGTACGAACGTGCAGCACGCGTCGCCGGATCCAGCAAATTCGGGCTTGCACAACTCATCCGACTCGGCATGACCGGCGTGTTCAACCACTCCGTCATACCGCTTCGCGTCGCCACGTATTCGGGCTTGTTCCTGCTCGCGTTGAGCATGCTCGGGGCGTTGTACTACGCGGGACTGCGGCTGTTTCAACCCAACCTGCCGCGCGGCTTGGCCAGCATCCACATTCTTGTACTCTTCGGAATCGGCTTTCAGTCGCTTTTGCTCGGCATCCTGGGCGAGTATTTGCAGCGCATATACATCCTCTTGCGTGCAGAACCCACTGCGATTGTCGAACAGGCGCTGAACATCCCCGCCAACGAACTCAAACTCTGAACTGATAAGGTGCGCACATGAAAGCGGTTATTTTGGCTGGAGGCCTTGGCACCCGGATCGCCGAAGAGTCGGATAGCAAACCGAAGCCCATGGTGGAAATCGGTGGCCGTCCGTTGCTTTGGCACATCATGAAGACCTATAGCCACTATGGCATCAACGACTTCGTGATCTGCCTTGGTTACAAGGGCTACGTAATCAAGGAATTTTTCTTTAACTACTACCGTCATACTGCCGACCTTGAGATCAATCTGGCGACCGGCGCACACAAGGTTCTCAATTCGCAATCCGAACCCTGGAACGTCACGCTCATCGATACCGGTCCGGAAACCATGACCGGTGGTCGTCTGAAACGCGTTGCGCCATATCTGGGCGACGACACCTTCTGCCTGACCTATGGCGACGGCTTGTCGAACATCGACATCAGCGCGGAAATCGAGTTTCACCGCAAGAACGGCAAGCTCGCGACGGTCGCAGCCACCCAACCGCCGGGACGATTCGGTGTGTTGAACATTGCTGCAAGCGCGGAAGTGACGAGCTTTGAAGAAAAGCCGACGGACGAAATCGGCTGGATCAACGGCGGCTTTTTCGTTTTGGAGCCGAAGGCAATCGACTACATCGAAGGCGACTCGACCTCCTGGGAACTCGCCCCACTGCGCAACCTCGCACGGGACGGCCAGCTCGCAGCGTTTCAGCATCACGGCTTCTGGCAACCATGCGACACGTTGCGTGACAAGCGGCAACTTGAGGCGTTGTGGGAAAGTGGGAATGCACCTTGGGCAGTCTGGAAAACTAACTCCAGCGCAGCGGAAACCAACAAGTAATGAATGATCAACTGACTGAAACCCGTCCGAAAAAGAAGCTGCCGATCCGTCAGATTCTCGGTGTTGGCATCTCCGTCGTGTGCCTCGTACTGGTTTTCCGCAAAGTCGATTTCGATCAACTGAAACTGGCGCTTGAAAACTTCAAATGGCATTTCGTGGCACTGGGCCTTGCGTCGCTCGCTATCGACTACGCCATGCGAATTCAACGCTGGGCCGTCATGTTGCGTGCTGGCGGTGCAACGGTGTCCGGCTGGAATTGCGCAGCGCCATTTCTCGGTTCGATCACGCTGAACAATGTGCTACCGTTCCGTGCCGGCGATCTGGTGCGCGCGCTGGTGTTCCCGTCCGCGATCGGCGTACGGAAGGTCACGGCTACCGCCAGTCTTCTCTTGGAACGGCTTGTGGATATGCTGACGTTGTTGCTGAGCCTTGGCATAGGTTTATCGTTAAGTCCCGTCGCGAAGATGCCCGAATGGCTCGGCCGCTCCGTGACCGCGCTGGCCGTTGTAGGTGTGATCGCGCTGGTGCTGATCGTCGCGTTGCATCGGCCAATCGTGCGGCTGCTCGTCTATATCGAAAGCCGTCTGATACAACGTAACGTCGCGAAACTCGCGAACGTGTTCGCTGTGATCGCGCAACTGACACGGGATATTGGCGAAATGTCGCGGCCGCGCACGCTGCTGACACTCGTTCTGCTATCGATGGTCATCTGGATCGGCGAGACCGGCTTGTTCTGGGCCGTGCTGCGCGGCTTAAACATCGACGCCGGCTTTCCAGCCGCCTTAACCATCATGGCGGTAGCGACTCTGTCCACGCTCGTGCCTTCGTCCCCTGGCTACGTAGGACCGTTCCACCTCGCGGCATATTCCGCGGCGGTCATGCTGGGCGGAACCGCGGCACAGGCGGCCAGTTTTGCAGTGCTGGCGCACCTGGGACTATGGCTCCCCACGACGCTAGCTGGAGGGATCGCGATCCTCGCCAAACCCGCGCTCTTCAAGGGTCGTGCTAGCACCCTTCCCGACGCCAAATAAATTTTCTGGATTAAAGTAAAAATGAGCAATCAACACGATGTGGTCATCGTCGGCGCGGGGTTCACCGGTCTGACGGCGGGCCTGGAACTGGCTCGCGCCGGACGCAAGGTCCTGATTATCGAAAAGGACGATGCGCCCGGCGGGCTCGCCGGCACGTTCGAATTCAAGAGCGGCGTCACGATCGAAAAGTTCTACCACCACTGGTTCAACAACGACGAGTACGTGCCGCAACTCGCGCGTGAGCTGGGTCTGGAAGACCAGATCATTACGCTGCCGTCACGCACGGGCATGTATTTCAACGGCAAGTTGTGGCGGCTGTCCACGCCTTTCGACTTGCTGAAGTTCTCGCCGCTATCCCTGCTCGACCGTATTCGTCTGGGCCTGCTTGTCTTCAAGGTGCGCCAGATCAAGGACTGGAAGACAATTGAACATCTTACGATCCGTGAATGGCTGGAGCCCCTGTGCGGCAAGAACGTTTTCCGGATCGTGTGGGAACCGCTTATCGAATCGAAGTTTTCGATTTTTGCCGATGCCGTCAACGCTGTGTGGTTCTGGAAGAAGCTCGTGCTGCGGGGTAGCACGCGCGATAAGCAGGGCGGTGAACAGTTGGCGTACTTCAAAGGCGGTTTCGGACGGCTCGCGCAAGGCATTGCCAATGAAATCGTTAAACTCGGCGGAGAGATTCGCTACGGCGTGGAAGTGACCGGCGTGCAGAGCGAAGGCGGCAAAGTGACCGCCCTGAATACGCGCGATGGTGCCCTCGCCGCGCGAGAGTTCTTGTTGACGCCATCGTTCGCCATCATCGCGAAAATGTTTGATGGCACTGCAGACGAGAAGTGGCTCACGTCGCTGCGCCGCGTGAATTATCTCGGCAACATGTGCCTCGTGCTGCAGATGGATCGCAGCCTCTCAGACACGTACTGGCTGAATGTGAATGATCCAGGTTTCCCGTTTGTTGGCGTGATCGAGCACACGAATTTCGATCCACCCGAGAATTACGATGGCAAGCACATCGTGTTTATTTCACGCTACCTGGCAACACAGGATCCAGTCTGGTCATTCGGCGACAAAGAATATCTCGACTTTGCCATCGAGCATTTGCAGCGAATGTTCCCGGAGTTCAATGAAAGTTGGGTAAAGGAATTCCGCGTGTGGCGTGCGGAATACGCGCAGCCGGTGACCGAGCGCGACTACTCGAAATATGTCCCGAAGCGCGAGACGCCGTTTGCGAACGCGACTATCTCGACAATGGCGCAGATCTATCCGGAAGATCGCGGGACTAACTACGCGATTCGTGAAGGAAAGGATGTGGCGACCGGAATTAACGCACGCCTTTAATGCGTGGACACGCCCGCTATGCGTTGTATATCGGGCTGCTACGCCGTCTGCGTTCGCAGTCAGGGCATTTAAATCCAGACGTTCCCGAAATGCGGGTGCGTTCGTTGGGTGCTATAGATCGGCGCGGATGATGAGGATGACAAGCCGTATCCCAAAGGATCGACGCTGTTGGATTGATCCGCCGCCGCGAGCGGCAGGGAGATGTGATGAGGGAATAGAAAGACGCACCCGTCATGCCGGCAATCGTCGATGATGCTGAGCGCTTTTGTGAGAAAGAGCGCAGTCGGCTCAAGTCGGAATACTTAGTCCGACCTGCAAAATTCGATTTCGCTCGCGGACGCTCCCGAGTGGTCGATCAGTTGCCGTCGTACTTCCCCATCTCAGATGGTTGTGCGGGGCGCGAGCAAGGTTTGTGGCAAGACGTTGGGCAGGCAGCGCAGCCACATGAGAACAAAAAATACGGGCGCAAGTCCTAGGACGATGGCGCGCAACAGCCAGCGCAGGTTGTAGCCCGCCGCGCACAACACTGCGTGTAACGCGTCACCGATTTGACCTTTGAGCCAACAACGCTGCATGCCGTGGTCCTGCTTCACGTGGCCAACGATCGGCTCGATTGCTTGGCGGCGTTTTAGCAACTTTCGCTGTGTAGTGCTTATCGTCTTGTGTTTGCCGCGATGAATCAACTGTACCGGCGCCACATCGGCATTCACACCGCGAAAGCCGAGGTCGGCCAGCACGGTCTTCGGCTTCGGCGCACCGGGCAGGTCCTGCATCAGAATGTTCGTCTGTTCAACTTGTCCGGCCAGGGTGTGGCCGTCGTAGGGGTTACCCACAAAGGAACGTGCGCCGACGATCAGGCCTTGCTTCTCAGTGATCGCGAGACTGACCTTGACGCCGAACTCGTGGGGCTGGCGGGCCTTGCCTTTCGAGATACATTCCACTTCTGGCGCGTGCAGCGCGTAAAGCTTGTTCTTATCCTTCGGACGCTGACGGCAGATGCGCCAGGCTCGCTCGAGCCAGATGCGCAATGCCACCTGTTGCTCATTCAATGCACCCGATAATTTGCGCTCAATGTCAGAGCGGCAATCGTCCGAGTATAGTTCGCTGGCGCTTGAGCACCCGGCGCAGACGCTTGAACTGTTCCGCGTGCGCATAGCCGCCTGCGCGGCGACGCAACTGTTTCCCCACTCGCTCGAACGTTTCCTTTAGCGCCAGTCCGGCGCGTTGTGCGAGCCGTGCAAGTTTGGCTCGTGCAACCTCCAGCAAACGGCTGTCAGTTGGATAGGCGATCGCTTTCTCTTGGACTGTAGTATCGACGATCACACGCTCGAACTCAGACGGCCTTACCGCTTTCATCTGCACGCCCGCTGCGATTGTCGTCGCGAGCATCTCCTCGACACCGGCTTCGCCCAGCGTCTGCCGAAAGCGCACCAGGTTGGTCGGATCGCACGGCAGGTGCGGCTGAAAATAGTCCTCGCCGCAAAAGAACTGGAAGTACGCCCAAAGGAAGTCCCTGTGGGACACGTCCTGTGCCCAGCGCTCGCAAACCGATTCATCACTCTCGTTGTACGCGTGCTTCAGGTAGAGCAGTCCGACCATCAGTCGGATCGACAGGCGCGGACACCCGGCAGCGCTAACGCCCGCACCCGCCAGCTTAGGTGCGACGCCGAACAGGTCGACCTCTTCGCTCAACCGGCCCTCGCGAGCGCACCCCTCGAACATCGGTGTCAACGTCGCTTCAATCGACTTCCATGGCATCCGGTTAGCCAGTACGGCGAGCGGGTGACGCAAATCGATCATCGCATCCAGGCGGCTGCGGAAGAAATCCGGTGTACTCATCGTCGGCTCTCAACTCCCAGACAATATGCCAATTCCATATTGAATCTGGGAGTTCCGCACCCCTTTATTCACCCCTGTTGCTACGCCGCGTCTGGCTTCACGCCGTTCTGCACGACCGACTATTTAGGCCGAAACGAGACAGGGAGCGTGCCGAGCAATCCGCACGCGATCTCGAGGAAGCAGAAAAATTAAAGCCTTCAATCGAGCAACGCCTCGCGGTCAAGCGGAAAGTGACCAGATCTGAATAAGCACGGGTCCGTTTCAGGGTAGTATCCGGCAACAAATCCTAAGAAGAAAGCATGGACAGGCCCTTAATAAACCCTATGGCTGGATTCGGTGTCGCGCCGGGCACAAAGTTAATTTACCGATCATCGCGAAGCCGTCGCGCATTAACCCAATGGTGAATACCCCTGCCCCGGACGAGATGTTGTCTGTCGAACGTCGCCAAACATTTCGGGTGATCGAGTCAGGCGTGCCTATGGAGTCGCCCCATGGGGATAAATCAGAACTTCGTACGGGCCAACTCGATGAGTCTCCGCCGGTTCGCCAAATGCATGGATAGCATGTGATTTATCGTAATTCATTGCGATTTCGCGTTCATCGACAAGAACAAATCGCCGACCGGCTGGCAATTCGTACCAGTCTTTCTTCGCAAGCCACCGGAATGGCATCAAGCCGTCACCGTTAGCCACCAGCGCACGCGCTCGCACATCGCCGTGGGACAGCACCGTCAGAATGGATGCGGACCAGTACGGGGCATATCCCTCTGTCAGGTCATGCTCTTGGAGCCATTGTGCGGTCTGCTCTTGATCCTGCGAGGCGAACGA
>Ga0073928_10009531_pt1 | contig 11797 bp, 9 predicted proteins | sample PaiPotPPA55metaG_FD_76969 | JGI IMG/M metagenome (GOLD analysis project Ga0073928, IMG submission 76969) | Iron sulfur acid spring bacterial and archeal communities from Banff, Canada, to study Microbial Dark Matter (Phase II) - Paint Pots PPA... ...
CGAAAACGAGAGACTCTTCTTCAATGCCCGCGGGGCGATCGATTGGGCGTTCGAGGGCGTCGACCGAGAGCGCTTGCGTCGTCCGCGCACCACAGCGCAGATTCACGCGCCGGCTCGTTCCGTTGCACTCGCGCACGCGAACGACGACGCCGTCGCCGTCCTCGGCCGGCTTGCACGCGACCACCAGTACCCCTTCATCGCCCGCGCTGAACAATCGTACCCGCGGCTCGTGAGCAAAGCGCAGCCATGCGTGTTCGATCGCTCCCGCGCTTGCGCCGGCAAACGGCGCGAAGGCATAGGAAAAGCGATGCTCTCCCAAATCTGCGCTTGCATCCGGCCAGGTCGTGCCGCGAAGCAGCGAGTGTCCCAGATGCAAACCGCCTTTTGGAAGAGTTCGAGCGCTCCATCCATAGGTGTCCAGCGCAAACAGCGCGATTCCGTCGCCTCCGGCGTCCCGCACCTGCGCGAAGCGCTGCCCCGGCACCTCGAACTTGGCTTGTTCCGCCGGAGTTTGCGTGCGCGCGCTGCGCTCGACGGTTCCGTGCGGCGCTCCGTAGGTAACGCGATCCGTTTGGAGCGGCAGCCAGTTCTCGACACGCAGCAGGCGCCGGCGTTCGTGCCAGTGCACGTCGAGATCGACGCGCAAAAACGGCTCACCGGTAAACAATGCGATGTGCATCGTTGCCGGCGATGCTCCCAGCGTAAAATCGATCGACAGTGAACCGGCTTCGAGTTTCGCCTCGCCCGGTTTTGCGCCAAACACCTTGCGTTCGTAACCCCGATCGATATTCCACGCTTCCCACGCCTTTGGTTTGTCGCGATAGAGCGCGAGCACGTTGGCTTGCGTGCATACGTTGCGGCCGCCGGCCACCGAGAGTTCGACAATCGTACCGTCGGGACGTACGGCTGCGCGAAGCAGCTCGTTATCGAAGACAAAGAGCCCATCTGCTTCTCGAGGCTCGCTCCGCTCGACACGCGATTCGTAGCGGCGCGTGCGCGGCAGGATCGACTGCGCAGACCCGATCACGCTTGCTACGAGTTCCTCCGCCTGCGCGTACTCGTGGCTCACATCCTCGTAAACCGGCGATATCGACGTTCCGGGCAGCACATCGTGAAACTGATTGCGCAGGACGATCTTCCACGCGGCTCGCAGACGCGCGGCGAACTCGGCAACCGTTGCGCGCGGCGCGTGAACAGCGATGCACCACGCCAGCAGCTCTTCTGCTTCGGCGAGCGCGCGTTCGAGAAGCGCGTTGTGAAACTTCACATCGTGGTGCGTGGTGTAGACGCCGCGATGATACTCTAAGTACAGTTCATCGTTATGCACCGGCAGATCGTCCCGGCGGGAAGCCAGCCGTTCAAACCAATCGCGTGCCCTGATCCACGTACCGATATGGGCAACCTGCTCGAGCATTTTTGAGGTTACACCGCCGCCGCCGTCGCCGTACCCCACGATGAGCGGTTCGTGACGGTCCTTTGCTTTGGCGACGCGCCACGGATACGGACCGCCGTCATACGATTGGATCAGCGCACCGATGGCGGTGCTGCCGTCCGGGCCTTCCCATACGAATTGCGGATACGGAAATTTCGTCGTGTCGTTCCATTGCAGCTTCGTGGTCGCAAAATATGGTATGCCCGCGTGCGCGAGCAGCTGCGGCAGTGTCCTGGCAAAGCCGAACGTATCCGGCAGCCACGCGATTTGCGGCGTAACGCCCAGACGGTGCGTGCAATACGCGTGCGCGAAGATCATTTGACGAAACAGCGACTCCCCCGAAGGAACGTTGCAGTCGCTCTCCACCCAAAGCGCCGCGACATCCGGATCGAAGCGTCCGCCGCGCACGTGATTGCGAACGCGCTCGAAGAGATCCGGATCGCGCTCCTCGACGAATTCGTACAGCTGTGGCTGGCTTTGCACGAAGCGGAACGATGGATCGCGATCGAGCAGGTCGCAAGCTATTGCGAACGTCCTCTCAGCTTTGCGGCGCGCCTGATCGTAGGTCCACAGCCAAGCCACATCGAGATGGCTATGCCCGATGACCGGCAACTCTTTGTCATCCTGAGGTATCGGCTGGGGCGCCCGCGGCGCACCAGTCCTGAGTGAGTCGAAGGGGCCCTGAGCCTGTCGAAGGGTTAACGAATGCGCCGGCCGTTCGTGCGATCGCGCATTCAAATACCACCAAACAATTCCCGGCCCGGACGGCAAACCGTTCGTCGGCAGCGCTTCGAGTTCAACCTCGAGCGTCAGCACGCGCTCGCAATCCGAAGGCGGCACCACCACCTCGTGATGCTCGCGGTCGAACGCGCCGGCAGCGCTGCCGTCGACGCGAAGCAGCGCGCCCGTGCGGGTGCGATAGCCAATCGCGACGGGCTGCGATTGAGGCGGCAGTACCGCGCGCATACACGCGCTCGCGGCATTGCGCTCGGTTTCTTGGAGCGGGAGTTGCACGATTCGTGATGTCGCTCGAGCAGCTCTAACTTCCGACCAGCTCCTTGAGCGCATGCTCGAAGATCTTCGGGGCCTTACCCTGGAAGAGCAGCGATTCGTTGCCGCCGATGTGCTTGCGCAGTTCGATCAGCTCGTCGCGCAGCGCAGCAGCCTTTTCGAATTCGAGATTTGCGGCGTACTCGCGCATTTTTTTCTCGAGGTCGGCCGCCATGCGCATCGCAACGTCCCGCGGCAGTTTTTCGCGGCGTATGTCGGCTTGCGCCTCTTCAGTTGCGCCTACCATCGCCAGGATGTCGCGCACCTCTTTACGCACGCTGCGCGGCTCGATGCCGTGCTCGGTATTGTAGGCGACCTGCTTTTCGCGCCGGCGGCGCGTCTCGCCGATAGCCCTGGCCATCGATTCGGTGACGACGTCCGCGTACATAATGACTTTGCCTTCGACGTGACGAGCCGCGCGGCCGATCGTTTGAATGAGCGACGTACCGCTGCGCAGATAGCCTTCCTTGTCTGCGTCCAGAATGCCGACGAGCGAGACTTCCGGCAAATCCAGACCCTCGCGTAATAGATTGATGCCGACGAGCACGTCGAAGACGCCGAGGCGCAGATCGCGCAAAATCGCCACTCGTTCGAGCGTATCGACCTCGCTGTGCAGATAACGCACCTTGAAATTCATCTCGATGAGGAAGTCCGTGAGGTCTTCGGCCATCTTTTTGGTGAGCGTCGTAACCAGAACGCGCTCCTTGCGCTCGACGCGCTGGCGGATCTCTTCCATCAGGTCGTCGACTTGATTTCGAGTGCGGCGCACGTCGACTTCCGGATCGACCAGGCCCGTCGGGCGAATGATCATCTCGGCCACTTGAACGCTGCGGCCCATCTCGTACGTGCTGGGCGTCGCCGAGACGTAGATTATCTGCTTGACGTGCGCTTCGAATTCGTCGTACGTGAGCGGACGGTTGTCGAGCGCGCTTGGAAGGCGGAAACCGTACTCGACCAGCGAGAGCTTGCGCGAACGGTCGCCGCCGTACATGGCGTGAACTTGCGGCAGCGTCACGTGCGACTCGTCGATGAAGACCAGCCAATCTTTGGGGAAGAAATCCAGCAGACAGCAGGGTGTTGACCCAGGTTCCCGTCCGGTGAGATGGCGCGAGTAATTCTCGATGCCGTTGCAATACCCGACCTCGCGCAGCATGTCGAGATCGTAACGCGTGCGCATCTCGAGGCGCTGCGCCTCCAGGAGTTTACCGTTCGCTTTGAAGAGTTTGAGGCGGTCTTCGAGTTCTTCCTCGATCGACTGCACCGCACGACGCAGCTTTTCATCGGGCGTGATGAAGTGCTTAGCCGGAAAGATCAGCAGTTCGTCTTTGCTCTCGACGTATTCGCCCGTCATGATATTGACGACGTTGATTGCCTCGATCCGATCGCCGAAGAACTCGATGCGGTGAATCAGTTCTTCGTCCACGCCCATGAACTCGAGCGTGTCCCCGCGCACTCGGAACGTTCCGCGCACCATGTTCAAATCGTTGCGGCGGTACTGCATGTCGACGAGCTTGCGCAGGAGTGCATCCCGGTCCATATCTTCACCTAGGCGCAGCTTCACCGACATATCCACATAGTCGGAAGGCGAACCCAAGCCATAGATGCACGAGACCGAGGCGACGATCAACGTATCGCGGCGGGTGATCAGCGACTGCGTGGCCGAGTGGCGCAAACGCTCGATCTCATCATTGATCGAACTGTCTTTCTCGATATACGTATCGGTATGGGCGATGTACGCTTCCGGCTGATAGTAATCGAAGTAGGAGACGAAATACTCGACGGCGTTGTGCGGGAAGAACTCGCGAAACTCCGCGCACAGCTGCGCGGCCAACGTTTTGTTGTGGCAAAGCACGAGCGTGGGTTTCTGCACGAGTTCGACCACGCGCGCCATCGCCAGCGTCTTGCCGCTGCCGGTCACGCCCAAGAGTGTCTGCGCCGGATCGCCGCGGATGACGCCCTGCGCCAGGGCTTGCGTCGCCTTGGGCTGGTCGCCCGCGAGGCGGTACGGCGAGACGAGTTCGAACTTCTGGGCCATCGCTTACCAGGTACCCGCGCCCGAGTGCGAGGGTTGCGCCCGTGGCCGCGGGAACCTCATCTCCGCCTGCTTACACCCTGGAGACGCGCCTCTTGAGCCTCAACCCCTTACTGTTCAGCGGCAACTCGAATGAAGAGTTGGCCAAAGAAATCGCCAAGCGGCTGAAGCTGCACGTCGGCAAAGCGCTCGTTACGAAATTCAAGAACGAAGAGACTCGCGTGCAGATCCAGGAGAACGTGCGCGGCTCGGAAGTCTTCGTCATCCAATCGCTCTGTAAGGCCGGCAACGGTAACGGCGTCAACGACTCGATGATGGAGTTGCTGCTGATGATCGACGCCCTCAAGCGCGCATCGGCCGCCCGCATCACCGCCGTCATACCGTACTACGGGTACGCCAAGCAGGACAAAAAGACGACCGGACGCGAGCCGATCTCCGCCAAGGTCGTCGCCGACATGCTCAAGACGGCAGGCGCGAACCGCATGGTCACGATGGATCTCCACGCCGCGCAGATTCAGGGTTTCTTCGATGGCCCGGTCGATAATCTGATGGCGATGCCCACGCTCTGCAACTACCTCAAAAAAGAAGGTCTCTGCGACGATCGCATCGTCGTCGTTTCGCCGGACGCCGGCGGTGTGCATCGCGCGGAACTCTTCGCCAAGCGTCTGAACTCCTCGCTGGCGATCGTCTTCAAGCGGCGGCCCGAGCCCGATGTTTCGGAAGTCACCGATATCGTTGGTGACGTGCGAGGTAGAGTGGCCGTGGTGGTCGACGACATGATTTCGACCGGCGGCACGCTTGCGAAGGCAGCCGAAGCGATCATCGCGCGCGGCGCAACGCACGTCCACACAGTAGCATCGCACGGGATTTTCGCGGGTGACGCCATCAAGGTGCTCGACGACTCTGCGATCGAACGGGTCATCGTGACGAATACGATCCCCTTCCCCGACGTCTCCGAGCATCCGAAATTCGTACAACTTTCCATCGCGCAGACCTTTGCCGACGCGATCAACCGCATCACGACGAACCGCTCGATCTCCGAACTCTTCACGGACGACGGAGAAAAAAAAATGAGTGAGGTAACCGAGCCGGTAACGGAGCCGGTTCCCGAGCCGGTCATCGCCCCCTAATCACCCGCCAAAGGAATCACATGGCACAACTTTCACTGAGCATCGAACGCCGCGACGGTGGTGGAACCACCAAATCGCGCGCCCTGCGCAAAGCCGGCAAAGTTCCGGGCGTTCTCTACGGACACGGATCGAGCGAATCGATCGCCGTCGACCGGCGTTCGTTCGAGGACCTCTTGCACCACGGCGGGCGCACAGGCATCGTCGATCTCAAACTCGCCGGCAAGAAGTTCGAGACTGCGCTCGTACGCGAAGTGCAGATCGATCCCGTTTCGCGCCGCGCGATTCACGTCGATTTGCAGCGCGTCACGGCGAACGAAACGGTGCATGCGAAAGTGCCGGTCGTCACTACCGGAACGCCCGACGGCGTGCGTAACTTCGGCGGCGTGATGGACGTCATCGAGCACGAGCTCGAGGTGGAAGGCCCGGCCAACAAGCTGCCCGATCACTTGGAAGTGGACGTCACGGATCTGGGCATCAACGATCACATCACCGCAGCGGAAGTGAAGCTGCCCGCCGGCTTCAAAGTCATTACGCCGTCCGACGCGATCGTGGTTACCGTTGGACCCTCGAAGACCGCGCGCGCGCTCGAGGAAGCGGAAGCTGCAGTTGCCGCGCCCATTGAAGAGGCGCAGCCTGAACTTGTGGGTGAAGGCGAAAAGGCCGAAGGAGCGCCCGAATAGCGTCACGCCCCGCCCAGGAGACGCGCATTGTCGCCGGCCTCGGCAATCCCGGCCGCGAATACGAACGTACGCGCCATAACGTCGGCTTCTTAGTCGTCGACGAATTGGCGCGCCGTTTAAATCTGGAGTCGTGGAAAACCAAGGACGGCGCGAGGCAAGCCTACGATGCAAAGCGCAAGATCGTCTTGGCGAAGCCGCAGACATACATGAACAACAGCGGCGTGCCGTTGCGCCTGATTGCGTCCTGGTATCGTACGCCTCCCGAAGCACTGCTCGTGGTCTACGACGACATGGATCTGCCGTTCGGCACGATTCGCATGCGGCCGTTCGGCGGTCACGGGGGCCATAACGGAATGCGATCGATTATAGCGACGATGACGGATCAGTTTCCGCGGATTCGCGTGGGGCTAGGGCGTCCGCAATTCGAGAGCATCGACCACGTGCTCAGCCCGTTTACTGCGGAAGAGCGCGCCAAATTGCCGGACATACTCGATGCGGCCGCGCACGGCGTTCAGCTGTGGCTCGATGAAGGCATCGAACCGGCGATGCAATTCGTGAATAACCTAAACGTCACGTAATTCGAAGCTGCGCGCTGCGAGCAGCCCCATTGCGCCGATCCAGGCAATCGTCCAGGCGAGCATCGCCCCAGGCGGCGGAGCAGTCACAAAAAACGGACCCGGCCATACATGCGCGGCGCTGAACGAGGCAATCATGCTCGCCGGTTCCATGCGGTAGAGAGCGGCCTGCCACATCGCATCGCTGGGCAGAAGCAATTGGGTAATCGTGCCGGCGTGGCGCACCGTTTCATTGTCGTAATACGTGCCGATGCTTTGTGCGATGCCCCCGAGTCGCGCGATGATGAAGAGCACGATTGCGACGATGCTCGCTGCGAGCGCCGGCATGCGCGTGCTCAGCAGCAGCGCGAGCGCGATCATCACAATGCCGGAGAGCGCGAGAAATGCGAGCATTTCCGCGGGATGCGGCGGAAGATAGCCCGTGGCTGCGCGGACGACCACGAACTCGCCCGCGCCGGTAACGAATGCGTACGCCGCAACGACGATCGCAAGCGCAACGGCTTTTCCGGCGAGGATCTCCGTGCGCGACATGGGTCGCGTGAGGACCGGCAGCAGCACACCCGATTCGATGTCATTCGCAAGCGACGGCGCGGCGATAAACACGGCAGCCATAGCCAGCAGGAAACTGAAGAGGTAGGCGATCAGGATAAGCAGCACGGCCGTCATGGTCAGCACCTCGAGGTGCGTTACCGGCGCGCCATGCGCGGTGTGAATGCCGTTCAGGTACACGAAGCCCCATCCGGTAATCCCTACGAGCAGCGCGGTCGCGATCGCCGCGCCCGCAAAGAAACGCCGGCGCATGAGTTCTTTGAACGTCAGGAAGACGATGTCGATCATCGCCCGCGCTCGCTCGTCAATTCCAAAAAGCGTTCTTCCAGCGTTGCGCTCAGCGGTTCGACCGCAAAGACTTCGGCATTCGCGGCCACGAGCGCATTCACCATCGAGGGTACGCGCCCGTTTTCAACGCCTTGCACGACCAGCGCGCCGTCTTCGTGCATCACGTTGCCGAACCGTTCGAGTACGGCTTCCAGCGCGGCGCCGTTTGCCCGTGCGCGCACGCGCACCGCATTACGAGCTCCAAGAATCTGGGCAATCGTGCCCTGCGCAACCACGCGCCCTTTCGTGACGATCGCGATGCGATCGCAAACCTGCTCCACTTCGGTGAGCAGATGAGAATTGAGAAACACCGTCGTTCCGCTTGCGCGTAGGCGGTGCAGGATCTCGCGGACTTCCAAACGCCCGGACGGATCGAGTGCTGAAGTCGGCTCGTCGAGCACGACGAGGTCCGGCTCTCCGAGCAGCGCAACCGCGAGACCAAGACGCTGCTGCATGCCCTTCGAAAACGTCGCAACGCGATCGCCGGCGCGTGCAGCCAAACCGACGAGTAACAAAGCGTCCTCGACCGCTCGCACCGTGACCGGGTGCCCGCATACCCGAGCGTGAAAATGCAGCACTTCGCGCGCAGACAGCCAATCCGGATACCGAAAAAGCTCCGGAAGATAACCAAGCCGCTTACGCGCCCGGCGATCGCCGAGCCGGTAACCTAAAACCGATCCCGAGCCCGCGCTCGCGTGAACCAAACCGACCAGGAGTTTCACCGACGTCGTTTTGCCCGCGCCGTTTGGGCCGAGAAAACCGAAGACTTCACCGCGCTGTACGCGCAAGGTTAGGTCCGCAAGAGCTTGTACGCCCCCGTACCGCTTCGCGAGACGGTGAACGTCGATAACCGGCGTGTTATCGTAGGCCATTCGCAACGGCCATGACGTCGTTCATCGAGAGCGGCCCCGCGACGACGTAGATCATGCCGTTCTTCTCCCACATCACGCCCGCGCCCAACCCGGTGTTATCGCCAATCGCCAAACCTTGCGCGCCGTTTACCGTCACGCGCCGCGCCGTCTGCTTATCGATGACGACCGGAACCGGCACCGTGTTCTGAATATCGCCCAGAGCGCGGATCTGCGCCGCGAGCTGCGGCGAAACGTTGGGCATCGCCAGCAGATAGCGCTCGAGCGTATCGAGCGATGCGCCGGTCGAGGTAACGTGCGGCGACTGAGCCTCAATGAGTTCGAAGAACTCGGTGCCTCTACTGCGCTTATGCGTTGTTTGCGGATGCGCGGCTTGGGAGGTCGTGGCCTCGTAATGTCCGTTGAAGACGTAGCCCGTCTGCAGACGCACTGTCGTACCGTCGAGCGCCCGCGGCATCGGCGGCAAGCTCTTGTGCGAGCGCCGCTCGAAAGCGCGTGCTTTGGCCGCACTGAAGGTAAAGGTCATCTCGCCCGGTGCCATAGTGAAGAATGAACGAACCACGCCGAAATGCGCCGGCAATACCGTCGGACCAAGCACTGCAAAGCCGGTGCGGCGCTGCGCTGCAGTGATGCTGTCGTAGGATTGCCGGACCGGTTTGCGCACAACGCGCTGTATGCCGACGTCATCGGCTTGCGGCAGCAGGTGCAGATCCTGAAGGTCGGCGCGCGAAACTTCAATCGGTTGGAATTGGCGCGGTTCGAAGATGGTAAGGAAAGAGCGCCCGTAGCCCCCCAGCGGCGTGAACAGCAGTCCGAGCACGAATGCCGCGGCGAGAGCGGCCGCCGCCAGCGGCCGGTACCATCGCGTAATTCCGCGCGGAGCCGCGACGAAGTCGCGTGCGCGCAGGTAAGCCTCTCCGGCGTCCGCCGAAACCTCACCGGCAAATATGCGCGCAGCATGCGCGGCGTCCGCCGCAACGATCGCTGCGCGAGCACGGCATTGTTCGCACGTTGCGGCATGCAGCCGCGCCTGGTCGCTGAAGGCTTGCGGCTCGTCGAGCATGCGGCGCAGTTCGCCGCTATCGAGATGTTTCACGTTCGATCTCCCGTTTGAGCGCGCGTTCCGCGCGCGCGAGTCTAGTGCCGATTTGAGCAGCATCTATGCCCAGCGTTTCCGCAATCTCGCGATAGCTGAAGCCGCCGTAGCGCAGCGCCAATATCTCCGCGTCACGTGAAGGGATGCGCAGGAGTGCCGTGCGCAGCAGCGCCGCATCATCGCTGCGCTCCAGAATGCTCTGCGGATCCGTTGCGCGCTGGGCGTAATCTTCAGTGGACCGCCGAAGCGCAAACTCCCGATGTTCGCGCGCGCTGCGCCGCCGCCGGGCGCGCAGCGCATTGAGTGCGATGTGCACCGTTGCGGGGTAGAGCCACGCACGAGCACGATCGAAGTTCGTTTGCCCTGAGCGCGCGAAACGGGCAAAAACGTCTTGGGCGACGTCCTCGGCCTCAGCGGCGTCGCGCGTGATCCGAAAGGCTACCGAAACAACGCGGCCGTATTCATCCAGGAAAAGGTGCTCGAATGCCGGCTCCGCCGAATCGATCAACGTCGTAGCAGCCACCATGCACTTTATAGCACCGCCGGGCACCGTTTTGTAACAGCGCGCGTTATCTTTAAAGGAAAAGCGTCGATAACCTAGGCAACGGAGGTTCCGATGGAGGGATTCGCAGGCAAGGCATTCGTAGTCCGCGTCGACGAGGCAAGCGCCTTCGCCGAGCAGACCACGTTCTTTGACGACCTGGCTTTCCTCGCGCGCAAAAACATCCATCCCATCATCATCGCTCCCTCGCCCGCCACCGGCCGGGCCCTGGTGCGCACAATCAATCGCAGCGGCAATATGGCGGTCGGCCTTTCCGGCTCCGACGCCGCCATGCTGCCGGGAAGCGGCGGCGGGATCGGCAACGTGCAGACGGGCATTCTCGAAACGCTCACCTCGGCAGGTTACATTCCGGTCATCGAACCTACGGCTTTCTCCGTCTTCGCCCAACACGATCGAAACGTCGCCGCCGACGACGTGGCGCAGGCAATCGCCGCGGCCACCGATGCGGTCCGCGCAATTTTCTTCCACGCCCTGGGCGGCGTACCCGACCCCGCGAGTGCCGCGCTGATCAGCGAACTCACTCCGGCTGAAGCCTTGGCAATCGCGCAGGACATGCGCGTTCCCGCAGACCTGCGCGCGGCCATTCGCGCCGCGGCTTTAGGCGTTCGGGCCGGCGTCGCCGAAGCGCAGATCGTCGATGGCCGCGTAGCGCATGCGACAGTCGTCGAACTGCTGACCGCGCATCATTTGGGCACGCGCGTGACGGGAAGCGTTTTTACCGGCGCTGCTTGACGCAGGGATCGCGGCGCCCCTGGAGCGCTGCGATGCGCCGCCCGGGAGCCGGATAGTCCATCAAATACCAGGACGTGAACGGATTTGGACAGACGGGCAACAGCGCCTGATCGGCGCGCCGCACTTCCAAACGAATCGCGCTTGCAGGATCGTCCGAAAGCGCCACTCCTACCTGGTCCGTCTGGAGCCCCAAGTTGCGCGAATAGCCATTGTAAAACGGCAGGGCGATTAAATAGACGCAGCCCATGATTGCGCCGAGCAGCGCCAGACGCGACACCGGATCGTCGTCACGACGAAAGCCGACGCGATCGGAAATGAACACTGCAAGCGCGGTGCCCAGCACGATGAAAGCACCTTGGATCAGAGCCAGATGCAGACCGTTGTTTGCAGCAACCCACGCGTACGATCGCGCGATGACGAAGCGCAGTTCCGCCTCGGTAGCGCTTGCGATCAGCGTGTCGGAGATGACGATCCGCTGCGAGCCGCCCCAACCCATGACGTAGACTCGGTCCAAACGAGTGCGCGGCGAAATGTGCTCTTGCAATATCGGAACGTGGATCGCGCTGCGCTTTTCGAGCTTCGCGATGCCCGATGCAAGCGAAGGAGACGGCTGCAGCGGCGAATACGCGACGTAGGCCGGGGCGATGACGAACGGATTTACGTACGAGACGAGCAGCGTGAAGCCGATGACGCCGGCAATCGTGTAGACGTACCACTGGTGCGTGCGATCGGCAAGCCACAACACGACTGCTGCGATGAGACC
>Ga0073928_10009532_pt1 | contig 11796 bp, 10 predicted proteins | sample PaiPotPPA55metaG_FD_76969 | JGI IMG/M metagenome (GOLD analysis project Ga0073928, IMG submission 76969) | Iron sulfur acid spring bacterial and archeal communities from Banff, Canada, to study Microbial Dark Matter (Phase II) - Paint Pots PPA... ...
CGCCCGACTACCTGGCCTGAAAAACCTGAACCTGGCCTGAATAACCTGAACCCACGTCGTCCGCGGCGCCGTCGGGCCGGGTTGCTCCTGGCTCGGCATGGGCTCACCCAGCTTCTGGTGCCGTGCTTTGAGCGTGCGCTTGAGTAGCCTGTCCGCAGAGGGCTATGACAGGTATCAACCATGAATCGGCGATGCGCATCTCCGACGCGGACCGCAACGGCACGCTGCGCCGGCTGCACAACGCCGTGGCACTCGGGCTGATCGACATCGATGAGTTCGAGGAACGATCGGCGCTGGTGTCGCAGGCCCGGCTGAGGACCGACCTCGACGCGCTCGTTTTCGACCTGCCCGGACCTGGCGCGATCGTGACCTCTGCGGCCGATCGGGTGGAGCTACGCGGGGTGCTCGGCTCACTCAAGCGCCAAGGGGAGTGGATCGTTCCGACGCGGCTTGCGCTGCACCGGCGGATGGGTTCGGTGGAGCTGGACCTGACGCGGGCGCGCTTCGCAGGTCCGATGGTCGTCGTGGAACTCGACATGAAGTTCGGCGGGCTGGACATCCGGCTGCCCGACGGCGCGAGCGCCTCGATCGACGACATCGAGGTCATCGTCGGCAGCGCGCATGACCACCGCAAGGACGCGCCCGCGGAGGGCACGCCGCACGTGATCCTGACCGGCAAGGTGGTGTGCGGATCCGTGTCGGTTCGCGGCCCCCGCCGATCGTGGCGGTTCGGCCGCGCTACCTGAGTGTTTCGGACGGCGGTGTCGTCCGTGCACGTCGGCTGATCAGCGTTTGAAGAGCTGCGAGCCGGTGCGCACCAGCCGCTCCCAGCCGGCTGGGCGGCCGACCAGCTTGACCATTAGCGGTGCTGAGTCGAAGTACGAAACCCGCTCCGCGATGAGGCCATTGGTGAACGTGAAACGGTCGACCGCGTCCCAGGAGATGGGCCTGCCCCCGTATGTTCCGCTCAGCGTGAATTCGATGAACACCTCGTGACGGCCATGCCCGACGCGGTGCACGTCGGCGTGCAGGTCGGGCACGAGGGCGAATAGCCGTTGAAACGACTCCCGGCAGGCCTGCTTGCCGCGCAGCGTGCCCATCATGGGCTGGATCAGCACGATGTCTTCGCTCCACAGCGCCTCATGCTTGGCCAGGTCCGGTGTGCTCCAGGTCTCGGCGAACCGTTCGGCGAACCCGGCGGCGAACTCCTCGTCAACCTCATCGATGGTCATGGCACCAGAATCTAGCGGGAGGATCCGACTACTCTGGTGTCATGCCTGTTCGCACCGCCCTTGGCCCCGGGGTGCTCTCTGCGACGCTGCCGGTGCCCCGCTCGATCGCGCCTCCGGAGTACGCGTGGAAGTCGACCGCCAACGAGGGCAGCGAGCCGTGGGTGCAGACGCCCGAGGTGATCGAGAAGATGCGTGTCGCCGGCCGCATCGCGGCGGGCGCACTGGCTGAGGCAGGCAAGGCCGTCGCCCCCGGTGTGACGACCGACGAGCTGGACCGCATCGCGCACGAGTACATGATCGACCACGGCGCCTATCCATCGACGCTGGGCTACAAGGGCTTCCCGAAGTCGTGCTGCACGTCGCTGAACGAGATCATCTGCCACGGCATCCCTGACGATACGGTGATTGAGGACGGCGACATCGTCAACATCGACGTCACCGCCTACATCGACGGCGTACACGGCGACACCAACGCCACCTTCTTGGCCGGAGACGTCTTGGAGGAGCACCGCCTGCTCGTCGAGCGCACCCACGAGGCCACCATGCGCGCGATCAAGGCCGTCAAACCGGGCCGTGCCCTGTCGATCATCGGCCGGGTCATCGAGTCGTATGCAAACCGGTTCGGCTACAACGTCGTTCGCGACTTCACCGGGCATGGCATCGGCACCACCTTCCACAACGGGTTGGTGGTGCTGCACTACGACCAGCCGGCCGTGGACACCGTATTGGAGCCGGGCATGACGTTCACCATCGAGCCGATGATCAACCTCGGCGCGCTGGACTATGAGATCTGGGACGACGGGTGGACCGTCGCCACCAAGGACAAGAAGTGGACCGCGCAGTTCGAGCACACGCTGGTGGTAACCGACGACGGCGCCGATATCCTGACCCAGTTGTGAGGCTTCCAGCGCTCGGCTTAGAAACATGAGCGGCGCGCTGCTGGTCGCAGGCACGACGTCGGACGCCGGGAAGTCGATGGTCGTCGCCGGGCTGTGCCGGCTGTTGGCCCGCAAGGGCATTCGCGTCGCGCCGTTCAAGGCGCAGAACATGTCCAACAACTCGGCGGTCACCATCGAAGGCGGGGAAATCGGCCGGGCGCAGGCCGTGCAGGCCCGTGCGGCGGGACTGGCGCCCAGCATCCGGTTCAATCCAATCCTGCTCAAGCCCGGCAGCGATCGCACCTCACAGCTGGTGCTGCGCGGTCGGGTCGTGGACACCGTGAAGGCCGCCGACTACATCACCCACCGGGACCGGCTCGCCGCCGTCGTGACCGACGAATTGCAGTCACTGCGAAGCGAATTCGACGCTGTAATCTGTGAAGGTGCTGGATCGCCCGCCGAGATCAACCTGCGGGCAACCGATCTGGCGAATATGGGACTGGCCCGTGCCGCGAACCTGCCCGTCATCCTCGTCGGCGACATCGACCGCGGCGGGCTGCTGGCCCACTTGTACGGGACGGTCGCGGTTCTCGAGGCCGACGACCAACGACACATCTCCGGGTTTGTGGTCAATAAATTCCGCGGTGATCCCGGCCTGCTGGCTCCCGGGCTCGAGCAGCTGCGCGAGCTGACCGGAAGGCCCACCTACGGCGTCATCCCCTACACCGACGGGCTGTGGCTGGACACCGAGGATTCTGTGTCGGTGCTGGCCCACCGCGTCGTGGGGGACCCGCAGCCGCCGCGCGGCCCGGAATGGCTGCGGGTGGCCGCGATCCGGTTGCCGCGCCTCTCGAACTCCACCGACGTCGAGGCGCTGGCGTGCGAGCCCGGCGTGGTAGTGCGCTGGGTGACCGATCCCGCCGACCTCGCCGACGCCGACGTGGTGGTGATCCCAGGCAGCAAGGCGACCGTGGCCGACCTGGCCTGGCTGCGGGAGCGTGGCCTCGCCGACGGCATCACCGCACACGCCGGGCAGGGCAAGCCGGTGCTGGGCATCTGTGGCGGCTTCCAGATGCTCTGTGGCCGCATCGACGACTCGGTGGAATCCAGGGCGGGCGTCGTCGGGGGCCTCGGTCTGCTCGACGCCGACATCGCGTTCGCACTGAAGAAGACCCTGCGCCACCGGGAGACTCCGCTACACGGCTACGAGATCCACCACGGCCAGGTTGCGCGCAGCGGCGAGGATGACTGGCTCGGCTCCGGCATCCCACTGGGAATCCGGCGCGGCAACGTGTACGGCACGCACTGGCACGGGCTGCTCGACAACGACGAGCTGCGCCGGCGGTGGCTCGTCGATGCGGCCGCAGCCGCCGGCAGATCCGGGTTCGTGGTGGCCGACGACGTAGACGTGGCGGGCCGCCGCGACGCACAGCTTGATCTGATGGCCGACCTGCTGACCGCGCATCTCGACATCGATGCGGTGGTCGGGCTGCTGGAGCATGGCCCGCCGAAACGGCCCAGGCTCGCCACGGCGCTAGCGTGGGAACCATGATCCGGCAGCGCTGCGAAGTGGCCGTGCTTGCGCTGCTTCTTGTGGTCAGCGGCTGCGGGCACGCGATCTCAGGCACCGCGACCTGGCCCGGCGCCAGGCTGGAGAAGGTGGTGCTGACCGCGGCGGACTTCCCGCAGGGCGTGCAGTACGACCGCATCACCCGGTCGCCCGGCCACCCCGACCGCGCGGGCGGTCCGGCGGCCATGCTGTCCAGACCGGAAGGCTGCTCGGACGGACTGACCCGCGCCATCGCCGACTCGGCCGAGGTCGGCGCCGGCAGCGCGGCGGAGTACATCGTGGGCTACGACGGCGCGCGGATCGTGGTGACGGTGGCGACGTGGCCGCTGGATCTCACCCGGCTGGCCGCCACCGCCGACCGGTGCGCGCATTTCCAGACGTTCTTCGACACGTCGGCGCCCGGCATCCCGATGACTACGACACGGCTGCAAACTCCGCCCCCCGGCGCACTGGCGTACCAGCAGACCATGCGGCTGGACAACGTCGACAGCAGCGTCTACTTCGCTTTCGAGAACGTCGGCAGGATGGCGGTGTTCGCCATCGCTTTCCCCACCCCGAATCCGACTATCGCCGTCAAAGCCGCGCTGCCGCAGACGTTTCTGGACATCGTGGCAAAGCAGTCCGACCGAGCTCAGTTGGCCTGACGAACGCGTTAGACCGGGTAAACTCGCCCGCCAACAGGGCTTGCCACTGTAGCGTGGCCAAATGCCTTCCACCATGGTCACCGTCGACGGCTTTCCCGTGCCGGTCGACGTGGCGGGCCCAGACAAGGGATCCGTCGTGGTGGTGCTCGGCGCCGCGCATCACGCGCCGTCCGCGTATGACCCGGTGTGCCAGCGCCTGCACACTGCGTCGCTGCGAACCATCGTGATCGGCCCCGATCCGCGGCTGACCGCCAAGTCGGTGGTCGGCATCCTCGACGCGCTCGACGTGCGCTGGGCGTTGCTGGTCGGCGACCGCATCGGCGGTGAGCTGGCGTGGGAGCTGGCCGCGACGCGGCTGGACCGGTTCGTCGGGCTGGTGGTGATCGACCGCGGCCATCCGCGCGTCGCCGACCTCACCGGGGTGATCCGCGACGAGCACTGCCCGCCAGTGGAGATGAACACCACCGCGCTGGTCAGTACGCCGGCCGCGCGGGCGGTCGCCAAGGCCAGCCAGCGCTACGTATACGGCGACTTCCGGCTGGTCGACCTGCTCGGCCGACGCAATGCGCAGGAGTCCACCGCGCAGCTGGCCGCCGAGATCGTGTTGCGCACCAGCAACTGGTAGGGCCTACTGCGGGGGCTGGTCCGGTGTCCATGCCTGCGGCAGGCCAGGACTTCCCGGGAACAGGAAGTCGACGAAAGCCTGTGCGGTGGGCTGTGGCTCGTGGTTGGCCAGACCCGGGCGCTCGTTGGCCTCGATGAACACGTAGTCGGTCCCGGTGACATCCGGAACGAGAAGGTCGATGCCGGTCACCGGGATGCCGATCGCGTCGGCCGCGGTCACCGCCACCGAGCACAACTCCGGGTTCACCTCGGCGGTGATGTCATGGATGGTGCCGCCCTGATGCAGGTTCGCGGTGCGGCGCACGCGCAACCGGGTGCCCTCCGGCAGCGTGTCGTCGAACGACCAGCCGGCGTCGGCGACGGCGGCCTTCGTGACGTCGTCGATCGGAATCCGTGATTCACCGCCGGTCGCCGCCGCGCGGCGCCGACTCTGGGCGTCGATCAGCTCGCGCACGGTGTGATGCCCGGTGCCGACGACCTCCGCGGGCCTTCGCAGCGCGGCGGCCACCACCTTGTTGTCGATGACGACGAGCCGGAGATCGTCGCCCGCCGCGCGCTGTTCGATGAGCACCTCGGGATGTTGCTCACGGGCCCTGGCCAGCGCCGCGTCCAGTTCCGCGGGGTTGTCGATACCGACGGTGATGCCCTTGCCCTGCTCGCCGCGGGTCGGCTTGACCACCACGTCGCCCACCTCGTCGAGGAACGCGTAGTCCTCCTCGCCGAAGGTGGCCAGCTGTCCTTTGGGGACGGCGATTCCGGCTTCGGCGACGATACGCCGGGTCAAGCGTTTGTCGTCGCACCGGCTCATTGCCACCGCGGATGTGTACTCGGACAAGGACTCTCGGGTGACGACGCTGCGCCCGCCATGTGACAGCCGCATCTCGCCCGACTCGGCGTCGAGCACCTCCACCCAGATCCCGCGGCGCATGGCTTCGTCGGCGATGATGCGCGCATACGGGTTGAGGTCGTCGACGGTCTCCGGCGGGTGAGTGAACAGCGGTTCGTTGATCGCGTTCTTGCGTTTGACCGCCATCACCGGCACGCGGGCGAACCCCAGCTTCTCGTACAGCGCGATCGCGGCGGCGTTGTCGTGAGCTACGGATAAATCCATGTAGGCCCGGCCGCGGTCCCGATAGATCGAGGCGAGCGCGCGGGTCAACGCGGCACCGACGCCGGGCATGCTCGACGCCGGGTCGACGGCAAGGGTCCACAGGCTCGAGCCGTCCTCCGGGTCGGCGAACAACAGCTCGTGGTCCACGCCGGTCACGGTCCCCACGACGGAGCCGTCGTCGTCTCGGACCGCGACGAGGTAGTGAATCGGCTCGCGGTGAAGGTGGTTGTCCCAGATGACGTCGACGGGGGCAGACACCATCCCGCAGCGCACGAACACCCGGTTCATCGCGTCGGCGTCCTCGGGGCTTTGCAGTGTGCGCACCGTGAAGCCGGTCGGCGAGGAGTCCGGCTCTCCGTCGGAGAACCTCAGGCGGTAGGTGTGGCTGGGGTCGATGAACAGCTCGGCAGGCGCCCGCGCGACCAGGACGTGGGGTTCGCGGGCGTACATGCAGATGTCGCGCCGGCCCGGCCCCTCTTGCCGCAGCACCTCGGCCAGCTTCTGCGGATCGGCAAAGGTCTGCCCGAAAATGAGTCGGCCCCAACCCATTTCGAGGATCACGTCGTCGGCCATGGCGTCGACCATGTGCTGCGGCGACGCGTCGTGCAGGCCGAGCGTGATGGCTTCGGGATGGTCGGCGGCGGGGTCGAGCGCGGTCATGGCGCGACCCCGGTGATCCCGTGCTTTTGCAGCCACAATTCCAGCAGGGCGATCTGCCAGAGTTCGTTGCCGCGCAGCGGGGTGAGCCGACCGTTGGGGTCGGCGAGCAGCCGCTCGACCGCATCGGGCCGGAACAGGCCGCGCTCCTTGGCGGCAGGCGCGTACAGCGCGTCACGGACGAGGTCGAGGTACGGACCTTCCAAGTGGGTCAGCGCAGGCACCGGGAAATAGCCCTTGGGGCGGTCGATGACGGCGGCGGGAATCACCCGGCGCGCAGCCTCCTTGAGCACGCCTTTGCCTTGATGCGCGGTCTTGAGTTCGGGCGGGCAGGTGGCGGCCAACTCGACCAGCTCGTGGTCGAGGAAGGGCACCCGGCCCTCTAGGCCCCACGCCATCGTCATGTTGTCGACGCGCTTGACCGGGTCGTCCACCAGCATCACAGTCGTGTCGAGCCGCAGCGCGCGGTCGACACCGGTCGCGGCGCCCGCGTTGACGAAGTGCTCGGTCACGAAGCGTTCGCTTGGGTCCGCAGCGGTGGCCAACGCGGGGGAGACGAGCGCCTGGTAGGCGGACTGGTTGCGGTCAAAAAAGGCTTTTCGATAGCTGGCCACCGAGCCCTCGACGGTGGCCGCCTCAGGCTCACTCATCGGCGGATACCAGTGGTAGCCGGCGAACACCTCGTCGGCGCCCTGCCCGGACTGCACGACCTTGACGTGCTTGGCCACTTCCTGGCTGAGCAGGTAGAAGGCCACGCAGTCATGGCTGACCATCGGCTCGCTCATCGCGCCGATCGCGCCGTCGAGCGCGGGCAGCATGCGGTCGGTGCCGATGCGGATCTGGTGGTGGTCGGTGCCGAAGCGTTCGGCGATGATGTCGGAGTAGCGGAACTCGTCGCCCTCGACGCCGCCAACCGACTCGAAGCCGATCGAGAACGTCGCCAGACCGTGCTGACCCGCCTCGGCGAGCAGCCCGACGATGAGGCTGGAGTCGACGCCACCCGACAGCAGGCATCCGACGGGCACGTCGGCCACCAGGCGGCGCTCGACGGCGAGGCGCAACGACGCGAGAACCGCGTCCTCCCAGTCACGTTCGGACCAATCGGTGCGCTCCTGGCGCCGGGTGAAGTCGGGTTCCCAATACGCGGTGGTGGCACGGCGCCCGTCGGGCTCGATCATCATCAGCGATGCCGGCGGCAGCTTGGTCACGCCGCGCAGAATCGTGCGCGGCGGCGGCACCACGGAGTGGAAGGACAGGTAGTGGTGCAGCGCGACGGGGTCTATGCGGGTGTCGACGCCGCCGCCGGCCAGCAGTGCCGGCAGTGACGACGCGAATCGGATCCGGTGCGCGTCCTCGGTCACATACAGCGGTTTGATGCCTAACCGGTCGCGGCCGAGCAACACCCGGCCGCTGTCCCGTTCCACGATCGCGAACGCGAACATGCCCTTGAGGCGGTCGACGAAGCGGTCGCCCCAGTGGTGGTAGGCCTTGAGCAGGACCTCGGTGTCGCTGTGCGAGAAGAACCGGTACCCGTGGCCGGCCAGCTCGTGGCGCAGATCCTGGTAGTTGTAGATGCAGCCGTTCCAGCAGACGGCCAGCCCCAGCTCCGAATCGACCATCGGCTGTGCGCCCGCCTCGGACAGGTCGATGATCTTCAGACGCCGGTGGCCGAGCGCGACCCGGCCCTGCGACCACACACCCGCGGCATCCGGGCCCCGTGGCGCCATCGCCTCCGCCATGGCCGAGACTGCCCGTACATCAGGCGTTTGGCCGTCGAGACGCACCTCACCGGCGGCTCCGCACACCTGAGGGACATTACCCCGGTGCGGCGATGCGGAAACGCTGCGGTGATGTGACCTTGAGTGCGGTCGCTACGAAACGCCTTCCAGCGCTTCGCCTGTTTCGTCGACTTGCTTGATCGGCCCGGTGAACCACTTCTTCACCGAAACGTGCCAGTAGATGTAGAGCAGGATCAGCACGCCACCCACCAGCAGCGGGGTGTAGTTGACGAACTTCCACTCGAAACTCGGATCCCATGGCATACCGCCCAGCGACGTCGGGAACATGGCGACGATCGAGGTCACGATGATCTCGATCAGCGCAATGGGTGCCAGCCACGTGTGGTGTCCGCGCAGATTCCAGCTGCCTACCGTGAACGAGTCGCCGGCCCTCCAGCGGTAATAGATCGGAACGGCGAAGGCCAGGTAGAGCCCGACGACCCCGATCGACACCACCGCGAAGAACGCGACTGGGCTGGGCGCGCCGTTGACGTCGACGGAGACCAAGGCTGGCAGCGTGATGACCGCGGCGATGACCGCCGTCACGATGACACCTTTGGCGGGCACCCTCTTTGCGCTCAGCGCGGACCACAGTTGGTGGCCGGGTACGGCGCGGTCGCGACTGAACGCGAAGAGCATGCGCGAAGCACTCGTCTGGCAGGCCACGGTGCAGAAGAATTGTCCGGCCGTCGAGATAAACAGCACGATGGCGACCCACTTCGAACTCATCGCCTGGCTGAATATCACCGCGACCGCGCCACCGCCCTTTGACACCGCGTCGGAGTCCGTGATCGCAAAAAGGAACGACAGCAACAGGATCCAGCCGCCCACACCTGAGTAGAAGATCGACCGCCACATACCCTTGGCCGCCCCGTCGGCGGCGCTCTTGGTCTCCTCGGACAGGTGCGCCGAGGCGTCGTAGCCGGTGATCGTGTACTGGGTGAGGATCACCGAGATCGGTAGCACGAACAGCAGCCACCCGAAGCCCGAGGTGGCGCCGCCGAACATGCCGCTGTTGTTGATGGTCTTTGCGAAGACGTCGGAGAAGCTGGCGTGCCGTTCGGGGACGAGGAACAGAATCAGGATCACCGCCGCCGCGCCTGCCACATGCCACCACACCGAGACGTTGTTGATGACGGCCAGTAGGTGGGACGAGAAGATGTTGATGAGCGCCGCGATCGCCAGAATGATCACGAAAAGGATGAACACCCTGGTCAGGCTGTAGCCATTGAGCCAGGTCTGACTGAATGTGCCGAGCGTGAGGTCCAGGAAGGTCGCGCAACCGTACGCGACCGACGCCAGGATGGCGATGAGCCCGATGAGGTTCAGCCAGCCGGTGTAATAGCCGGCCTTGGCGCCGCCGAGTTTGCTCGCCCACCAGTAGATTCCGCCCGATGTCGGATACGCCGACACCAACTCGGACATACACAGCCCGATGATCAGGATGAAAACCGCGACGATCGGCCAGCCCCATGCGATCGCCGCGGGGCCGCCGTTATTCCAGCCCAGGCCGAACGAGGTGAAGCAGCCTGACAGGATCGAGATGATGGAGAACGAGATCGCGAAATTGCTGAACCCGGACCAGGAGCGGTGCAGTTCCTGCGTATATCCGAGTTCGGCAAGGAGTTTCTCGTCGGCGTTCAGTACTTCGTGGCCCTCTGGCACGGTCATTCTCCTTCTGGCAGGGCGGAGTGGAGTCAGCTCACTTCTCAAAGAGAATAGGATGTCAATGGTCTGGTGTCCTACCTTTGAACATGAGAGTTTGGTGGTCACCGGCGGGAAGGCTCGGGCGAGCAAACCCCAATGGTTGGATCATCGGCAGTATCCGGCGTACAGGGAGGTCCGCAATGAACGCGACATCGGGCATGTTGCCGCAGGCTGACCTCGAGGGGCTGGTGGCCTCCGGCGACATCGACACCGTGATCGTCGCGTTCTGCGACATGCAGGGGCGGCTGACCGGCAAGCGGGTGTCGGCGCGGTTGTTCGTGGAGGACGTCGCCGAGCACGGGGCGGAGTGTTGCAACTACCTGCTGGCGGTCGACGTGGACATGAACACCGTCGACGGCTACGGGATATCGAGCTGGGATACCGGCTACGGCGACATGGTGATGACACCGGACTTCTCGACACTGCGCCTGCTCCCGTGGCTGCCGGGCACCGCACTGGTGATGGCCGACCTGTCGTGGACCGACGGCAATCCCGTGACCCAGGCGCCGCGCAGCATCCTGAATCGCCAAATCGACCGGCTCGCCGAGCGCGGCCTGGTGCCCTATATCGGCACCGAGCTGGAGTTCTTGGTGTTCGACGACACCTTTCGCGAGGCGTGGGCGTCTGGATATCGAGGGCTGACACCGGCCACGGACTACAACGTCGACTACGCGATGCTGGCGTCCACCCGGATGGAGCCATTGCTGCGCGACATTCGCCTCGGGATGGACGGCGCCGGCATGTATTGCGAAGGCGTCAAGGGCGAGTGCAACTTCGGTCAGCAGGAGATCGCGTTTCGCTACGACCACGCACGCGTCACCTGCGACAACCACACCATCTACAAGAACGGCGCCAAGGAGATCGCTGACCAACACGGCAAGAGCCTGACGTTCATGGCGAAATTCGATGAGCGCGAAGGGAACAGCTGCCATATCCACATTTCGTTGCGGGGCGACGACGGCAGCGCGGTGTTCGCCGATGCCGACGACGACCTCGGCATGTCGCCGATGTTTCGCAGCTTCATCGCCGGCCAGCTCGCGACGCTGCGTGAATTGACGCTCTTCTACGCGCCGAACATCAACTCCTACAAGCGTTTTGTCGAGGGCAGCTTCGCGCCGACGGCGATCGCGTGGGGGATGGACAACCGGACCTGCGCATTGCGGGTGGTAGGCCACGGCCACGGCATGCGGATGGAATGCCGTGCACCCGGCGGCGACGTCAACCAGTACCTCGCGGTGTCGGCGTTGATCGCCGGCGGGCTTTACGGCATCGAGCGGGAACTGGAGCTGCCGGAAGCGTTGGAGGGCAACGCATATACCAGCGGTGCCGAGAAGCTGCCCACCACGCTCGCGGAGGCCGCCGCGCTGTTTGGCAAGTCCGATATGGCACGCGAGGCGTTTGGCGACGATGTCGTCGAGCACTACCTCAACAACGCGCGCATTGAGCTGACCGCATTCAATTCCGCGGTGACCGACTGGGAAAGGGTGCGCGGCTTTGAGCGGCTCTAACTCCTCCCCAATGTCGCTTCGCTCCGGCCCCCATGGGCAAGTTCGGCCCGTGCTCGGCTTGAGCACCTATCTGCAGCAGGCGCAGAC
>Ga0073928_10009533_pt1 | contig 11796 bp, 11 predicted proteins | sample PaiPotPPA55metaG_FD_76969 | JGI IMG/M metagenome (GOLD analysis project Ga0073928, IMG submission 76969) | Iron sulfur acid spring bacterial and archeal communities from Banff, Canada, to study Microbial Dark Matter (Phase II) - Paint Pots PPA... ...
AACGAGACCGACCTCTTGACCGCGGACCGCCCTTACGCGACCATCCTTTATGTTCCGCTCCGGGTTGAGGGGTGGTCCCTAGTTATTGGCAAGGGGTGGTCCCATCCTCTTGGCAAGCGACACTTGGTCGCTATCCGATTACGACGCCATCTGGCCGTGTGATCAGCGGACCGCCGGGGGGCAGCTACTGGCGAGTGAGTCCGTCCAAGTTAGAAGAGATGCGTGCTGACAATCGAATCTGGTTCGGACCTCGCGGTGACGGGGTTCCGGCGGTGAAGCGCTTCTTGTCAGAGGTGCGGCAGTATCGAGTCCCGCAGACGATTTGGCTCAACTCCGAGACCGGGCACACGCAGGAGGCCAAGAAAGAAATCAAGCGGCTGTTCGAGGGTCGCGAGCCGTTCGCGACACCTAAGCCCGAACGCCTTATCCGACAAGTAGTTGAACTGGGCAGTGGGCCGAACGAGATCGTGCTTGACTGCTTCCTCGGCTCCGGTACAACGGCCGCGGTGGCTCACAAGCTGGGGCGCCGGTGGGTAGGGGTGGAACGAAGCGAGGACACCCTGACTACATTCGCCATCCCTCGCTTGGAGAAGGTCGTCGCCGGCGATGACCCGGGCGGGATCACAAGTTCTGTTGGCTGGACGGGAGGCGGCGGCTTCCGCATCCTCGACGTAGCGCCTTCGATGTTCGCCGAGTCACGCGGTGCCGTGGTGCTCGCAGATTGGGCTGTGAACGGGCAGCTAGCTGAGGCGACCGCGGCGCAGCTCGGGTACGAATTCCGCTTCGATCCCCCGTTCTGCGGCTCAAAAGGGAGGTCCCTGCTGGCCGTAGTGGACGGTCTGATCACCTCCGAAGTGGTGGAGCTTATTGCCGCCAGTCTCGAACCGGCTGAAAGAGCCGTCGTGTGCGGAACGGCGGTGTCGGTCGATGCCGATGCCGCGCTCAAGGCGGTCAGTCCCGGCTCCAGGGTCCGCCGAATTCCTGCCTCGATTCTTGCGGACTACCGGGTGGCGACCAGGCGGCTCTTCCACACCACCGAAGCGCGGGCGGTCCAAGTAAAGCTCGACGTCAATGGCTCACCGCCGGTCAGTTCGCAGGTCGAATCAGCCCGGTCATGAGCATCGCGGTCCCGCTGGTCGACTCCAATGCCATCGAGGCGATCGCAGCTCGGCTGGACCTACGCACGCCCAATCGTGGCGCCCTCGACTCGATCGCCAAGGCAGTCGCCCAGCACTACGAAGTTGATGGAGGCGAGGCGCCGTTCGAGTGTGTGGTCGACCTCGCCACCGCAGTCGGCAAGACCTACGTCATGGCGGGGGCGATTGACTACTTCGCAGCCGGCGGCGTACGCAACTTTGCAGTGATCACTCCTGGCAAGACGATTCTCCGCAAGACCGTGGATAACTTCACGCCAGGGCATCCCAAGAGTCTGCTAAGCGGCATGGAGGTCCAGCCAGTCGTGATCACCTCCGAAAACTTCGCCACGCCGGTGATGCGCGCCGCGATGGAGGACGACTCGGAAGTGAAACTCTTTGTGTTCACGGTTCAGGCGCTGCTTAAGCCCGATACCGAAACGGGTCGCAAGACCCGCAAGTTCCAGGAGGGACTGGGCAAGGCTTTCTACGATCACCTTCAGGAGCAGGAAGACCTTGTCGTTTTCGCGGACGAGCACCACTGCTACTACGGCAAGGCGTTCTCGGCCGCAATCCGCGAACTCGTGCCGCGGGTGCTGATCGGCCTCACAGCCACTCCAGACAAGAAGACGCCGCCAGAGCAGCTGATCTACCGCTATCCGCTCGCCCGGGCTATCGCCGACCAACTGGTTAAGACGCCGGTGCTTGTGGGGCGGAAAGACGATCTGTCGGACGCCAAGACCAAGCTGCGGGACGGTGTCCGGCTCCTGGAGGCCAAGGCCAGGGCGGTCGAAGCCTACTGCAGCGCGAGTGGAATGGCGCCCGTTCGCCCGATGATGCTGGTGGTCGCACCCACGATCGAGGACGCCAACAAGGTCGAGGGGATCCTCACCGACCCAGGGTTCGCCGGTGGCGCTTACGCCGATTCGATCCTCAACATCAACTCCAGCTCCCCAGAGGAAGCGCTGGAAGCGCTCGACGGAGTAGAGACGCCTTCGAGCAAGGTCCGAATCATCGTCTCCGTCGGGATGCTCAAGGAGGGCTGGGACGTTAAGTCCGTGTACGTGATCGCCTCCCTCCGGCCGTCCATCTCCGACATCCTCACTGAGCAGACGCTGGGCAGGGGCATGCGCCTTCCCTTCGGCGCCTACACCGGAATCGAGATGCTTGACACCCTCGAGGTCCTCGCTCATGAGCGGTACCAGGAGCTGCTGAAGAAAGCGAACGTCATCAACGAGGCCTTCATTGACTACCGGGTGTGGATGTCGACTACTCGGCGTGCCGATGGTCGGGAAGTGGCCGTCATCGAGCGTAGCGAGATGGCGACACCAGTTGCGGGGGAGGATGGGAGTGAGCCAGGCGCCCCTGAACCTGGTGCCGCCGTCGCCACCATCACTAGCGTCGAAACCCGCGTGGAGCATGTCGAGGCCGAGGTGGTCCAGCTGTCTGCCCTGATGCTGCCGCGAGACGACGTGAGGCTGCGCATCCCGAAGCTGGTGATGCAGGGAGTCCAGAGCAAGTTCACGCTCTCGGACATCACAGACCGCGACCCTTTCAAACGGCTCGGCTAGCGACTGGCGGCCGATGCGGACGGCGAGCTGCGTCGCGTGAAGGTCAGCGCCAGAACGGTTACCGGGCGAGATGGGCTAACGACCACCCACCTCGTCACGAGCGACGCAGTCGACAAGGTCTCCTCGCAGGTGCCGCTTCTCCCTCTGGAAGAGGCTCGGAGCAGGCTGGCGGACTTGGTCTTAGGCTCGGATGCGGTGCCGGCGCGGGCCATCGAACGCGCTCGATTGGCTCCAATCATGGATGCCCTCGTAGCAGGTCTTGGAGACAAGGCTGTGCCCGTGCTGTCCACCAACCTCGACCGAGTGGCCGCCCGGGTGATCGACCTGATCAGTCGAGGCCACAAGGAGTTCGCACCGAAGCCGAGCTACGAAGACGTCGTGGAGGTCGTCGACTTCGGCAACGCTCGCCTGCAGCGCCCGACCGCCAGCGGCGATCGATTTGGCAAGTTCGAGCGCCAAGCTGGGTATGAAGGGTGGGCGAAGGGCATGTATCCGCAGGCATGGTTCGACTCGGGCACCGAGCTTGAGGCGGCGAACATCATGGACGCGGCGCGCGATGTCGCCTTCTGGGTGAGGCTGGAGCGAAACGACTGCCCAATCCTCTGGACTGGGATGAAGACGCTCTACAACCCCGACTTCATCGTGGTCGAGACCGGCGGGACGCTCTACATGGTCGAGATCAAGATGGAAAAGGAGGGCTCGACTCCATCCGTGCTCGGCAAGGCGGACGCAGCGTTGCGCTGGGTGAACCACGTGAACGCCGACCCGAAGACGGGCGCTATCTGGGCCTATCTCCTGGTCCTGGAGAGTGATGTAGAAGCGGCGAAGGGTTCCTGGCCCGCACTGAAGGCTTTAAACAGAGCCTGACCGTCGGCGACGCTTCCTGCGATGCCTACGATCAGGCCTCAAACTCATTGCCTCTACTTCTCCTTGGGGGGAGGCTGGCTGGACGGCCTCACGGCAGGCACTCCTGGCCGAGGCTTTGTACCCGCACCTTTTTCTAACAAATTCGCCAAATGAGGAGCAGCAGCGAGCGGTGGGTTCGGCGGTGGGGTCGACGCGGAGGGTGGGGATTGCGCAGGCGTAGGCGCAGACGCGGGCTGTGACGGGAGCGGAGCTGGTTTTGGAGCGGGTTCGTCAGGCAACGTTAATGAGATCCTCCTTGAAATAGAGATACGGCTATGACGGTGCAGCTCGCAGCTGCCGCGAACGCAATCGCCACCAGGCTGATCTTGATACTCCGGGCCTTCCGGGCGGCTACCCTCTTTGTGGCGTCAAAGGTGATTGCGATCTGATTCGAGATTTCGAGCAGAACGTTCTCCTCCCGATCGTTGAAGTGATTCTCCCGGAGGCCCCTCGGGTGCGGTGGTACGTCAACGCTTCGCGGCCACCATGCATCACCAATGAAGAAGAGGGCTATCAGGTCGAAGACGAAGGCAATAACCATGATGTCCTGGAGATGTGGGTCAGTTGGCGGCTTGGTGGCGATGGCGGCGATGAAACCTGCAGTGAGCGCGAACACGCCTGCGCCTAGATACGATGCCTTTGCGTCGAGGGAATTTAATTGGTCGAGCAGTCGGTCCATCGATGCCAGACTCTCGCGTGCCACCACCTGTGCCGATGGGTGCGCTGGCTCTTTCCAGCTGGCTCCCGAAGGCAGTTCGCTCACTTTCGCGGAGTGTCCCTGGTCCGGAGAAATGTCGTTACCCATTCGCGACCATTCTACGGCCTTCGGTTGGCTGAGCGAACAAGTGTTCAGGCGCGCCGCCGACTCTCCCGGCGCGCCTCATGATGTCATTCCGAGGAGAGCGGGGGATGGAGACAAATATCGACTGGATCACGGGTCTTGGCAAGGTGACGGCATGGATCGAAGCCCATGCTGGAATGTGGCCGGCGTTCGCCTTTCGAATTCTCGCGGTCGCGGTTGGCTCCGACGTGCCGCCAACGCTTCGAACCCTGGCTGTGCACTTCCAAGCTTCCCCGACCCCGGAGGCGACAACTTCGAAAACGCGCCTGCAGGCCCCGTTCGTAATCGAGGGCTTCATAACCCATCACGAGTTCCTCGCTCTGATCGAGCATTGGAAAGGAGGTGAGAAAGGTCAGGTCGATCATTGGTTTATCCCACCACCTGAGGGGATCAACAATTTCTGGTGGCAGATGGACGTACCGGTCTCGGAGGATCACTTTCCCCTGATCGACGCCCTCCCGTCGCTTCCCAGCAAGTATCGGGAGGCTCGACTTAGCGGTTCAGGTGCGTCGATCGAGCAGGAGACCAGGACCTGGCTGCAGGACCGTATGTTTGACTTGGACCCGTCGCGTGGCCAGGCGACGACTTTCTCGCGCGACTATCTCGGCGTCCCTTGGGGCATGGATTCAACATACCTGCTGATCCATCTGCCGCTGGCGGTTGCAATGCAGGCACACTACGATCCCGCAACCGAGAAGCTGGTCGTCCAGATTCACCACCGACCGCCACTCGTCCCCGCTGATCTGGAACTGAGAATCGGAACAGGCCTCTACGACTCGTCGTTGGATGCGCACGTTCCGACAGAGTCTGGCCGCGATGAGAACGGCTGGGACGTTTCAGCCCTCGAGCTCACCGTCAAGCCCGGCGGCCTCGGGAAGATCTGGCTCAGCCGACGCGGTATGGTCGCTGACTTTGGTTGGGAGCTCTCCGTCGACCTTGGTCGGGCGCGCTCCCCGGAGCTCATGCGGGAGCGGTTCATCGCTGACTGGTATCGCTTTGGACATCAAGAACTCAGTCAGGACGTGGCCTCGCGGATGCCCGGCATGGGTAAAGGGGATCGACCAGCTGAGGCGTTCGAACTGGCAATTGCCAATGCCCTGGGGGCACTTGGGTATTCCGTGCTATTCGCCGGGCACCAATTGCAGTCGGCCGGCGTCGACTTGGTCGCGTTCGACAAAGCCTCTCGCCGTGCCTACATGATCAGCGCGACCACTGGTAACGACCTCGAAAGCAAGCTGCGGACCTGGCTTGCGATGAGGCCGAACATCGTCTCTTTGTTGGAGCCGGAATGGGCGCTGCGGCCGGTGATCATCACAAGTCAGCCCGCGGAATCCCTTGTCGGGATCGAACTGGGAGCATGCCAACGCCATGGCGTGCTGGTTTTGGCAGCCGAACAACTCGCGCCTCTAGCCGAATTACCGCCGGACCTTCAGACCTTCGCCGCTCTGGTCGCGATGGACGTTCCCCAGCCTGCAATTCCGCCAGGAAGGCGGTTCGGATTCTAGCCAGCTCACTCACGGGTCGACTGGCTCAACAACTGAAGCGCCGGGTGTCCAGCCTGAGCTCCACAGAACTCGGCCCCCGCGGCTACTTGCGGTTCCGGAAGTAGGACTGCTCGATTAGAGCCTTCAGACGTGGCAGTTGGTCAGCCGTGCGCAATACGAACTCGGTGTCGCCCATACCGTAGTGACCGATCTTTGTGACGTCCCTCATGTCGTCCGCGTTCCACGGCTTCGACTCATTCGGCGGCAAGGAAATGTATGCGTAGATCTTTGTCTGCTTGATCTCTAGCGTGAAGAAAGAACGCTTACCGGCGAAGTACCCGATGTACTGCTTGACCGTCCTTCGTTGCACATCCTCGCCTAGCGCCATTGCGTGAGAGTCAGCCTGTTCGAATAAATCGACAATGGCTGATGGTTTGTTCGCAGTGTGTTGCGCCATCGTGTAAGACGCTTTCGGTAGAGAGCCACTTGCGCCCGAGGCTTTCGCAATGGGCAGTGACGATGACATTGCGGGAGGCGCACCGACCAGCGCGCCCGCTTTGGCACCGGCTAGATCAGACAGCACACGGGCAAGACTGGCCTTCAGTCTTGCTAGCTCGATTGACGGTCCATCAATGGCACCGCTGACCACAGCAACGAACTTTGCGTTCGGTTCCTTTCCCAGCTTGGCAAGCGCGGCTCTGGTACGCATGTCAACGAAAACAGACTCACCCCAAGCATCCAGCTTTCCATCCTGAAGGGAGCTGCGGCTCAAGTATTGAAGTGCATCGACAACCGCGTGGTTGTTCCCGGGAGGGATCGCCTCGGTGAGGTCAAGTTCGAACAAGAGCTTGCGCTCCATTGGTACGGGTTCGTTCGACTTGTAGATGTGGTAGGCGAGTCCATTTGTAAGCACGCACCACACGACGCCCTCGTTGTTCGCGTAGTTGACTGTCTGCGCAATGAACTGCTTGTCGGTAAGACTCTTCCCGAGGGCCTTCGCCTCGATAAACAGCTTCGCCTTGCCGTTTACGCGCAATGCGTAGTCGAGGAACGTTCCGTCGTAGACCTTGAACTCGCGGTCAACTTCGTTGAAGTCGCCGAGATTCCATCCCAGGCCGGCGAGGAGCGGTTCGATCAGGTGATGTTTGGTGTTGGCCTCGTTCGCCGAAGCCATTTTCTGGAGGTGCTCCGCCGTCGAGAGCAGCTTGGGTAAGAGCTCCGGGAGGGCCATCATGCGGAGTTTAGAATGCCTCGACTCCGATAGGGCTGCAGCTGACCAGCGCAGGTCGGCCGATGTCCGTCGGATCTCTCGGCTCAGACGTGGCGCCGAGGCGCCTTATGGCCACCATTCGGAGTTGATCTGATGGTCAAAACGCGCGCGGTCTGATACTCTCAAACGTGCCTTTCGCGAGCGAAGAATGCGGGGGCTGGCGGTATCTGACCGTTATGGAAATGGCCCTGTTGGCCGCTTCTGAATTCAAAACCTGAGGGTAAATCGAGCGTCGGGCTCGAAAACCGTTATGGGTCACTGGCCCATCGAGAGTTCAAATCTCTCCCTCTCCGCCACTCCCGCTCCGCACACACCTCCCGCTCGGCCACCACCTTCGGCTGACGAGTCGACGCGTGATGGCATAATGGAGGGATGGCACAACGTAAGCTGCAGATCTATCTATCGGACGACCAATACAACGCTTTGAAGAGAAAGGCCGTTACCGGCAAGAGCATGGCGGCCGTGGTGCGGGACATGATCGAGGCGTCTAATCGTTTGGACGACCCAGGCAGGGATCCTTTCTATGCCTACGTCATGGCGGAGCGGCCTGGCAGTGGCCGGCCCTACCGAGCTGCGGACGCAAAGAGGCGCTTGCACGCCAAGCCCAAGGGCCCCGGCGCGTGAAGCTCGCGCTCGTCGACTCGAGCGCATTCCTTGCACTCGAGGATCGGTCCGCACGTGAGCATCACCGAGCCGTCAAGTCGATGCAGGATCTGGTCCGGGGGGGATTCGGTCTGCTAACCACCAACTTCCTCTTCGACGAGGCGTACACGCTCATCCTCAGCCGTCTGGGTCGTGCTCGTGCCGTGACCTGGGGCCTCAAGCTCAAGGAAAGCACGCTGGTGCAGCTAACGCGGGTCACCGAGGAGCACGAGGACCTTGCATGGAAGATCATCCTCGCGCATGAGGACAAGGATTACTCGTACACCGACGCGACCTCGTTCGTGGTGGCTTCGAGCCTCGGGATTGGCGACGTGCTGGCGCTCGATCGCCACTTCGTCCAGTTCGGAGGATTCACGGTCAGACCCGGCTGACCGCGCTGCTGGCGCAAGTTCGAAAAGTATCTACGATGCCCCGCCACGTCGATTCGACGCTGTCGATGCGATGCTTCGCGGCCTTACCGCTCCACAAGGGCTGGCAAGTCCTCGACTGCGGTGAGGACTCGAATCGATCGTGCCTTACCGGGAACCCGGGCGACCAGGCCGCGGGCCTCGAGCGTCACTACCATCTGGTGGACCGATGGCGCCGTCACGCCGAAGAAGCGTTGCATGTCGGCCTCGGCCGGGGGGCGGCGGTTGATGATCGAGTACGCGTGGATGAATGCGAGGTACTGCCCTTGGAGTGGTGTGAAGTGTCGCGTCGCGACGGTCATCGACTTGCCCGTCGTGGTGCGCTCAGGTTGGGGAGCGCCCGGGAAGGCCATGTCCGCGGGCGGCAGCTGCGAGAGGTGAGTCGTAGACGAAGGAGCGTCCTCGGCTGGTCCCGATTCTGAGGAGATGCCCTGCCATCACCTTCGTCAGCCAATGGCGAAGACCACACCGTGCGTACCGCAGACTGCGGTATTGATCATCACTTCGAGGGGCGGCCCAAACCGCAGTCTCATCCTGAAACGACGGTGATCGGACATCGCAGGCCAGGCGCTCGACCGAGGCGTCCGTCGCAGGTGAGCAGTCCGCAGCCGAGCTGCTCGGCCAGAGCGACGCAGGACACGTCGTAGGCCGACAGGTTGTTACGCAGCAGCCAGACGCGCTCGATCATCCCGATGACCGCGTATCGGGCCAAACCGAGCCGGCGCCATGTATCGAGGGCTTTCCAGGCATCCTCAGGTTTGAGCAGCGCGGTGCTTACGCGCCGTCGCAGGGCGTTGGCCACCTCGGAATCGACCAGGTGCGGAGCATGGAGCTGGTCGGACGCCAAGACGCGGCGCGCCGGCCCATTGTTCAGGAGAGCAGCCACCGCGGCCGATGCATCGACGACGATCAACGGCGGGAGCGCTCCGCCTCCAGATCGGCGACGATTGTTTTGGCGTCGACCGCCAGGTCGGGCAGAGCTCCCAGGAGCGCCGGATTGTCTGCCCTCTTCGATGACTCGGTCAGCTCCCGAACCGCGATTGCGTTGACGGACGCTCCCTCTCGAGCCGCCAGGCGCTGAAGGCGGTCTACCACGACATCGGGGACGTTACGAAGATAGAGCGTTGCCATGTCGCACAATGCTAGCACAATGCTGGCTGCGAAGAGGCGAGAGTTCGAAAAGCATCTACGATGCCCCGCCACCACGCAACTTGCGTACCGCAAGGTGCGGTCCAGTCGCTCTGCTTCTACTAGCGGGAGAACTCGTGAGCCCGCGGTCGCCAGCCCGCGCGCGATCCGAGCCGACGGCAGACTTGTCGTGAATCACCGGCCATTTATGACCGGCGCTAGACTGCCTTCGCGGTCGATGGGAGCGATCAAGCCGGTCCACACTGCTGCTGCCCTGTCGGCGCTGATCGAGGTCGAACACTTGAGCCGGCACCTCGACCAACAGGGCCAACGCACCGTGATCCTCGACGACGTGACCTTCTCGGTCCCCGCGGGCAGCCTCTTCGCCATCAATGGCCCCTCGGGCAGCGGCAAGTCCACAGTCCTCAACATGCTCACCGGCCTCGACCGCCCATCCAGCGGTCGCATCACCTTCGGGAGCGTGGAGCTCAAGGCCAAGAGCGAAGACGCGCTCGCTCGCTGGCGCGGCGCCAATGTCGGGATCGTCTTTCAATTCTTCCAACTCTTGCCCACGCTGACCGCCCGTGAGAACGTGATGCTCGCACTTGAGCTGGGCGGCGTCTTGCCGCGGCGGGCTTGGGAGGAACGCGCGCGCCGATGCCTCGAGCTGGTCGGCATCGAGCGCCTCAGCGACCGGCTGCCGAGTGCGATTTCGGGCGGCCAGCAGCAGCGCGTCGCGATCGCTCGCGCCCTGGCAAATGACCCTCCCGTGCTGGTCGCCGACGAGCCGACCGGCAACCTCGACTCGCGTTCGGCTCAGGAAGTCTTCGAGGTCCTCGCCAGCCTTCCCAGCCAGGGCAAGACCGTTATCTACGTGACCCACGATACCGGCCTGGCCGCGCGAGCCATCGCTCGGGTCGAGTTGCTCGACGGCCGGATCGTGGCCGCCGAGGGCACCACAGCGATCGTTCGCGCTGAAATCTGATTCCGGCAATGACACCACTCACTCGCAAATCGCTGGCGGACGTCACCCGGCGAAAGCTGCGGACCGTGCTCGTCGTGCTCGGGATCATGATCGGCGTCGGCGGCCTGACAGCAATCAATGTCGCCTCGGGCGCCCTGTATTCGGCCTTCGCCTACAGTCACAGCGAGCGCGCGACCGCCGACCTGGTGGTCGACACCGAGGCGGTGGACCCATCGCTGTCGACCGTTCTCGGCGCCATCCCCAACGTCGAGACGGTGATGATCGACACCAACTATCCGACCCGCTGGCAGATTTCGGCGCCACCCGGTCACGTCAACATGGGCATCATCGCTCGGTCAGACCTGGCCCACTCGGTCCTGTATCCGATCCAGCTCTCGGACGGCAAGTATCCGGGCAAGGGCGAGATCGTCATGGAGTCGAGCGACCGGACATTGCAGGCGTTCCGAATCGGCGATTCGGTCACCATCGCAACCGCGCACGGGCCGGTCTCGCTGCGAGTGGTCGGGCTCTCCCGGACCCTCGGCGACCTCAGCGCCAGCTTCAGCTCATTCGCCCGCGCCTATATGAGCGAGGAGGGCCTGGCCGAGGCCACTGGCGTCGACAAGCCAAACACGGTGTCGATCAAAGTGCGCGATCTCAAGCAGGGCCGTGACACCTTGGCGGCGATAATCCAGGAGCTCCGCAACCATGGCGTCGTCGTGCTCGACGGGTCGATCAGGGGCAACGACTTCGACCCCACCGCGGCCAACGGACTGTTCACAGTGATGAACGCCCTCAGCCTGATCGCCTTGCTGCTGACTGCATTCCTGATCCTCAACACGATCACCACCCTCATCGGGGAGCAGACCGGGATCATCGGGACGATGAAGGCGATTGGAGCCTCGCGGGGGCAGGTGCTCCGCGGCTACCTGACCACGGTCGTCATCTTCGGCGTCGCCGGGACGGTCCTGGGTATAGCAGCTGGCCTGGTCGGCGGGTATCTGTTCATCCGGTTCCTGGCCGACCTGATCACGCTCGACATCGGTCCCTTCCGGGTCGACCCAGGAGTGATCGTGATCAGCGTCGCGGTCGGACTCGGCGTGCCGCTCGCGGCGGCGATCTTGCCAGTTCTCGCTGGGACCCGGATCTCAGTGCGTGAAGCTATCGGCGCGTACGGCGTCAGCGGTGGGGGAAAGCGGTCCGCACGGCCGGTGCCGGCTCCCCTCAGCCGGGTTCCCCAGATCGCATGGCTCGGCCTCCGATCGGTGTTCCGGCGCCGCTCCCAGGCCGCGTTTACGCTGCTCGCACTGACCTTCTCGGCGACCGCGTTCCTGGCAATCCAGACGACCACCTACTCGGTCGACATCTTTATCAGCCACCTGTTTGAGCAGTACGGGGCGGACCTGTTCGTCTCCACGACCCGCCCGCA
>Ga0073928_10009535_pt1 | contig 11794 bp, 8 predicted proteins | sample PaiPotPPA55metaG_FD_76969 | JGI IMG/M metagenome (GOLD analysis project Ga0073928, IMG submission 76969) | Iron sulfur acid spring bacterial and archeal communities from Banff, Canada, to study Microbial Dark Matter (Phase II) - Paint Pots PPA... ...
CCGTGTACGTTGGCGCCGAGCGGATCCCAGCCCACACCGTGTTCTGGGCGGCGGGTAACGCCGCTTCGCCGCTCGCGCGGTCACTCGGCGTACCGCTCGACAATGCGGGGCGCGTCCTGGTCGAGCGGGATCTGTCGATTCCGGGCCACTCCGAAGTTTTCGTGGTCGGCGATCTCGCTGCGTTCGTGCGGGATGACCGCGGGACTTTGGTGCCGGGCGTCGCGCCCGCCGCGAATCAGGAAGGCTGGGTTGCGGCCGGCAACATTCTCGCGACGATCGCGGGCAAGCCACGAAAGGAATTCAAGTATTGGAACAAGGGCGATCTAGCAACGATTGGTCGGCACCGTGCGGTGGCGAATTTCGGCTTCTTGAAAGTCACCGGCCCCGTTGCGTGGTTCCTGTGGCTGTTCATCCACATTCTGTATCTGGCCGGCTTTCGCAACCGCCTGACGGTGCTCATGCAGTGGACGTACGCGTATCTGACCTACCAGCGAGGGGTGCGCCTCATCACCAACTACGCGCGGGTGACCCGCGGCACGCCGCTCGTTGGGGGCGTCCCATCGGGACCAGGGGCCACGGTGGGAGGAGGCGACTGTATGACCGTCGGAACGTCGAGAATTGGCGAGCCGGCCGGTGGCGTGCGCGCGGCGACAGATGTCGGGGGCGCGGTCGAATCCGGCCGCACGTAGGATTCCATGTCGAGCCCGAGCAACAACGTCGCCATCACGATCACGGCGGCAGTCATGAACGGCGCCTCGGGCCTTACGTGGTCATATAGGAAGCCCGCCCCTAGCGGAAAGAGCACGCGCGTGATCCCGCCGAACGTTTGCTGCACGCCCATGTACAGGCCGCGCTCATCGGGAGAGATAAGCCGCGAAAGGATCGACGTGACGCACGGAAACGTGAATGCCGTGCCCAGCGGTAGCAGTGCGACGGGGATCGCGAGCACGAGCCAGGACGGCGAGAGTGGGATGAAGAAGAGTCCGAGCGCGAGCAGCACGGTGCCCACGCGCGCGAGGCGCGGCTCGCCAAGCCTGTCTACCGCGGGGCCGAGCAGCACCGCGCGGGCGAGGATGTTCATTATTCCGACGTAGGCAAAGAAGTAGCCGATCGTCGCTTCGGTCACACTGAACCGGCGGGCCAGAAAGAGCGCGAAGATGGATGTCGCGCTCATGAAGGCCCCTAGTCCGACCGCGTAGATCCAGATCAGGCGGGACGCTGGGGCGCCAGAGTGGCGAACGACGCTCCAAAGCGCTTCGCGCGCTCGTCCCACCCGAGCGACGTGGCCGCTACGCACAGCGCCCACATGCGACTCGCGCAGATATCGCCAGGCGAAGTACATGTTCGCGAGACAGATCACCGCGGCGAAGAGTCCGGGGGCGCTCCTGCCAAGCGTGAGGTCGTGCCCGGCGACCATGAGGTGGTGTCGTCCCAGCACCAGCGCCCACGAGCCCAGCAGCGGACCGACGGAGACACCGACGTTGGTCGCCGCCGACAGCCAGCCGAGCGCACGCGCACGGTCCTTGGGCGCGCTCGCGTCGGCCACGTAAGCCTGCACGACGCCAACCGTGCCACCGCCGGCGCCCTGCACGACACGCGATAGCAACAACATGAAGAGCGAGTCCGCGAACGCGAATATGATGTACGCGATCGCGGAAGCGCTCAGGGCGATCAGGAGCGCGGGCCGCCGCCCGTAACGGTCAGAAAATCGCCCCCAGATTGGGGAGGATATCAGCGTCGCGACCGAGAACGACGAGACTAGGCAGGTGTAGGTGAATGCGTTCGCGCCCATCCGGGTCGCGTAGAACGGCAGCAGCGGCAGCACCATCAGGGTGCCCAGCATGTCCACGCCGGCGGTCGTGATTAGGACGACGAGTTTGGGGTCCACGGCGCGGAGCGTGACACGCATGCCGGGGAGAATCTAACGGCGGCGTTATATTGCGGAGACCGTGTGCACGATCGTCGCTCCTGTGTGTGCCAATGCCTGATCAGGTTCGCACGCGGGTGCTCGTAGTAGGAAGCGGCGTGGCCGGATTGCACACCGCTTGGCGAGCGTCCACGCATAGCGCCGTGACCGTGCTGACCAAGCGCTCCCTGTTCGATTCGGCGACTGCGTATGCGCAGGGCGGGATCGCCGCGGCACTCGGCGCAGGAGACTCGCCCGAGCTCCACAGGCGCGACACGCTCGCCGCGGGCGCAGCGCTATGCGACGCGGAGGCCGTGCAGGTGCTGGTCGAGGAGGGGCCCGCTCGCGTGCGGGAACTGCAAACGGCGGGGGCTGAGTTTGACCTCGCGGCCAGCGGGGCGTTCAAGCTCGGAAAGGAAGCGGCCCACTCTCGCCACCGGATCGTGCACGCGCACGGTGACCAGACGGGGGCCGAGGTGGCGCGCACTCTAATTGGTCGCGTCAGCGAAAGCCCGGGCATAACCGTGATCGAAACCACACGAGTTCTGGACCTGATCGTCGAAGGCGACGAATGCGTCGGGGTGCGCGCGAGCGTCGCGGGACGCGCGGTCGAGATAATAGCCGACGTCACCGTTCTCGCGACCGGCGGATGCGGGCAGGTGTATCGCTACACGACCAATCCGCAGGTCGCCACAGGCGATGGATACGCGGTGGCTCACCGCGCAGGAGTGCGACTGGCCGACATGGAATTCGTGCAGTTTCATCCGACCGCCCTCGACACGCCTGAGAATCCGCTCGCCCTGATCTCCGAGGCTGTTCGCGGCGAGGGCGCAATACTGCTCAACGCGGACGGCGAGCGGTTCATGCCGCCGCGCCACCGCCTTGCCGAGCTGGCGCCCCGCGACGTCGTTGCTCGAGAGATCTTTCGGGAGCGCCAACGCACGGGTGCGGTTTACCTCGACGCGCGGGGTCTCGGCGCGGCGTTCACGGAGCGGTTCCCTGGCATATTTGCGCTATGTCGCGGGCGCGGCATCGACCCGCGCACGGACCTGATACCGGTCACGCCGGCCGCGCATTACATGATGGGAGGCGTCGTCGTCGATCTCGTGGGGCGCTCGAGCATGCCGCGGCTGTATGCCTGCGGCGAGGTCTCACGCACGGGGGTGCATGGCGCCAATCGTCTTGCGTCGAACTCGCTCTTGGAAGGGCTGGTGTTCGCGGAACGCGTAGCGCGTGACGTGGCCTCGGCACCCGGGTTGAGCGCCGTGCCGCCTGTGGGAGACTGGCGCGTGCCGCCCCTGGCTGACAGAGGCGCCGCGCAGGTCGCGGCGGACTCGGTGCGGTCGCTGATGTGGGAGTCGGCGGGGATCGCGCGCACGGCGAAGGGCCTCCGGCACTGCCTTACACAGCTGGACAGCATCAAGGCGAGGCTGACGGAGGGTGCCACCGAGGAGACCAACATGGTGCAGACTGCGCGGCTCATCGCGGAGGCGGCGCTAATGCGCAAGGAATCCCGCGGCGGGCACTACCGGGCAGACTTCCCCAAAGCCAAGCGAAAGTGGCAGCATAGGCACATCGAGTGGTGATCGAACTTGACGACGCCCCACCCCCTAACCCCCTCCCCGCAAGCGGGGAGGGGGAATCGTTGTTTTCAAGCTTCGCTTGGATGACGAGGGGGCTTCGCCCCCTCGACCCCCTTCATCCGTCAAGCGGGGAGGGGGAATCGTTGTTTTCAAGCTTCGCTTGGATGACGAGGGGGCTTCGCCCCCTCGACCCCCTTCATCCGTCGAGCGGGGAGGCGTTTTTATGTGAGGTGGGGGCTCCTTCCCCACACCCCCGGCGGCCGGAGGATGGCGGATGCGCGGGGGCGCGACATGTTGGATTTTGCCGGGCAGGCCGTGGGGTGTGGGGCGGAGCCCAACAGAAGAACATTCCCCCTCCCCTTGGCGGGAGGGTTAGGGGGTGGGGGTGGGGGTTCTTGGGCCGCGCCCCGCAGAGGGGAATCCGATGAGTACCACCCTGGGCTTGGGCGGCTGGGATGCGCTTCAGAGAGAGATCAAGCGCCTTGCCCGCGAGAAAAACGCCGTGATTCTCGCGCACAATTATCAGCGCCCCGAAGTGCAAGACGTGGCCGACTTCGTTGGCGACTCGCTGGGGTTGTCACGCGAGGCAGCCAAGACGCCCGCCGATGTGATTGTGTTTTGCGGTGTGCATTTCATGGCCGAGACAGCGGCAATTCTGTCACCCAAGAAGACAGTACTGCTGCCAGACATGGCGGCCGGATGCTCGCTCGCCGCGACGATCGACGCGGAACAGCTCCGCGCCTGGAAGCGCGAGCATCCTGGCGCCGTGGTCGTGTCATACGTGAACACGACCGCCGAGGTGAAGGCCGAGAGTGACTACTGTTGTACCTCAGGAAACGCCGTGGACGTCGTGAATGCCATAGCGCCCGAACAAGAGATCCTATTCTTGCCGGACGTATTTCTCGGCGCGCACGTACGGCGCGTGACCGGGCGGGCGAATCTCCACGTGTGGATGGGCGAATGTCACGTGCACGCTGGTATAGATCCGGAGGACATAAGGCGCCAGCGGGATGCCCACCCTGGGGCGGAGTTCTTGGTGCACCCGGAATGCGGGTGCGCGACCAGCGTGGTGGAAGCCGTGTCCGCGGGTGACATTGACCCGGGCGGAGTGCACATCTTGTCAACAGAAGGCATGATACGTCGCCCGGCGATCAGTTCCGCGGACGAGTTCATCGTCGCCACCGAAGTGGGCATCCTGCACCGTTTACGGCGGGAGAACCCAGAGAAGCGGTTCGTGCCTGCCAACGAGCACGCCATATGTACGTACATGAAGGTTACGACGCTCCCCAGGGTGCGAGCCTCACTGGAGCACCTGGTGCATCGCGTGCAGGTTCCGCCTGACGTGGCGGCGCGTGCGCGCCGCGCGATCGAGCGGATGGTAGCGATCGGAGGGGCCTCATCGGCCCCCCATCAATCACTGTCACCCGGGCCAACAGCGGCACCGGCTGAGGAGGATCCCGGCGAATGATCGAGCAGCACTGGCAGCGTCGCACGCCACTCTCGATTCCGGCTCTCGACCGGCCCGGTGCGGCCCCGCTTTTCCCGCTCACGCCCAGTGAGCTGACGGCAATGGTGCGATCGGCGCTGGACGAGGATGGAGCATTCAATGACGTGACGACGATCGCGACAGTGGTGAGCGGGCGGCGTGCGGGCGGGGCGATCGTTGCGCGACGAGCGGGCACGGTGGCGGGCGTACCGTTGGCCCTCGAGGCCTTTCGGATCCTGGACCCGAAGTGCGTGATGCGAGTTGACGTCTCTGACGGCGAGCGGGTCGACGCTGGTCAGTCAGTGATATTCGTGCGCGGACACGCGCGCGGAATGCTCTCCGCCGAGCGTGTGGCGCTCAATTTCATGCAGCACCTGGCGGGCATCGCTACACTGACGGCGCAGTTCGTCGCGGCGGTGCGTGGCACGCGAGCCAAGATTCTCGATACCCGGAAGACATTGCCCGGCTGGCGCGCTCTGGAGAAATACGGGGTCCGGTGCGGTGGTGGACAGAACCATCGGATGGATCTGGCTGCCGCGGTGCTCATCAAGGACAACCATTTGAACGCTGTCGACGGCGACGTCGGGCTTGCGATTTCGCGTGCTCGCTCGGTCGCGCCGGCGGGCGCGCGCATCGAGGTCGAGTGCGAGACTGTCGATCAAGTGGAAGCGGCGATCGAGGCCAAAGCCGACATCGTGCTACTCGACAACATGACGCTGGAACAGCTCGCGGAGTGCGTTCAGCTCGTGAACCGTCGCGCGATCGTCGAGGCATCGGGTCGTGTGCGGCTGGACACCGTGCGCGCCATCGCGGAGACAGGAGTCGACTGGATCTCGGCGGGCTCACTTACGCATTCGCCCCCCGCGCTCGACCTCGCGTTGGACTTCGAGTAGACCGCGGCTGCTACGCCGCCACCGGCATCTGCGTGGGAAAGCCGGCCGATTCGAGCGTCGCGGCGATCGCTCCTGGCGCCGCCTTCTCCGGGTCGTATGTCACCGAAACAATGCCGAGCGATGCGGACACGCCATCCACCCGAACCCCCTCTATCTGCTTGAGCACGCCGGCGACTCGCGTCTCACAGTGGTCACAACCCATGCCAGCCACGGTCAAATTGAGTCTACGCATGAGATCCTCCCAAGATTCTCGGTTTTTCCGTTCACGATGCCCATAGCGTTGTAGAGCATCAGTCGGTAGATCAACTTTCGGGCCCGAAGGGCTGAATCAGCCTGCGCTATTCGTCAAGGATGGCATCGTCCACGAAATAGCCATCTGCCGCACGGACCGCGCCCGCGATGCGTTGGCGCGTGTGATCGACCTGATCCTCGCGACCGGACAGGGCAACGCGATTGGAGCGGAACCGGCGGCCCGCTGTCACGCAGAGTAAGTCGCAGAGGTCGATCTCGCGCTCGCATGCCGCCGCCCCTCGCGACTCGATAAGCCTCTGAGTGCGCGCGATAGTCACGACAGTCGCGTAAAGATCGATCGCCATGTCGGCTAGGCGCTCCAGCACCAATTGCCGCTCGGCGATTGCTCGGCGGTGCTTGATGACTGCCCGCTCTGTCTCGGCTTTGAGCTCGGCCACGTGCTTCTCGAAATAGCGAACGTGCTCGGCCAGCCGCTCGTGCACGACGGCCTCCACACGCGAGGTAGCGCCAAGCCGACTGGCCACGCGAGCCGTCATGAAGCCGGAGACGAGGCCCAGGTTCCGCAGCGGACGTCGGAGCGCCGTGCCTACCTCCCTGAGATGCGCGGCAGGCCCTTGAATCCCGTTCAGGGCGATGAACAATCGCAAGATCTCGTTCGCGCCCTCGAAGATCCTGTTGATTCGCGCGTCCCTTAGATGCCGTTCGTACGGGTACGGCTTCACGAACCCGCGCCCGCCCGCCACTTGGACCATTTCGTCGGCCGCGCGCCAAAGTAATTCGCTCGTAAACACTTTCGTGCACGCCGCCTCGAGCGCCGAATCGCTGTCCGCGCGGTCTACTAAGGCCGCCAACGCTCCCGTCATTGAGTCGGCAGCGTAGGCATCGGCGGCCAGCTGCGCGAACTTCCGCTGCGTTATCTCGTAATCCGCGAGCGAATGGCCGAACTGCACGCGCTGCTTGGCATATCGCGTCATGTGATCGAGCAACGCCTTCGAGCCTCCCGTGCAGCCGGCGGCAAGCGTCAAGCGGCCAGCATTCAACACATGTACCGCGACACCAAAACCTTTGCCCACATGGCCCAGCACGTGGTCCGACGGGACCACGAGGTGCTCGTACGACAGCTCGGCTTGCGTCGATCCGCGGATGCCCAACTTCCGCACCGTGCCCACGACGCGGAATCCCGGCATGTCGGGCCTCACGAGAAAGGCCGTCGGCCGAGTAGTTCGCTCTCCGCGCCGCTCGATGGTCGTTTGGGCAAACGTTGCGATCACGCCCGCGCAGTGGCCATTTCCGATCCAGATCTTCCGTCCTTCGAGCACCCAGTGCGTCCCATCATCCGCCAGCGTCGCGGTCGCCTTGACGTTTTGCGCATCCGATCCTACGTCGGGTTCCGTCAACGCGTACGCCGCGAGCACGCTGCCGCGCGCGAGCTGTGGCAGGTACCGGGTTTTCTGCTCCGGGGTGCCGAAAAGCACGATCGCCTTGGATCCCAGTCCGCAGTGCACTCCGACGAGCACTGCCAGAGATGCATCGACTGTAGAGAGGGTAGCGAACACCCGGGCGTAGGCCGTGGCGGAAAGTCCTAGGCCGCCATACTCTCTCGGAATCGTGAGCCCGAGAAGGCCCAGTTCTCCGAACGCGCGGATCACCGGCTCGGGAATGGTCTCCGACTCGTCCAGCTCCGCAGAATCGAAAAGCTCCCCCGGCATCCGCCGGATCTCGCGCAGGAGCCGACTGACTACACGGGCCTCAGCTGGGTCGCGGTCGTCGAGCGTGGCGGGGTAGGGGAATAGCAATTCGTCATGAATCGCGCCCGTGAACATCCCGCGCACGAGCGACGGTTTCTGGTCGGCCATCGGTTGGTATCGGGAGTGACTGACTAGTCCGCGGCCGTCACCGGCACCTCGCATACTCCATCTCGACAGACAAACTCGGCCACCGCGCCGTGGACCGCCCTGTCCGCGACGCCAAGCAAGTTCCCGAACGCCGTAGGATACTCCGCGATAGGCTCGGCCATCGTCGTGAGTATCCAGATGCCGCGCGCCCGCCGAGCGTCGTCGTGTGCGTAGTGTGACAGCGACAACATCAGGTCGGCGGCGAGCGAGGTTCCGGAAGGCACCGCGTTGTCGGTGACATCGCGCGGGCGCGCGATCAATGGGTCGGCATCGCGCGCGGTATCGAAGTACGCGTGCGCGCTCTCATCCCAGAACCACTCGTCAATCGCGTCGGCGATTTTTTGCGCCCGGTCGAGCCACACTGCCTCTCCGGTGAGCTCGTACAGCGCGACGTCCGCCAGGCCGACAGATGCGTGGTCGTCGAGATAACCTGGTATCCGTGTGACACCCTGCGTGTGCGAGCGCATCACTCGGCCGTGGGAGTTCACCAGCTCGCGCTGGAGAAATTCGCCGGCTGTGACCGCCAGCTCGCGATAATCCGGGCGATCGAACGCTTGCGCCGCTTCGGCAACAGCGCGCACCATCAAGCCGTTCCACGCGGCGAGAATTTTCTCGTCCCGCGCGGGCCGCACCCGCCCGTCACGCACGGCGGCCAACGTCCGCTTGGCCCGTGCGATGGTCGCCATGAGCGCTGCCTCGGTAATGTTTGCGCGCCGCGCCACGACACTCGCCTCGGCCGGCACAAACAGGATGCTTCGTCCCTCGAAGTTGCCCTGAGGCGTGACGTTGTAGTACGCCTTCACGAGCGCCGAGTCCGGTCCGAGTGCCGCGTCCAGCTCGGACTCCGTCCACACGTAGAAACGCCCCTCATGCCCCTCGCTATCGGCATCCAATGTGGAGTAGAAGCCGCCCGCCGGCGCCGTCATCTCACGTCGCACCCAATCCAATGTCTCTTCCGTAACCCGCCGCACCGCGACGTCCTGCGTGGCCTGCCACAAGTGAACTCCGAGACGCGCGAGCAGGGCGTTGTCATACAGCATCTTTTCGAAGTGTGGAACGAGCCACGCCGAGTCGACTGAGTAGCGGTGGAACCCGCCACCAACCTGGTCATACACTCCGCCCCGCGCCATCGCCTGGAACGATCGCCGCACCATGTGCAGCGCGTGCTCTGTGCCCGTGCGCATCCAGTATCGAAGCGCGAAGTCGAGCGCCATTGCCTGAGGAAACTTCGGTCCGGCGCCGACGTCGAACCCCCCGTTTTGCTCGTCGAATCGGCTGGCAAGCCCTCGGTACGCGCGCTCGAGCGTGCGCGTGCTGAGCGTTCCGTTGGCGAGCGCTGGCGCAGCCGCGGCTGCGTAAATCTCGCGCACGGCGGCCGCGGTCCGCGCCACGCGGTCTTGCTTGGTGACGTAGGCGTCCGCGACTGATGCCAGCACTCGACGGAATGACGGCATTCCGTATCGGTCGACCGGCGGGAAATACGTGCCCGCGTAAAACGGCTCGCCTTCCGGAGTGAGAAAAACCGTCATTGGCCACCCGCCCTGGCCCGTCATCGACTGGACCGCCTGCATGTACACGCTATCGATGTCGGGCCGCTCCTCGCGATCAACCTTCACATTCACGAAAAGCTCGTTCATCACTCGCGCCGTCTCGGTGTCTTCAAATGACTCGTGCGCCATCACGTGACACCAGTGACACGCGGCATATCCAACACTCAGCAGAATCGGCTTGCTCTCTCGGCGTGCCCGCTCCAGCGCCTCGGCCCCCCACGGATACCAATCCACGGGGTTGTCGGCATGTTGCCTGAGGTAAGGGCTCGTCTCGCCGGCCAAGCGGTTGGCCATTGTGAATCTCATCGAAAAGTCGTCGGAGCAGGGTCGCCTGGGCGCGTACATTACGCCGGGACGTGACAATGCAGTGAAAGATACCCGCGACCCCGGCGGCGAGGCCGATCGCACAGCGAAGTCACGCCGTCTAGCATATACGCTCATCGTGGCGGCCGCGCTCGTGCGGCTTGCCATGGCGGCAGCGGTCCCTCTGGTTCCCGACGAGGCGTATTACTGGGAGTGGTCGCGGAGGTTAGCCTGGGGTTACTTCGACCACCCGCCAGCTATAGCTCTGCTCATTCGCGCGGGCACGGCGGTGTTTGGCAACACGCCGCTCGGTGTCCGAGTCGGCAGCATCCTGGCCGGCTTCGCCGCCACCGCCGCGGGAATCACCCTTGCCGATCGCCTCGCGGGCGGCGGTGCCGCGTGGCGCGCGGCGCTGATGGTTGTCGCCATGCCGCTAGCCGGCATCGGTCTCCTGCTTGCCACACCGGACGTGCCACTGCTATGCGCATCGGCTGTCGCGTTGTGGGCCGTCGATCACTCCATTGCCCCTATCTTGATCAGTCCCGCCGCCCTAGCTCCAGAGTCACCTGGCGCTCGTGAAGTCGGGCAGGAGGCCGCAGGCCGGCGGCGAGGCGGCGCAGTCGCCTGGTGGATAGTCGCGGGCGCGGCGATCGGGATCGGGATAGATGCCAAATTCTCGGCTGTTCTGGTCGCGGTTGGCGTGGCACTCGCGTGTGCAGCGCATCCCACGCTCCGGCGCCAGTGGACCACGCCAGGACCTTACCTGGCGGTTGTGGCCGCGGGGCTCGTCGCCTTTCCGGTGCTCGCGTGGAATGCATCGCACGACTGGATATCTGTTCAGTTTCAGCTACGCCACGGGCTCGGCGCGACCGGCGGATCCACAATGATGCGAGAGCTGAACCTGATCGGTGCTCAGGCCGCGCTCGTTTCGCCCATACTGTTTGCTCTTCAGCTGTGGGCCGTCGTGCGCGCACTTGCTCGAGGGTCATCGCCGCGAGCTTTTTTGCTGGCAATGGTCGCCGCGACGATCTTTGTGTTCTTCGCCTGGAGCGCTCGCTCCCGGGTGTCGCCGAACTGGCTGGCACCGGCCGTGCTCCCGTCAGCGGTGCTTCTCGCGATCACCCCGGCGGGACGGGCGATCCTTCGATGGGAGCGCGCCGGCGTCGCGCTGGGAGCACTCATGACCATGGGCATCTACCTGCAAGTGTTGCATCCAGTGCTGCCTTTACGGGCTGCGAGGGATCCGAGTTCCCAGGCGTTTGGGTGGGACGAGCTTGCCCACGCAGTAGAGACACAACCGACGACGTGGGTAGCCGGAGATCGCTATCAGGATGCGGCGGAGCTCGCCTGGCATTTGCGCGGCCATCCGACTGTCTTCTCGCTCAACATAGGTGGCCGTCGGAACCAGTACGACTTCTGGCCGACGCTGCGAGACCGCATCCGTCTGGGCGATTCTCTGACTCTGGTCCTGGACGAGCGCGAGCCCCCGCCGCCGGACATCGACGCGCTGTCGCCGCACTTCGCTGAAGTCACGAAAGGCGAGCTCGTTGACATGCACCGCGGCTCGGCAGTTGTCGCGCGCAGGCGCCTTTGGCACCTTTCGCGGCTAACGTCCCCTTTGTGAGGTTTTGTGACCGCCCCAGCGACTCCAATTCCCATCTCACCCACTCCGGGTCCAACGGGACCCAGCGTCCCCCGCGATCTCGACACATTTTTCACGACCAACCGCGCTCGCATCGAGCGCGAGCTGTTCGAATTTCTTCGCATTCCGAGCGTTAGCGCGCGCTCGGAGCACAATGCCGACACCGCCCGAGCCGCGGATTGGATAGCGGCGTCGCTGCGCACGGCCGGTCTCGAGACCGAGGTCATTCCAACCTCGGGGCATCCCATTGTGCTTGGCGAATGGCGTCGCGCTGGTCCCGACCG
>Ga0073928_10009540_pt1 | contig 11790 bp, 8 predicted proteins | sample PaiPotPPA55metaG_FD_76969 | JGI IMG/M metagenome (GOLD analysis project Ga0073928, IMG submission 76969) | Iron sulfur acid spring bacterial and archeal communities from Banff, Canada, to study Microbial Dark Matter (Phase II) - Paint Pots PPA... ...
ACGCATCAAAACCTTCGTGGTTCGCAATTACTGGGAAATCCACGGCGCGTTCGGCGCCGCCCAGGGCGAATACGCGGGGCGCTGGTTCGACGAGAATTTTTCCCGCAAAGACGGCGAGACGGACCTTAAGCCGGAGCGCGTGTGGGAAACGACGCGGGCGGAGGCGATTCGCGACAAATGCCAGGGCAAGCCCGGCGTCGTCACCGAGGAAAGCAAGCCGACGACGCAGCTTTCGCCGTTGCTTTTTGATCTGACCAGCCTGCAACGCGAAGCCAACGGACGGCTGGGATTGTCGGCCAAGACGACGCTATCGGTGGCGCAGGCGCTTTACGAACGGCACAAGGTCCTTACTTATCCGAGAACGGATTCGCGCGCCCTGCCGGAGGATTATCTTGATACGGTGCGCCAGACGCTCGAGGTGCTGGGGCAGACCGCTTATGGAACGTTCGCCGGCCAGATCCTTGCCAACGGCTGGGTGAGGCCGAACAAACGGATTTTCAATAATGCCAAGGTGTCCGACCATTTCGCCATCATCCCGACTTCGCTCGCGCCGAAAAACTTGAACGAGTTGGAAGCCAAAGTTTACGACATGGTTACCAAGCGGTTCCTGGCCGTGTTTTATCCGGCGGCAGAATTTCTGGTGACCACGCGCATCACCCGCGTCGAGGGCGAGCCTTTCAAGAGCGAAGGCAAGGTCATGGTGAACGCGGGTTGGTTGGCGGTCTATGGCAAAGAGGCACAGTCGGATGCCGGCGACGCGGCGCCGACGCTGGCGCCCGTGCAGCCCAATGAAACGGTCAAGACGATCAAGGTCGAAGTGATCGCAGGGCAGACGAAGCCGCCAGCGCGCTATACGGAAGCGTCATTGCTCAGCGCCATGGAAGGCGCCGGCAAACTGGTCGAGGACGAGGAACTGCGCGAGGCGATGAGCGAGAAAGGGCTGGGCACGCCCGCCACGCGCGCGCAGATCATCGAGGGTCTGATTTACGAGAAATACCTTTTGCGCCAGGGCCGCGAATTGCAGCCGACCGCCAAGGCCTTCTCGCTCATCACGCTGCTGCGCGGATTGAACATCAGCGAGCTTTCCTCGCCGGAGTTGACCGGGGATTGGGAATTCAAGCTGCACAGCATGGCGCGCGGGAAGATGCAGCGCCCGGATTTCATGCGGGAGATCATCGAGATGACGCGCGAGATCGTCGCGAAAGCCAAACGGCATGACAGCGATACCGTCCCCGGCGATTTCGGCACCTTGAAAGTCGCGTGCCCGAAATGCGGCGGAGAAATCCATGAGAACTATAAAAAATTCCAATGCCAGAAGTGCGACTTCGGTTTGTGGAAGATCGTCGCGAGCCGACAGCTCGAGATTCCCGAAGTCGAGGAACTCATTTCCAAGCGGCAAGTGGGGCCGTTGCAGGGGTTTCGCAGTAAAATGGGCAAACCTTTCGCCGCGGTAATCAAGCTGACACCCGAACTGAAGCCGGAATTCGACTTTGGGCAGGACGAAACCGGCGCGAACGGCGCCGTGGCGCCCGTTGATTTCACGGGGCAGGAGCCGGTGGGCAAGTGCCCGAAATGCGGCGCGCGCGTATTCGAAACGGCCATGCACTACGTCTGCGAAAAAGCCACCGGCCCCGATCGCACCTGCACATTCCGTTCCGGCAAGGTGATTCTGCAACAGGCGGTCGAACGCGCCCAGATGCAAAAGATGCTCGAAACCGGCAAGACCGATTTGCTCGAAAAATTCATTTCCAAGAAGGGCCGGCCTTTCAAGGCTTTCCTCGTGGTCAAGGATGGGGGCGTCGGATTCGAATTTGCCCCGCGCGCCGCCAAACCAAAGGCCGGCGCGGCGAAGACCTCGGCGCCGAAAGAACCGGCGCCCAAAATTGATTTCACCGGCGCGCAGCCCGTGGGCAAATGTCCGAAGTGCGGCGGCCAGGTTTTCGAGACCGAGGCGGGGTTCGTGTGCGAAAAATCGCAAGCAGAGAAACGGCCGTGCAAATTCAAAATCAACAAGACCATCGCGCAACAGCCCATCGAGCGCGCGCAAGCCGAGAAATTGCTGGCCGAAGGAAGGACCGATGTCATGGACAAATTCATTTCCAAAGCGGGCCGTCCGTTCAAGGCTTGGCTCGTGATGGACGACGCGGGCAAAGTGACGTTCGAATTCCCCGAGCGCGATGCCGAAACCGCCCAGAGCCGCGTGGAGTAAACAGGGCTGCCTCACTAATCCGGACGCTAGGGTGGGTGCGGTTCTTGCAGCCCTGAAATCCGAATGCCGAATGCCGAAAACCGAAAGAAGCCCGAATACCGAGGTCCGAAGACATGAATTGCAACCTCTGCTCTTGCGATGAGAATCCGGGACGAACCCGAACGTCCATCCATCGACAAATGGATCGTTAAATTTCTCGCGCACCTGGCGACGGATCGCGGCGCGGCGGCGAACACACAACGCAACTACCGGCACGCGCTGACGGAATTTCATGATTGGCGCGAGAAGGAACACCACGCTGCGCCAGCCTGGGATAAGCTGCAGCGGGATGATTTCCGCGGCTATCTTCGGTATCTGGGCCGCCAAAAGCTGGGCCGGGCCGCCATCCAACTCCGTTTCTGCGCGTTGCGCACGTTCTATAAATTCCTGATCCGGCACGGGGCGGTGGCGTCGTCGCCCATCAAGAACCTGGCGCTGCCCAAACTCGGGCGGCCATTGCCGAAATTTCTGACGCCCAAACAGATGGCGGATTTGGTCACTGCGCCGCTGAAGCCGCTGACGACCACGCCGGATAAGCCGAAGCGGAAGCGCGCCGATCTGGCCGCCACGTGCTATCGCGACGCGGCCGTCCTCGAAACCATTTACTCCTGCGGCCTGCGCATCAGCGAATTGTGCGGGCTGCGCGCGGAGGACATCGATTGGAACGAGCGCCTGGTGCGCGTGCGCGGCAAGGGCAGGAAGGAACGCCTTGTGCCGATTGGCGAAACAGCGCTTTCGGCCATCAAGAATTATTGGAAACTGCTGCCGCGGCGACCCGCGAGCAACGCGCCGGTGTTCCTGTCGCCGCGCAAGAGCGCGCCGATATCGGCGCGCATTTTGCAATTGCGCCTGAAGAAGCATCTCGTCGCGGCCGGCCTGGACCCTCGACTCACGCCGCACATGTTGCGGCACAGTTATGCGACGCATCTTCTCGACGCCGGCGCGGACTTGCGCAGCGTTCAGGAACTGCTCGGCCACGCGCACCTCGTCACGACACAGATTTATACGCACCTGACCACCGAGCGTCTCAAGCGCGCCTACGAAAAGGCCCATCCGCGGGCGTAAGAGGCCTTTTTGGTCCCAAATCAATTTGGTAGCCCAGCTCCTCCTTTCCGGTATAACTTGGCGGCTCGGGCTGTAGGCAGTCTCTGAACGCACAATGTACATCGTAATGCTTGCTTCGGAATGCGCGCCCGTAGCCAAGGTAGGTGGCCTGGGCGACGTGGTCTTCGGCCTGAGCCGGGAGTTGGAAATCCGCGGCAACTCCGTCGAAATCATTCTGCCCAAGTACGATTGCCTGCGCTACGATCAGATCTACGGCCTGAAGATGGATTTCCGGGACCTCTGGGTGCCTTGGTATAACTACGCGGTGCATTGCAGCGTGTATTTCGGCTTCGTGCATGGCCGCAGGTGCTTCTTCATCGAGCCACACTCCGATCACAATTTCTTCAATCGCCGAACTTTTTACGGGCAGGCGGATGACGACCAGCGATTCGCCTTTTTCTGCAAGGCGGCCCTCGAGTTCATGCTCAAGGCCAACAAGCATCCCGAGATCATTCATTGTCACGACTGGCAGACGGGGTTGGCGCCGGTGCTGCTTTACGAGATGTACCAACACTTGGGCATGCGCCACCCGCGCGTTTGCTACACGTTGCACAACCTGCAACATCAAGGTGTCACGCGGGAGCACATTCTGCGCGCCACCGGACTCAATCGCCATGGCCACTTCTTCCATCACGATCGGCTGAAGGACAATTTCAATCCCTCGGCGCTGAACATGATCAAAGGCGGCATCGTGTATTCGAATTTCGTCACCACGGTTTCGCCCCGCTACGCCTGGGAAATCATGACCACGGACCAAAGCTGCGGCCTGGGCCATACCCTGCAAGTGCATCGGAACAAAATCGGCGGCATCCTCAATGGCATCGATTACGAAGTCTGGAATCCAGAGAAGGACGGGCACATTCCGCGCCGCTACGGAATTGACGACCTCGACGGCAAGTACGAGGACAAGCGGGCGTTGAGGAATCGCTTTTGGCTCCAGGACGTCTACAAACCCATCGTCTGTTTCGTCGGCCGGCTGGATCATCAAAAGGGCGTGCCTCTCATCACCCACGCGATACAATATGCGTTGCGGCACGGCGCGCAATTCGTGCTTCTCGGGAGCAGCCCGAACGCGCGCATCGCCCATCATTTCTGGCATCTCAAGCATGTGTACAATGACAATCCCGACTGCCATCTCGAGCTGGGTTTCAACGAGGACCTGTCGCATATGATCTATGCCGGCGCGGACATCATCATCGTGCCCAGCCTCTTCGAACCCTGCGGCCTGACGCAGCTCATCGGCCTCAAATACGGCACCGTCCCCGTCGTGCGCGCGACCGGCGGGCTGGCCGACACGGTGTTTGACGCGAATTACGCCAAGCGGCCTTACCAGGAGCGGAACGGTTTTGTCTTCAATAATTTCGACGCGCCCGGCATCGAATCCGCGCTGCACCGGGCCATCGGGCTTTGGTATTCCTACCCGAAGTATTTTCGAGAACTGATGGTCAACGGGATGCGCTACGATTATTCGTGGAAACACCCGGGCCACCATTACCTGCGAGTCTACGATTACATTAGGGACAAGTAATCGTGGCGGCTATTCCCAGCCGGTTTGGTCACTGGTCTTCCTTGATGGACGCGAGCCGGGCGCTGGCGGCTTTCGACGCCACCACGAGCGCCCGGAAATGCCACTCGGCGCTGGGCTCGATGACCTGCGCGTAATCCTTGGCTGTGCCCAATTTATTCCCGTCCCCGTCCAGGAGGTCGAGTTCGACTCGGACGCCAAAGCGCTGCCGATCGGAGGGATTCGTGACGGTGCCGGTGGCATGGACGAGCGACGTTCCATTGGCCTTCTCGAGAGCGATCGGCGAAATCTGAAAATTGTTCGTAGCCGCGGAGCTGGTTTGGCTCAAGGCAATGTTCGTCTCTTCGGTCGGGGCAGGTGCCGGCATATTCGTCGCTGCGGCCTGTTCCTTTTGGCGGGCGGCCCAGCGTTGGGCGCGTTTGAGGGCCGACAAAGACGTCACGAGGCCGGCAGCCAGTATCACGATCGCGATGCTCGTCCATACGATGGCTTTGCGCGGGATGGACGGTTCCTCAGGCGGTCTGGCCAGAAGCAGTTCCGTGGGCTTGCCGCAATGCGGGCAGTCGATGGTGGTCCCGACCAATTCGGCCGGGAACTCGATGTTGCTTCGACAGTGGCTGCAGGGGCCTTTCAGGTACTTGGTTTTGTTCATTTCTTGGCATCAAACCTGCCAATTAAGCGAAACCTGGCGCTGGTTTTCAGCGTCGTACAGTGGTATTGATACAGTTATGAGTGATGACAACAAGTACATCCGCGAGCACTCGGCCCGGCTCGAAGATTCTTTCCTCACCCGCCGCCAATTCCTCCAACGCGCCGGCATGGGCTTTGGCGCCCTGAGTCTCACAGCCCTGCTGGGACAGCACTTCTTTGCTCCCAGCGCACGGGCCGAGGAGATTGCGACCCTCATTCCCCGACAGCCGCCTTTGCCCGCCAAGGCCAAGCACGTGGTCCATATTTTCGCCCAGGGAGCGCCTTCGCACGTGGACACCTGGGACCCCAAGCCGGCCTTGGAGCAATATGACGGAAAGTCGATTCCGAACATGGAAGGCGTGGCGATGGCTTCGCCGTTCAAATTCACGCGACAAGGCCAGTCCGGCATCGAAGTCAGTGAAGTCTTCCCCAAACTTGGCGCGCTGGCGGACGACCTGGCGGTGATTCGCTCGATGTACACCGACATTCCGGCCCATGAAGTGGCCACCGTTTTCATGAACACCGGCTCGACCCGGTTCGTGCGGCCCAGCGTCGGCTCGTGGGTGCTTTACGGGTTGGGCACGGAAAATCAGAACATGCCCGGCTATATCTCGTTGCGCCCAGGCGGCACACCCTCCGGTGGCACCGCGAATTGGCAGTCCGCGTTTCTGCCCGGTATTTATCAAGGCGTGAGCGTCAACACCAAGATCGCGCAGGTCAATCAGCTCATTCACAACATTCGCAATCCCTACACGCCCTTGCCGGAGCAGCGGCGGCAACTGGACCTCGTGCATAAGCTCAACGAAATTCACAGCCAAAATCTCCAGAAGGACGCCCAGTTGGAAGCGCGGCTCGAGGCTTATGAAATGGCCTTCAAGATGCAGACCGAAGCCACAGATGCGTTCGATATCAGCAAAGAGCCGGCGGACGTTCGCGACCTTTATGGCCGAACCGCACAGGGAAATCAGATGCTCATCGCGCGACGGCTCATCGAACGCGGGGTGCGTTTCGTGCAAGTTTGGGCCGGGGGCTGGGACCATCACCAGGACCTCGAAGAGCGGCTGCCCGAACGCGCCAAGGAAATCGATCAGCCGCTGGCCGCGTTCATCACCGATTTGAAACAGCGCGGTTTGTTCGATAGCACGCTGGTCATTTGGGGCGGCGAGTTTGGCCGCAAACCCGTGCGCGACCGCAATGGCAACGACAATCCTGGCCGCGACCACAACGCCAAGGCCTTCACGACCGTGCTTGCCGGCGGCGGTGTCCGCGGCGGCACGATCCACGGCGCGACCGACGAATTCGGCGCGGCGGCGGTCGAGGATAAGGTGCACATTCACGATTTGCACGCGACGATTCTTGCGCTCCTCGGATTCGATCATCAGAAGTTGACGTATCGATATAACGGCCGGGATTTTCGACTGACCGATGTCTCGGGCGAAGTGGTGAAGCAGGTGATTGCTTGAGGAAATTCCGAAGGCCGAATGATGCTTCGCAAATGACGAATGACGAATGACGAAACCCGAAGGAAATCCGAATGACGAGTTCCAAATGAACGGAGTATGCGACCGATCTGTTGACGATCGCTTCTGCATTCGGACTTTGGGCTTCGTTCGTCATTCTTCATTCGTCATTCGTCATTTCGCGTTGGCGACGCTCCTGGCACCGCTTGCTGCGCTCGCCGACCCAACGCCGCAGCAACTTCAGTTCTTCGAAAACCGCGTCCGTCCCGTTCTGGCCAATAATTGTTACAAATGCCACAGCCAGCAGTCGGAGAAGGTCAAAGGCGGGCTGATGCTCGATACGAAGGACAGCCTCCTGCGCGGCGGACAAAGCGGCGCGGCCATTGTGCCCGCCAGCCCGGACAACAGTTTGCTCATCAAGGCGATTCGTTATCATGACCCCGATCTCCAAATGCCGCCTAAGCGGCAGCTTGACGAAGCCGCCATCGCGGATTTGACCGCCTGGGTCAAAATGGGCGCGCCAGACCCGCGCTCCGCCGGGGCCTCGCAGCCCACCTGGTCGGACGCCGGCCAAAAGCATTGGGCCTGGCAGCCGCTGAAGAAACCTGCGGTGCCGGACGTCAACGACGCGGCTTGGCCAAAAACGCCGATAGACAATTTCATTCTCGCCAAGCTCGACGAAAAGTCTTTGAAGCCCAACCCGCCGGCGGACAAGCGGACGCTCATCCGGCGCGCGAGTTTTGATTTGATCGGCCTGCCACCGACGCCCGAGGAAGTGGATGCTTTCGTCAAAGACGATTCCCCGGATGCATTTGCCAAAGTGGTGGATCGGCTTTTGGCTTCCCCCCATTATGGCGAGCGCTGGGGCCGTCACTGGCTCGACGTGGCGCGCTACAGCGACACCAAGGGACAAATCCGGCGCCAGCGCGACGACGAGCATTACCCCTTCGCCTGGACCTACCGGGATTACGTGATTCGCAGCTTCAACGAGGACAAGCCTTACAACGTTTTCATCATCGAACAACTCGCCGCCGATAAACTGCCGGCCACGGCGCGCAACCCGACGAACCTGGCAGCCATGGGCTTTCTCACGGTGGGCGAGCGGTTCATGGACATGCAGAACGACGTGATCAACGACCGCATCGACGTGGTGACCAAGGGTTTTCTCGGACTCACCGTCACTTGCGCGCGCTGCCATGATCACAAGTTCGACCCGATTCCGACGAAGGATTATTACTCGCTGCACGGGATTTTTGCCAGTTGCGCCGAGCCGGAAATCGAGCCGGTCATCTCGAAGATCACAGCGGGTCCGGAGTACGACGATTATTACAAGCGGCGGATGGGCCTGCAGCAGGCGAAGGAGACGATTGACGCCGAGTTCAAGCAACTGCGGGGCAAGCGCGACCCGATGAAGGTGAAGGAACTGCAAAAAGAGATGCGCGAGAACGTGGGCGGCATTGCCAAACTCGAGATGACCCATCCGGCGGCCCCCGCCCGCGCGATGGTGCTCGAGGATGTGCGGCGCCCGCACGATTCGCCGGTGTTCATCCGCGGCGAGGCCGGAAACAAAGGGCCGATCGTGCCGCGGCGTTTTCTCGAAGTGCTCTCCGGCCCGCGCCGAACCGCGTTCACCAACGGCAGTGGGCGGCTGGATCTGGCCTACGCTATCGTCGGCAAAAACGATCCCATCGTCGCGCGTGTGCTCATCAACCGGCTGTGGCTGCATCATTTCGGCGAAGGCTTCGTCTCGACGCCCGACGATCTCGGCACGCGCGCCGAGCCGCCGAGCCATCCGGAATTGCTCGATTACCTGGCCGCCCAGTTCATGGAGGACGGCTGGAGCCTGAAAAAAATGCACCGGCTGATCATGCTTTCGGGCGTTTACCAGCAAAGCAGCGCCAACAATCCGCGCTTTGCGCAAATCGATCCTTACAACCGCCTGCTGTGGCGCTCGAACATCCGCCGGCTGGAGTTCGAGCCATTGCGCGACTCGCTGCTCGCCATCGGCGGGAACCTGAACACCAACATGTATGGCCGGCCCGTGGACCTCGATCGCGAGCCTTTTTCGACGCGGCGTACGGTTTACGGAATCATCGATCGCTCGGACGTGTCGGACGAACTCGTCAATTTTGATGTCGCCAGCCCGGACCTCCCCACGGGCCGGCGTCACGAGACGACCGTGCCGCAGCAGGCCCTTTTCCTGATGAACAGTCCGCTGGTGGTGGAACAGGCCAAACGGCTCGTCACGCTTTCGGACTTCCACACCTGTCAGGACGATACCAAGCGCATCGAGTTTCTTTACGAGCGGGTTTATCAGCGGCCGCCCGAGCCGGAGGAAATCAAACTGGGCCTGGAGTTCATCGCCGATACTCCCCAGCCCGAGCCGGCGCCGGCGCCGGCGCAGGATCGCAATCTCGCCCAGTCCGTCGCGAGCGACGGTGATGCGTTCAAGAAGAAGCAGATCGCCATGCAGCAACCGCGCAAAGGGAACGGCAATGGCAACGGCCTCCGCAAACGTCCGCCGCTCAACGCCTGGGAGGAATACGCCCATGCGTTGTTGCAGGCCAATGAGGTTTCGTTTGTGAATTGACTCTCGGACTTGCAGAGCATGGCCACCTCGATTAGTTTCCGGACATGACCGTGCATGAAATTGCCGAAGCGGTCACGGAACTGCCCGAAGCCCAGCGGCTGGAGTTGGCACGGTGCATTGTCGCCAGCGTGGTTGCCGACCAGCGGAGCGCGGAGGAAGTTTCGAGGGCCGTGAAAGGGATCGAAGATATTCTGACCGGAAGAGTGCGTGGATTGAGCGAGGCCGAGTTTCAGCGGGCCCTCGAATGAGGATTTCTTACCACCCGGAATTTCCGCAAGAAATAAAAAGGTATGAAGTTTAATACAGAGAGTTTTCGGTTCAGCATGGGCTGCGCTTCCGGGCTGACTTAACCGCGGCAACCGACAAAATCAAAGCTGCGCCCTATCCGCAGGACATCTCGATCCGGCTTATGGGCTATGACTGGGTATTCCGCTTCGCCAGGGCGGCAAAATGTCCGGCCTTGTATTTGCTCAACGGGCCGCTCAACGAATGACGCAATGCCTCTTCCAATTCAGGATCGGAGCCTTCCTGCTCCACCAACTCATGAACCCGCAAAGTTTCGCGCAGGACCTCGCCTTGGGAAAGATAACCGCTCGATTTCATCTCGTTGGCAATGAACTTTTCCTGATCTTTTGTCAGTGAGACTCTAATGCCGCCAGCATACCGCCCGCCCATTCAGGTCGGCAAGGCGATTTCCGGTTGAAGGCTGGTAATTAGAAGCACATCAAGCAATTCCACGCGGTCACCCTCCACCGCGGCGTGCAATAGGCGGCCCGAACGCGAGAGCATCGCAAATTCCGGGTGGGGAATGTCCAGGGTTCGACCATCAGCCACACCGACCTTGAAGGGTCGCCGGTTGCGGAGCACGTCGCGAATTGCATCGATCGTCATATCAACAACACCATAAACCGCTTGGTTGGGTTTTGCCAACGGCTTTGCGAATTCCAGCTTCAATACCGATAATGCTCCGGCTTGTATGGCCCTTCGATGGGGACGCCGAGGTAGTCGGCCTGTTTCTTGGAAAGCTTGGTGAGCTTGACGCCGATCTTTTCGAGGTGCAGACGGGCCACTTCTTCGTCGAGTTTCTTGGAGAGTCGATAGACGGCGGGCTTGTACGTTTGGCGGTTGGTCCAAAGATCGAGTTGCGCCAGCACCTGGTTGGTGAAGGAGTTGGACATCACGAAACTCGGGTGGCCTTCGGCGCAACCGAGGTTCACCAGCCGCCCTTCGGCCAGGAGATAAATGCTCCGATCGCCGGGCATGTCATAGCGATCCACCTGCGCTTTGATGTTCAGGCGGGAAACGCCCTTGGCGTTGTTGAGGCGGTCCACCTGGATCTCATTGTCGAAGTGGCCGATGTTGCAAACAATGGCCTGGTCCTTCATCTGGAGCATGTGCTCGAGGGTGATCACATCGCAGTTACCCGTCGTGGTCACGTAAATGTCGGCCTGGCCAAGGGTCGCTTCGATGGTGATCACTTGAAATCCTTCCATGGCGGCCTGCAAGGCGTTGATGGGGTCCACCTCGGTGACGATGACGCGCGAGCCGAAGCCGCGCAAGCTGTGGGCGCAGCCTTTGCCGACGTCGCCGTAGCCGCACACGACGGCGGTCTTGCCGGCGATCATCACGCCGAGAGCGCGTTTGAGGCCGTCGGCGAGCGATTCGCGGCAGCCGTAGAGATTGTCGAATTTGGACTTCGTGACGGAGTCGTTGACGTTGATGGCGGGCACGAGGAGCTTGCCGGCTTCGAGCATCTGGTAAAGTCGATGCACGCCGGTCGTGGTCTCTTCGCTGACGCCCTTCCATTCCTTCACGACGTCCGTGAACCATCCGGGCCGTTCCTTGGCGCATCGTTTGACGAGCTTCTTGATGACGTCCTCTTCGTGGCTGGCGCTGGGCGTGTTCACCCAATTGCTGCCGTGCTCCAATTCATAACCCTTGTGCAGGAGCAACGTCGCATCGCCGCCGTCATCGACGATGAGTTGGGGGCCCTTCCCGCCGGGATGCGTCAGCGCGGCAAGCGTGTAGTCCCAGTATTCCTCGAGCGATTCGCCCTTGAATGCGAACACGGGAACGCCCGCTTTGGCAATCGCCGCTGCCGCCTGGTCCTGGGTGCTGAAAATGTTGCAGCTTGCCCAGCGCACCGAGGCGCCGAGTTCGGCGAGCGTCTCGA
>Ga0073928_10009541_pt1 | contig 11790 bp, 5 predicted proteins | sample PaiPotPPA55metaG_FD_76969 | JGI IMG/M metagenome (GOLD analysis project Ga0073928, IMG submission 76969) | Iron sulfur acid spring bacterial and archeal communities from Banff, Canada, to study Microbial Dark Matter (Phase II) - Paint Pots PPA... ...
AAAGCTCGCGGCATCGCGTTTGGCCCGGGCGCTGGGGGTTCAGGACCACTGCGACGCCCTTGAGGTCGAAGCGGAGACTTTGCGTACACGGTTCGAAGACCAGTTCTGGTGCGACGATTTAGGTACTTACGCACTGGCGCTCGATGGCAGCAAACACCCGTGCCGTGTGCGTGCTTCAAATGCGGGGCACTGCTTGTACACCGGAATCGTTTCCCCCGAGAGAGCTCAGCGCGTAGCGGAGACTCTCGTAGGCCCCGATTTCTTCACCGGATGGGGAATTCGGACGATCGCCACAACCGAGGCGCGATATAACCCGCTCTCGTACCACAACGGCTCCATCTGGCCTCATGACAATTCCATCATCGCCAACGGCATGGCGAAATACGGGTGTAAGAAGAAGGCGGGCCAAGTTCTGCTGGCCTTGCTCGACTTGAGCAGCGAGGTCGAGCTGCACCGGCTGCCGGAACTGTTCTGTGGCTTGAAGAGACGGCCGAACGAGGGACCAACGCTCTACCCGGTAGCCTGCTCACCCCAGGCCTGGGCCGCGGCAGCACCGTTTTTCATCCTGGAAGGCTGCCTCGGAATTTCGGTACAGGCAGAACGCCGGCGCATCGTCTTCGATCGCCCATTCCTTCCCGAAGGGATTCCGCAGCTTTCGATTCGCGGGCTGCGCTGTGGAACGGTCGTTGTGGACTTGATTCTGGAACGGAGAAACGACTCAGTGCTGGTTCACCTCGAAAGCCAGCCAGAAGACATTGAGGTCGTAACCATCATTTCATAAGAAACCGACGCCGTATTCCCGGTATTCTTCCCCTATGAAGGGTCCACCTTGGAGAGTGCATTTCAGCGGCATTCAGCGCGCCTTCGGACGTGCCTACCAGGATGTGGTGCGTCATCATACGCTGCAGGTATCGGCAGCGCTGTCTTACGATTTCGTCCTCGCGGCTTTTCCGTGTCTCATTTTTCTTTCGGCGGTAGTCGGCTTCATTCCGCTTCCGAATCTGTTTGGCGGTGTTTTGCTGCTGATGGCCCGTCTTCTGCCTGCGGACACCATGGGGATCGTGTATTCGGTTCTCGGCGACGTACTCTCGTCGGACCGCGCCACGTGGCTGTCGTTTGGGATGCTCGGCACCATCTGGATTGCATCGTCTGCATTCGATTGCATGATCGAAGCGCTGGACATCGCCTATGACGTGAAGATCCAGCGGCCTTTCTGGAAGAGCCGCCTGCTTGCGATTGAACTCGCTGTGATCTGCGGAGGGCTGCTCCTATCCGCGCTCCTTGTTATGGTAGTCGGCCCGCGCTTCGGGGAATGGCTCGCCGCTCGTCTGGAACTCTCGAGGGTGTTCGTCGCAGTCTGGCCGTTCCTTCGTTGGACGATCGCAATCTGCTTCACGATTGTTGCTGCCGAGGTGCTGTATTTCCTGGCGCCCAATGTGAAGCAACGTTTTGGAGCGACGCTTCCAGGGGCTGTTCTTTCCGTGTCGGTATGGATTGGGCTTTCTTATTTGCTCGGATTGTATTTTCGCTATTTCGCAAATTTCAACCGGACGTATGGAACCTTGGGCGGATTCATCGCGTTCATGATCTGGCTGAACTGGACTTCGTTCGCACTGCTCGTAGGCGCCGAACTCAACGCCGAAGTGGCCAAAGTGAGCGCGAGGGGTCGTGTGCAGTCGAAAGAGCCCGTTCCGGAGATTGTGGAATGCCCGTTTGATGATGCAGCGTAGCTCCTGCATCCCGGGAACGGCGTTCAGAACCGCGTGTGATACTTGCCATCCACCGAGACACCTCCGAGTTGGTCCCGCGCCATGCTGACCGACCAGCGCTTGTTGATCTGATATTCCCCTTGCACCATTTCGCTCCCCGGCTGAGAAACATCTGTGGAGAAGGTGAATAGCAGGTTTTTAGTGACACGTTGCTGGATCGCAACTCGGGCCGAGGGGTTCTGGTTATTGCCGCCAATCGTAGGATCGATCTGCAGGCTGGAGATCCCAGCAAGCTTTTGCACGCTGCCGCTGACCTCACTTGCGGCCTGCGCTGCAATCATGGAATCGGTGCTCTGGCTGGCGGCATTTGACTCCTGCGTGGTCTTGCCCCGGGCCACCAGGTTAATGACGTCAGCCGACGCCAGTGGCGGGTCGGACGAATAGGAGGTGGTGAGCTTGTCGAGCGGTCCCCGCAGGTTGAGCGTGAGATTGTATTGCTCCACCGTGGTAGTTACAGAGACGTTCAACACGGGATGAGTTTCGTTCGGATCGTCGAACGTGATCACTCCTGTTTGCAGCTGGTAACGCACGTTCCGGTAGAAGAGTTCCCCGGAAGTGAGCGTCGTGCGGCCGGTAATCACGGGGTTGGCCGCGGTTCCTCCCACTTGCAGGTCGGCGCGCCCAGCGATGCTGATCTGGGAACTGGTTGCATTCAGATTTTCCTGCGACTGCACGCCAATTGCGAGTTTGACGGTATCGGCGAACCCGGGCTGGGACAGGTTGTTGCCCGTACTGAATTGATCGCCGAACTTTGCCAGGTCGAAGTCGGGGGTGAAAGATAGGCTGTCAATCAGAACGCGCCCGTTTAACGTGGAAGCTTCTGTGGTGCCGGTGAACGAAAGATTTGCATCGAGAAGAGACCGCAATCCCTCGGGATAGCGAATCCGTACCGATTTCCCCTGGAGTGCGAGGTTGAATTGCACGGCTGGCTTGTAGGTGATGGATCCGCCGACCGAAACCTGGCCGCCCCCGACGCGGCCCGTCATTTGTGAAACCTGCACACGGTCATTCGTGATGTCCAGCGTGCCATTCAATTGCTCGACGCCAACCGGAGCATCTGCGGTGGTCAACGCGACATCCTTGAGCTGTAATTGCCCTTGAATCGTCGGCGTGGATGCCGAACCGGATGTGTGCAGATCCAGGGCCAGAGTGCCCGAACTCTCCACATCCGGCGCAACCATCTTCAGAATGCGAATATCCACGGATCCCTTCGCGGATAGCGTTGCCGAAGAAGTCGGGTCGATTGGAATGCGTCCTTGCAGCAGCAGAGACGTGCCCGTACCCCGAATCTCGGCTGGTTGCAGCGTAATGACAGAATTGGCGTAGTCCGCATGGATGGGGCTCGCAATGCCGATTTGCAGGCTCTGATAACTGGCTTGGAGGACAGGGATCGTCAGGTGCGCTTCCAGCTGAGACTGATCCTTCAGCGGGCCCCTCAGCGTCGCGTGCAGCTCGGTCTGGCCTTGAAATCCCTCGGGGACGCCGGGGGCGTAGGTCGCAAGCAACGCCTCCAACGGAACTGTGTTCGTGTCGATGACGGCATCGGTATCGTAATTGCCGCTCAAAGCCACGCGACCATGCGCGTGAACCGAGGCTTGTGAGACCTTCGAGTCCAAATTGATCTCTGCGGAGTGTTGCGCGACATGAACTTCTGCCTTCAATCCTGAAATTGAATTCTGTCGCACTACCAGTTGAGGAAGCTGGACAACCGCATCGAGCTGAGGATCGTCCAGTGTTCCCTGGCCATGGACGGATGCGGTCACGGTCCCGGTGACGGAAAGATTCTTCGCCTGAACGGACTGCAGCTTTTGCAACACTAGCGCGGGCGCATCCATGCGCACCTTATACGCCTTGGTTTTTGGGTTATAGAAGAGGTTGGCATCGACGGCGCCGGCTGCCACCAGAAGATTCAGCGTTGAAACGATCGAGCTGTTTTCGGCCTTGAAGTTGGCGGTCAAATGTTGAATGGGTTCGTCGTAAGCCCGCGCGTTCGTGATCTCCGCCGAGCCCGAGCCCACGGGATTGAGTTGCGAACCTGCCAGAGACAGCTTTGCCGAGAGATCGCCGGAAATGGGGTAGTGCTGATGCGCCAGTCGCTGGAGGTCGGTGATGCGCATCTGCTGCACATCGAGGTGCGCTTCGATCCGATTCGAAGACTGATAAGACCAGTCCTCGAATCCCACGCTGGCGGTAAAGGTCGCACGCCCGCGGTGAGCGCTGATCAGGGATCCATTCTGTAGCCGAACCTCGGAAGGGCTTGCGCTTATCTGGACGCTAGCCGATGTCCACTCACTGCCCTCAACCTGCAGGTTCTGAGCGTCCAGCTGCGCAGCAATCGTCGGCTTCTTCATGGACCCATGGACGACGGCATGGAGTGTGGCAGCGCCCGAGACGGCCGGAATCGGGGTTTGCGAGGGACGGAAGGAGGAAGCCAAGGCGGCAAGCGGATGCAGGTCATTGGCGACCAATCGAAGCTGCAGGCTGGATTGATCACTGATTGTTCCCGCGGCCGTCAATGTTGCCGCAGGCATCCGTAGGCTGGTGTCCCTCAATGCGATGCTCTGACGAGCACCGTCGTAGGTCGCATGGATCACTCCGTCGACCGGCGTCCCGTTGTCCAGCGGTTTTGCCTTGTCGTTCGCGTGGCCTCGCACGATCAGGTCCGCGCGAGCCAGGAGGTTGCTCATGCTGCCTTTCCACGAAGCCTCGGCTGATCCGCCGATGGTTCCGGTGAGCACGGCGCCTTTGATTTCCTGCGTCCGCAGGGCTCGCTGCAATACCTTCAGCGAAATGTCGTGCAGCGCGGCTTGAATCTGCGATTCGGGCGTCGTGTCGAGATGCTTGATCTCGGCGTTGCCCGTAACACCTCCGCCCAGGGTCTCCATCGCAAGCTGGCTAACGCGCAAATTTCCGCCGGCGAATTCATAAGTTCCCCGCAGTTTGCGCGCCTCGACGCGACTGCCGGATGCGGCCACCGCAAGCATTTCGCTCGCCAGCTGGCCGCTGATCGAGAGGCTGCGAAGAAAAGGCTCGTCTCCAACCGTCTGATAGTGCAGCTTTCCGTTTAGCACCAAGTCCCCAGCGGGCGCGGCGGGCGGCGACAGCGCGGCAAAGTCTTGCGTGTGAACCTGAATCTGGTAGTCTCCATCGGCAATCGGATGGGAGTAATTCGCAACCTGGGCATGGAGTGATAGGGTTGATGCCCCTACCTTCAAAAGCGCGGATTGCAACCGGAAGCGCTCGGCCGAAGCGCTGAACTGCACCTTCAGGCTGTGCGCCAGAGATGGGTATTGGATGTATCGCAAGTTTCCGTTGCCATAGGAAAGATTGCCGTCATAGCTTCTGGCGAGAACGTTGAAGTGAATGTCGGTGCCAAGATCGTAGAGATCCGCTTCCAGGGGAATCTTTTTGTCGTTGTAGTTGATCTCGCCTTTCGTAATTTGGGTATGGTGTACGGCCAAATCGAACAGGCTTGTGTGGTTGCCCGACGGGCTGGCTGGCGGCATCGGAAGATTGTTTTCTCCCTCCTGATTGACTTGGAGATGAGCCACCGGGTGATCGACGAGTAGTTCACGCAATGCGACTTGGCGCTGCAATGCCGACAGAATCTTTACACGCACCGTGAGCTTGTCGGCGTGAAGAAGCGGAGGCTGTCCTTGTGCCTCTCTACCACGCAGGGTGATGTCGTAGAGATGAGCGGTCAGCGTCGACAGATCGAAATCGAGTCCGCCGATCTCGGTTCGGCCACCGGTGGCGAGGTCCGCTTGCGCAACAAGCTTATGCAGCGCGTACTGCCGAAAGTTGCTGCTATAGAGATAGAAATATCCGGCCACCGCTGCGATGAGAAGCACCGTCAGGAGTCCTGCCAGCGCCCAGCCGATCATCCGTTTCCACTTCATGACCGCTCTCCCTAAAAAGCTTGCCCAACTGTTATGAAGTACTGATTCGGACTGATTCCTGGCACCGGATTCAGATTGCGTCCGAAGTCGATGCGCACCGGACCGATCGGCGTGGAATAGCGCAGTCCAACGCCCACCGTGTTGCTGTAGTGGTTAATGAAATTGTTGACGTTGATTGCGCTGTAGACGTTCCCGCCGTCGTAGAAGACCACGCCGCCGAGTAACTTGGTAATTGCGAGAGGAAAGCGCGCTTCTGAATTCAGAATGAAAAGCTGGCGCCCTCCTACAGGCACAGTGACGTTCACGCATCCGGACTGCCCCTGCAGCACGTTACAAAATGGAACCAGGCGCTGCGGGCCCGCTTCGTCGATGGGAAATCCTCGTAGAGACGTGCCACCTCCGGAAAAGAACAACTGGCTGGTGGGAACGAAGCTTCCTGCGAATGGCGTTGCCAATCCGAGGCGGATACTATTCGCAAATACGAGCGAGTGCACTGGCTTGTAATACGCATACTGGCCGAACAGTTTGGCGAAGTTCGCGCTCGAAGCAAACGCTGTAGGCGTAATTCCGAAGTTAATCGTCGAGAAGACTCCGCGATGCGCGTCGAGAGGCTTGTCGCGCGTGTCGCGGATGAGCGTGGCCGATACTGTGGACAGCCGCACGTGCCGGTCCTGGTCAAGCACCAGGTCGGGAACAAGAAGATGAGACAAGCTGGTCTTATTGAAGTCGTAGCGCACCTGCAACCGGGTATTCGTTTTTCGGCTGAGCACACGTTCCAACTGAAAGGAAAGGTCACCCAGGCCGGCTGTGAATAGTGGATTCTCGCTGTTCCGTTCCACGGAAAAGCTGGTCAGCGACTGCCATTCCGAGCCGATGAAGTGGGGCTGGGCATAGCTAGTTTGAGCCCGCTGATCAAGCCGCGAGAGAAGGATTGACGCGCTCGCCATCTCTCCCACACCCCGCATATTGCGGCGGCTGAATTCCACCAAACCCCGAGGACTCGCGAAGGTCGACTGGCTGGGCGCGATCTGATTGCCTCCCAATCCAATTGTGCCGCCGCCGCCCGGCAGTGCAACGGTTCCCCCTGGAACGTTTCCCCCACGATGAGATACCTCGAATCCGAATCCATAGGTGAGTTCGTTGCGTTTGGCTTCGTGCACCTTCACCAGCGCCGTCTCGTCCGTCTGGTCTGTGATGGGCTTTCGCGGACCCACGCTGGACCAGTCAAAGATTCCCAAGTCGTAGAGCCGGCTCTCCGCCGCCAAGAGTTGTTCGCGCCGCATGGGCGCTTCGGGTGGAAGTTGGGCGGTCTGGGTAATCAGCGGGAGCCGCGTTTGCTGCTGTCCTAGATAGACCACTTCACCGGTCCGTACCAACTGGTGCTCAGTAATTGCAAAAGCCACGTCCACGCGATGCGGGTCGCCCGGCTTCGGCTTGACGATCGTCTTGACTTCGGCATTGAGATAGCCGCGGTTGAGGTAGGTTGCCGAAATCCGGTTGCGGTCTTCAGCCAGCTTTCGCGGAGAATAGGGCAGGCCTGCGCGAAGTTCGAATCCTTGAGGCGCCGTGAGCTGTCCGGCGGGGATATTCTGGTTTCCCGAGATTTGGAGGTCCTCGACCACCGTCTGAGACCCCTCCTGGATCTCGAAAGCAATATCCATCTGCCGTTCCCGATCGACCGTTCGCGTGGTCACTTTCACCTCTTCGAAGCCTCGATCGCGGTACAGCGCCTGAATATTCTCTGCGCTCTGCTTCAGCAGTTTCTGGCTCACGCTTCCGTGAGTCCAAAGATGCGATTTCTTGACGGTAATCTGCTCCATAAGCTCCTTGGCGGAGAGCTCGTAGTTTCCGTGAAAGAGAACGCGATCCACCTTCTGCTTCGTGCCGCGGTCTATTTTGTAGACGACGAGTATTTGATCCGGTTGCTTCTCGTAATCGGTCGTTACCTTGACCTGATAGAAACCCTTCTTTTGAAAATAGTCGGTGAGATTGCGCTGCCCTTCTGCCACCAGATCCTGATCGATGGTGCCTTCGGAATAGATGGGGATCAGCTTCTTCAGCAGGCGCCCGGTCATCAATGGAATGACAGTCAGCTTGGCGCCGACAGTGCGGACGGTGACGACGGGCCCGGCTTCCACCCTGAACGAGACATCGACCCGATTCGTGCCGGGGTTATATTGCGGCGGATTTTCCTGGATGGTTCCTGCTAAGCGGTGCTCGTGCGTAAGGGTTCTCTTCATCAGCGTGGTAGCCGCTTTGATCCGCTCGGGGGAATAAGGCTTGCCCGATTTCAGCAGGCCACCAGAGAGCCGTGCCCGCAGTGATTGCACGGAGTGCAGCAATTGGGCGCTCACTGGAGTCTCCGGCGCTTCGACCTTTACCGATGAGATCCGGGCCGGTTTGCCGGTTTCGACCGTAAACTTGACGCTGACCAGTTGATGCCCATCGTCGATGGTCGGTTCCGCGTGAACCTTCGCTTGGAAATATCCGTTCTTGCGCAAGAAATCTCGGAGTGCATTTTCCGCGAGTGGAATTCGCGAGGGATCGTAGGGATCTTCGTCCTGAAGATTCGCAACCTGCAGAAGCCGGGTATAGGAGAAGTATTTCCCTAACCCCGGAAAGTCCACGATGCCGAGGTAATAGGCCGGTTCCAGAAGAAAATTGATGCGCAGTCCCGAGACTTCAGGCTCGACGTTGATCTCCACTTTGGGGAAGCCTCCTGCCTGTTTTAACGCCTCGGCCGTCGCTTGAATCTTCGCCTCGTCGTAAGGAGCGCCAGTTTCCTGGGCGACGAGCGGGAGGAGCGGGGCGAGATCGCGATGTGGATTCGCGATAAGCGAGACGGTGCTCACATTCTGCCCTTCATAGGCGGTTTGAGGACCCATGGGCGCAAGCTGCGCCAACGCCGTGGATGCGACCAACAAGAGCCCGAAGACCAACAAGCGCATAGGTGAGCACCGAACCGGCTTTCCATGACCACCGGTTTGCTGGCTTCCGAAAGGAAGGGCTGGGTCATCCAGGGCGCACCGGTCCCAATATGACTGATGTGATGCGATTGATTCCATGAGAGTTGTTAACAACTCTCCCCAGCCTTTTCTCATCTACACTCTTGCGCGCTTGGTGAGCGGGAAAAAAATTTATGAATCGCTCCTTCGACGATGTGCTGTCCTTATTACTTACGGGGAAACATGCACTCGCCGATCGCCGATCTAAGACCTGCAACCCAGCCTGAAGGAGAAACAGAAATGAAAGCTCCCTTCCTGATCGGTCGATTGCTATTTGCTGGATTTTTTATCAACAGCGGAATCAGCCATCTGCAAAAACGCAAGGAGATGGCGGAATATGCTCGCTCGAAGGGCGTGCCCGCTCCGGAACTGGCGGTGACCCTGTCGGCCGTGCCTCTCATCGCGGGGGGCGCCAGCCTGTTGCTCGGTGTGAAACCCAAGGCGGGAGCCATGGCCATCCTGGGATTCCTGGCTGGAGTTTCTCCTGTGATGCATGACTTTTGGCGTGATCAGGATCCGGAAACACGGAACACCAACATGATCATGTTCATGAAGAACATGGCGCTCGCAGGCGCAGCTCTGGCACTGCTGGGAGTCGAGGAGCCGTGGGAGGCAAGCCTGCAACCGGGCAAACCGAGCCTCGGCGATAAGGTGCGCCGGATCGGTCGCCGGATCGCAGCGTAACCCGGGCCGAGTCTCTGGGGCAGGCCGCGTCTCTGGTGATCTAACGCCTCCGGCTCCGGAGTTCGGCATCGCGCGATTTACGGTGGCGGACTTAGGGACTTCAGATAGGCGATGACGGCCGTCAACGATCTTAAAATGGTGGCTGATCTGGCAAGAAAGGCGGAGGCGGCGTAGGACGCCGGCAACTGGCCTGCGAGTGCAGGTTTAGGCGGTCCTGGATCACCTCGCGATGCGGAAATCCACTGTGTCTGGCCGCAAGAAACAACTCCCATCCAACGATCAGGTTGAGGTAATCGTGATTGGTGCCGGAGCCGCCGGCTTAGTGGCGGCTGCAGAACTCGCCGAGTCCGGTCTCTCCGTCGTCGTCGTCGAGGCTCGAGAGCGCATCGGTGGCCGAATCTATTCCGTTACCGGGCCGCAGCAATTTCCAGTGGAGTTGGGCGCTGAGTTTATCCACGGGCGCCCTTCCGAAATTCTGGAACCGCTTCGCCACGGCAACATCTCGATCAGCGAGGTTGATGGAGAAAACTGGTGCGTACAAAACAGCCGGCTCACGTCGTGTAATTCTTTCTCGGAAGTGGACGACCTTTTGCAGCGAATGAAAGACGACGGGCCGGATGAGTCGTTCGAGACCTTCTTAGGTCGCTGCTGCCCCAAGGCATCGGCGGCGGCCAAACAACGCGCTCTCGGCTACGTGGCCGGCTTTAATGCTGCTGATCCGGCGCGGGTCAGCGTGCATTGGCTTGTCCATCAAATGAGAGCGGAAGAAAAAATAGAAGGCGATCGTGCTTTCCGTGCGCGCGGAGGCTACGCGGCATTACTGGAGCTATTTCGACAACGGGTTGTGAAAGCCGGAGTTCGCGTCTGGACCTCTACCGTTGCCCAGCGTGTGACGTGGAGTCGCGGGACGGTATCCATGGATGCTGTGCGAGCGAAGCGACCGGTGTCACTGCAGGCAATCAGCGTGCTCGTGACCGTGCCGGTTGGTGTGTTGCAAGCCCGCCGCGGAGATTCGGGAGCGATCGAGTTTTCCCCCACGCTGCCGCAGGAAAAATTGGACGCGATCGCCGGACTCGAGATGGGGAAAGGTGTCCGTGTGGTGCTCCACTTTCGAGAGCGCTTCTGGGAGCGGGTCAATCCCCAGGGGTCGGATAAGACGCTGGCCAACGCGAGCTTTCTTTTCTCGCAAGACGAGTGGTTTCCCACGTGGTGGACGGCGATGCCCGAAAAATTTCCGATCATAACCGGCTGGGCGGCGTGGCGCTGTGCCGAGAGGATCGAGTCCGACAGCATGCCGGTTCGAACGCGCGCCGTCGAGAGGCTGAGCGGATTATTGGGAGTAGGCACCGATGAAATTGAGAGCCAGTTACGGGAGGTTCACTTTCATGACTGGCAGGCCGACCCATACTCGCGCGGCGCCTACAGTTATGTAAAAGCAGGAGCAGCCGATGCCCCGGAGGTCCTAAGCCGGCCCGTGGAAGAGACATTATTTTTTGCGGGAGAAGCTGCCGATGTCTCGGGGAACAACGGCACCGTGCACAGTGCCATCGCGAGCGCCCGTCGAGCGGTCGCCGAACTCACAAAGATCAGGAAGGCATTCGCTCGATGAATACCAAGCCGACCTTCGAAGGACTTGCTCAAGCATCTAAACAACGGAGCCGGCCGGGGGCGGTAAGCGGCTCCTTTTCATCGCCTCAAAGCAGATCCAACGCAGATCGATTCTCGCGCATGACCTGGTTGAGGGTGCACTGCGCGGGACTCTTGTCGGGCCGCCATCGAAGCAATTTCGTCCCGTGCCGAAATCGTCCGCCAGTGAAGTGGTCGAACTGCACTTCAGCGACCAGCCGCGGACGCAGCGGTTGCCACTCGGTCGAAGGTTTCTTGCTCCATCGACTGGGCCCTCCAGGCGCTTCGCCCGTGAAACCTGGCGGCTTCACCAGCTTTTCCAATTTTCGCGTTAACGCCGGCCGCCCTTCCGCGCTGATCAAAGAGGAGAATCCCACGTGATCAAGTTCTCCAGCGTGATTGTATAGACCTAGGAGCAGCGAGCCGACGAGGGTTCTTTCGCCAGATCGCGGAAGCCGCCCACGACACAGTCCGCGGTTCGAATCCATCCCATTTAGGTTCGTACTGCCATTGCGAGCCCTCAGGAAGACTCGCAGCGGGCGCGGCCTCCATCGGCGGATACGTTTTGGGAATGGGCAGCGTAACTAAGCTCTCCAATTTTGGGAGCCGATAGTCCCCTTAACGGATTGGATGGAAACTTGAGAGCCCATGTTGCGTCAAATCTTTACTTCCAACCCTGCCTAACAGGCTGCTGAAAAAGTACTGCTAATCCACAGCTGAGTATGTTACGAGAAGGTATGCGCGGAACAGATCAGCAACAGAATCATGTATTCAGTTACTTGTCACCCGAAGCCCGCGTGCGCCGGG
>Ga0073928_10009543_pt1 | contig 11788 bp, 9 predicted proteins | sample PaiPotPPA55metaG_FD_76969 | JGI IMG/M metagenome (GOLD analysis project Ga0073928, IMG submission 76969) | Iron sulfur acid spring bacterial and archeal communities from Banff, Canada, to study Microbial Dark Matter (Phase II) - Paint Pots PPA... ...
CGTTCGACTGCGCGGCCCTCAGCTTCTCCGCCACCTGCAGCGGGATCAGCACCCGCCCGCGGCCAAAGCCTCCAAAGCCCGTGGCCGGCTCCGTTTCGACGATTCCCACGACGCGCAGCTTTTGCTCCCGCGGGATAACCGAAAAACCGGACGAAAGACTGCCGCCGCTGCCGTCCGCCGCCGCGCCGCTTCCGCCGCCTTCCGGCGGGAGCGCCTGGCGCTCGCCATAACGCAGCGCAATCTCCTTCCCCACGAGCGTATCGGGATTCTCGGCAAGGTCCTTCGCAAACTCAATCTGCAGGATGGCTTCGTCGGCTCCGGGCCCGGAAAAGAACGCGCCTTTCATCCCGTCAAAGGCTCCGTTCTGGCTCGCCGACGGCGGCAGGCCCGCTACGATCGTCGAATAGGATTTTCCTTCATAGCTTATTTCGGTCGGGATGCGGACCTCCGGATACACTTCCGTGACGTTGGCCACCCGCTCAATCTGCTTCCGCGCGTCCTCATCGAGGATGCGAGTTTCTTCTTTCGATCCCGGCTTGGGGCGTTCGCTGCGGTCAAAGCTTCGCACGTCCCTGCGCGAAGCGACAAAGACCACGTCAAAGAGCCCCGAGCGGGAAAGCCGCTTGCTCGCCAGTTCCTGCAAACCCACCCCCAGCGAGAGCATCGCGACCAGCGACGCCACTCCCACCGCGATTCCCAGCGTGGTCAGCGAATTCCGCAGCAGCGCCTCGCGCAGGTTGCGCCCGGCAAGCTCGGCGAGGTCACGATTCTTCATGCCGCGCCTCCCCCATTCAGCAGCTTGCCGTCTTTCATCAGAATCAGCCGGTGCGCAAATCGCTCTGCGCGCGGCTGTTCGTGGGTCACCATCACGATGGTCATCCCCAGCGATTCGTTGATCTCCTTCAGCAACAGCATGATTTCGTCCCCGGTCGCGCTGTCCAGGTTTCCCGTCGGCTCATCTGCCAGCAAAATCGTCGGACGGTTCACCAGCGCGCGCGCCAGTGCCGCCCGCTGCTGCTCGCCGCCGGAAAGCTCGCCGGGGCGATGCGACATCCGCGCTTCCAGCCGCACGCGCTGCGCCGCCTCGCGCACCCGCGCCGTGCGCTCGCCTCGCTCCACTTCCGCCAGGCGCAGCGGCAGCTCCACGTTTTCTTCGAGCGTCATCCGCGGCAGCAAGTTGAACGCTTGAAACACCATCCCCACCGTCCGGCTTCGATGGTGTGCCAGCTCTTCCGAGCTCATCTCCGCCAGGTTCCGCTGGTGTGCGAAGATCGCTCCCGAGGTCGGGCGGTCCAGCCCCGCGATCAGGTTCAGCAGCGTGGATTTCCCGGAGCCCGAGCTTCCCAGCAGCGCCACGAATTCTCCCGGACGAATCTCCAGCGTTACATCGTCCACCGCGCGCACCATCGCCGCACCCATGGAATAGTGCCGCGTGAGCCGGTCCGTCCGGATCGCCGCTCCATCCTTCGTCGTCATCATTGTGGCCACAAGGAATGATACGCGCGCAGTGCGCCCGAGGTTACTTTAGATTTTGTCATCGGAAATTGCCGGCGGGATCAGATCTGTGGGTGTCTGCGAGCATCGGCTCGGGCGAAAAAAAAGAGGGCAGGCGCTGGTGCGCCTGCCCCCGTCAAAATCCCCGCGATCTAGTGATCGCCGGATCGGTAAACGATCCCCGCGGAGATACGAGCATTGTTCTGGGTGCCGCTGTTGAAAAACGTCGGGAAATAATCGGCCTCAATCAAACGAATGGACCAATGCTCTCCCACACTCCAGTCCAGCCCGCCTCCAAATGCACCGGCAAACGCATTGTCGGTCTTGTTCTTTGAGCCGAAGCCCATGCTCGAAATCGTGAAACTTCCGTGGGAAACGCCGAGCAAAGTGTGGACGAACGGCGTGACCTTGGTCGAGTTCCGGAAGTTAACCTGCGGCCCGAACACGGCGTCGAACAGGTGTGTCTGGAAATTGAACTTGACGCCCGACACCATGACGCTGGTCGAGCCGTACTCGCCGCCCAAATCCGCCACCAGCCCAAACCAATGGTTCACGTTATAGGCACCCGTCGCGCTCCAGCCGTTCAGGTTAGAGCTTAGTGAGTGAGTCGACGTCGGTATGCCGCTCCCGGTGGACTGCGTCGTGACCGAGACGTTTGTTCTCATGTACGAGTAATCGCCTGAAATTTCAACCTTGGAATACCCTTGATCCTGGGCCTGGGCAACTCCCCCCATGAAAAGAACCAAGCCAACCAGAAGCAACATCTTCCGCATGTCTACATCCTCCTTTTATCGTATGTCGAACGGGTACGAATGTTGACCAGCCCGGAGCGCCTTCCCCGGATGCCCGCCTGGGCACAAAAGAGTCTACAGGACCCCAACGGTTAGTGCGAGAATTCTGCTGCCAGTTGTTAGAATCGCACCCCCCTACCCAGCCGCATCGCTCTATTTATTGGCCCTGAATCTCGCCCCGAAGCTAGAATGTCGCCCTGGATGGCTCGCCAACCCAAAGGCAGGGGGGCTCAAGCTGCGGTACGATCCGCCCCTTCCCGCACTGCTGCATCCCCGGTGCAGGCAGAGCGCCGCGCCGTCAATCTCGATCTCATCCTTCTGGCCGGCACATCCCTGGCCTTATATGCAACTTCCCTGCTGAACGGCTTTGTCACCGACGACACTCTGCAACTCCAGGAAAACACATTTCTCACCAGCTATCACTACATCCCAAAGTTGTTCACCACCAATGTCTGGTCCTTTCTGAACGCCAGCATCAGCAACTATTATCGCCCGCTGCAAATGCTCGTTTACATGGGCGAATACTATGCCTTCGGCTTTCATCCCCGGCCATGGCATCTTGTGAATCTGCTTCTGAACGCGGCGGTTGTTTGCGCCGTTTTCCTCCTGCTTCGCGCCCTGGCCGGTGAGAGGCTCGCTTTCTGGGCGGCGCTCTGGTTTGCCTTCCATCCGATCCATGTCGAAGTCGTCGTATGGATCGCGGCGCTCGCCGAGCTACTCTGCTCGCTCAGTCTCTTTACCGGCACCCTCTTCTATCATCGGGCCCGCAGCGGCGTTCGTCCCCTGCGAAACCATGCGCTCGCGGCCGTCATCTTCTTCGCCGGGCTGTTCTGCAAGGAAACGGCCATGATTTTCCCGGCGCTCTTGCTGGCGTACGAATTCTTTTACCGGCGGGAGTCAATACGGGCGACCTTCCTGGGGTTGCGCCGCCTCCTGCCGTATCTTTGCCTGCTGGGCGTTTATATCGCCATCCGGCTGAAGGTACTGGGCTCCTTCGCGCCTGGCATCACGTATTATTCGGCCGGGCACCATGCGCGCTTTACGCCCTGGCAGACATTCCTTTCCGTTCCCGTCCTGCTGTGCCAGTACATCTTCAAGCTGCTCTTGCCCGTGAATCTGAATTACTGGTATGAATTCACGACCCAGAACACTCTGGGATGGAAAGTCGTCGCCAGCATGGCGCTGGCCGTCGCGCTGGTCGTCTTGATGTTCTGCCTGCGCAAGAACCAGCCGCTGCTGGCTTTCTCGATGGCCTGGTTCTTCATCACCTTGTCTCCGGTGCTGAGCATTTCCAATGTCGGCGACAACGTCTTCACCGAGCGCTATCTCTATATTCCGTCGCTCGGCTTTTGCGTTCTCGCCGCTTGGACCTGGCTATGGGCGCGGGACCACGCATCTCGAAAGCTACTGCTGGCCGTCGCTTATCCTTCGCTCGCTCTCGTCTTCATCTTCTATACCGTGCAGATCGAGCGTCGCATTCCCGACTGGCGCACCGACCTGCTCCTTTTCCAGAAGACGGTCGTGCAGTCCCCTTACTCGGCCAAGGTCCAATCCAGTCTGGGGATTTCCTACTATCAGGTGGGGCAGGTGGATTCCGCGGTTGCGCCGCTCGAGCGCTCGCTCGCGATCGATCCCAATGCCTATCTCACGCATCTCTATCTGGCGCTTTCCCTCTCTTTGCTCGGCCAGAATCAGGATGCCAGCGCCCACCTCGCCCGGGCTTACGCGCTGAAGACTCCGCTCGACCCGCCCTGGTCCTTATTCGGGCAAGCCTACGCAAATCTCGGCCAATGGGACCGTGCGATCGAATGCGACCGCAAAGCGCTTGAGAGCGAGCCGAACAATCCCGTCCTGTTTTCGGTGTTGGGCGAAGCGCTCCTGAACGAGGGCGAGACGCAGGCGGCGATGACCGCCTTCCGGCAGGCCATCCAGTTAGAACCGGGCACTCTGGACGCAAGCACCAACCTCGCCATTCTGCTCGCCAAGCAGGGCAACACGAACGAAGCCGTCGAGCTGCTCAAATCGGCTCTGCGCGCCCATGGGTCAGAGCCGAAGGCCTCCCTTGCCTATTTCAACCTTGGCACCGTCTACCTGCAGAAGGGCGATCTCGATTCTGCCGAAGCCGCCTACCAGCGCGCCCTCGAATTGAACCCCGACTTGACCTCCGCCCGCCAGCATCTCGAATCCCTCGAAGCCCGTCGCCACGCGCAACCGTAGCTCTGCTGGATGGCATCCCGGCCGACCCGCCGGGGCCCATAACGCGCTTCACTATTTGTTTACATATTTTTACAACTCTTGGACAGCCTCAGGACAACTCCGCCATCCGCCCATTGCTACCCTCGGACGTGGAATGAAAGTCATAAGGTACTTGAGGAGATCACAGGACGGAGGCTTTCCATGAGTGAGCTGACCGCAGTTGCAAAGCTGGGAATGTTCGGCGCTTTGCCGGCCGGGGCCTGTGCCCGCGATCTGGACGCCGCATCGCGCCCACTTCCCGCGGCCGAGGACGAGGCCGCGCTCGTCGCCGCGGCAAAAGCGGGCGATCTCGGCGCCTTTGAAAAGCTGGTGGACCGCTATTCGGGAAGAATCTTCCGGCTCGCTCGCAATCTTACGAAAGATGGTGGCGACGCCGAGGACGTCGTGCAGGACGCCTTTTTGAAGGCCTTCCAGCACCTCTCCAGTTTCCGTGGCGATTCGCGCTTCTACACCTGGCTCGTGCGCATCGCCATGAATGAGTTCTTTATGAAGCTTCGCAAGCGCCGCCCCGGCGTGGTTTCACTCGATGAACCCGCGGATGCCGACGGCAACCTTCTCCCCCGCGAGCTGGAAGACTGGGGGCCCACTCCCGAAGAGCGCTACGGCCAAACGGAATTGCGGGAGATTCTCGAGGAAGCCATCGCCGGGCTCGGTGAAGCCAATCGCGTGGTCTTTCACTTGCGCGACGTCGAGGGATTCTCAACCGAAGAAACAGCCGGCATTCTCAGCGTCAGTATCCCCACGGTGAAATCCCGGTTGCTTCGCGCGCGTTTGCACCTGCGCGAAAAACTGAGCAAGCACTTCCGCTTCAATTCGCGCGGCCGCGGCGGGACCTCGATCGCGCAACCGGGCGGGGCATTCGCTTCCGTTCGTCCCGAGCTCCGAAGGGAGATCCTGTAAGCCGAGGCATTGCTTGTATCTACGCGCGTGCCCCGCGCGGTAAGCCCGAAACCCTAACCTCTGCTCTCTGCGCCGCAGCCCCAAATGTCTCTAAATTGTAAATTCTATGTCTTTACATTTTTACACAATTTCGGCTTGCCGGCCCTTCCTTGCGATTCCCCCCGCGGGCGCATTTTGGTAGTCTTAAGGAAGCGTCACCGGGCGTGCGATCCCACAGCCCAACCTGGCAGGATTCAAGCGAATCCTGGCCGCCGTCGGCATGGTTATAAATGGAAAAAATACTCATCGTCGAGGATGATCGCGCCGTTCAAAGGGCGCTCAAGCACCTTCTGGTGTCGGAAGACTACAGCGTCGAAACCGCCAGCGACGGCGCCGCCGGCCTGGAGACATTTCGCTCTTCCGGACCCGACCTGGTGATCCTGGACCTGAGGCTTCCGGGGATGCCCGGCCGTGACGTCTGTCGCGAAATCAAGCAGACTTCCCCTTCCGTGCCGGTGATTGTCCTCAGCGCCAAGACCGATGTGACCGACAAAGTGTTGCTCCTCGAGCTGGGCGCGGACGATTACGTTACGAAGCCCTTCAGCCCCCGGGAGCTTTTGGCGCGCGTCCGCGCGGCCATGCGCCGCACTGTCAGAGCCGGCCTCGGCGATCGCTTCAACTTCTCCAACGTCTCCGTTGATTTTTCCAAGATGCAGCTGACGCGAAACGGAGAGCCGGTCGCGCTGACCGCTCAGGAGTTCAAGATCCTTAAATTTTTCGCACAGAACCCGGAGCGGGTCATTTCGCGCTCGGAGCTTTTGAACGAGGTGTGGGGCTACCAGAGCTATCCCACCACTCGAACCGTCGACAACCATATCTGGAGGCTGCGCCAAAAGCTCGAAACCGACCCCGAGAACCCCGTTCACTTTCGCACCGTGCATGCCGCGGGCTACAAGTTTGTGCGCTAGCCGGCCGCAGGGTCGGTTTCACGTCTGAGGCCCAATTGAAATGGCCAGGTTGCGATTGCGGACCAAGTTCCTTTTATCCCTTCTGCTCATCTCTTCGGCCGTCACCTTCGCCACCCTTCTGATTGTCCACCATTCGGTTCTCCTACGCGTCCGCAAGGAAATTGCCGAGGAGCTCCGCAATTCCGTCATCACCTTCCAGGATTTTCAGCAGGAGCGCGAAGCGAGCCTCACTCGTTCCGCGGAGCTGCTTGCCAACCTTCCCGACCTCAAGGCCCTCATGACCACGCGCGACGCGCCGACCATCCAGGACGCCTCCCGCGACCTTTGGACCTTGGCCGGCAGCGACCTCTTTGTCCTCGCGGACCGCACCGGCAAGGTCGTCGCTCTTCATACCACCAGCCCCGGCTTTTCCCGCGCCAGCGCCCAGGAAATGCTGCAGCGCTCGATTCTTCAGGACCAGCCTAACTACTGGTGGTTCGGCGGCGGCCATCTCTACGAAGTTTTTCTGCAGCCGATTTACTTTGGCGCCCCGGCCGAGAATGAATCCCTGGGAGTGCTGGCGGTCGGCCATGAAATTGACGACCGTGTCGCCAAAGAAGTCAGCCGCGTCGCTTCCAGCCAGGTTGCTTTCCGCTATGAGAATCAGCTTGTGATCAGCACCCTGCCCTCCGGACAAGAGACGGACTTCGTGCGGCAGCTCCAGAGTCTGCCGCAGCCCTCCGCCGAGCAGCCCAAGGAAATCAAGCTCGGCGAAGAACAGTTTCTGGCAACTTCTTTGGCGCTCGGCCGCAGCGGCGATCCCGCCGTGTATCTGGACGTTCTGAAATCCTATGACCAGGCCACTCTCTTCTTGAGCGAATTGAACCGCTTGCTGCTGGCGCTGGGCATCATTGCGGTGGCCGCCGGCTGCGTGCTTGCTTTCCTGATCTCCGATACGTTCACGCGCCCGCTCGCAAGCCTGGTCGCCGGCGTGCGCGCCCTTGAAACCGGCGATTTCAACTACCCGCTGGAAATCAGCGGCACGGATGAGGCCGCCGAGCTTGCCCGCGCCTTCGATCGCATGCGTCACAACCTGCAGAAGGCGCAGCAGCAGCTCGTGGACGCGGAGCGGCTCGCCACCATCGGGCGCATGGCCAGCTCGATTTCGCACGACCTCCGCCATCCGCTGACTGCCATCGTCGCCAATGCCGAGTTCCTCTGCGAACAAACCTTGAATGGCCGGCGGCGGGAAGACTTGTACCAGGAAGTGCGCGTCGCCGTGGACCAGGTGACAGACTTGATCGAGTCGCTCCTGGAATTCTCCCGCGCCCGGGAACATCTGCGGCCCGTCTACGGCAGCGTTCGCGACACAGTGCAGCGCGTGGTCACCGCCCTGCACGCCCGCCCGGAGTTCAGCCGCGTCAGCATTGACGTTTCCTGCCAGGGCCGGGGCGAAGGCTGGTTTGACCCCAAGAAGATGGAGCGCGCCTTCCAGAATCTGCTCTTGAACGCCTGCGAGGCCGTCCCGGCGGATGGCGGCAAGGTGGAAGTAAACATTCTGGATGCCACCGATGGCCTTGAGATCCGCGTCGCGGATAACGGGCCTGGCATTCCCGAGTCTATCCGTGACAAGCTGTTCCAGCCTTTCGTAAGCTGCGGCAAGGAGAAAGGGACCGGATTGGGGCTCACCATCGTTCAAAAGATTTCCCAGGACCATGGGGGCGAGGTGTGCGTCGAGAGCACCTCCGCGGCGCGCACTGTTTTCAAGTTGCGCCTGCCCCACAAGGGACTATCTGATCTGCTGTCGCCCGGGTAGCCACGCCGCCTCTCGCTTTTGGGCGTGAACCTGGGGCGCGACGCGGCGCTCATCCGGTTTCGAGCTCCTGCCGCTGAAGCCTTTTCTTGGAGGTGCTTTATGTCGTGGCAGATTCAGCTTCGTTGGGTGCGGATTTCCCTGCGCGCCGCCCTTTTCATCTCGCTCTTCGCCATTTCCGCCCGCGGACAGGGACAGAACTCCGCCTCTTCGGCGCCGCCGGGCGCTTCGCCGGATCGCACCTCCGCCGCGGGACAAAATGCCTCGCCGGCGCAGCCCTCCGACGATTTGCGCGATCAAATGCGCGAGCTGCAATCCGTGATCGTGGAAATGAGAACCGAATTATCTCAATCGCGCGCCGATGTTCAGGCCCTTCGCGCCGAGCTGCGCGAGACCCGCGCCCAGATCGCTTCCGTCCTGCCCGCTGCGCAACAGGCTGCGGTCCAGCCGCAATCCTCCGCCTACGGAACGCCGCAGCCTTCCGCGGACGCGCGCGCTCAGTCGCCCGATCAAGAGCAGCGGCCCGCTACCTTGGAAGAGGACCTCGACGTTTTGTCCGGCAAGGTGGATGAGCAGTATCAGACAAAAGTCGAATCCGCCTCGAAGTACCGCGTCCGGCTCTCCGGCATCATGCTCACATCCGTCTTCAGCAACCGCGGATCGTTCGACAATCTGGACTTCCCCTCCTGGGCCGTGCCCCGCACGGGTTTCGATGCGGCCGGCAGTTTTGGCGCCACCTTGCGACAGTCCCAGTTGGGCCTCGAGGTTTTTGGCCCCGAGGTCGCCGGGGCGAAGACCACCGCCGATATACAGTTCGATTTCGCGGGCGGCTTTCCCACCACCGAAAACGGAGTCACCAACGGCATTGTCCGGCTCCGAACCGCCGCGGTTCACTTCGATTGGCAGGACACCTCCGTTGTCGCGGGCCAGGACGGCCTTTTCTTCTCGCCGCTTTCGCCCACCTCGCTTGCCTCGCTCGCCATTCCCGCGCTTGGCTATTCCGGGAACCTCTGGAGCTGGACTCCGCAGGTGCGCATCGGGCATCGGCTCCATCTTTCGCCCGATTCCACTCTCAATCTCGAGGCCGGCATCCTCGACCCCTTGACCGGAGAATATCCTGTCGCTCAATTCGACCGCTCTCCCAGCGCCGGCGAGCGCTCCAGCCAGCCGGCATTCGCTGCACGTGTTTCCTGGTCGCATCATCTCTTCGGCCGGAACCTTTCCTTCGGCGGCGGCGGCTATTACAGCCGGCAGAACTGGGGCTTCAATCACGACGTGGATTCCTGGGCCGCCACGGCTGACTGGATGATTCCGCTCTCCGCGAGGGTTGAGCTCTCCGGAGAGTTTTATCGCGGGCGAGCGGTGGGGGGCTTGGGCGGAGGCATCGGCCAGAGCGTTCTTTGGAACGGGCAATTTACGGACCCGGCCACCCAGGTGCGCGGCCTCAATTCGCTCGGCGGCTGGGCGCAGTTGAAGTTCCGCGCCAGCGAGCGCTGGGAATTCAACGGCGCCATTGGCCACGACAACCCTTTTGCGCAAGATCTGCGTAACTTCCCTGCCGCGCTCACGTTCCTCGGGCCCGTGCTCGCCCGCAACCAGACCGCCTTCGTGAATTTCATCTATCACCCGCGCTCCGACCTTCTCTTCTCCACCGAATACCGCTACTTCGACACGGCCTACGTCCCCGGCACCACCGTAAACGCAGGCCAGCTCAACATGAGCGTGGGAGTGCTCTTCTGATTCCGATGCGCCGGTCGTCGCATCTGCGTACGCAATACTGGAAGGCGGCCGTTCTCTTCCTTCTGCTCCTCGGCTATGGAGCGGCCGCGCGCGCGCAGCAGGTCACGCTTTCCGCGCGTGTGGAGCTGCTCCCGCCATCCGGCCAGCCCAAGCCGACGGATGCCTCTGGCGTGGTGGTCTGGCTCGATCCCCTCGCGCGCCCGGCTCCGCTCGACGATCCGCCCGCCGCGCCTCCCTGGCGGTCAGGGCGGCTCGTCCAGAAACACAAAGCCTTCATTCCGCACATCATCGTCGTGCAGGCCGGCTCTTCGGTCGATTTCCCGAATGACGACCCGTTTTTTCACAACGTCTTTTCTCTATTCGAAGGCAAACGCTTCGATCTCGGCCTCTACGAAGCCGGGAGCAGCCGCGCCGTCAAATTTGACCGGCCCGGCATCTGCTATATCTTTTGCAATATTCATCCCCAGATGAGCGCCGTCATCGTCGTTGTGCAGACACCGCACTGGGCGATTTCCGATCGCAGCGGAACCGTGACGATTCCCGATGTTCCTCCCGGGCGCTATATGCTTCACGTTTGGCATGAGCGCTCGCTGCCGGAAACCCTCAACGGCCTCACCCGCGAAGTCTCGGTGACCGAAAGCTCTCATTCCCTCGGCACCCTGCGCGTTCGCGAAGCCCCCGGACTGAACCTCGCGCACAAAAACAAATACGGCCGCGACTACGACGCCCCCACCCCGCCCAACTCCGTCTACCAGCAGCCTTGAGTAGACTCATCCGAATAGAGGACTAGCAACTTAGCGGGGATTAAGACTAAGACGTTGTCTCGGCCAAAGCCGTTTGGGCCACAGCTGTCTGCTTGTCTAAATCCGTTACGCCGCGCCCCACAATGATTAAACGATGGAATAAAAACCCCATTGCGATTTTGTTTAATTCGGGTGTTCGGACATTGTGGAAAACAATCGTCGCCAGTTCATGGGGCTGAACCAGCCCGAAGTACAAACAATGCCCACCGTAATATTCTCCGCGTTCTCCCATAAACAGGTAAGACACTCGCCCAACCCGCCTAACCCTCGCGCGAGAGATGGAGAAAGATCTTGCACTGCACGCCTCGGCATCCCTCATGACTCTTCTCTCGTCAATCCAGGCCGAGAGCAAGACGAGAACGAGCAGGGGCGGATATTGGCAGAGCACGAACGCGATGTATGCATATCGTGATGAAAAAATCCAATTCAAGTAACTGAACTTCATGGGACCGCCCGCAGCGAAGAACACGAGAAAAGCCACTGCCAGAAATGTAGGCACAAACAACAGCCACAGCCTCACAAGTTCAGCTCTCACCGCCAGGAAGTCGTGCTCTAAAGCTGGGTTCCGTGCTGGGTCAATGAGTCGTACGGTGGTCCGTACGTAAAACACGTCCCTGCGCGGATGCATCAAGAAACCCACCACTGCTGCCGCGACGATAACGAGCGCCATGATGCCTTCGAGGAAAGCCTCATACGGGGTGAACAGTAATACCCCGGCAACGACCACTACACCGACAAGTACAGCCCTTGAGATTAGTTGCATTGTCGATTCCGTGAGACCGAAAATGATACCAATAAGTGAGCGTCTTTGCGGAATGTCCTGTTGGACATGCCGCTCTCTTGCCGGTGCTCAATCAACGGGGTTGCCGGGCACGTGACTTTGACTCTTCAATGGCTTTCTTGCGTTATGAGAGTTCGAAATCAACCTAAGGTCAATCTTGGAAGTCATCGAAAGGAATCAGCAAGAAGGAGTGGCGCGCCCGGAGAGATTCGAACTCCCGACCTTTTGGTTCGTAGCCAAACGCTCTATCCAGCTGAGCTACGGGCGCGCCGAGGCGCAAAAAA
>Ga0073928_10009544_pt1 | contig 11788 bp, 16 predicted proteins | sample PaiPotPPA55metaG_FD_76969 | JGI IMG/M metagenome (GOLD analysis project Ga0073928, IMG submission 76969) | Iron sulfur acid spring bacterial and archeal communities from Banff, Canada, to study Microbial Dark Matter (Phase II) - Paint Pots PPA... ...
GAGAATCATGGCACCAACGTCAAGTGGCGCTGGAAGCTGCTGCGCGAGCGGGTCGAGGCGATGAAGGCGCTGTGGACCCAGGACGAAGCCAACTACCATGGTGAGTTCGTGAACTTCGATCCGCAATGGTGATGCCCAGGTTTAGGTTCTGACTAAGCACAACGGGGCTACATGGCTGATTAGTTGTCCGTTGCGCGGCATCTTGGGCTCAATTATGTAGTTGGTTTTGCATATGCCTCGGGCGCGGTGTAGCGGTGGTTTCGCTATATCGATAACGTCGCCTCGGCCCAATCCAGCCCAGTGCAATAGGCAGACAATAGGGAGTCGGAAGTGGCAAAATTAGATTTCGGCAAAATTCCAAAGTATTCCCAGTTGCCGATCAAGCCCGGAGCGCCCGCCCATTCAAACTGGGGCGTGTTCGGCGATGATGACGAAGTAGGATGCTTCAACTTTCCTACTCCCGAGGGCATCATTGAGGCTGCGAAGCTGATTCGCAATGGGAAAGCCTTTCGGCTCGACAATCGAATCGGCTATGCCGAGCCGCCGATCGGCGGCCGCGCTACCACGAAGCATTCTGTGAAGAGCTATGAGGAGCATGGCGTGCTCGCCTTCGATGACATCCTCGACAGTTATAATACGCAGGAAGGAAGCCAATGGGACGGGCTGCGGCACGTTGGCTTCACTTGGGAAAAAGCCTTCTATAACGGCGTCACGCCTGAACAGGTAAAAACCACCTCGAAGATCGGAGTGCATAACTGGAAGGACAAGATTATCGGTCGGGGCTTGCTGATCGACGTTTATCGCTTTTGCACCGCGGCGGGCAGGAAGATCAATCCGTTGGAGCCGGAGAAATACTCTCTCGATGAACTCAAGGGAGCGCTCAAGGCACAAGGCTCGCAACTGAAGCCGGGGACGATTCTGCTGGTTCGCACCGGCTGGATGCAGGCCTATTGCAACGCTTCGCCCGAAGTCAGGGAGAGCCTGGGCTCGCTCATTGACGCCAAAGGCTGCGGCCTGGACGGCGGTCTTCCAATTGCCGAATGGCTGTGGGACAACCGCGTCGCGGCGCTGGGAACTGACGCTTTCGCGGCCGAAGCCTATCCATTCGATTTCCAAAGCAAGGAGTCGCTCCACATGCTGGCGCTCCCGTTGCTCGGCCTTTCACTGGGCGAGCAGTTTAATTTGGAGCCGCTCGCGGACGACTGTGCAAAGGACAAGCGCTACGAATTCATGGTCGTTTCGGCGCCACTTCACCTCGTGGGCGGATACGCTTCGCCGCCCAACGCAGTAGCGATCAAATAGCCCAGAGGGAGAGAACCTCACCAACTAACCGGAGAGAGCCATCTTCAGATCAGCATTTCAGCCGTGCGCAGGCACTCCAGCTATGAGTCGGTCAGTTTGAGGAGCGAGGTCAGCACGGTTTCAGTCTCCGCGCCGAGCAATGGCGCCGGAGCTTTGACGCGGCATGGGGTTTCGGACATCTTCCACGGAATACCGGATGCGGCACCCACTTCTGGATGCTCGAGTTGGACCAGGTAGTTGCGCTCGGTCGCGGCGATCCTGTTTCTCAGTCGTCCAGGAAGCGAACAAATTACCGGACAAACGATTCATACGAGTGCGGGCGCCGTGGTCTGAGCGGCGCGCAAGTCCACTCCGGGGTCGTCAGTCGAAATTGACGCGGGTCAAGCGTCCAACGGGAGAACTCGCGCGAGCGAGGCACATCGCAACCCCGCGGCCGATTCATGGCCGGCTAGCCTCGGGCTAGCGTTCCAAGACTCTTGGGCCGTTTGTATCTGAGCACCCATTTTCGCAAAGATGAGCGAGTCACCTTAACTGTTAGCGCGAATAGCTATTCGAATCGCAAACAAGGAGGAAAGTGTGATGGCAGATAAACCATTGATCTCAGCGGACTCTCACTTCGTAGAGCCGCCTAAGATGTGGGCGGAGCGCCTTGATGCCCGCTTTCGCGATCGCGCGCCGCACGCGGTCAAACTCGAAGGCAAGTCCGGTGAGTACCTGGTCTGCGAGGATATGGCGCCGGCGCCCGTTGCCGCCTTTTTCAGTGCAGGAGTTCCCGCCGCTGAGATGCCGGAATTCATGAAGCGCGGTTTCGCCGAGGCACCCAAGGCGGTTCACGATCCGGCCGAGCGCATCAAGGATCAGGATCGCGACGGCGTCGCGGCCGAAGTGATTTACACCTCGATGGGGATGCCGCTGTTCGGGCTCGCCGATGCGGAGTTCCGCGCCGCCTGCTTTCGAGCCTTCAACGATTGGGCCACCGACTATTGCAGCTACGATCTCAAGCGTCTGATTCCGCTCGGCTTGATTACCCTCGAAGATATCCCCGCGGCCATCACTGAGCTCGAGCGCATCAAGCGCAAAGGTATGGCCGGAGCGATGATTTGGGGAGAGGCGCCCGCTGACCGCCCGTATTCGCACCCGGATTACGATCCCTTCTGGGCCGCCGCCCAGGATCTCGACATGCCGCTCTCGCTCCACATACTAACCGGCGCCAAAGGCACGGCCGGTCATGCCAGCAAGGTGCTGAATCCAAATATGAAGGGCGTGGAGTTCATGACCGGCGTTATCTCGATGATCCATCCGATCGAGCGCTCGCTGACCGCGCTGATCATTGGCGGCGTCTTCGAGCGATTCCCGCGCCTCAAGATCGTGTCGGCGGAAAACGACGTCGCCTGGATACCATTCTTTCCTTATCGCATCGACAAATACGCGGGGCGCGGGATCGCAAATATCAAACTGCCGCTCAAGCCCAGCGAATACGTCAAGCGGCAGGTGTACGCCACGTTCATCAACGATCCGGTCTTCGTGAATCTGCTCGACTGGTACGGCGCCGACAACATCATGTGGTCGTCTGACTACCCGCACGGGCAGGCCGCTTTCCCGCATTCACAGGATTACGTCGCGGAGCATCTGAGCAAGGTCTCGGCGCTCGATCGGCAAAAGATCGTCCACGATACCGCCGCCAAGCTGTACGGGCTCAATTAGCCAACGTTGAGGGCGTAATGCCGATTCCGCGGAATCGGCGTTGCGCCTCGATCAGCCAGCGCCAACTGGCCCAGCGTACGTTACGACCGGACAATCGCGGGATGACGCGGATGCGGGCCTGCCTCATCCCGCCCTCCCTGCGGACCGCAGACCAACGAAGGAGTACAACCATGAAAACATTGGAAGAGCAGGTGCGCGAGATCGCGGATCGGGAAGAAATCAAGGAATTGACCGCCAAGTACGCTCATTGGGTGGCGCTGGGCGAGGGCGCCAAAGTTGCGCAGTTGTTCACCGATGACGGCGCGTTCATCAACGAGGTCATGGGGCAGAAGCCCAATATCGATGTGCACGGGCGCCAGCAGTTGGACGAGTTCTATCCACGCATAAAGCGGGGAATGGCGCTGCCCTGCATCCACAATCACATCATCGAGATCAACGGCGACAACGCCAAAGGGACCTGCACGATCGAAGTGCGGATAACCCAGAACAACCAGAGCATCATCGGCTCGGGCTACTACGCGGACACTTACCGGCGCGTCAACGATCAATGGAAGTTCGCCGAGCGGCACGCCTACTTCTACCATTTTGTACCGCTGCTAAAGGGATGGACGGAAAACAGCTAAGGGTTTTGGGACGGTGTGAATATCCAAAACCTAAACCCGGACGTATTGATGATGGAGCCCGCCGAGGATTGGTATTGCTGCGATTCGGCCGATCTGCTGCCTCCGCCGGAACTCTGGAGCATCTTTGTATAATGACAGATGTGTCCGGACCTCGTTGTTCCCAACCCCGGGGGCCCGAGCCCTTCGATGAACCCAGACCCCGATCCGATTCGACCTTCGACCAAACTACTTGGGGGCTTTCGTCTTCTGAGTGCGCACGGTCTTCTTGTCCTGCGAGGCCGAGCCACAGCGCTTCTTGAAACAGGTGCGGCAGCGGGCGTCGCGTCTCTTCTTGAAGGACGGCGCGAGGTCATCGCTGCCGCAATATCTGCAGACCAGCTTCTCCGTCTTAGACGCCGCCTGCGATGACAGCGGCGGTCGCTGCGCGGCCTTCGTGGGTTTCGCGGCATAAGCCTTCTTGGCGCGGACCGACTGCTTTTTCCCGGGCGCTACCGATTGATCGGTCTTGCCGCTTTGATTGACCAACACTCCCGGCGCGGATTCGGCATCAGTGTTCACGTGAGATCTCCTTCTCGGGCAGCGCTTGGTACCCCTGCCGTCGTGAACACTCATTGCTCTGTCGCCGTGACGATGGAAGCGATTCTCCGCGGCTTGAGTGAAGATCATCGGCGCTTCCGCAGGCTGCGCTTGTGGGGCAAATCGTCCGAATGCCGCTCGCCTTACCGATGGACCTGCCAATTTCGCGCCCGGATAGGATTCGCCGGAATCTTGCGATTAGGGCCGCCGGAGACGTTCTCCGGGTCCATGCGCGATCGCAAATCGCACGACACGCACGGATTATGACCTATTTCTCCAAAATGTCCTGAAATAGACGGACTGAATGCCGTGGTTTCCTTTCGACTAATCAATATTCCCAGCTGGAGAAGCCCACTTGATCTAGATTGGGTTCTAGGAGGCATCGCCATGCGACTAATCACAGAAGCCGCCGCTGAGGCTGCAGAACGTTCGACGCAGTGGATAGCTCCGCCCGCTTCATTCTCGTGCCCACTACTGCCGCGTCGTGGCAAATGGGGAGACGCGCCGGATTTTTACTCCGTCGTCGCAACCGCCGTATCCAGCCGCTTCACTAAGACATTTTCTCTCCGATACTTGCAGTTTCAAGGTCAAGGGGGCGAAGACTCTCATAGTCCTACGGGCTATACGAGATGTTAACCATCACCGAAAATGCTCTTCCAAACTATCTCGACTTGGACCCGACACGCCATGATTGTCCTTGCGAGAACGCTCGCGGCACTCAATCGGGCGCACGAGACCCGCGCGGTTGCGCTCTCCGGGCTGGAGTCGAACAGTGGCGCGACAGCTAACGCGATGCACCGGGGCGGTGGATTTCACTAGGACGGTGAGGCCGCGCTCCGCGGCGCCGCTCGACGAGTCGGACGTCGCTTCCAGGAAAGCGCGTTTGCTGTGCCAGAAGGGGAACCCTCTCAGCCGCCGCGAAGGCCGGCTCTCCCGAGAGCGCTACCAGTCAGTAGCGGTCGTCGGGAGACGGACGCCCGCGCCAGAAACCTACGCATTCGCCGCCAGATCGTGGATCGCAGGCGGCGGTTCGGATTCGCTGACCTCCCCCAGCTTGCGCCAGGCCGGCGAACTCTCGCCCTTGCCGACCAACGCCACGAATTGCTCGCGCCCCATACCGCGCAGCCGGAACAGCAAAAACGGATCGCGATCGAATTGCTCGACAAGCAACTTTGTAGACCGCGTGCGAGATTCGCGACCAGATTAGGTTCGGCATGCCCGGGATGAAAAGCGGCTCCATCGCATAGTGCGCGACATGGGCTTCCATTGCTTCGCGCGCGGGTGCCGTGGGCGACTCAAGAGCGGCATCCAGGATGTCGCGCGCAAGATCGTCGTGCCGCTCGAAGTGTTGAGAAAAGAGCCCAGGCCTGCACGAAATGAACGGCCCGGCGCAGAGCGTCGCGCGCGCAGCGGCTCGTACCAACCGAACTTGCGTTCATTCCCGTTTTGCCATCGGCGGCGCGCCGCTGGACTTGATCGTCTGGGTGGCGACGCCGCGCTCAGTACACAGCTAGATAAGTGCTTCGAGCCGCGTACTGATCGATTCCTGGCATCGTGAAGTTGTACGGAAACAGCGCCGAGTCGAACCCCCTCGAGGCTACGCCAATGCATCGCAGCAACCTGCGTGCCCTGGCCCGTCACGCCGATCAGCCCTTGCGCGCGCGCCTCGATCAGCACTTCGAGGGCGCCGTGCGGCCCGATGGCAGTTCTGCATTCGGCTTCCTCGACCAGAGTTATCAATTGATCTTCGAAGACCTCCACTGGATCGACGAGCAGACCCAGGAGCTTCTCGACCTGTTGGCTGATTCGATCGGCAGCTCGAAATTCCTGCTGTTGGGAACTACCGTGGGAGTATTCGCATCAATGGAATAGCAAGACCTATTACACCCAGCTTCGGCCGACTCGGCAAGAAGCGCGCCGAGGAGATGATTCCGGGGCTGCTGGGCGACGGCAAGGATCTGATTTCGCTCAAGCGGCACGGACGAAGGCACGCCCTTCTTCCTGGAGAAGATAGTGCGGATCCTATTCGAAGATGGCGTACTATAGTGGAATGGGACGGTCTAGCTCGCCCGGTGGAGAATGCGGTCAAGGTCCACTCTACGGTGGAGGCGGGGCTCGCGTCACGTATCAACCGACTGCCGACGGAGGAGAAGAGTTCTGACGGTGCCGGGAGAATCGGGCTGGTGCAACGCGTGACGTCCACGCCGGACGATGAGTTGGAGCGCATGTTCTCGCGTTTGCACGCCGGGGAGTTCAGCTACGAGCAACCGGCCGCGGGCGATATTGAATACATCTTCAAGCATGCGCTGACGCAGGAGGTGGCCTACAACACGCTGATGGTCGAGGGCCGCAAACTCTAAGGCACAGCTGTCTCGGGCCGATTCTGCGGTCAAAATCTTCATCACCATGCGCCCTTAATGTGCGAGAACCGTGAGGGATTCGTGTAGCGCTGCCCACCATCCATGCGCTGCTCGCGCTCTAGCTCCTCGGCCCTGGGGTCGTGCAGTGCGCTGGTGGGGTACTGTGCTCGGCGCATAAAGGCCAACGAGACAGCTAAACTCTCATACGGCGCCTTGCAAAGCGCGAGCATGAGTGCGTCAGCACGGTCGGGTGAGGGAACGCCTCGGGCACGGGCCTTCTCCTTGGACTCGATCTTCATCCGACCTTGAGAATCAAATTCGTAAAGTAGCCCGGCAAGCTGGCCGATGGTCGTCTCGTCGAGCAGCCCCTCGACCTGGTCGCGTTCGAAAGCATCGGCGAGTTCTTGGTAAAAGCAGGCCCTCAAGTTTAAAAAGCGCCGCGCCGGATCCCTCTCTCCCGATCGGGGTTTGCTCTCGCACGGCATCGCGACATTTACCAACTCGACCGGGAGCCGGCAGTCGCGCAGATGGAGCCCGAAATTATATCCGACGCCAATCGAATCAACCCTGACCAGGGCCAGACGCGAACGGAACCGGTTGAGGAAATTGACAACCTGACCGCGCGTGTCCTCTCCGCGCCATGCGTCCATAGCGATTATCTTGCGCCGATCGTGATAGCACTCGCAGACGTACGCCACGGTTTCGGCTTCGCCCCCTCCGCTGACATCAATTCCGGCGATCAGCCGGCCAGATTCGCCATTGCCGATCGGATCGAGTAGTGCGCGTCGCTCGGCCCGTTCCAGCCAAGTCAGTCTGATCAGCGCGCTCTCTGCCTGATCCGGAAACTGCGCCATAACGCGGGACATCCATTGCGGGGAGCTGCCTTCGCTGCCGTGCCACCACGCGAAGTACTGCTCGTATACCCAGCGTCTGGTCACCAGATACGGCGACGGATTTTGATCGAGCGGGCCGCCCTCGGCCGGGTCCAGAAGCAGAAGCTGATTCAGTTCGAGTCCCTTCAGGTTCGGTGAATCGAAAGCGGCGACCGTGATGCAGTTCCAGATGCGCCGCTCCTTCGTGAACGCGTCGAAAAAAGGTCCCGAAGGGACGGTTGGATTCCCGGCCAGCACGACGTGAACCTTGCCGCCAGCCATGATGCCCGCAATTGCGTCGAAGATAGCCGACTCAATACCCGGCGCCTCGTCACCGATGATCAAGACCTGTTTGCCGTGATAGCCTTGGAAATTTTCAGCCTGATTGGTCGAGAAGCCGAGTGCGAAGTTGTTATCGCCGCGGAACTTGAGTTCGCTCGCTTTCAATTTCGGATAGGGCACTTTTGCTCGTTCGACCAGGCGATGGATTTCCGCCCACAGCACGGTCACCACCTAGCGCTGCGTTGGCGATGTCGTCAGCACGATGCCTTCCCTAAAGCGCGCCAACCACCATAAGGTCGCGACCGCAAGAACGAAGGTCTTGCCGACGCCATGGCAAGCCTTCACTGCGGTGCGTCGCTGTTTTTTTATCGATCTCAAGATCTCGACTTCGCGCTGCCATAGGCTGACGCCCAGGATCTCGTTCGCGAACAGCACTGGATCTTTAAGCGCCCTTCGAATCCGATACTTTTGTAGCATCGTCAGTTCGCCGTTATCCTTTTTCTTCATCTTCTTCCTCATCTAACGGACCTACCGCTTCAATAAGCTGGACGAGTGTCAGTGGCTTGCCGTCCTTGCCGGTCAGCTCATGCCGTTGTGGGGTTGCATACCCATTGATTCTCGCACTGTGATCGAGCAACTTGATGCCGACCTCGACGGCTCGTTCCTTGCCTTTGCGGATAGCTGGCTGCAGGCTAAAGAGCATTTCCTCGGAACGCGCGGTGTCGAGTTTGCGCATCTCTTCGAGTTCAAGCGCGGGCTCGCGAGCGAGAGCCTTGCGAAACGCCTTATGACAGGCCTGCTTTGTGATTCTGTACTCGGCCGGGAACTTCACGCCCTCGGGGATGGCGACCAAAGGAGCCGCTTGTCCCAGTCCTACGCGGGTGATCTGCTCCGCTATTGCGCCGAATGACAGCGCCATCTGCTTGAGGCGGATGGTCTCGGCTTTGGTCCACCTCGCCCGGAGGGTGGCTTCGGACGCGACCATCGATTGCCGGGGGTTCCGCCACTTCCCATCGGGTTGCCGTTTCATTTACGAACCAACTCCGGTTTGAGGCCCAGCATCGAGAGTAGTTCGAGTTCGACCGCCAGATACCCGGGATCGATTTCGCATCCAAAACCGATTCTTCCAAGCTGATGGGCGGCAACAATGGTAGAACCGGAGCCGCAAAACGGGTCATAGATCAGTTCGCCGGGCAGGCTGCTGTTGGCGATCATCCGGCCGATCAACTCGACTGGCTTGCAGGTCGGGTGATCGGGGCTCGAGTTTGGTCGATCGATCTCGAATACCGAGCTTTGCGTTCGATCGTGGATGAAATAATGCGGACCGTTATCGAGCCAGCCGTAGAGAATCGGCTCGTGCTGGTAATGATAATCGCTGCGGCCGAGAACGAATTGCTGCTTTACCCAAATGAGACAATGTCGATAGGCAAAGCCGCCGTCCTCGAGGCCCTGAATGAAGTATTTGAGAAAGACGCTCGGAACCGTGGCATAGACGACCGCCCCCGGCATGGCGTGTTCGCGTGCAATATCGAGGGCGGCAGCGAACAACTTTTGTAGCTCGTCCGGCGGCAGGGAGTCGTTTTTGATCGGACGTCTGCCGCGTCCATGTCCATGCCGATGGTTGGAGATGGTCTTCTCGCCATAACCGACGCCATAAGGCGCGTCGGTCCATATCATTCGTGCAGGCGGACTATCGTCAGCCCAGAGACGTTCCACCACGACCGGATCCGTAGAGTCTCCGCAGATCACTCGATGCTGCTCGATACTCCAAAGCTGGTAGACCTCGGTGCCCCATTTGTTTCTGAGCTCGTCGGCTCTTTCGAGAGGGACTTCGACTTCGTTAACTTCATCGGGATGAACGATTGCCCACGAGCGCTCGCCGGCGGCGAGCCGGATCAAGTGCTCGACCGCTTCGTTGTCGGTCCGCACCGTATCGAGCAGTGCCTGGATTTGTCGGGAATCGGATTCCGCCATCGCTGCGAGTGGATCGAGCGTCAGCAGGAGTTTGTTGGCCTCCTCTTCGGTGACATCGAATACTAAGACCGGCACCTCTTGGTCGGGGGTGGTGGCGGCGCGCAAATGCCCGTCGACGAGCTGGAGGCGACCGTCAGGGAGTTCGCGGGTGATCAAGGCATCGGCGTAACCGATTTCCTGAAGAAGCCCACGCAACGCTTCGGCCTGAGCCTTAGGGTGTCTGCGCCAATTCCTGGGATTGGGGAGCAAGCTTTTTGCCGGTACACGGCGCAGCTCCCTTATCCGATCTCGAATTCGAAGCGCACCGACCGCGCGATCGGTATCAGGCTCGGGCATGGTTGCAACCTTCGTACGCTGTGCTGCTTCTCAGTCCCTTGGAAATTGAGACGAGTCGCTGGCTGGCCATTCCCGGTTCTTCCTGTTACGCTTTAATTGTAATTTGATCTGCGGACATTTGTGCCAATGATAACGAGGAAGACACCGTCTGGTAAGGGTCAGAAGCGATCTCCTTCCAAACAGATCGTCTCTCAAGATCGAACCCAAAGTGTCACAGAGGCGATAGACGACAGGATCGAACTTCCGCGAAAGGCTCAACAGCGCCTCGGACCGTGGATTGAACTTGCCAATCTTCTCCCGCCGCCACCTTCGCGTGATCAACCGCGATTTTTGGACCCAGAGCCGCTCGATCGGTGGCGGGCACACTGTCGCGCCGTACCCTTGGACGAATTTGTGCACCGTTTCGAGCGCTCCCGGTTGGCGCAAGCGCTCGGCATCACCGACACCCTGGATTTACAACTCCTGCGAGAGGATTCCGATCACGCCCGCCGATTTCTCGATCTGGTGGGCGAGATTGCTGCCGCACTTCATACACTCGTTAATGCGGCAACTAATCCTGAGGTGTTGAAAGCGGTCGACAAAGCACCGCTGAGGATCAGACGGCTCTATGAGACTCCTGCGGCCTCGCGGAGCGAAATCTGGATATTCAAAGGCACTGTCACTACCCGGTGGGTCGATCCCTTCAAAGACTTCTTGGCCGCGCTCGAGGGCGTCGAAGTCGTGCGCCTGCGCCAGTGCCCCATATGCAGCCGCTTCTTTTATGCCTTGCGCAAAGATCAGAAAGCCTGCTCCAAGCGATGCAATGCGGCGCGGCGCGAGCGTGACTGGCGGGCGAATCAATCCAGTTACGAATACCAACGCAAATTAAAATCAGCAGGACTTTTGGAAGGAAGAACGGAAAAATAAAATGCTGTTCTTGTCGAAGCCGTCCACGGTCGCATCGTGCGTCAACCACCGCTGGTCAACCGCCGTATGGGTGTCAACCGTTTTTGCGGTTGACGGAGACTGGTTCGCATCAGACTGCACCATCCGCCACCGAGTCCCCAGTGTCGCGATTCTCCAACGAAATCGATCAAATTGGCGCGTTTACGGGCGTTTCGCGCTGGCCGAGCGGACCGGAGAAGAGCCGAGCGATAGCTGAGTAACCGAATCCCTCTGATTCTCTCCATCGCCCCCTTTGGCGGTGGACTCGGCGATTTCCAAGTGGCGCAGAAATTCGTCGACACGGTGTATTACAATCGGAAGTTCAGAGAGAAAAAGGCGTTCCCGGCGGCGGAGCGGTCAGGCTGGATCTGCAAAACCGAGCAGTTTTTCCTGCGCTTGCCAACTCAGTGGAAGATCGCCGCGGCCGGTGGACAGAAATTGCGCAGTGAGTTCCGGCGGCTGGCGGCCCTCGACAATTCCTTCAATGATAGCCGGCGCGAGAAAGGCCAGGTGAATCATGCGACTGACGTAGCGCTGGCCGACGCTCTCGCCTGGCCGATTTCAACCATTGAGGCCTCGCGACCCGACACCAGATCGTCGAACCAGCGGCGGGCTCGCGCCGTAGCCTTTAGGATGGTCGAATCGATCCTTGGCGGTGAACCCGAGCTTCCACCTATGACCAGCCGCATCTCAATTCCGCGTCGTCTCACACGCAGCGGTATCTGACGCGTGAGCGACAGGTGGGTCGTGGTGCTCGCCTTCGGTTTGCCGAGAGTGGGGATCGGCAATCTGATCGAGAGTCGAATTCCATCCTGGTGCAACTCCGCCCGATCGA
>Ga0073928_10009545_pt1 | contig 11788 bp, 10 predicted proteins | sample PaiPotPPA55metaG_FD_76969 | JGI IMG/M metagenome (GOLD analysis project Ga0073928, IMG submission 76969) | Iron sulfur acid spring bacterial and archeal communities from Banff, Canada, to study Microbial Dark Matter (Phase II) - Paint Pots PPA... ...
ACGCGCTCATGTTTGGCCAGGTTGCGAATGATTTCCGCATAGACCCATGGAATCGGTTCGAACTTCCCGGGCCAGTCTTCGCGGTAGTGAGGCCATGCAAGCCAAGTGGCAGAGTGAGGCTCCCATTCGGCGGGCATCCGACAGCCGAGGGCGGCAGCTTCAGAAGCCCCCACACTTAAAGTTACACTTGAAGGTCTGCGCGATCCTTTGGACACAGGGGGTTTCCTAGTCTATTAAGCGGTTGGTGATGGGAGCGTAGCTGTCGATGCGGCGGTCGCGGAGGAAGGGCCAGTTGCGGCGGATATCTTCCAATGCCTTCAAATCAACGTCGCCGATCAGGATTTCCTCGCGGTCGTGCGAGGCTTCCGCCAGCACGCGGCCGAAAGGATCGCAGAAGAAAGATGCGCCCCAAAATTCCAGCCCCTGCCCGGGAGCGGATTTTCCGCGTATGTTCCCCGTCTCAAAGCCGACGCGGTTTACGACGGCCACGTAGACCCCGTTCGCGATCGCGTGGGCCCGTTGGATGGTGCGCCACGCGTCGTGTTGCGCCAGGCCGAACTCGGCCTTTTCCGCCGGGTGCCAGCCGATCGCGGTGGGATAGAACAGCACATGTGCGCCCTGCAACGCCGTCAGGCGCGCGCCCTCGGGATACCACTGGTCCCAGCACACCAGCGTGCCAAGGCGGCCGGCGCTGGTATCGAGCGCGCGGAATCCCAAGTCGCCGGGAGTGAAATAGAACTTTTCGTAATAGAGCGGATCGTCCGGGATGTGCATCTTGCGATAGAGGCCGCGCAGAGAGCCATCGCTATCGAAGATGGCCGCGGTGTTGTGGTAGACGCCGGCAGCGCGCTTTTCAAATAGCGATGCGATGAGCACGACGCCGTTCTTGCGCGCCTCTGCCGACAGTTTTTCGCTAGTCGGGCCGGGAATGGTTTCGGCCAAATCGAACAGGGAATGATCTTCGCGCTGGCAGAAGTACTGAGTCTGGAAGAGTTCGGGCAAGCACACGACCATGGCCCCGCGTCCGGCCGCATCGGCAACGCGGCTCAGGGCCTTCTCCAAGTTCTGTTCCGGCTCCGGGCCGCAGGACATCTGCACCAGGGCCACGCGGAATTTGTCAGGCGGCACGCGCTGCGACCTCCGCGAACAAATATAGCAGGGCAGCCCTCAGCGTTTCCCCTGTGTTCCTCTGTGACCTCTGTGGTTCAGGCTTTCTTTTTAACCACAGAGGGCACGGAGGCTCACAGGGGACGACTTTCACTCCGAGTAGTTTCCTGTTGAGCTGCAAAGGCCCGGGTCAGACGGGGGTTGCCGGCGACCAGTTTTTCAAGGCGCTTGATGACCTCTGGAGACGGCATGGAACGGAAAATAGCTTCGATTGCGGCTTCCGCATTCAGGGATTCGGTGCGGACTAGGTCAAGCAGAAATTCCAGAGCCGCGTCCTGTCGCGTTAGCGCGATCGCTGAGAGCAAGACGGAACGCCACCACGGATCGTCTGCCTCCAAGAAGCATTCACGCAGAGCGTTGAAGCCTTCGACGGAGTGCGTGCCGGCAATCGCGAGCGCTGTCTCTGCGGCTTTGTCGTCAGCGGAGGCGAGGAAACGTCCGATCCAGGGGATTGCACTCACGCCTTCAAGGCGCAAAATTCCACTGTAGCAGGCGCCGAGCACTTCGGGTTCGTCGTTGCCAAGAACGGCTCTCTGGCGGAGCAGGAGTGAGGCCGACGGCGAGCCTACCTGTTCGATCGCCCGCGCAACCTCCCCTCGAACTGACTTGTCCTTATCGGCTGCGAGATCGACCAGATGCGCCAGCAAGTCGGGGTCGATCAGGCTGCGACATTGCACGAGAGCCAGCGCGCAGGTGGCGCGCAGAGTTCCGGCGGTGTCGGACTGGCCGCCCCACACCGGTTCCATCTGAACGTGTCGCATCCCGCGCAGATAAATTTCCGCATCCTGGTGTTCGAGCGCGGCCAGCGCACGGCTCAGCCCGTTCTTCGCCCAGCACTGCGGATCGATCTTCACCGGATTGTCGAAGAAGCGATCGAAAGCGGCCAGCAGTTCCGGAGTCAGTTCTGCGATGCGGAAGTCGCGCACAAGATCGGCCGCTTTCGCCACGATGAAGTTGTTGCGATGCGCCAGGGCCTTGCGCAACGGCTCAACGCGAGCCTCTTCCGGCTGTTGGCGAAGGGCGTCGAGAGCGGCGACTTGTTCTTCGAAACTGCGCTTGCCGGGCATGCTTGGCAGTGTAACCGACGACTTGGGCCTCGGGTTCGTTTAGGATTTTCCTTGCGGCCTGTGCGGTTAAATTCTTTATCGCAGAGTTCGCAAAGAAACCCCGCTGAGGACGCAAAGTAAGAAAGCCATCGCGTTCTGAGCCACCGTTCTCGCCCCTTCGGTGGTCTTCGATCCCGCGGTCCTGTAGAGTAATGGGTCGGGGATTAGCTGGGCGAATCGGATAGCTCCGAGCAGCTTGGGAGGTCGCGTTGAAACAACGCAATCACAGTAATTCAAAGCCGCATTCGAATCCGGCATCGGGACATGGCTCCGGCGGCGAGGGTAAAGATCGTCATCTGCACAATCCCATCGAAGACCGGCTGATTCCCCTGGAGCCGCTGGATTTGGGCAAGGTGAAGTCGATCGACGATCTGGTTCGGGCGATGTCGAAAACAGCCTTTACCGGACGCCAACTGGGCGAGGCCGCCGACGTGCTCGAAGCCATGGCGCTGGACGAAGACGCCTTCATCGTAATGACCCTGGCCGGGGCGATGACGGTGGCCAAGCAGGGACTGATCGTCACTGAGCTGATTGATCGCGGCATCGTGAATGCCATTGTCTCGACCGGCGCGCTGATGGCTCACGGCTTAGTCGAGGCAACGGGTCGGGCCCACTTTCGCGCCAACCCGGAAGTATCCGACGAAGAGCTTTATGAGCAGGGTTACAACCGCGTCTACGATACCCTCGAACCGGAGCAGAATCTGGACGACGTCGAGGAAGTCATGGCGGCCGTGCTTGAAGCCTGGGATCACAACGAGGTCATGTGCTCCTACAAGCTCAATCACGCTATCGGCGCCTACCTGGCGAAGCGGAATCAGGGGCAGCGGGGAATTCTGAAGTCCGCCTACGAGCAGGGGGTTCCGGTATTTGTGCCCGCGTTCAGCGACTCGGAGCTGGGCCTCGACACGGCGCTGAACAACCGGCTGAGAGAATCCACCGGAAGACACAAGATCCGCTTCGATCCCTTTGAGGATCTGGAGCATTTTGCTGCGACTCTTCTGCGGCAAAAGAAGTTAGGGATTTTCACCATTGGCGGCGGTGTGCCGCGCAACTGGTCGCAGCAGTTCGGGCCCTTCATCGAACTCAGGCATCGGCGGCTGGGAGAGAATGTGCCTCTGAAGCGATACCACTATGGCCTCAGGATTTGCCCGGAGCCGGTGTACTGGGGCGGGCTCTCCGGCAGTCCGTACAGCGAGGCCATTTCCTGGGGTAAGTTTGTGCCTCCGTCGGAAGGCGGAAAGTTTGGCGAGGTCTTCGTGGACGCGACGGTGGGACTGCCCATCATCGTAGCAGCCGTAATCGAACGGCTGGACAAGGCCAAGAAGGGCGGCGGCAGTGCCCGGAAGGTTGCGAAAGCTACTGCCAGGAAATAAGGCCAAACCAGGAAATCGGGCCAAAAGAATCGGGCCAAAAGAGAGACCGGCCCCCGCCAAGATTGCGGAGCGGAAGAGTCTTGAACGAGCTAAGGCCCCGAAAAGCACAAAAGTACAGGAATGAGTAATCGCGCCGGGACTAACTAGGCGTTGGTCTCGCGAGCGTTTGACTCCTGGGCAGAGTCTTTTTCATGAATGTCATGGCTGCCCGTGCGGAGCCGACGATAAAGCGGTGCAAGAATACTTTTTTCAAGGACTTCCGACTCTGCCTGAAACCAATCCTGCAGGGCCTGGCCATCCTCCTGACCCCGCGTTTCATAGAGCTGTTTGGCACGAGACCGCACCTTTCGCTCTACGAGTTGCACCATCAGGGTCTGCTGCTTCTTTCTGCGTGTTTCAATGTCCACAACTACTCCTCAATCTCTTTTCTACAAACTCTATGATAACTGACGCATATTAACCGAGCATTACATTCGGCTTAGCAAAGGGTTACTAAAGTCTTACTCCCGTCAGCATTTAGCTCACTCTCTTAAATCATCAACTTCATTGATTTCATATACTTAGATGCGCGAAGGCATGCCTCCGATTCAAAACGGGGACCTGCCCGGCAGTTTCAGAAAACCGTCGCTCAGACGTGGATTCGCGCTGCCGATCTCAGTCGAAGATCAACACCGCCGAGGCGATGACTGTGGTCCAGAGGCCGCGCTTGTCACCCACGGCGGACTGGGTCACGTTCGCGGTGCGCACGATTTTGTTGGAGAGGCGATAGATCTGTTTCTTCTCATCCCAGGAACGGTCGGGATCGAATTCCACGTTGAGGGTGGTGGCGAGCATTTCGGCGGCGAGTTCTTCAGCGTATTCCCCGGCGGCGTCTTCGGTCTCACCAAAGGAGTGGTGCTCGCTGAGATAGCCGTAAGTATTGCGGTCGGCGGGAATAGCTACGCCGATCGACGAAGCCAGCAGCCGGTGCGGCTCGCGCGTGGAGTTTTCCGCAACCACGGCGAAGACCACTTCTCCGGGATGCAGGTACTTCACGCCTTCCTTGCGAGCGAGCAGCTTGCAGTTGGGCGGAAAAATGGAGGAGACTCGGACCAGGTTCTGGGCTGCGATACCAGCGTCACGCAACGCCAATTCAAACGAAGTCAGCCGCTCGCGGTGTTTCCCCACTCCCTTGGTAAAGAAAATCCGCTTCGGAACCATGTCTTTGCCCAAATCGCTGATCCTCCGGAAACAGATTTGATTGATGAGAATGCACAATCTAACACAATGCTTTGTAAAGGAAATATGAATTTGCAGGGCGAGGCCAAAAAAAAATGCGGGGATGACGCCGGAGCGCGCACCCCGCAGCAGGTCGAACCCAGCCGATTTTGCAGCCGAGTTTAAGGAGCGGCGGTGACTCCTGTCACCGTGATGGTGTTGTCCTTCTCCGTTCCCGTAACCGTCGCGTTGGCCCCAGCCTGTTTGTCGAGAATAGCCAAGGCTGCTTTATCGCTGGTGTCGAGAGTGTAGACTTTGTCGCCTGACACGAGAGCGTACTTTGCTCCCTTGCCGACGCAGACGCGAGTGCAGCCGGCCTCGTCGTTCGATTCCATATGCTTGGCGCCGCACATCGAGTCGCTTACTTTCCCGGTAAAGGATTTCGCTTTAGCCGCGAATGAGGAGGAAACGGCTAGTCCTGAAATCACAATTACGTTCAACACAAGGAATCCCATTTTGCGAAACCGTGGATTCATCTCAGATTCTCCTTTTGGGCTGGCACCCGAGCGACGCTGGCCGCACAGCCTCTAGCCTAGAGAATGACCCAACCGTGGAAAAGTTACAAGTTATGCAAAGCAAGAAAATGCGGGGAGCGCTGGCGCGCATCCCCGCCTGATTGCCCGGAGTTATGTAAGGGGGGAGGGCCCGGGCGAAGCCTTTACTTCACATGATCGCCGCGGCTGGCGACGAGATTCAATTTTTGTTCGAACAAGAAAATCGAATGTTACGCGATAAAAGCCGTTCCTTATAAAACCCTCCGAAAATGTTCCAAAAAACGAACAAGCGCCCAATGGAGTCACGCCGCTGTGCCAGTCCTATTTGGGCGCTTTCACCGAGTAGATAAGATCGACGTCGACGGTCTTGTCGCGGCCATTGGCGGTCACATGCGACGCCACCTCCCAGTCCAACGTCGCTGGCAGCAGCTTGTGGGCTGCAGGCAGATATTCGCTGAGGTAAGTCGAGTCGTAAACCTCGCCGGGACGGGTCTTCCAGGCATTGCGGAGCTTCGCCGTCAGGCTATTGTCAAGCCCGCGGAATTCAAGCTCTCCCATGTGATAGACCGATCCTTCGGTGACGTCGAGGCGAATGGCAACGGTGCCGGCGGCATCGTCAAACTGGGCTTCGGGCTTGATCGTGGCTGTAATAAATCCACGGGATCCGTAGAGTTTCTGGATGTCCTTCAGATTATCGCCCAGGCGGATGGTGTTGGCCGGTTGGCCGATCTCGGCGCGAACCATCTTCTGCAGCGTCTCGGTGGGAAACTCGTGATTGCCCGACCATTCCAGGCTCTTCAGCTTGTACTGGTGGCCGGGGTTGACCGCATAGGTGACATCGACGACGGTCTGGTTGCGGGGGCCATCTTCGTTTTCGGCTGCGGGCGGCTTCACGACTTTTGTTTGCGGCTCGCCGAACTGGGCTTTCAGATAGCCGCGCTCGAAATAGACCGGCAGAAGCTGCCGCTGGACGAACTGACTGAGTCGGCTGCGGGAGTATTCGCGATCCGGGAGCCTTTTCCCGGCCGCTTCGAGCGCCGGCAGATCGGCATCGGCAGCGCCGGTGAACTCGATGTTCCGGATTTGAATGAGAACTTCGTTCACATGGTAATTAATCGACTCGACCGGTCCGTCCTGTTTGCCCACACGCAGATATTCGACGTGTCCGGGGATCGAGTTTTCGACCAGCATGGCCTGAAGCACATCCGAAACCTGGTCAGCCAGGCGTCCGAAGAGCGGCAGTTCTCCGTCAAACAGCGGGGCATGTTGCTTGATACGCTGGCGCAGCTCGGCGTCGGAAAACCAGACGAAATCTTCAAAGCGGGCGGGGACGAACTTTCCCGCATCGGTTACGTGCAGTTCGAGTTTGGTTCCCGCCGAGGAATAAGAAAAGCTATACGCGATGTCGGTGAATACTCCCATATCGCCCAGGCGGCGGGCGGCCTTCTTGAAGTCGTCGTCGCTGACCGAAGCGCCCATCTGTAGTCCGGTCGCGGCCGCGATGGTCTCCTCGGAGTATCGTTTGCTCCCAGTGACTTTAATTGCGATCAAATGGCGGACCGAGGCGGGCATTTGCGCGAGCGGATTCTGCGAGGATGCCTGCCCCATGCACGGCGAGGACAGCGCTGCAAGAAGAAGTAGAAATCTGGAGATCGCCTTGGTCATCGACTTGGGGTCTGCACTAATTCTTCCGTAGATTTGTGCTTGACCGCAATGTCAATAAAGGCGAGCGCAGCCCGGCTGAGGGCCTTATCTTTGCGGAAGACCAGCGCCAGATCGCGCCGGACCTGGGCGTCGGCGATCGGAACCGCGGCGAGAACTTTGGCGCGAACATCGTCCTCCACATTCGAGCGGGCGATGAAGCCAACGCCCACATCGGCGGCCACGAAGCGCTTCAGCAATTCGCTGGAATCCAGTTCCATGGTGAAGTTCGGCTTCAGCCGCCGCTCGTGAAAGAGTTGCTCGATGGCATCCCTCGTATGCCCAGCCTTGGGGACGACCAGGGGGAACTTAGCCACGTCGGCAACGGTGGCCGATTTCATCTTTCCCAGAGGATGCTGCGGCGGTGCAATCACGATCAACTCATCCCGATGGATGAGCACAATGGTCAGGCGGTTGTCGGTGACGGGGAGGGAGATGACGCCGAAGTCGACCGAGTTGTCGATGATGGATTCGAGAATCTTGCCGTAATCGGCGCGCTTGATGTTCACCGAGACATCGGGATACTGCTTCTTGAAGTCGGCAAAAACATACGGCAGGATGTGCAGGCAGGTGCCCTCATTCGCGCCGACAATGATTTCTCCGCGAGGCACGCGCTCCATCTCTGCGATGGATACCAGCATTGCCTTGCGGGCGTCGAGCGTTTCCTCGACATATTTTTGAAAGGCTTTTCCGGCAGCCGTGAGCGATACTTTCCCGCCCGACCGGTCGAACAGCTTAGCCCCGACTTCTTCCTCCAGCCCGCGAATCTGCGACGAAATGGCCGGTTGCGTCCGAAAACGCTTCTCCGCCGCACGCGAAAACGAAGCGTGCCGCGCCACTTCAAGAAACGTTTCGAGCTGGTCAAAGTCCATAACACAGGCAACCACTATCCCCTGAACCACAGAGGGCACAGGGTCTCACAAGAGGAACAGAGAACGAAAAGCCTTACCCCGTGTTTCTCCGTGCCCTCTGTGGTTCAAGCTTTTCGTCGCCTTCAGTATAAAGTCCCGTTATCCCCGCTATAAGAACAATCGAATTGCCAGTGTCAGCGACTGGCTTTAGACTCTTCGGTTTGCGCAGCGCGACCGATTGTAGCAGCCTGCCGCCCGCCAGAACTGTCCGCGACCGTTCGCGAATTTTCTCAACCGCAAATCCCGCAAGGAGGTTTTCATGGCTGATGCCAAGACCGTTATCGCGTTTGCGAAGAAACACGACGCGAAGATTCTCGACCTGCGCTTCACCGACATTCCCGGGCTGTGGCATCACGTTTCCTATCCCATCGAGCAGTTGACGGAGTCCTGTTTCGAAGACGGCTTCGGCATTGATGGTTCATCGATCCGGGGCTGGGCCGGTATTCAGGAGAGCGACATGCTGCTGAAGCCGGACGCCAATTTTCATTTGCTTGATCCCTTCACCACCGTCCCCACGCTGGTGCTGGTATGCGATGTGGTCGATCCTGTCACCAAGCAGCGCTACGACCGCGATCCCCGCTACATCGCGAGGAAGGCCGAGATTTACTTGAGTTCGACCGGCATTGCCGACACCGCCTATTTCGGCGCCGAAGCTGAGTTTTTCATCTTCGACAATGTGCGCTTCGAGCAGCGTGAGCAGTACGGCTTTTACTACATTGATCCCGAACAGGGCCGCTGGAACTCGGGCAGGGAACAGAACAATCTGGGATACCGTCCGCGCCATCGCGAAGGCTACTTTCCCGTGCCGCCCACCGACCATTACCAGAACCTGCGCTCCGAAATAATGCTGACCATGCAAGCCTGCGGCATGGACGTGGAATGCCACCATCACGAAGTGGCTTCTGCCGGGCAGACGGAAATTGATTTGAGATTTGACTCGCTGTTGCGCTCGGCCGACAAGATGCTGCTGTATAAATACATTGTGAAGAACGTGGCTAACCGCCACGGCAAAACCGTCACATTCATGCCCAAGCCAATTTTTGGCGACAACGGAAGCGGCATGCACACCCACCAGTCGCTGTGGAAGTCCGGAGAACCGTTGTTTGCCGGCGACGGCTACGCGGGGATGTCACAGCTGGCTCTCTGGTATGTCGGCGGCCTGATCAAACATGGCCCGGCGCTGTCGGCCATCATCGCGCCAACAACCAATTCCTACAAGAGACTCGTGCCTGGGTTCGAAGCTCCCGTGAATCTGGCCTACTCGCGCCGTAATCGCTCGACGGCCTGCCGCATCCCCATGTGCTCAATCGCTCCCAAGGCCAAGCGCGTCGAGTTCCGCCCACCGGACCCAAGCTGCAATCCATATTTAGCTTTCGCGGCGATGTTAATGGCAGGCCTCGACGGCATCGAGAACAAAATGGATCCCGGCCAGCCGCTGGACAAAGACATCTACGAACTCGACCCTGAAGCTTTGTCGAACATTCCATCCATGCCTCGCTCGCTCGAAGATGCGTTGGATGCTTTGGAGCGCGATCACGCCTTCCTGCTGAAGGCGGATGTGTTCACCGAAGAATTGCTCCGAACCTACGTCGACTACAAGCGCTCGAAGGAAGTCGACGCCATCCGCCTGCGCCCCCATCCCTATGAGTTCGCGATGTATTACGACGTCTAGATTCGTCTTTCGCTTTACATTTCAACGCTTTACATTTCAAAGAGCTTTTCGTAAAATAGTGCCGTGCTTCAGCCTCGCGTTCCGTCCCACCTCCCAAACCCCGGCGGAAAACGTACTGCGTCCGCCAAGAGGGCTCTCAAGTTCCTCATCCAAGGCCTCGCTGCACTCGCCATATTCGTTCTTGTCGGACTGACGATACTGTTCGCTTTACTTTGGCGTGAGCACAAAACAGCTATTCCGTTGCCGACCCCAACAGGCCAGTTCGCGGTTGGGCGGACAGCGCTTTACTGGATCAATGACCTTGAGACCGACGAGTGGTCGCCGACTCCAGGAGTAAAGCGGGAGCTAGCCGTCTGGATCTGGTACCCGGCAGCTGCTCCCGCTCGGCTCGCGGAATATCTGCCCGCGCCCTGGCGCATAGCTCTCGATCAGCACTCAGGCGTCTTGATGAGCAAATTCCTCACCCGAGACTTATCGTTGGTCCGAACCCATAGCACATCCGACCCGAACGTCTCGTCGCAGCAGCGCGCCTATCCCGTCGTAATCCTGCGGGCGGGTGGCGGAGCTTTGACTACAGACTTCACGACACTGGCGGAAGATCTGGCGAGTCACGGCTACTGTGTCGTAGGCTTTGACGCTCCTTACAGAACCAGCATCATCGTCTTGCCGGACAATCGAGTCATCACCAGACCTCTGGCCAACGATCCCGAAAATTTGCCGGCCGATCAGGCAGACCTCCTGATTAATAGCCTTTTGCCGATGTGGACGAGCGACACAAAGTTTGTAGTAAGCCAATTGGAGAAGCTGAACGCCGCTGATCCTTCTGGCAAGTTCACCGGCCGATTGGATATGCAGCGGCTCGGCATGTTCGGCCATTCATTTGGTGGGGCTACTGCATTGCAATTTTGCCACGATGATTCCCGCTGCAAAGCGGGCATCGATATTGATGGAGCGCCCTATGGCAGCGTAGTTCACGAAGGGCTCAAACAACCGTTCATGTTTATACTCAGCGACCACAGTCGCGATCTTGCAGATCCGGCAAGCAGACAGATCGGGGTCCATTTCCAATCCATTTATGACCGCCTTCCGAACGGACGCTTATTCATCACCATTCGCGGCGCGAATCACTTCAGTTTCAGCGACCAGATGTTACTCAAGAGCCATTACGTGATTGGAATGATGCGAAAGCTTGGATTCGGGTCCCTGGAGGGTCGCCGGGGGCTAGCCATCACCACCAACTACGTTCACACGTTCTTCGATGTTTATCTGAAAGGCGCACCGGTAAGCCAGCTAGCGACTCAGCGATATCCAGAAGTTCAATCCGGTCCGCAATAACCGCGGCGAAGAAGGACGCTACTCGTGACGCAAAGCCTCGATTGGATTGAGGCGCGAAGCGCGGACGGCCGGCACCATGCCGCTGATCAGTCCCACCGCCCCAAGAATGAGCGTCGACGCGATCAGCGTTCCCGGAGCGATGATCAGGCGGATGTCGCCGGCTTCGCCGTTCTTGGCGAACGCGCTGTACAACGTGAGCCTTCCTACGGAGAGCGCAACCGCATAGGCCAACAGTACTCCGAGCACCCCGCCGATAAAGGTAATAGTCAAAGCTTCGGCAAGAAATTGCATTAGGATGTAGCGCCGCCGCGCTCCTAGCGCCTTCTGTACGCCAATCTCTCGCGTGCGCTGCGTGACCGAAACCAGCATGATATTCATCAGGCCCACGCCACCAATGCCGAGGGTAAGGGTTCCAATAAAGCCCATCAGAACCTTCAACCCTAGAGTAATAATCTCGAACTGATGCACCTGAGTCATCAGATTGAACACTTGAACAGCCTGGCGATCCGTCTGACTGAACTTATGCTGTGTGGCCATGACGGTGCGAACCGATTGTTCCAGGCTCTCGTACTCAGGCATCTGATAGGTGAACCAGATGGTGTCCAGGTAATGTGTATTCTTCAGCTCGCTCATAGTGCTGAACGGGACATAGATCACGCGATTGATATCGTCGTTTCCCTCCTGCATTTTGGCGCTCAGCACACCGATCACCTCGAAGCTGAGACCGTCCAACCGGATGTGCTCGCCCAGTGCGTTGCGTCCGGAAAATAGT
>Ga0073928_10009547_pt1 | contig 11786 bp, 8 predicted proteins | sample PaiPotPPA55metaG_FD_76969 | JGI IMG/M metagenome (GOLD analysis project Ga0073928, IMG submission 76969) | Iron sulfur acid spring bacterial and archeal communities from Banff, Canada, to study Microbial Dark Matter (Phase II) - Paint Pots PPA... ...
AAGCGACGCTTACGGGGCCCATTCTGTACCTTCTGATTGTCTGGGGAATCCTCGTTGCCACATTTTTGGCACTACTGTTGTGGCGGAGCATTCTCACAACACATGAAGACGATCAGTTGTGCATCGATGCGGCCGGAGAACACATCGCGCAAGAGCAGCGTGAATTGTTCGCGAAAATCACGAGACTCTCGAAGCCGATAACAACGAGCGGCATCGCAGCGGGAGCGCTCCTGCTGGTTATAGCCGGCATGTGGCTCTACCAAGGACTGAAGAGCTTCTAGTAATTGCCGCGTGCGACTCAGCTGAGCACTAAAAAGTGGGAGGTTTGCCCGGCTGGGGTGTTGGCGTGCCCGCCGGAATGGCTGGCTGCGTGGGACTACCCGGAGTGGGCAGCGCCACTGACGTGTGGTTGTGCATAATTAACCAGCGATCGCTGCGCTTTTCAAATACGAGAGTTGTTTGCCCGCGAGTCGTCATCGGCTGTCCGTCCACCGTGCCGCTGAAATCCCACTGATAGCATGCCCACGCGACTGCCCCACTCACTTTGATGAACGTATTCACGCGGTCAAGCCTTACCTGCTGCGTGCGCGCGTGCTGCTGTTGGTACAAAGGAAGATAGTTCGACCAGCCAAAGATCGGGGGCGCCCAAACCCCGCTAACGAAAACAGCGTCGTCAGCATAGGCTTTGTGCAGGCGGTCGATGTCGCCGAGTTGCCAGGCACCGAGCATCTCGGAAATAGCGTAATCGATTTGCTGCTCATCGGGCATGGGGAGCTTGATGTGCGCGTCGTCGGACGCGTTGGCGTCCTTTTTCTTCTTTTTATCTTTTTGTGCAAACGCTGGAGATGCCATCGAGCAGAAGACGACAAGACAAATGGCCAGCGTGAAAAGCACGCGCAAGCTGCGCGTAGAAGCGGGGACAGTCTCTCTCAAGGTGCTCTCCCTAAAATTTGAAGTTGTGCAAACGAAGGATAGCACGCAGAAGAATCAAAGAATCTTCAAGGTACGCGTGAGTTACTGCATTGCGCTCGTTCAGGAGCGCCTTCGGTGCGGGGCCTTCAAAGCGTGCGAACTGAACAGGCTCCATCAACGCGTCGGATGAGAGGCGCTCAAGAGATTAACGAAGAGACGATAGGCACCGGGCACGCCTTCCGGGAGCTGACGGAAAAACGCAATGCCGGTGTAAATGTAGAAGCCTTTGCCGTAGCGGGTATAGACGATGGCGCCATTCTGCTCCGGTTCGCCAGGATCGTTCATAGCGAGCAGCGGTGTGTACTTGGGATCGAACTGCGTCCAAAAGTATAGGCCTCGTTCCTGAACCCACCCTTTGAAATCGCTCTGCGCGATTTTGTTGGGGCGATTTAGAAGCGGATCATTCGGCTTGAGAAATTTCACTGGAGACTTTTCGTCGGTGATGCGCGGCAGAGGACGCGGCGTTGAATTTGATCCTCCGCTCGCAGATGGCGCGGGCGGCGAGATCAGGGCGGGATAGGGCGCAAAGGAAGATCGGTCCCAGGCAAAGTCGCGCTGATATTGCACGAGGAGCGTGCCGCCGTCGGAGGCGTAATCGAGGAGCCGTTGATTCGCGCCGGGAAGATCGGAGCGCAACTCGTAGGCGCGCACGCCGACTACGATGGCGTCAAACTTAGAGAGATCACGGAAGGCGAGGGCTTGCGCATCCAGCAGGTCAACCTGAATACCAAGCATGCGCAAAGCATCGGGGATCGGCTCGCTCTCCGCCGTGATGTATCCCACGTGGAGGTTTTGCGGCACGCTGATGGGAAAAGCGTGAACGACGCAACGCGCAGGCTCAGCCCATAGAAGCGTGGGCATAGTGGGGAGAGGGTCGAGCGAGAAGGTGAATTTATCGTCCTTGCCGGCGGGCGTTCGTTCGGCGCTGTAGGCGTGAGCCGAAATCTTGTAGTTCCCCGCAGCGAGCTGGACGGGCGGGGTTACCTGGAAGCGCGCAAATTGATCGCCGACGCCAGTGAAACTCAGTAGCACTGGCGCGGTGACTTTCCAAAGGCGCGGCGTGTCGAGTCCGACGGTCACCTTGCCAGGCTCCGTAGCGTAGGAGTGGATGCGGAGCAGAACTTCGAAAGGCTTGCGTGGTCCGGCTTTACCCAAGACATCGATGATTTGATTCGGTTCGACGGCAATCGTGTATGCAGGAACCGCGCGGGGAGGAATACGATCGGCGCGCGTGGACGTGGCGCGGATACTGGTGACAGGAGAAATCGCGCTGAACGAATAGCCGTTGAGCACGACATCTTGCGCAGCGGTAGCAAGCGGTTGCGGTTCGGGAAGCAAGGCGGGGGAAGGCAAGTTCTGAAGATTGCCCGCGATGCGCGGCGACCAAGTAGGCCACTCGGACGCGTTCTGAGGGAAGCGCAAGCCCTGCGGAACAGAAATGGTGAAGCGAATCGCGCCGTTCGACTCGGGCTCTTCTTTGACAATATTCCAATCCTGAGGAAGAGCGAGGCTGATTTTTCGCGAGTCGCTGTTTATTCCGTCGCGGTGATGCGGTTCCACACGGACAGTGAACGTTTCGCCGGGGACGAGTTCACTGCGATCTGCGATCGCGTCGAGGCGAAGACCGGCCACGAGAACGAGCGCGGCGTTAATCTTTTCACGCTTTCGGCGAATGCTGCGGGCAAGAGACTGGACCGGAGGGGGAGTCTGGCTCGAGAGCGCCGGCAGCGGAATTTGATCGAGCTTTTTGCCGGCTGCGATCAAGGAATCGGCCGAGCCTTTGTAATCCAGGCGCAGGGCGCCATCCCGAGCCGCGACCAGGGAGGCGTCGACAGAACGCATCAGTGGATCGACACCTTTATTTCCTACCTCGAAGTCTTCATCGAGCGGACCTAAAGGCTCGTTGAGAGAAGCGGGATCGAAGTCACCGCCGTCTTCGCGCTTGAGGGTGATGGGGCGACGAAGAAACGGCGAGTTCAGAAATCCGGTGATGCCTTGCGTGTGATGGTTCGCGAACGCGTCTAGACCAATTTCGCGCCAGGATTTGCCGTACAGCGGAGAGATGTCGTCGAGTGGCAGCGGGTATCCCTGCGGTTTTTCGCCGCGATCGATGTCGAGCAACAAAATGGGACGGCGGTCGCCCCACGTCGTAGTTTCTTCCTGCGCCGATGACGAGCCACGCACTTTGAAATTGGGATCCGCAGCAAGCTGAACGGCTTTCGGCGTCAGCAGCCCTGTCGCTTGATGATGGCCGTGACCGGTGTGAACACCGCCCCAACCGTTTATGACTATAGTCGGCCGGAAGGCCCGAATGACTTCGACCATGTCCTGCAGAACTTCCTCGCCCCAGACTTTTTCAGTTTCTTCAGGAGTTTTGGAGTAGCCAAAATCCTTGGCGCGGGTGAAAAAGAGTTTGACGCCGTAACCGCGCGTTGCGGCGAGCAACTCTTGCGAGCGGATAAGACCGAGCTGCGGCGCCTGCTCCGGGCCGAGATCGTTTTGCCCGCCCTCGCCACGTGTAAGAGAGAGGAGCGCGACGTCCGCATGAAGGCCCCGTGCGAGATAAGTGAGCACGGCAGCCGATTCGTCATCCGGATGCGCGGTGATGTAGAGGATGCGAGTGGTTACGCGAGCGTTTTCGATGGCTTCCACGGTTTCCGGGAGGCCTGGACCGGTGCCGGGGGCCGGAGGAAATTGGGCTTTGGCCTGTAATGCGAAAATCGAGATAGGCAGAAAGAACAGAGCGACGAAAAAAAGTTGCGGCGCGTATTGAAGATGTTTCCGGCGATATGTTTTCACTTGGCGGCCTCAAGAGGCGGCGCAGCGAACGGCCACTCTCTGCGAAGTCGCGACTGCACAAGAAATACGGCCAGTCCCAAAACGATCACGAATAACCCCCACCAGATGGCTCTCCCGGTCCGGAGAAAGAGCCATATCCAGCCCGCAATGGTGAGCAGCGCAGGCAGCGGATACAACCACATCTTAAACGGGAGGCGCTCCGGAGGCCAACGGCGGCGCAAGAGCATTACTCCGAGGGCCTGGCCAATGAACTGAATGATGAGCCGCATGGCAAGGACGGCGGCGATGACCGTCTTGAGCTTGAACAGCAAAGCGAAGAGAAAGGTCAGCGCCCCGAGGAACAGGAGTGAAACGTGCGGAAATTTCTTTTGCGGATGCAAGCGGGCGAACACGCGGAAGAAATTTCCGTCGAGCGCGGCGGAGTATGGAACGCGCGAATATCCGAGCAGCGAAGAAAAGACCGAAGCAAAAGCGATCCAGAGAACCATGGCGGTGGCAAAGCGCGCTGCGCCGGAACCATAAAGTTTTTCAACGAAAGCGCTTACGATGAAGGGCGAGTCTTGGGCCTGCTGCCAAGGCAGCACGCCGAGGATGCTGGTCTGCATGGCGAGATACAAAATAGCGATGCCGATTATGGAAATGAAAATACCGCGTGGGATGTTGCGCGCGGGATCGCGGATTTCGCCGCCCAGATGGCAAATATTGTAATAACCCCAGTAGGTGTAAATCGTGTTGACGGTTGCCGACCCGAGGGTGGCAAAAAATAGCCACGAAAAATCCCAAGATCCTGGCGCGTAAGTGAAAACCAAGCGCGACTGGAAATGCGTCGCGCCGCCCCAAATGAGCCACAGGATTGTGCCGACAACACCGACCCAAAGAAAAAGCGAGATTTTTCCGATGGACGCGATGCGGCGATAGAGCAGCACGACGAGCAGGATCACGAGAGCGCCGGAAACGGCTTTTTGCCCGTACTTGCCGAGTGGGTAAAGGTAGGAAGCGTATTGCGAGAAACCAATGGCGCCAGAGGCGAGGCTGAGAGGAGCTTGAATCAACGTTTGCCAGACGAATAGGAAAGACATCAGGCGGCCCATGCGGCCCGGACCGTAAGCTTCGCGAAGAAAAACGTAGCTGCCGCCCGCGAGAGGCATGGCCGCGCCCAATTCTGACCAGACGAATCCATCGAGCAGCGCAAGCACCGCGCCCGCGGCCCAGGCCAGCAGACACTGCGGTCCGCCCATTGCCTTGATGACCAGCGGAATTACGACGAAAGGGCCGATGCCGACCATCTCGATCATGTTAAGAGCGACGGCTTCTTTGAGGCCGAGAGCGCGTTCGAGGTCGCCGCGCTCGTTCGCAAGCGGTGTGCGTTGCGCAGCGTTTTCGGTGGGGTTCATTTGCGCGCCGAGAATAGCAAATGCGGAGCGCTGGGGCGAATCGTACGACGAATAGCCAAAGTTCATCCGGAGCAGATCGTCGTGTACCTTTCGCTACGGCAGAACTCTACGTTTTTGCAGAAACCATTTCGTTTTGCAACGCTCCTCGAACAGCTTAAACTCGTTCGGCGCAGAGTTTGAAGCGTAGTCGTCATGGTCAGGTTGTGCAACGCGCTCGAACTATTTCTCACGTCTTGCTGATTTTGTTGTGTTCTGCGGCATTTGCCTGCCCGCCGGCTCGTGCAGACAAACTGACAGTGATGCCCGAGGCATTGGCCGTCGCCGACCAGATTTATTCCGGCGATTTCGAGGGCGGCCTCGTGGCGGCATTACGGCTGCAGGAACAGCAGCCGCAACATCCCATCGGATACCTGCTCGAAGCAGAAGCGCTGTGGTGGAAAATCTGGTGCACGTCGGCGGAATTCAAGTATGGGATGACCTATCCGCGGCATCGCGCCAAGCTCGCGGCCGATCGGCATTATTTCGAATTAGCCGCGAAGGTTTCCTCGATCGCCGAAGAGAAAATCGCGCAGCACGATTCGGCAGAGATGGAATTTTACGCGGGCATGGGCGACGCAATGACTTCGCGACTCTATGGGCTGCGTGGCGAAGGGCGCAATACGGCACGAACCGGCGTGCGCGCGCGCGAACATCTGCTACGAGCGGTCGCCATCAACGCGGAACTCGCCGATGCGGACCTTGGACTTGGCCTATACAACTACTACATCGATACGCTTTCGGCAGCAGCGCGCGTCTTGCGATTTTTTATGGGCATTCCTGGAGGAACCAAGAAAGAAGGGGTCCGGCAATTAGAGCACGCGATTGAAGAGGGCGTGCTGGTGCCACCGGAAGCGCGTTTTTATCTTGCGATCAATCTTCACAACTACGATCAGCAATACGAGCGGGCCCTGGACGTAATCGGCCCACTCGTCGAGAAATATCCATCGAATGCGCTTTTTCAGTTGGCGCGCGGCGACCTATTTGCCAAGCTTGGACGCAAAGAACAGGCTCGCGAATGCTACCGTGCAGCCGGTGCCGCGGCGATCAACGATCCAGACTGCCGCAGGCACGTCCAGGAGCTTGTGCGGGCTGCACTGGCGGCCGTGCGCGCCGACTGACAGGCGATTGAACACGTGGAGGAGGCTTAAGGCGGATTGACCTTGTCCTACTTCCAATGGTAAGGATGTAAGGTTGCGCGAGGCTTGTTTTGCGCCCCGGAGCGCCCACCGCGGATTGTCGGATTATTCAGCTTGGGGACGGCGGGTCAACGCGCAGCGCGAATTCCGCATCACATCTCGACGGCACTGTGGCGAACGCGGCTTTCCGCGGAATGCGCAGTTCCTTGGAGCCCACTGCTGGGCGCACCTCGCGGTCAACACGTAAAGGAGTTTTCATGAAGCGGTCTTGGACAGCACTGGCTGTCGCACTGGCGGCGGTTTTCGCCGTGATAGGTTGCAATGATTATGGGAACACGTTCCAGGTGCCCACCGGGGGCACCATCAGTTCGCTGTCCCCTGCGAATGTTACGGCGGGAAGCCCGCAGTTCACGCTAACGGTGGTAGGCACCGGATTTATTGCCAAGACGGTTGTGCAATGGAACGGGCAGACAATTGCGACCGTGGTCGCGACCGACACCAGCGGAAATGTTACGGGGATAACCGCCACGGTACCTGCATCGCTAGTGACCAAGCCGGGCACGGCGTTTGTGAATACGCTGAGCCCCCATTCCGGGGCGGGCACCAATGGACTCTCAAATCCGGTAGCATTCATCATCAATCCCCCCGGAAATCCGCTGCCGACGGTGTCCACGATATCGCCAACTTGTACGGTTGCCGGAAGCGCGGCGTTCACGTTGACCGTTGCTGGCAGCAATTTCCTTCCGACATCTGACCCCTCAGGGGGCTCGCAGGTTAAGTGGAGTGCGGGGGGAACGCAAACGACGTTGGCGATTGTGGGCATCACCGCAAGCCAAATTCAGGCGACGGTAAGCGCACCGCTGGTCGCGACCGCCGGAACTGCGAATGTAAGCGTTTTCAATCCGCCGGCGCCTCAGGCGGGAAGCGGAAACGGTGGAGGCGGCACGAGCCAGGCGAGCCCAGCGTTTACGATTGCAGCGACCGCCTGCCCGGCTGCCAGCGCGCGTGCTGCTGCCGCAGTTCAAACTGTAGGAGAAGAAACCCCGGCGGTGAGCACGGAGGGGCGTTTCGTGGCGTACACCGCCTCGCAAGACGGGCATGCGCAGGTCTTCGTCCGAGATACGTGCCAAGCAGCCACGGGAGCGTGTCAAGCCCGGACGCTGCTGGTTTCCGCGGCAGCAGACGGAACAGCAGCAAATGATGACAGCCAGTCGCCTTCCATGAGCGCTGACGGACGTTACGTCGCGTTTAGCTCGGCAGCAACGAATCTGCAGAGTGAAGCGCCGGCGGGGCGTCAGGTCTACTTGCGCGATACTTGCTTGGGTGCAGCCGCATCTTGCACGCCTTCAACACAGCTCATTTCGACGGATACCCAGGGCGCGCTTGTTGGAACGGAGGCGATCTTGCCGTCGGTCAGCGCCTCAGGAAGGTTTGTTGCGTTTGTCGCCGTAACGGCGAATAAATCTAGCACTACGGCTAATAGCGCTCCTGCAGTTAACAGTGGCCTCCGTCAGGTTTTTGTCCGCGACACGTGCCTGGCGACCAGCAACTGCACGCCGAAGACGACTCGCATCTCGTTGCAACCGGGCGATTCTCCCTCGTCTCCAGGGAAACCAGCTGGACCGGCACTGAGCGGGAGCGGCGAGCGCGTAGCGGTTCCCGATGCGAAGAACTCGACGATGTTGAATCCTGCGGTCGCTGTGGACAATCGCGTGTTCCTCGCGTTGACCGGTAAGAAATAGCTCAGCCGCGCTCCACTCGCTAACGTCGCTAATAAAATCTAACCCTTACATCGGCCCGCTTCTCGAGGTGCACGGAATCGATAAAGCGCACCTGGCGGTCGTCGAGCGTCAGAATCATGGAGGTTGTGCGCACACCCTCGCCGAAAAATCGCACGCCCTTCAGCAAATTTCCATCGGTCACGCCACAGCACGCGAAAATCATTTTCTTTCCGGGAGCCAAGTCCTGCGTGTCATAAATCCGTTTGTGGTCCTTGACACCCATTTTGGCAAGGCGCTCCGCGTCCTGCGGTTTGGCGATGACCAGGCGGGCAAGGATTTGCCCGTTCAAGCAGCGCAAAGCTGCGGCAGTCAGGACGCCTTCTGGGGCTCCTCCCGTACCCATCACGGCATGAATGCTGGTGCCCACGACAGCCGCAGTGATGCCTGCCGACAAATCGCCGTCTCCGATAAGACGGATGCGCGCGCCGGCTTTGCGAATGTCCGCGATGAGCTTTTCGTGCCTCGGGCGGTCGAGGACGATGATGACCAGGTCCTCCACGTCGCGGTCAAGCCGCTTGGCGATGGCCTTAAGATTATCGGAAACCGGGGCATCCAGTTCGACGGCGCCCTTGCAGGAGGGACCAACCACAATTTTTTCCATGTAAAGATCGGGAGCATGCAGCAGCCCGCCCTTTTCGCTGGCGGCCAGAACGGCGATAGCGCCGGCGGCTCCCGTAGCGCAAAGATTCGTGCCCTCCAGCGGGTCAACCGCAATGTCAACTTCCGGAAACAGCGCTTTGGGCGCATGAGTTGCCAGGCCAACCTTCTCGCCGATATAAAGCATAGGAGCTTCGTCACGTTCGCCTTCGCCGATGACGATCGTGCCGTCCATCTGCACCGCATCCATCGTCTTGCGCATGGCTTCGACAGCGACTTCATCAGCCTTGTGGCGGTCGCCGAATCCCATGGTGCGCGCGGCAGCGATAGCGCCGTTCTCGACCACGCGCAGAAATTCCAGGCTGAGCTGCTCTTCCATGCTTCCCTCCGGCAAACTTTAGATGAAATTTGGCGCCGATGTGCCGCCGCTGCGGACTCTCCCACTGCCGTATTTCGATGTTGCTAAGCGGCGCTTGGACGGCACGCTATGCTAGACCAAACGCGTGCGGGCGTCGATATGGGTTGCCGCCCGTTAAGGCATCAACTCAATCCCTCTGCTTTGGTATGATTCGCACGATGAAATCGTTCCCTTGTTTCCTCATTTTGTCGGCACTTCTCTCTCCCGCCTCCGTACGTTCCCAAGAGAAAGCAGATTGGCCAGTATGGGGTGGCGGGCCTGAAAACACCCACTGCTCCAAGCTGACGCAGATCAACCGCAGCAACGTAAAGAAGCTCGTGATGGCATGGACCTTTGACACTGGCGAGCAGGGTGGCTTGCAGACTAGCCCGATTATCATCGGAAACGTGCTTTACGGAATAACTCCGACGCAAAAAATCTTTGCCCTTGATGCAGCTACCGGGAAATTGCTTTGGAAATTTGACCCCGGGATAAAAGGCACACAGCCGGACCGTGGCCTGGCATATTGGTCGAGCGGCAAAGATAAACGAATTCTGGTGGGCGTCATGAACTTTCTTTACGCGCTCGATGCCGCCAGCGGCAAGCCAATTCCCACCTTCGGCCAAGACGGACGCATTGATCTCCGCCAGGATTTAGGGCGTGAGCCCGAGAAACAGTCCATCGCGTTGACCAGTCCGGGTGTTGTCTACAAGGACTTGATCATCGTCGGAGGGCGCAATCCCGAAACTCTGCCTGCTCCTCCCGGTGATGTGCGCGCATACGATGTGCGCTTCGGAAAGTTGCGTTGGTCGTTTCATACTATTCCTCATGACGGCGAATTTGGCCATGAGACGTGGCCAGCCGACGCCTGGAAAACGCGCGGCGCAGCGAATAACTGGGCTGGGATGGCCGTTGATCCGCAACGGGGCATAGTCTTCGTCCCGACTGGCTCGGCTGCTTTTGATTTCTATGGCGCCGATCGCGTTGGTGACGATTTATTCGCCAACAGTCTGATCGCGCTCAACGCGGAAACCGGCGAAAAAGTCTGGCATTTCCAAGGCGTCAAGCACGATATCTGGGATCGAGATTTTCCCTCCGCTCCCGCGCTGGTTACTATAAAACGCGATGCCAAAGACGTGGAGGCGGTAGCACAGACCACCAAGCAAGGGTTTGTCTATCTATTTGAACGCGCCACCGGGAAACCGCTTTTTCCGATCGAGTATCGCAAGTATCCCGCAAGCACGATCCCGGGCGAAGTAGCGGCAAGCGAGCAGCCTCTTCCCACCAAGCCCGCCCCTTACGCGCGACAACTTCTCACCGAAGATATGCTGACGAACCGTACTCCGGAGGCGCACGTGTGGGCGGTCGACCAATTTCAAAAATCCCGCAGCGGAGGGCAATTTGTTCCCTTTAGCGTGGGAAAAGATACGGTGATTTTTCCCGGCTTCGACGGCGGGGCGGAGTGGGGAGGTCCTGCGGTCGATCCAGAGACCGCGACGATTTACATAAATTCCAATGAAATGGCGTGGATGGCTGCGCTGGCGAAAAACACGGACTCCAGCGGCCCGAAAGCGACCTATATGAGCCAGTGCAGTGTGTGCCACGGAGATAAAATGACAGGCTCTCCGCCGGCAATTCCCTCGTTGATCGGCGTCGGTGGACACCTTGCACCGAACCAAATCACCGCGACTATCAAAAGTGGAAAAGGCAGGATGCCGGGATTCCCGAATCTTTCCGGGGAACAATTGATTCCGCTAGTTGATTTTCTGACCAACGGTGAGCGCAAGGAACTGGGCAGCGTAGGCCCCGACCTCCTCGGAATGAAATATCGATTCTCAGGCTATCGCAGATTCTTGGATCCCGAAGGTTACCCGGCGATCGCTCCACCTTGGGGCACGCTCAACGCAATTAACCTGAACACTGGCGAGTACGTCTGGAAGATCAATCTCGGCGAATATCCGGAGCTTGCCGCCCAAGGAATGAAAAATACTGGAAGCGAAAACTATGGCGGCCCGATTGTGACCGCTGGCGGACTCGTCTTCATCGGCGCCACCAGCTTCGACAAAAAATTCAGAGCGTTTGATAAATCGAACGGCGAACTATTGTGGGAAACCACGCTGCCCTTTGCGGGCAACGCAACTCCCGCCACGTACGAAGTAGACGGGCGGCAGTTCGTGGTCATCGCGGCCGGAGGCGGCAAGGAGCCTAACTCCCCATCGGGTGGGGTTTATGTAGCTTTTGCACTGCTAAAGCAGTAGCGCAATCGGGTGGGGAAAGCCCTTCGCCACTTCTACGGTGCGAGCACTCGCACGGCTCTCGGCAGTACCTCGATCTCAACGGGCGCAGGCCCCAATATTTCGCCGTCCCCATGAAAAAGGCAATCGCGATTGGCAGTCAATCGCACGCACGAGGCGCTTACGCGATCCACATAGGAATCCGGCGGATCACCGCGAGTGAGTAGCCGCGGAACCGCGCCAAGGACTTGCCAAGCACTCAGGTGCTTCACGAAAAGAGTGGTAAGCAGACCGTCGTCAATGCATGCATCCGGCGCGAGCCGCAACCCTGCTCCGTAACTGCGCGTATTCAGTACACCGGCGACGAACACTTGCGCATCCATTGACGGGATTTTGCTGCCCGGAAATTCGGCGCGGACGCGCAACGGTTTGAACTC
>Ga0073928_10009548_pt1 | contig 11785 bp, 11 predicted proteins | sample PaiPotPPA55metaG_FD_76969 | JGI IMG/M metagenome (GOLD analysis project Ga0073928, IMG submission 76969) | Iron sulfur acid spring bacterial and archeal communities from Banff, Canada, to study Microbial Dark Matter (Phase II) - Paint Pots PPA... ...
ACGATCTTCTTAACTTGCTGCTCAACAGTACTCATCGTTATGGTGTCCTCTCGGAATTGCTATGTATGCACTTAACTGACAAAAGCCCGCGACCAGCCTTAGGGTATCGGGCGCGTATTTTATGTGAACATGGGGGCGGCGGCTACCTGGAACGTATATTTGACCTCTGTTCCCCCGGGTCCGTATTGACAAACCCGCACGAATTAGGGCGCAAAGCGCCTAGGGCATGTACATTCCGCCGTTCACGTGCAAGGTTTCGCCGGTGATATAGGCGCCATCGGGAGAGCATAGGAACGACACGGCCGCGGCGACGTCGGCCGGCTGGCCCAGCCGCCCCAAGGGGATCTGGGTGTTCAAGGCGGCGCGCTGCGCCTCGGCCAAGGCTCGCGTCATGTCGGTGTCGATGAAGCCCGGCGCGATCGCATTGACCGTAATGCCGCGCGAGCCCACCTCCCGAGCCAGCGACTTCGTGAAACCGATGATTCCGGCCTTGGCGGCGGCATAGTTGGCCTGTCCGGGATTTCCGGTCAGACCCACGACCGAGGTGATGCTGACGATGCGACCCTTGCGCGCCTTCATCATGCCGCGCAAAACGGCCTTTGACAGCCGGAATACCGAGGCCAGATTCGTATCCAGCACGGCGTCCCAATCCTCCTCCTTCATTCGCAACAGCAAGGTGTCGCGCGTGATGCCGGCGTTGTTGCAAAGAATGCCGACGGCCCCTTCCTTGGCTTCGATGTCGTCGAGCACCGCCTCGATCGAGTCCGGTTTGACCACGTCCAAAACCACGCCGCGGCCGCCCTGCGCCGCCAGACTCGCGCTGATCCGGGCGGCCCCGTCCGCCGTCGTGGCGGTTCCGATGACCCGGGCGCCGTCGCGGGCAAGCCGATCGGCGATGGCCGCGCCAATGCCGCGCGTGGCGCCGGTGACCAAGGCAATCTCTCCATTCAGCATAAGGTCCCCAAATTAGATCGTGACTATGACTAGAGCTTCGCCGCCACGAGCGCATCGTCCAGGCTCAGTGGATCCTCCAGCGCCATCATCTTGAGATCGCGGTTCTTGTCCACTCGCCGGTTCAAGCCCGTCAATACCTTGCCCGGACCGCATTCCACGATCTGGGTCGCGCCCGCCGTGACCATCGTGCGCACCGTCGCCGCCCAATACACCGGCGTATACAGCTGTTTGACAAGCCCGGCGCGAATGCCTTCCGCAGTGGTATGCGTTTTGACATCGACACCATACACGGCGACCCCCGAAGGCGGAGTGAATGCGGTGCTCTCGAGCCGCACACGCAATTGATCCGCCGCCGGTTGCATGAGGGAGCTGTGCGCCGGCACGCTTACGGCCAAGGCCAAGGCTCGGCGCGCACCCTTGGCGGTGGCGATCTCGATGGCGCGCGCAACCGCCGTGGCAACACCCGCAATCACGACTTGTCCGGGCGCGTTGAAGTTGACCGCCTCAACCACCTCACCCTGCGAGGCCTCGCGGCACGCTTCGTCGATATCGATGTCCTCGAGTCCCAGAATGGCGGCCATGGCACCTTGACCCGGCGGCACGGCCGCCTGCATCAATTCGCCGCGATACTTCACCAAATCGACCGCCGCTTTGAAATCCAAGGTGTTTGCGGCCACCAGCGCCGTGAATTCGCCGAGACTGTGGCCCGCCATCATCTTAGGCTGAGCGCCGCCGCGCTCGCGCCACAGACGATAGGTGGCGACGCCGGCCGTCAACATCGCGGGCTGAGTGCACTCGGTGGAATTGAGCAATTCGAGCGGTCCTTCCTGGCACCGCCGCCAAAGATCGTAGCCGAGCACGGCCGAGGCTTCGGCGAAGGTCGCCTCGATCGTCGGGGAGATTTTCGCCAACGCGCTCATCATGCCGATGGACTGCGATCCTTGACCGGGAAAAACAAATGCAAGTGACATGAAGTTCAAGCCTCTAGCCGCTCGATCGGTGGCGAATTATAGCGGTCCTTGTGGATAGTGCTGCCCCAACGACAAATCCGGAGCAGGCCCCATACAGATGCGCATCGACGACGATCAGAGGCGCCCGCGCGCCGCCCCACTGCTCCCATGCCAGCTTAGCGCACAGGCCGGTGACCAGGATCCAACGGTCCCAGGAGCGCTCCGCAAGGTGCTTCGCGGCGCCCGCGGCCATCACCGAATGCAGAACGCCGGACGCGCCGACATACCAGGCGACGCGCGGACTCAGCCACCAAAGGCCGGAACTGATCGCCAACGCACCCGCCGACACGATCGCGCACCACTCCACGGCATCATAGTCTTGCGCGAACAGCGACCACATGAGCACCAGGCCCAACTCGTTCAGCGCCAAGTGGTGGATGTCCAGATGCACGATGTGGGCTGTGAGCAACCGCCACCATCCGCCGGCCGCAATAGCGCTGCGATCATAGCGTAAGAGCTGGCCCACGCTGTCGCCAAGACCCAACACCGCGTCCAGCGCCAGAAGAATGATAAGCAACCAAATCCATCGGCCGCGATCCCACTGTAGCGCGGCAGCGATGTTTGCGAAGCGATTTGCGGCGTCACGAGGCATCGTTGTCCCCTATTTTGGTATCATCCCATGAATTTTCGAGGTCACCATGCGCAACGCTCAAGGCGGTTTTACTCTTATCGAGATCATGGTCGTGGTCGTCATTCTCGCAGTGCTCGGTGCGCTCGTCGTGCCAAAAATTCTCGAAAATGTCGACAAGGCGCGTGTTACCCGCGCGCAAAGCGATATTCGAGCGATTCAGACGGCCCTGGACCTCTACCGTCTGGACAACTTCAAATATCCGACCACCGAGCAGGGACTGCAGGCTCTGGTCAAACAGCCGGTGGACCCCACGATCACGAACTACCGGTCGGGCGGCTACTTGGGGTCCCTACCCAAGGATCCGTGGAACAACACGTATCAATACGCGAGCCCGGGCCCCGACGGCCGTGATTACGAGATCACCACGTATGGCCGCGACGGCAAGCCAGGCGGTGAAGGCTACGACGCGGACATCAGCACCTCGACGCTCGAACAGAGGTAGGCAGAGCGCTTGGCAGTGCCTCAGCATGCGCAGCAAGGGCTTCACGCTGGTCGAGATCTTGGTGGTGGTCGTGATCATGGCCATCGTCATCTCGCTCGCCGTGCTGTCGATCGGCACCACGGGACGCGACACCCAATTGGACGAAGAGAGCCGGCGCATCGAAGGGTTGGTCGGCCTGCTGCATGAGCGGGCGCTGTTGGAGGGCCGCGACTTCGGAATGCGGATCGAACCCGCCGCCTATGAATTCGTCGTCTATGATTCGCGCCGCGACCGCTGGATGGCGCTCGATCAGGAACACGAATTTCGCCGTCGCGACTTGCCCAAAGGCGTGAGCTTCCAGCTCGAGCTCGATTCTCAGATCGTCGTGATCAAGCCCAAGGACCGGAATCTGACCAGCGATACAGCGCCGGCGCCGCAGCTGGCCATCGCGGCGAGCGGTGAAGGGACGCCGTTTCGCCTGACGCTGCTGCGGGACGGCACCGCGTCGAGGGCTTCGGTGGATGGAGACGCTCTCGGCAAAATCACTCGTTTGAGTTCGGATCATCCGGGGAAGCGCACGTGACTCGGCGACCGCCGCGCGGTATTCACCGCAGCCGAGGCTTCACGCTGATCGAAGTTCTGGTCGCCTTGATGGTCGTCGCGATGGGTCTTGCCGCCTTGATGCTCGCAGTGAGCGGCACCGCACGGACCAGCGGCTATTTGCGCGATAAAACTCTCGCACAGTGGATGGCGCTCAATCGACTCTCCGAGGTCCGCTTGAATCTGACCAAATTCGGGCAGAATACCGACACCGGAGAAATCAACTTCGCCAATCGGACCTGGCACTACGACACCCGCTATTTCGATACCAGCATCGCCACCATGAAACGCGTGGTGGTGCGCGTCTATGCCGGAGATGCCAAAACCAAGGGCAATCCGCTGGCCGAATCCACGGGATTTCTGGGGAGCGCCATCGCCACACCCGGCAGCTCCAATTCGGCGGACTGGACCGTCGGCAGCACCCTGGTGGCGCCGCCGGGCAACACGGCCGCGCCGGGCACGCCCGGCGCCACTCCCATCGGCTCGACGCCGGTCACCCCGAACCAGACGCCGACACCGACGCCGGCGCCGGCACCAACGCCGACGTACCCATGAACCGTCAGCGCAAGCCATCCCGAGACGCGGCCGCCGGCTTCACCCTGATCGAAGTCCTGGTGGCATTGCTCATCCTCGGAATCATGTCCGCTCTGGGCTACGGAACTTACCGGACCGCGCGCATCTCGGCCGAGCGCACCGAAGAGTCGCTGAAGCGCTCGCGCGAAATAGAGTTCGGGATGCGCATGATGATGCAGGACTTCGCGGAAGCGGTGCCGCGTCCCGTGCGCGACATCTTGGGCAGTGAAACCCGTTTGCCGGCGATGAAGGGCACGGGCGGGATCGGCACGCTCAGCGTCCCAACGAGTTCGAGCTCCGGCTCGAGCTCGGGAGCCGGCCAAAGCTTTGCCAGCCAGAGCTTTTCCAGCCAGAGCTTCAACTCAGGCTCAAACTTCGGCGGCAGCAAGAGTTCAAGCGTCGCGTCGATCGTCGATCTGACGCGCGCCGGCTGGTCGAACACGGCCGGTCAGCAGCGCAGCACCTTGCAGCGCGTGTCCTACGGCCTGGTCGACGACGTGCTCAAGCGCAGCTACCAAGTCAATTTGGACACCGTTCAGGGCAACACGCCGGTGGTTCAAGACCTGTTCACCGGCGTCAAGGCAATCCAATTGCGCTACCTCGACGCCAATCAAATCTGGCAGAGCCAGTGGCCGCCGCCGGGCATGCCGCAGTCCGAGGGTAATGTGACCCGGCCGGTGGCCGTCGAACTCATCATCGAATTCAAGGATTGGGGACGCATACGCCGGCTCATCGAGGTCGCCGGATGAATAACTTTATCGGGCGGGGTCGCTTCGACCCCGTTGACGGTTGCGCGAAGCGCATGAAAAACGCGCCGAAGTACATGAAAAAACAACGCGGCGTGGCACTCATCATCGCGCTCATACTGGTGGCGCTCGCCACCATTCTGGCGACGAAGCTGACTTTCGACGGATTCCTCGAACGTCGCCGCGCCATCGGCGTCCTGGCCGCGGAGCAGGCCCTGCATTTCGGCATGGGGGCCGAAGCGCTGGCCGCCGACGTGCTGGCGCAGGATCTGCAAAACAGCCCCACTCAGACGACGCTGATCGGGCCCTGGGCGCAGCCCACCCAGCCCTTGCCGATCACTCCCCAGGACAATCCCGAAGGAGAACCCATCGGGACCTTGCAGGGCCAGCTGGAAGATATGACAGGCCGCTTCAATCTGAACAACTTGGCGCACGTCATAGCGGGCGCCGGACCCCAGGGCGCCATCCAGGATCCGCAGCCGCTCGAGCAGTTCCAACGGTTGCTGCAGTCGGTCGGGCTCGAGATCAAATGGGCGGGGATGGCGCGCGATTGGATCGATGCCGACGACATGCCCGGGAGTCCGGACGGCGCGGAAGACCAGGTTTATACCTCGCAGACTCCGCCCTACCACACCGGCAATTGGCCCATGATGTCGCCCAGCGAATTGATGAACCTCCCGGGATTCGGTGCCGACCGTTATCGAAAAATTGCACCCTACGTGACGGCGCTGCCGACTGCGAGTGCGACCATCAATGTCTGCACGGCATCCGCGCAAGTACTCGAGAGCCTGGCTCCCAATTTGGGGGAGTACACCCCGGAAGTACTGGCCAGCGGCCGTAAATCCGGTTGTTTTCCTGATTTGGACACCTTCAGGAAGGTTGTCGGCGCCCAGGTGGCCGCCACGATAAACACTAAAATCGATTCCAAGAGCTCATATTTCCGCCTGACCACGCGCGTCACCCTTGGCACTACGGAGTTCACCTTGTACAGTCTTTTGAAACGGGATGGCACCAAGGTAACGCCACTGCTTCGCTCATTCGGAACACCCTAGCGACATGCCACAAACACTGCTGCTGCGCCTCCCCTCGCCCGGCCAAGAAGAGACCGAGTGGCTGACCATCGATGACACGGGCGACTCCGAGACGATCAGACAGCGCGGATCCCTCACCCTGGCTGCGGCGGTCTCGCGTACCGGAAAGGTGGTGGCGCTCGCCTCGGCAACTCAAATTCTGCTGGCGGAGCCGGAATTGCCTCCCGGCAGCGGCGTCAAGCTCGCTCGGGCAGTGCCCTTCGCCCTCGAGGAACATCTGACGGAAGACATCGATCTATTGAGCTTTGCCGTCGGCCGACGCCGCCCCGGCGGCGGCACACCCGTGGCCGCAGTATCGCGCGCCGTCCTGCAGGGCTGGATATCGGACCTGAACGCCGCGGGTCTCGAGCCGCTGGCCATCTACCCCGATATCTTGCTGATGCCGGAAAACCCCGGTCAAACGGTGCTGTGGCTGGAGCAGGGACGGCTCGCCGTACGGCGTCCCGGGAAGCTGCCGTTCGCGGTGGAGCTCTCGCCGGTGAGCGAAGCCTTGGTGGTCGCCGGGGTCATTGCCGATCCGCTCAATACGGAGTCGGAACCCAAAGTTCCGGAAAACGCCATTCTTTACGTCACGCGCGACGATTGGGCTCGCATCCATAACGAGTTCGAGCAGCTGACCGAGAAATTCGAATCGCTGAAGGTGCAGCTTCTACCCGACGGGCCGCTGCCCTGGCTCGCGCGCAGTCTTGCGACCACGGACGCGGTCAACCTCATGCAGGGCGAATTTGCCCGCACCACCGACTTTGGCGCGCGCTGGCGCCAATGGCGCACCCCGGCCGCGCTGGCGGCGGCCTTGCTCGCCGTCCATGTCGGCGCTCAGGCACTGCAGATCCGACAGGCCAAGCACGAAGCCGCAGCCCTGGATGGGCAAATAGCGAGCGTCTTCTCGTCGGCCATGCCGGCCGAAGCCATGCAGCAGGATCCGCGCCGCCAGATGCAATCGCGGCTCGACCGCATTCACAAGTCGGGGGCGAGTCCGGAGTACTTTCTGCGCACCCTGAAGGTCTTGGGGGACGCCATGGCGGCCACTCCGAAAACCAACATCGACGCGTTGAGCTATCGCGAGGATTCCCTGGATATGAAGGTGAGCGCCCCGAGCCTTGCAGCGCTCTCGCAGTTGTCGCAGCTCATCGGCAAACAAGGAATGACGGCGGAGATCCAGTCCTCCACACCGGTTGCCAGTGGAGTGGAAGCGCATCTGCAACTGCGCAATTCGGCGTCGCGAGCGCACCGATGAACAAGCTTCGCGCCTGGTACGCCGGTTTGCAGCAACGTGAGCAGCGTGTGGTGACCATCGGCGGCGTCGCGGCGGCCGTTCTCATCTTGGTGCTGGGAATACTGATGCCCCTGCAGTCCGCTGTATCGAGCGCGGTGAAGAGCAATGAAACGAAGCGCGCGGATCTGGCGTGGATGCAGGCGAATGCCCCCGAGATCCGCGCGTTGGGCGGTCAGATGCCCGCGGACACGGGTGAAGCGCCGGTGGTTTTGGTCGACAGAGTCGCGCGCGAGGCCGGTCTCGCCAGCGCGCTGCGCGGGACTCAGCCCAACGGCACCGGCGTCCGTGTGCAGCTGGAAGCAGCGCCATTCGATACCTTGGTTACTTGGCTCGCCACGCTCGATGAACGTTATGGCCTCGCGATCGAATCGATCACCGTGGATCGCGCCGCCAGACCGGGAGTGGTGAATGCCAGCATCACGTTCACCCAGCCGCGTCGCTGAGGCCACTCCGCGATCTCGCTCGTATTGGCCGATTGTTCTCATCGGCCTTGCCGCGGTGCTCGCCGTGATCATTTCCGCGGTGCCGGCGTCGATCGCCACCCGCTTCTTGCCGCCGGAGGTACACGCCGAAGATTTTTCGGGGAGCATTTGGCATGGCTCCGCAGGCAAGATCAGCGTCAATGCACGTGACGCCGGAGCACTCGAGTGGCGCCTACATCCCGCGGCTCTGCTCGGTATGCAGGTATCCGCGGACGTGCGTTGGGTCAAGGTGGGCTTCGTGGTCGATGCTGCCGTCAACATCGATCGACAAGGCGCGAGCGCGCACGCCGTCAAGGGCGGTGGACCCATCGAAGATCTGCGCGATTTCGGTGTCGCAACGGGATGGCGCGGCACGGCAGACATCAATTTCAGCGAATTGAAGAGTGATTTTGTTAGGCCGCTGGCCGCCGTCGGCGACCTTAAAGTGTCGAATCTCACATCGGCGCAAATTGCGCAGGGCGCAGATTTGGGAGGGTACGATCTGCGGCTCGCCGCAGGCGCCGTCAGCGCCGACGGCAGCGTGACTGCCCAGCTCACGGACACGGGCGGCCCCTTGGAGGTGAAGGCCGTGGTTAGCCTATCCTCCAAGGAGCGCACCGGCATCCTGACCGGAACCTTACGGGAGCGTCCCGAAGCGCCCGCGGCGCTGGTCAGCGACCTAGAGGGCATCGTGCAATTGCGAGGACGCGACCCGCAGGGCCGAATTCCCGTGGATCTGGAGTTCACCTGGTAGCGAGTTGCATGGCATTGGCTATATCGCGGAGGTTTGCGGCAATTGCCCAAGGAGCGGCGCCCATTTGCAGACATGGATTCGGTGATGTCAATGTTTGACAATGTTTGCTATGCGTTTCCGCGCGGATAGGTCGGAACGAACCGCGGTGAACGCTTTATTCAGCCCTAGGCCGCCCATTCGCGCCAGGCGCGCATCAGCGGGAAATAGAGGCCCAGGCGGACCGGCTCGGGGCCCAGTCTCCTGGCCAGCAAGGCATATCGCTGCAGCTGGGATCGATAGCGCTCGACCTCGCGGTCAAGGAACTCCTCGAGGCCGCCGCCGACGTGTTGGCTGGTTTTATAGTCGATGACCCAGCGCACACCCTGGTCGTCGACAAAACTCCGATCAAAGACCACTCGTGCCATTTCGCCGGGCCGACCGTCCGCGCCCCGCAAATGACCCGACAGAGCGTATTCGCGGACATCCTCGCGCCCCTGCTGCAATATCCAGCGGCCGCGAGGGTCTCGATGCACGGCGACCAATGCTTCTACCACGCGCGACGCGGCCTCCGGCAGACGCTCGGCCGGTACTCCATGAAGGGCCAGCCAGCGCCGAAAATGCGGATCACGGGCGCGAATCGCTTGTTCGTCGCTGCTCGCCACGTCCATCGCCTGAAGCTCGGCGTGCACCAGCGTGCCCACACGGCGTGCCGTTTCGCCGGGCCAGTCGAAGACCGGGGTCTCTCCTCGCGGCGTCGGCGGCGGGGACATCAATTGTGTGGTCAGCGGCCCGAGGTCGATCTTAGGGTTCCAATCCTTCGGCACGCGCCATAACGGCCCACCGCGCGGCGCGCCCACCTCTTGACCTTGCGGCGCGACGCGCTCTTTCACGGAAAATTCCGCGCCCACGACGGGCCAGAGCACGGCAAGCAAGCTGCCCGTCCGCGGCGCCCGTGAGCCGCCGCGCCCGGCGGCCTCGTCAGCCGGTTCCGCCGACTCCTCTGCTCGCACCATCGTAGCAGTCAACCGGAGCTGCCATTTGGCGCGGGTGCACGCCACGTAGAGAAGGCGCTCCGCCTCGAGACCGGCTGCATCGCGCAGCTGATGGCGCAGGAACTCGAACAGTCGATCGCCGTCGGCGCCGACGGGCGGACGGGCGGCCATCACCATGCCGTCGCGGCCGGTGCGTGCGAATTGATGCGACAGCAGCAATTGATCGCGGCTGCGCGGAACGTAGCGGTCGAGCGCAGGCAGGACCACCATGTCGAACTCAAGTCCCTTGGCCTTGTGGATGGTCATGATCTCCACGGCGCCCGCCGCGCCATGATCGGCATAGAGATCCGCAAAACGGCCGGGCAGGTCCGCTGCGTCCGGCAGGCCGCGTTGTTCCAGATCCTTGAGACGCGCGAACGCGGCGGCGGCGAGTTCGAGATCCTGCGGCGAAGAGGCGCAACTCGCCCCACCCAGCCCAAGCCATGTCCGCTCGACCCAGCGCGCCACCGACGTGTCGTTGCGCACTCGAAAGGCGGCTTCCAGGGTCGAGTGCACTCGCCGGCAACGCGCCCGGCCGTCATCGCTCAGCTGCCGCAACACGGCTTCATCCGCCATTGCGTCCCAAATCAGCGGCGCGCCGCGCGAAATCTGCAGTAGATCGCCCAAGGAAATTCCCGCCCACGGCGCACGCAGCACCGCGAGCCACGCCGTACGATCGCCGAGATGCAGCAGCGCGCACGCAAGCACGATGATATCGCGCACGATGGCGCGATCCTGCAGCGGCTCGATGTCCACGGCCCGAAAGGCAATGCCTTTCGCGCGCAAGGCGGCTGCGATTTCACGCGCATGTGCTCTCGCCCGCACCAGCACCGCGATGCGCCAGTCGGGGTGCCGCCCGGCCTGCTCCGCGATCATGTCGGCGATGGCCGCCGATTCCTCGGCTCGGGTGGCAAAGCCGCGCAGCGCAACTCCGGGAGCCGCCGCCGATTCGGGCGATTCGGGCGATTCGGGCGATTCGGCCACGGCGGCTGCGCTCGGGCGAAACGCGATGGCGCCGCGATCCCGATCGTCCGCCCGCGGCAGGATGCGTGAAAAGCAGGCGTTGATCCAATTTACCACGGGCGCAGCGGAGCGAAAATTGTCGCGCAATCGCTGTACGTCGAAACGCAGATCGCCGATTCCGTCCTCGGCAAGTTCCAGGAATGCCCGGACCTCCGCCTGGCGAAAGCCGTAAATGGATTGCATGGGATCGCCGACGCAAAAAACGCTGCGTCCATCTCCGGCCACCCATCCGGCCGTCAGCAGTCTCACGAGCTCGAGTTGTGCGCTCGAGGTATCCTGGAATTCATCGACCAAAATATGCTGCAGCCGGTAGTCGAGCCGCAGACCCAGATCGGTGGGCGCGTCCGCCGATCCCAGCGCGCGCAGCGCCGCCAATGACACCGCAGTAAAATCCGCCGCGCCCTGCTCCCGAAACACTTGGTCCAATTCCGCCGCGGCCAGCACCAGCACCTGCGCCACCTCGCGAACCCGCCCCCACTCATCGTCGCTGTAGGCCGGCGCCGGGAGCCTGCGAATTTCCACCAGGATCTTGCGCGCGCGCGGGTCGCGTTCGAGCTCCTGCAAGAGATCCAACATCGGCGACTTGTCGGCACTCTGCGGCGGAAACCCTTCGTTCTTGGTGAGCCGCTTGCGAAGCTCACCCGCTTCAGTCAGCAGGAGCCGGGCGGCGCCGCACCATCGCGCGAGATCCGCGGTATCGGCTCGCAAGGGCGAGCCGTCCTGCGCCCAGTCGGACAAATCCGGCCGCTCCGCGGCACCGCGCCGCGCAGCGCCGTGCACCAGCCGAGACAGCACGGCGATCCTCTCCGCGCCAAGCACACCACGCGCGCGGATCAGCACCCGCGCCACCAACAGCTGCAAATCCTCGTCGAGGTGCCGGCGCACGCGCTCGAGCTGCACGTCGTCCAATGCGCTCGCTACCCGCAGTCGGCCCGCGAGCAGCGGCAGCCAGCGGTCGCGGCTCGGCAACATCTCGGCGATGAGCGCGAGGAGCCGGCGCCAGCGCTGGTCGTCGATGGCGAGCACCCGATCGACGGCGGCGCCGAACTCATCGTCGTCCTCGTTCGCCAACGCGCGGCGCGCCGCTTCTTCGTAGCAGGGTGCGGCATCAGCGAGCACTTGAAAGGCGGATCCCGCGCCGGCGGAAATGGGCAGCTGACTCGCGAGCCACGCGTTGAACGCGTCGATGGTCTCGATCCGGAGCCGCGATGGCTGACGTTCGACATCAAGATTCA
>Ga0073928_10009549_pt1 | contig 11784 bp, 7 predicted proteins | sample PaiPotPPA55metaG_FD_76969 | JGI IMG/M metagenome (GOLD analysis project Ga0073928, IMG submission 76969) | Iron sulfur acid spring bacterial and archeal communities from Banff, Canada, to study Microbial Dark Matter (Phase II) - Paint Pots PPA... ...
CGCCGACGACCTGGCCCGCCGCGGCCTGACCTGTCACACGCTCAATGCCTTCCCATTCGGCAACTTTCACGCGCAACGGGTAAAAGAGAACGTCTATCTGCCCGACTGGTCCGCCGAAGAGCGCCTCACTTATACCGTGCAATGCGCCCGCGTACTGGCCGTGTTGCTCCCCGAGGGAGTCGACGGGAGCATCTCGACGCTGCCGCTGGGGTTCAAGGGGTTCGATCAGCCCGCCGATTTCCTCGATCGCGCGATCGAGCGGCTCATCGACTGCGCGCATACGCTCGATCGGCTCCGAGCAGCAACGGGAAAGATGGTTCGACTGGCGATCGAACCCGAGCCGTTCTGCTTGATCGAGACCACGCCTGAGGCGATCGATTTCTTCCGACGTCTGTGGGCCCGGGCGGAGCAGCGCCGGGCGATGCAACTCGCCCGTGCCCATGTCGGACTCTGCTACGACGTATGCCATCAGGCCGTCGAATTCGAAGACATAGCCGGCTCAATCCGGTCGCTGGACGCGGCGGGCGTGCGGATCAACAAGGTCCACATCAGTTGTGCTTTGCAGCTCGATGACCCATCAGGAAATCGAGATGGGTGCGAGGCGCTGAAGCGGTACGTCGAGCCGCGATACCTGCACCAGACGCTGGCTCGGAACCTCGATGGCCGCGTGGCGCGTGCCGTCGACCTGACGGCGGAATTGGTGGACGACCCCCCTGCCGATTTTCTGGAGGCGCCCGCCTGGCGCGTGCACTTTCACGTCCCGGTGGACGCCGAGCGTCTGGGCCCGCTGGCAACGACCCGCCCCGCCTTGCACGACGCCCTGGCGGCGGTCGCCGCCCTCGATTACGCGCCGCACCTGGAAGTCGAGACATATACCTGGGAGGTTTTGCCGCGAGACGGGCCGCCGGACCTGGTCGAGGGACTCACGCGAGAACTGATCGCGACGCGGCAACTCCTGACCGAAGCCGGGAATCTTCAGGCGTAGGTGTCGATCTTCCCGCCGAGGCCCGTGGCGGCGGCGACCAGCGCATCTCCGGCGTTACCGGCAGTCTGATCGGCGGCCTGGATCAGCTTCACCGCCGCATCACCTTCGAATTGCTGCATGTCTAGAATCTTCCCCGCTACGCTGATCTGCACCGCAGACATGGTCTGCGCCTGATCCAATCCAGTAATGGCCGAAGTCAAATCCATGGCGCGCTCGCGGAACGAGTCAAGCTTTGTATCGGTCAGCGAGCCGGTGGCACTTCGGATCCCGAACAAAACTCGATCCGCGAGCGGTTATCAGACCAGCAAATGTAACGGGTCCCTGCAGATTGCAAATTGCAAAATTCAAATTGAAGGGTCTTGGTACCAGCGCTCAATTTGCCTTTTGCAATTTGCATTTTGCAAGTTGCAATGCATTTTTCCCCTCGATTACGGTGCCCCTGCCTCCTGGGCCGACGCCGCTTGCGGTGCTCTTCCGGTGTACTGGTTGAAGCGGTCTCTGAGTGTCGCGCCGCGGCCGCCGGTGCCGGCGGCGGAGATTTGGTTGCTGATCCGCCGAATCCGCTCGTCCAGCCCCGGGTGGGTGCTCAGCAGGTTAGGGACGCCCAACTGCTGCTTCTGACGGATCCGCTGAAGGAAATGGAGCAGGCCGTCGGGGTCGTACCCGGCGGCCGCGACGTACTTCACGCCCTCGGCGTCGGCCTCGAACTCCTGCGGCTGCGTGAAGCCCTGCTTCACAATAATGTCCACCACCTTGTCGCTGAGGCCGTTGAACTCGTTGAGATTGTTGTTGCTCTGAATGGCGGTCACCGCGGCGTCGGCAAACCCCGCCTGTTGGGCCGCTTGCAGCCCGTGTTTTTTGACCACGTGCCCGATCTCATGCGCCAGCACGCCGGCCAGCTCCGATTCGTCCTGCATCTGCTCGATGGCGCCGCGCGTCACCCAGACGTATCCTCCCGGGCCGGAGAAGGCGTTGACGGTTTGCGTGTCGAGCACGCCGAACACCCACGGCTGGTCGGCACGGGACGTGCGGGAGGCGACCGTCTGCCCGACGAGCACGACATATTGCGACAGTTGCTCGCTTTTGGTCACGCCGTAGTCGTTGGTGAGCGCCAATGACACGGACTCGCCGATGGCCTTCTCATGCCGCGCGTCGAGAGTGGCGGCTTTGAACGCCTTGCCGCCCGCGTTGACCATACCGGCGATGTTGATGTTGCCGGCCGAGCACCCGCCCATATTAAATGGGAGCGTGGCCATCAGGCCGAACATCGCCACGATGGAGCCGCCGACGAGGAGGCGTTGGGTGTTGATCTTCATGGCTCATCTCCCAGTGCCACGGAGCTTGGCCGGGCCGACCTTGCCGTCCTGACAGAACTTCAGCCACTGCTGGCCCTTGATCGACTTGTTGGTGGCGATGACCTGGTCGAGCGAGGCCTTGTTGTAGCTCTTGCTCCTGGCGTAATGCTCGGCCTCCGGCTCCAGTCCCTTGCTGGCGGCGGCGGTGGACATCTGCGAGGCCTCGGCATCGCTGGTGATGCCCCCGAACAGCCCGCCAGTCTGAGCGGGCTTGATCGACTCGCCGAACACATACCCCTGTTTCCCGTCGGGCATCTGGACCTTGATCCACCCATCGTCGGTGCGCTCCAGCACCTGAAGCCGCGTGCTCTTGCCGACGGTTTCCACCGGATCGAAGAGCAATCCGGGCCCCTGGCGGACATCGACCTGGTCGCGCTGGACGGTCAGGTCTTCGGCCACCACAATGGCCGCCCCCGACGCGATCACCGCCGCCAGCAACGCGGCGCGGGCACGTTTTGTCACTGGAATGCGCAAGCCAATCATGCAACCCTCCTGAATACGGATAGAACCTGAGTCAGCATATCGTATTCACAATCGTCACGAATGCGAGAAAGGCTGCAATGGCTGAAGCTCATTTGCCTTTCGCAACATACACGCCATCCCACTCCGGCCCCGGCGGGTCTTGGCGGAGATCGGCGATCCGCCGCAGGAGCGCCGCCGCGGGAGCGTCGTCGGGAAATCGATCGCGGAGGGCTCGCAGCCGAGACTCGGCGTCGTCCCATTTTTGCTCCCGGTACAGCGCCCAGGCCGCCTCGTACTCGCTCACGCGGAACTGCAAGTCCCCGTCCCCTTGCCCCTCGGCCATCAGCTCGTACACGGCCATGGGCTTCTGCTTGCCCTTCACTCGCAACAGGTCCAGCCGGCGCATGGTGAAGTGGCCCTTGACCAGTTCGGCCGTCGGCTGGGCCAGGAGCGCCTGCGAGCCGTAAATCTTGTTGGCCCCTTCCAGCCGGCTGGCCAGGTTGACGGAATCGCCCAGGACGGTGTAAGCGAACTTTAGAGAGGAGCCCATATTTCCCAGGGCCATCGGGCCGGTGTTGATCCCGATCCGGGTCAGGAGTTGGGTGGCGCCGAGCTTCCGCAGCTCGTCCTGGATGTCCTCCTCGCGGCGGCGCACCGCCAGTGCCGCGCGACAGGCGAGGATGGCGTGATCGGGCTGGTCGATCGGCGCATTCCAGAAGCTCATGATCGCGTCGCCGATGTACTTGTCGAGATATCCGTCGGCCCCCAGCACGACCGTCGACATCTCCTCCAGGTAGAAGTTCATCAGGGCGGTAAGCTTCTCGACGTCCATGTGTTCGCTGAGCTCAGTGAACCCGGCGACGTCGGTGAACATGACGCTCATCGTTCGCCGCTCGCCCCCGAGCTTGAGCTTGTCGGGGTTTCGCTGGATCTCCTCGGCCATCTCCGGAGAGAGCGATTGCGACAGCGCCCGGAAGATGATCCGCCGCTGGCGGTCCTCGGCGACATAACTCCAGGCGAAGGCGCCGACCGTCGCTAAGAGAACGCCGACCAGCGGCGCCGCCAGCGGCAGCCAGTAAATCCGGTGGCCGACAAAAAGGGCGATGGCGATGGCGAGCAGTATTGCGGTTGCGACCGCGGCGTCGGTGAGTTTCAGCGATACGCGGCGCGGAAACGCCACGCCGGCCGCGGCGGCCAGTGCCGCCAGGAACGCCGCGGCCGATGCCCATGGCGAAGACACCACGCGCACGCGCTGACCCGACAGCAGGTTCTCCAGCGCCGTCGCCTGGACCTCGACGCCGGGATATTCGGCCGAGAGGGGCGATGACTTCAGGTCATACGTGCCGGCGGTGATCGCCCCGATCAGGACGATCTTGTCGCGGAACGTGTCCGGCGTGACCCCCGTGTTCTTCTGCCCGACACTTGCAGCGAGAACGTTCGCGGCAGAGACGTAATGGAACGTCCGCTTCCCGTCCGGCATCTGGTGCGGGCCGTAATAATGCAACAGGAACGGCTCGGCGGACGGACTGACCCCAACGATGGCAGCAGCCCGCGCTGCCAGACTGGGGACGCCGTTCACCACCGGCTGATACCTGCGGAACATCACGTCGTCACCGACGTTCACGGCCCCGAAGGTGGGGTGCTTGACGGGTACGGCAAATCCTGTCGGTTTGCCGTCCACCCCGATGAGGGCGCCGAATACGACTGGCGTGTTGGATGCGTCGACCAGTTTTGCCAGCTTCGCGTCGTCGGCATCAGAGCGGTTGAAGACACTCGGCTCGCTGAAGAGCATGTCGAAGGCGACCGCCTTGGCGCCGCACTTGCCGAAGTACTGAGTCATGTAGCCCCAAAACTGCCGAGGCCAGGGCCACCCGTAGCTGGTTTTGCCGACGCCGTTCTCGCGCAGTTCCTTGAGGCTCTTGTCGTCGACCGCGACGATGACGACCGGCCCCCCGGTCCGGTCTTCCGTGGGTCGCAGGCGGTATAGCGAGTCGTAGAGCAGGTCATCGAGCTTAGCCAGGGGGATCGATGCGTAAGGCGCGTGCCGCGCCCCCAGGGCGAGCACGCTCGCGAAGGCGGCGATCGCTATCGCCGCGATCAGCTTTCGCGCCCGGCTTTGAGGGGAGAGTCTGAGCGGAATACGCATGCTTGGTGGAGCGGACCTTCCTGTCCGCTCGCAGAACGGCAGACGAGAATGTCTGCCCCACCCGCAGACAAGAATGTCTGCCCCACTTCTAAGCCGCGGCTTGTTCGCTGATGCGGCCGTGGGCGTCGACCTGGTCGAACTTGACGGCGACCCGCTTGCTGACGCCCTGCTCCTGCATCGTGACGCCGTACAGCACGTCGGCGATCTGCATCGTCCGCTTGGAGTGGGTGATGATGATGAACTGCGATTGCTCGAGGAACTCCTGCACGATCAGGTTGAAACGCTGGTTGTTGGCCTCGTCCAGGGCGGCGTCCACCTCGTCGAGGATGCAGAACGGGCTGGGCTTGCTCTTGAAAATCGACAAGAGCAGCGCGACGCAGGTCATCGTCTTCTCGCCGCCGGAGAGCTGGCTGATGCTGACCGGCTGTTTGCCCGGCGGCCGCGCGATCACCTCGATGCCGGCGTCGAGAACGTCGATCTTCCTGGTGGGCTCGACCGGCAGCGCCTGACCATCCGGGCCGAGCTGGGGCTTGGGCTCCAACTCGGTTTCAAGATAAATGTCGGCCTTTCCACCTCCGAACAGCTTGCGGAACATGCCCTGGAAGTGCTCGCGGACGGCATTGAAGGTCTGCTCGAACCGCGCGCTGCTCTCGCGGTTGATCTCGTCGATCAGCTCCTCGAGCTGCTTCTTCGACGAGGTCAGGTCGGCCACCTGCGCCGTGAGGAACTGGGATCGGTTCTCCAGCTCATCCTGCTCGCCGATGGCGTCGAGGTTGACGTTGCCGAGGCGATGGATCTTGTCGCGGAGCTGTTTGATCTCATCGGCGACGGCGTCCCAGTCCATCTCGGCCGGCTGATAGCCCGGACCGCCGTCCTGACTGAAACTGTCGTATTTGGCCGGCAGATCGAGTTGCAGCTCTTCCATCGTGCGGGAGACGAGGGTTTCGAGTCGGACTTTCACTTCGCCAAGGCGTAGCTGCACGCCGTGCAGCGCCTGCTCGATCTCGCCGTGCTCCCCGCGGAGGCCCTCGACCTGGCCGGTCATGGTGCGGAGCAAGTCGGAAGCTTCACTGACCTGGGCCACGATCGTTTCGATCTGCCTGGACAGCTCCTGCTGTTTTTCGAGCAGCGAGGTTTCCGCGGCGCCGGCCGACTCGAGTTCGGCCTCGACGCCGTCGCGGCGGGAAGCGACGGCTTCGGCGCTCTTCTGCAAACGCTCCGCCTGCTGCGCCAGTTCCGCCCTGGCGGCGGTCTGCCGCTGAACCTGCTGCTGGGCCGCAAGCTGCTTCTCCTGGATCTGCCCCAGCGACACGCGGGCCGCGGTCAACTCCTCGGCCAATTGGCGAATCTGCTCGCCGAGCGTCTGCTGGGCTTCGGTCAGCTCGGTCACTTGCTGCTGACGGGCGGCCTGGTCGGCCTCGAGCGCCTGTCTCTGCTGGAACAGCGCCGCCTCTTCCGTTTCCAGCCTGCGAGTCTGCTCGAGCAGCGATTCGATCTCCCGATCGAGGACCGGCTGCTCGCGGCGAAGCGCGTTCTGCTGGTCGGCGTTGCGCGCGAGCCGGCTGCTCAGCTCCACTTTGATCGTGTTGAGCCGGTAGACCTCATTCCTCAGTCCGTTCTGCTGCTCTTCCAGCCCCCTGGCGGCGCTGTTGTCCTCGCTGAGCTGGTCGGTGAGGCCGGCGATCCGCTGGTCCACCTCGGTGATCTGCTGCTCGATCTGCTCCAGCTCGGATCGGCGGGAGAGCAGACCCATCGCCGCGGTGAGCGGACCGGCCCGGAGCGTCCCATCGGCTTCGAGCACCTCGCCCGCCTTGGTCACATAGCGCCAACCAGCCGGGCCGTGCTCGTGGAGGTCGCGGGCCGCCGACAAGTCATCGACAACCACCGTACGGCCGAGGAGGTGATCGGCAATGCCTCTTTCGTCCGGTTCGACGCGCACAAGATCGATCGCGAATCGGATTCGATGCGGAGACTGGTTCCAGTCGTAATGTTCTACCGTGCCACGGGGTAATTGGTCGGTGCAGAGAAGATTCACGCGGCCTTCGAGCTCGTCCAGCGCCTCGCGGACGGAGAAAGCGGCGTCGGAGTCATTGGTCAGCAGCCACTGGTCGCGGCCGTCGAGGGCGGCTTCGATGACATGGGCGTGCTCGACGTCCACCCGAAGCACGTCGGCCACGACGCCGCGAATGAATGGGAACCTGTCCTCGCGCTGGCGAAGCACGCTCTTGACGCCTTCGCTCATCCCCTCGCGCCTGGCCTCGAGGTCCGCCAGCAGCCTCTGGCGGCTGAGCAATCCGGAGCGGTGCTCCCTGGCGGCGGCGAGTTGTTCGCCGATTTGAGCGATTCGCTGGCCCAATTGCTGCGCTTCCCGCCGCCTGCTTTCGAGCTGCTGCTGCTGCTCGTCGATCTGCGACAGCGTGCCATCGAGTTCCTGCCGGGACTGGGCGCGCTGCGATTCGAGCGCTTCGAGTTCGGTGATGACGACCTGCCGCCGCTCGGCCAGCCGCGTCTGCTGCGCACCGGTGTTTCTGCGTTCGATTTCGATGTGCCCGAGCCGGCTGTTCACCTGCGCGAGTTGGCGCATCAGGTCGAGGAGGGCGGATTTGTGCTGCTCGATCTCCTTGCCGATCGACGCCAAACGGAGCTCGCCGTCGTGCAGCGCCTGCTGGCGCTGGTCGATCTGCCGGCGCTGCTGATCGAGGTCGGCGGTGAGCCGATCGAGCGTTTGTGAATCCGATTCCAGCGACCGCTCCACCTCGACCCGCTTGGCCTCGACCTCCCGGCGGTCGCGCTCGCACGACTCGAGTTGCTCGGCGATCTGGGCGAGTTGCTGGCGGGCGTACTGCTGGCGCTGCCGGGCGTGCTGTATGGCAGCGGCGGCCTGCACCAGGTCGTATTCGAGTTGTTGCTTCTTCTGGCCCAAGGCGTCGGACTGCTCGCGCTTGGCCGCCAGCTCGTTCTGCTTACGGGCCAGGTTGGCGCCGGCATCATCGAGCCGGAACTGCGCGTCTTCGCTTTTGGTTTGAAGGTCCGCGAGCTGGCCTCGCTGCGTGTGATATTCCCGCAGCGCGAAACTGAGCCGCAGCTCGCCCAGCCGCTGCGAGTGTTCCTGGTATGTGCGAGCGCGGCCGGCCTGGATCTTCACGCTCCGCAGCCGCTTGTCGACCTCCTCGACAATGTCGTTGACGCGGAGCAGATTCTGGTCGACTTTTTCCAGCTTCCGCCGCGATTCCTTCTTGCGCTGCTTGAATTTGGAGATGCCGGCGGCTTCTTCAAAAATGAGCCGGCGCTCCTCGGGGTTGGCCTCGAGCAGCGCGGCCACGCGGCCCTGCTCGATAACGCTGTAGGCGTCCACGCCGATCCCGGTGTCGAGAAACAGCTCGCGGATGTCTTTCAGGCGTGCGGTGGCATTGTTGACCTGGTACTCGCTGGTGCCGTCGCGGTACAGCCGCCGGCCGACGGAAACCTCGTCCGTGTCGAGATTGAGGACGCGCGTGCCGTCGCCGCGAAGCGGATTGTCGAAAACGAGGACGACCTCGGCCATGCCGGCGAGTTTGCGGGCGGCGGAGCCGTTGAAGATCACGTCGAGCATCGCCTCGCCGCGAAGGCTCTTGGCCGACTGCTCGCCCAGCACCCATTTGAACCCGTCGACCACGTTGCTCTTGCCGCACCCGTTGGGGCCGACGATGCCGGTGATCGGCGAATCGAACACGAACTCCGTTCGATCGGCGAAGCTCTTGAACCCCTGCAAAATCAGTTTTTTCAGTCGCATGAAACGTCGGTCCTCCGTGACCGGTAAGTCATTGCCGATTTCCGAATGCCGAATGCCGAATCAGGCAACCCAACCGCCTTTCCGAATTCAATTCGGCAATCGGCAATCGGCATTCGGCAACTCCTTATGGTGCCGCGGCGGTGTTCACCGCGCCACCTTCGGCCTGTCCCACCTGCGGCTGCGTGGCCGGGGCGTCGATCCGCGGGGCCTCGCCGCCCTGGGGGCGGCCGCGGTCCAGCAACGGGGCGGTGTCGATGGCGTCGCGCACGAGCGGGACTTCCTGGATCATGAATGCCGCCGCCACTTCCTCGCCCGTGGCCCGCGTCACCCGCAACTTGTGCTGGTCGCTCAGCCCCTGAAGGATAGCCAGCACCTCGGCGTAGGTGAAATCGAGCTGGCCGGTGCCATCGTCAATCTGCCCGGCCAGGCGGGCGACGATGTCGGCCACGCCCGGGGGCGAGGACATCTGGATCGGCTGCCGCAGTTGGGCGTCGCGATAAAACAGAGTCACGTCGCGCCCCACTGCCGCGGAAGAGATCATGAGGTGGTTGTCCATGGCGCCGAAAGTGAGCGGCAACGTAATCTCGGGGACTTCCCCGAAGATTGCAATCCTGGGCACGCCGCTTCGCGTGGCGTAGATGAGCGGCTCTCCGTGGGAGTGAACAAAATCGAGGACGAATTTCTGGTTAGTAGGCTCGCGCGCCGAGCAGATCACGCGGCTTTCCACCGCGGCGTCGCCATTGCGGGCGAGGATGCTGTACGCTTCCAGCCGAACCGTCGTCTGGTCGGCATCGAGCAGGTCGCGCAGCAGGGCGTTGACGCGGCGGCTGTTGGGAACGCGCCCCAGCACTTGCACGGCCGCCAGCCGGAACGCACTGCCCGGGGTCTGGGCGATGTCATGCAGGACCCGCTCGGCGGCGTTGGACGGGCCGTCGATGTAAGCGGCGGCGCGGGCGAGGGCGAAGCGCACGTCGGTCGGAGTAGTCGGATCAGCCAGCACCGGCCCAATCGCCGGCAACGCATAGTTCCCCAGTCCTTCCAGACAGTAGCTGATGTCCTGAAGCGGCGCGCCCGGTTTTTCCGCCTCCTCGATCAATTCCCTGGCCTTGGCCCGGCCGAACGCCTCGGACCCATTGACGTACAGGTGCAGCACCAGTTTCGAGAAGTGCTCCCAGTCACCGTTGTAGCTCTTAGGGACCCATAACTGACAGTAGCCGAGGTCGTAGGCGGTGCAGACTTTGTCCTGGTGGAAGTACTCGTTGACGCGCATCTCGATATTGCGCGAGAGACGGTTCTCCGGCTGGCGGAGGCGCAGCAACAGCGGGCGGTCGGCCATCACCTGGCCGCCGGCCAGGATGGCGCCTGTGCGGAGGCTCTTCTTCGTCGCGGCGTCCGCGTTCTGGGTGAAGTGGAGTGCGACGGCCGGATTGACGAACACCGGGCCATACGACGTCGCCCACACGTTCACTTTCTGCGTCGGGCGGATCGGGTCGGCGCCGTTGATGGTCAGTTCGGTGTCGTACAGCGTCCCGCGTGCCAGACTGGTGGCCTCACCCTCGGCCTTGACGACAACGTCGAACCAGTCTCCCTTGCGTGCGCCCGGCGGGAGCCAGCCGTACACCGCAACGACCGCGTTGTTCCTGTCGCGCAGCACCGATTCGGGCGAGATGTCCTGATACCCCGGCATCAATTGGCTGCCGAACCCCCGGCGTTCCAGCTCCTTGGCCATGTAGGCCTTGAGCGTGTTGGGCATCTGGTCGCTGCCGCCGGTAGCGGCGAGATTCACCACCAGGCCCCATCCTGAGACCAGGAACGGATTGTCGTTCTGGAGGTTGGTGATCTCGTAAAGTGTTCCCCGCATGAACGGCGGGACGGGGCGCTTATCGACCTGTTCATACTTGGGCGGGCCGGGCTTGGTATTCTGCGTCACGCAGCCGACGAGGGCAGTGAGGCACAGAGCGGCGCAACACGCCGCCGCGGCACGGAGAAATCGATGGAGTCGAATCATGGTGGGCCTCCGGTGTTATCGGACGGGGCGGTTGACTCGCTTGAAGGCCGGCGCCGGGGGTTCCGAACATTGCAAATTGCAATCCCGGCGCGCCGGGAGCAAATTGCAAATTGGCCAACGCGGCCCAGCCCGCTCCTCATTTTGCATTTTGCAATTTGCAATTTGCAATCCACTTCTGACGTCAAGACGCCGGCGCTGTCTTCGACGACGGGCGCCGCTCCCTGGGCGGCTCAGCGGCCTTCTCCGGGTCTGCTTCCTGTCCATTGGATCCATTGGCGCTGGGCGTCTCGTCGATGAACAGCCGTCCCTGCCCCGGGTCCTCGTAGCGGCGGGCGTCGAGCACGGCGCGGGCCTCGTTCACCAGCTCTTCCAGCGTCTTGAACTGCCGGTAGACGCTGGCGAACCGTACATACGCCACCTGATCCAGTCGCCGCAGGTGGTCGATGACGAGCTGGCCGATGACGGTGGTCGGCACCTCGCGGTCGTGCGAGGAAAAGACCTCTTCTTCGACCTCGTCAACGATCCGCAGCAGTTCACTTTCGGGAACCGGCCGCTTGAAGCAGGCCCGTTCCAGGCCGCTGAGGACCCTGGATCGCTCCCACGGCACGCGCCGGCCGTCCTTCTTGATCACGGTGAGCTTCACCTGTTTCTCGACCCGCTCGTAAGTGGTGAAGCGTTTGGTGCACCTCTCGCACTCGCGCCGCCGGCGGATCGCCCGGCCGCCCTCGCAGGCGCGGGAGTCAATCACCTTCAGGCTCTCCTTTTCTGCATCGCAGAACGGGCAACGCATTACGGCAAAAGTACCGATTTTCGGCAGAGAAGGCAAAACCGGCCTGCCGGTGTCCTTCGTCCTTCGTCCTTTGTTCTTGGTCCTTTGTCCTTTGTGTTCGCAAGGGGGCTTCTCTGGCAAACCAAAGAACCAAGGACCAAAGACTAAGTAACTATCTCAAAACCGACAATCGATGCTGGCGGCGGTACCACAGCAGCCCGCACGCGAGTTGAATGACTCCCAGGTAGTTCGATGACTTCTTCGCGTAACGAACCAGAATCCCGCGA
>Ga0073928_10009550_pt1 | contig 11784 bp, 10 predicted proteins | sample PaiPotPPA55metaG_FD_76969 | JGI IMG/M metagenome (GOLD analysis project Ga0073928, IMG submission 76969) | Iron sulfur acid spring bacterial and archeal communities from Banff, Canada, to study Microbial Dark Matter (Phase II) - Paint Pots PPA... ...
CGAAGCATCGGACCCGGGCATCGTGCTTGGCGAGGACGATATCTTTCTGATCGATATCGGCCCTGTGTGGGAGAAATGGGAAGGAGACGGTGGCGATACGTTCGTGACCGGTGCTGATGCCGAGATGGCACGCTGCAAGCATGATGCGAAGGCACTCTTTCATCTCGTACGTGCAAAGTGGCGCGACGAAAAAGTAACGGGCGAGGCCTTGTATGAGTTTGCCGAACAGCAGGCGAGCGCACTCGGTTGGGCGTTGAACCTTGATTTGTCGGGTCACCGGATCTCAGACTTCCCGCATGCGGCGATCTACGAAGGGCCGCTCGCCGAAGTACCGTTTCATCCGTCACCGTTGCTTTGGGTCCTCGAGATTCATATCCGGCATCCGGAGAAACCGTACGGAGCCTTTTTTGAAGACATGCTGCTCGACGACGATTACTTCGAGCGGGCTGCCTGATGCAGGTCGCGCGCTTGGCACGAGCCACTGGTGAAAATCCGGCGCGCTCCCAGGCGGCGCGCGGACCGTCGGCGCGCAATCGCGCGCATCAGGCCTGGAGGCTGCGCAAGCTTGCCCCGAGTCGCTTGACCGCTTCGGCAAGTTCCAACTCGTTAAGGCTTGCGAAACCCAGCCTTACCCCTGAAGTCGGCTCGCCTGAGATCGAATAGGTCGCACCCGGCATGAACTTCACGCCATGACTCCCTGCAGTCATGGCGAGGCGTGCCGCGTCGATCGATGGGGCGAACCGCACCCAGAATGCGAGACCGCCGTCGGGCACGTCAAAGTCGATCAAAGAACCAAACTCCCGCTTCAACAGGCCGGTGAATAACATCCGGCGGTCGTCGTACACGCGCAATACCTTGCGGGCGTGGCGCCGGATTTCACCCGAGTCCATCATGTCTGCCACCGCCAGTTCGGTCGCTGGGTCCCCTTGGCGATCGATCAGCAGGATCTCCTCAGCCACGCGATCGACGAAACGTTTCGCGCCCGCAATATAGCCACTGCGCAGGCTCGGTGTCAGCAGCTTTGAGAGCGAGCCGATATACGCAACCTTGCCCCACTGGTCCGCGCTGGCGAGCGGCAGCATGGGCCGATGAGAAAAATGGAAGTCGTGGTCGTAGTCGTCCTCGATGATGGCGAAGCCGAACTGATCGGCAAGGGTGAGCAGGCGCAAGCGCCGCTCGGGTGGCAGCAAGACCGTAGTGGGAAACTGGTGGTGCGGCGTCAGGTACACGCATCGGACCCGTTGGGCGCGGCATACCTTTTCGAGGTCGTCGAGACGCAGGCCTTGTGCATCGACGCGCACCGTCACGACTTGCGCACCGTTGGCGAGGAATGCTTCGCGCGCGGGCGGATAACTCAGGGACTCGAGCACGACGGTGTCGCCTGGTTGCGTGAGCACGCGCGCGGCGATGAAGATTGCCATCTGGCTACCTCGCGTCAGGCAAATTGTCTCCGCGGTGGTGTTGAGCCCACGTTCGGCGTTGAGCATGCCGGATACCGCCTGGCGCAGCGCGACCGTTCCGCGCGGATCCCCATAACCGAGAAGATTGTCGCGACTTAACGAAAGCAGGCTGCGCCGGTAAGCGCGCGCGAGTTCGTTGACAGGGATCAGCCGCGTATCAGGCGCACCGTCGTCGAACATGAGTACGCCGGGTTCGGGCAACAACATGTCGATGCGGCTTTTTTGACCGGGAAGCCGGAAGTCGGGCTCTTCTGGAATCGACGGCGCCTCGATCGGGCGAAATGCAAACGCTGCGGGTTGCGCCGTCGGGAGGCTCGGCGAGACGAACGTCCCACGAGCGCGCTCTGGGGTGAGCCAGCCTTGTGCGGTCAATTCATCGTACGCCAGGATCACTGTCTTGCGATTCACTTCGAGGGCTGTGGCCAGGTCGCGTGTGCTCGGCAAAGCGCTGCCAGGGTGAAGGCGACCTCGTCGAATTTCTTCGATGATCGCGTGCGCGATCTGCAGATACGGCGCGATTTTTTGCTTGCGGTCGATAGTAATCCGGATTTCTGTCGGCCTTAGCATACTGGTCCACCCTAGTTAATATTTCTGGAGGATTCATCTGGTCCATGTCGATCGTACCATCGGCTCACTGCTAGAAGTGCACCCCCCCGGCACTCGCGGCGAAACGAATCCATCGTCATCGACCTCACAGGTGCAATCCATGGAAACACGTCCTCTTCGCGCCAACTGTCTGAACTTCTCCGAACTGCTGGGTCAGGCCGTCGCGCTTATCTCGCCGACGATGACGGCCGCGCTGATCATCCCCGTGATGTTCGCCAGCACCGGAAACATGAGCTGGCTTGCCTATGCGCTCGGCACGGTCATGCTGCTGTTCGTTGCGCTCAACCTGAATCAGTTCGCCCGCCGCTCGGCGGGTGTCGGCTCCATGTACGCCTACACCTGTCGCGGACTCGGACTGACCGCCGGGGGCATCGCCGGCTGGTCGCTGATCTGGGCGTACCTGGGAATCGCCATGGCGGGGATCACCGGCTTCTCGGTGTTCGCCGGCAAGCTGGCTGAAATGGCCGGCGTCAGCATGTCACCCTTGGCTTTCTTCGCGATATGCGCAGTGGCTGCGTGGTACTGCGCATACAAGAACGTACAGTTGTCCGCCGTATTAATGCTGGTGCTCGAAGGCGTCTCGATGCTGCTGATTGTTGGACTTTGCGTGATCGTGCTCGCGCAGCATCACTTCGTACTCGATACCAGCCAACTGAGCCTGCGCGATACGCCGCTCTCGAACATGGGACTCGGGGTGGTGGTTGCGATTTTTAGTCTGGTCGGCTTTGAATGTGCGACCGCGTTCGGTACCGAAGCGAAGAACCCGCTCACGTCAATTCCGCGCGCGGTCATCTGGAGCCTGATTGTGTCAGGGGTGTTCTTCGTGTTCGTTACCTATGTGATGGTCCACGGCTTCGCGGGTTATGCGACGACGCTCGACAAGGTCGATGCGCCCCTTAACGTGCTGGCGGAGCTTGCCCACGTGAAATTCCTGCAGATACCTTTGTCGCTTGGCGCGATGTTTACGTTCTTCTCACTGGCGCTGTCCTGTATGAACGCCGGTGCACGCGTAATCTTCGCGATGGGCCGTCACGGGCTGCTTCCTTTGATCACCGCAGACGCGCATGCGGTCAACGAGACGCCGCACGTGGCCGTCACGATAATGGCGGTCCTCGCATTCGTGGTGCCGTCCGCATTGTCCCTTGTGCATACGGCTGAGCTCGATATATTCAGCTACGTGGGCACGCTCGCGGCATTCGGCTTTCTCGTGCCGTACTTCCTGATCACGATCGCGGCACCGGTTTATCTCTCGAGTCTTGGCCAACTGCGCAAGCGCGACATCGCGTGTTGCGGCATCGCGCTGTTGCTGCTGCTGATCCCGGCCGTCGGCAGTGTTTATCCAGTGCCGGGTGCGCCAGTCGTTTATTTCCCGTATCTGTTCCTGGCTTATCTTGGTGTGGGTGCCACGTGGATCATCACTTTCCATCGTCGGGTGCCTGCGGCCGGAACCCGGATTCGTCAGGAACTGGCTTCGACGCACGAGGCCTATCAGCCGTCAGGTTTGGAAACGCTTAAGGAGGGCTAGATCGTGAAGCACGTGTTGGCGATCCGCCATGTCCCATTCGAAGATCTCGGCACGTTCGAGTGCATGTTTGACGAATGGGGGTATCGCGTCGAATACGTCGATGCTCCGACAAGCGAACTGTCAGGGCTTGACGTGCTCGGACCGGACCTGCTCGCCGTACTCGGCGGTCCGATCGGTGCTTACGAGGAAGACAACTATCCGTTCCTCATTTCGGAGCTTGCTTTAATAAAGCAGCGCCTCGAGTCGAAACGTGCTCTGCTTGGAATTTGCCTCGGCGCCCAGATGATCGCCCGAGCGTGCGGCGCACGGGTTTTTGCCGGGCCGACGAAGGAAATTGGCTGGGGGCCGGTGGCGCTGACCGGCGCCGGCGCATGCTCAGCGCTCGCGCCGTTGGCACGGGGTGCGCCCGTGTTGCATTGGCACGGCGATACATTCGATCTTCCGACAGGTGCTGTGTGTCTTGCATCGACCGCGGCTTACACTCAACAGGCCTTTTCGATCGGGACACAGGTGCTCGGTTTGCAGTTTCATCTCGAAGCATGCGCGACTGAGCTCGAAAGCTGGCTTGTCGGCCACGCGGTCGAACTCGCACACGCCGGCATCAGTCTGCAGTCCTTGCGTGCGAACATACCGTCATCGGACATACCAAGACTCGTCCTTCAGACGTGGATAGCGAGCGTCGTGTTCGACTAGCACGGAGGGGTTCATCGTCTGCTCTTCGTGAGGAGCTTCAGTATCGAAAGCCGGGTGCGGTCTCATCGCACGTCTCAAGCTTGCGAGCGCCGCACTATGCCACTGAACGCAAACGCCTTTTCTCAGGCTGGGCGTTGGCGGGCAAAGATGTGCATGAACGCATGGCCCTATCTTCGTATTACCTTCTCTATTTGTGCCAGCGCCGCTTCGGTGGCGCCTGCTACGGCGCAATCCACGATCTTTCGATCCTCGATGCTTCTCAGCCACGTCAGTTGGCGTTTGCACAACTGGCGCGTCGCGAACACGCCTTTATCGCGCATGGTCGCGTAGTCGATTTTTCGGTCCAGGTATTCCCAGACTTGCCGGTATCCCACACAGCGCATCGATGGCATGGTCGGCGTTAAATCACCGCGCGCGCGCAGGCTTTCGACTTCTTCGACCAGGCCCGCCTTCAGCATCTCGTCAAAGCGCTTTTCTATCCGGCCATGCAATACGCTTCTATCCGATGGCTCCAACGCAATCGGAACGAATTCAGGTTCGCTTTCCTGGCTTTTTTTCGGGTCTTTTAATATCGCCGATAAAGGTCTGCCGGTCAGCATGAACACTTCCAGCGCGCGCTGGATTCGCTGGGAATCGTTCGGCGGGAGTCGCGCAGCGGTTTCCGGATCGATAGCCATCAATCGCGTGTGCATTGCCGGCCAGCCGTCTCGCACCGCTTCTTCATCGAGCGCAGCGCGGATCTCCGGATTCGCCTCCGGCAAATCGTTCAGTCCGCGCCTCAAGGCCATGTAATACAACATCGTTCCGCCGACCAATAGCGGGATGCGGCCCCGCCCTTCAATTTCCGCGACGAGGCGTAATGCATCGTTCCGAAATTGCGCCGCCGAATACGACTCGGTCGCATCGATGATATCGATCAAATGATGTGGCGCCAGCGCACGCTCTTCTTGCGTTGGCTTCGCGGTTCCTATATCCATTCCGCGATAAACCAGCGCCGAATCCACACTGATGATTTCGACCGGCCGGGACTGTGCGAACGCAAGCGCCGCAGCCGTCTTTCCCGATGCAGTCGGTCCCAATAAACACGCAACCCGACACGCAATGCGCCGCGCGCTCATTGGCCGCGCATGAAAAGTCGATCGAGATCGCCAAGCGTTAGCTGGAACCAGGTCGGGCGGCCGTGATTGCACTGGTCGCCGCGCTCGGTGGCTTCCATCTGGCGCAACAGCCCGTTCATCTCGTCGAGCGTCAGCCGCCGGTTCGCCCGCACTGCGTGATGGCACGCGAGCGTGCCCAGCAATTCATGCTGGCGCTCGGTCAAAACCCGCGAGCCACCGTAAGCCTGCAAATCTGAAATCACCGCGCGCGCCAACGACTGCAGATCGGCATCTTTCAAGAGAGCAGGGACCGCGCGGATCGCAATCGACCCCGGCGACAAAATCGCCAGATCGAACCCCAACGCGTCCAGCACTTCGCGCTCTTCCTCGACCACGCCCATCTCGACCGCATCGACGCTCATCGTCACCGGAATCAGCAACGGCTGAACCGCGATCGCCCGGTCAGCGAGCGAGTTCTTGAACTGCTCGTAGAGGATGCGCTCGTGGGCCGCGTGCATGTCCACGATGATCAATCCCTGCGCGTTCTGCGCCAGCACGTAGATGCCGTGAATCTGGCCCAGCGCGAAGCCCAGCGGCTGCTCAACGGCCCCTATATCCGGCGCACCCGGCATCGCGGCATCGAGCGGCCTGGCCTCGTTCGGCGAGTAAGCATCGGAGCTAACGCTGGCGGCGAGCGTCGTGCCCTGCGGGGTGCCGGCATTCACATCGCGGCGGCCGAACAACGCGTCGTACAGCGCCAGCGGCTGCGCGACCGGCAGATTGCCCTGCATCATCCGCGATTGCCGCAGCCAGTTCGTGCCGTTGTCGGTCTTGTGCCCCGAACCCGGCGTCGAATCGCTGCCCGGCGTACCGAGACCCGCTCCCGCGTAAGGGAGACCCGCGCCCGCGTAAGGCCGTGCGCTGAAGGAAGCGATTCCCGTCGGCTCCAATTGCGCGGCGTGGCCACCGGCGGTCGTCTCCGGTGAGGCCCCCGCGTTGCGCGCCAGCGCGCGCTGAACGGCATGAAACACGTACTGATGGATCGAGCGCGAATCGCGGAAACGCACTTCGATCTTCGACGGATGCACGTTCACATCGACGGATTCCGGCGGCAGGTCGAGAAACAGCACGTACGACGGATACCGGTTGCCGTGCAGCACGTCCTCGTACGCGGCGCGCACGGCGTGCGTGAGCAGCTTGTCGCGCACGAAGCGCCCGTTGACGAAGAAGTACTGCTGGTCGGCGCGGCCGCGGCTTGCGGTTGGCAAGCCGGCGCAGCCATACACGGCGAGCGGTCCGGCGCGCTCGTCAAGCGGCAGATGGGCGGTAGCGAAGACATCGCCGAGAATTTTTGCCACGCGCGTGGACGGGTCCGACGCGTTCCAGTGCTCGACGGCCTTGCCGTTATGAATCACCGAAATCGCAATATCCGGCCGCGCCAGCGCCACGCGCCGGATCACTTCGAGGCAATGCCCGAGTTCGGTCTGCTCGCTTTTCAGGAATTTGCGGCGCGCGGGGGTGTTGAAGTACAGCTCGCGCACTTCCATGGTCGTGCCGATAGTGCCGGCCGCCGGCGAGATCGCGCCGGTCTGGGCATCGATGCGGGTGGCATGCGCGCACGAGGCCGTGCGGCTGGTGATGAAAAGCTCCGCCACCGATGCAATTGACGCCAGCGCCTCGCCGCGAAACCCGAGCGACGCCACGGCTTCGAGCTCGGCGAGCGAGCGGATCTTGCTGGTGGCGTGGCGCAACAAAGCCAAAGGAAGGTCGGCGGGCGGGATGCCGCAGCCATCGTCGACGATCAGGATCCGCTTGACACCGCCTTCATCGAGCGTGATGCGCAAGCTCGACGCACCGGCGTCCAGTGAGTTTTCGAGCAGTTCCTTCACCACGGACGCTGGCCGTTCGACCACTTCGCCCGCCGCGATCTGGCTGATCAGCTGGTCGGGCAGCGGCTGAATCGCGCGCGGCAAGCGCCCGACGGGGGCGGCGGGGTTAGATATCGTGTCGGATGAATCGATGAGATCGGGCATGGCTAAATTATAAAGCTTCACGCCCGTGAACGATTTCAGCGCGGTGCAGCTTAGCCGCGAAGCACGTTCTCATCGGAAATCACGCTTCATTCCACCCGTTCCGGTGGGGAAAAAGCGCACGGATGCGCGCCAAAACCGGCGACTGAGCTAAGCGTGCGCTAATTTTACGCCGGCGACTTTCGGTATCATGACGCCACTGTTTTGATCGCAACGATGTGTCCGCGCATGCACGCTGCCATTGCTCATTTCACTCATTCCACTTTGATCGAGGCCTCATTTGGATACGCTGCTGTCATTCCTGAGTCTTATTCTCCACATCGACAAATCGCTCGGTTTTTTCATCCAGCACTACGGCGCCTGGGTGTACGCCGTGCTGTTTCTGATCGTGTTCTGTGAAACCGGGCTCGTGGTGTTACCGTTCCTGCCGGGCGACTCGCTGCTGTTTATCGGCGGTGCGTTTGCGGCGAGCGGATCGATGGATCTCGGCGCGCTGATCGTGCTGCTGCTGATCGCGGCGGTGCTCGGCAACACGGTGAACTACTGGATCGGCCGCGCGATCGGCCCCAAGGTCTTCGATACCCACATTCCCGTGCTCGAACGTTTCCTCGATCGTGAAGCGCTTCGCAAGACGCAAGGCTTCTACGAGCGGCACGGCGGCAAAACCATCGTGCTCGCGCGTTTCGTGCCCATTGTGCGGACGTTCGCGCCATTCGTGGCGGGCGCATCGACGATGAACGCATCGCGCTTTCAATTGTTCAATATACTCGGCGCGCTGCTCTGGGTGTTGCTGCTCGTGCTGCTCGGTTATTTCTTCGGCAATATTCCGTTCATCCGCCAGTATCTGAATGTGATCGCGCTGGTCGGCGTGTGCGCGGCGATCGTGCCGATTGCGCTGGGCGCGTTGTGGAAGGTCATGCGGCGTAAAGCCAGCTAATAAAGAAAGTGTGGATGGAACCCAACAGGACGCTCTCGAGCGGCCTGTTGTTTGGCGCTTCGCGCCGCGGTGTTCGATTGAGCGCGTGAGCCGCGCTTAATTCAAGTCTTCAATCCGGCTGCGCGTTACGCCGGAAAGTTCCCAAGCCGGCCATTGTGTCCGGCGTCGTTTTTCGCCCTTTCCCGACGTAAGAGACTGTTGCAGCGCATGCAACGTTCTCTGGGACTGCGCCTATCCAAAGTCTTATCTCATCCTCATAAAGTATGTCCTGACGCGAGGTGCGACGCGCAAAACCTCTTAAAGCTTCCTCGTTATTTGGCCGCCGCCTGTTGACCTCCGGGACCTGTTCCTGACGGGTTCAGAGCCATATCGAAGCGCCGATTCGGAATGTTCCGAACCGGTTTCCAGTCAAGAAGCTGGACATACTTTTAGGACTACAGATCATTATGAACAAGTCATTCCTTTCTCGTCGCCCTCCAGAAACCTGAGCCGCCATCCGCCGCCAAGCTCGGCCGGGCACGGATCAATCTGGTCGTGGTAGTTAGGCATGGATTTTCCCTGTTCTCCGGTTCAGGCGGACGACCCGGCGGGCTGCAACGGAATTACGTCTGGCTGCCCGCGTTGCTCGGCAAGGCTCAGCTCGTAGTTGCTCTGTAAAATCATCCAAAACCGCTCGGTACTCACTCCCGCTCGCTCGAGACGCACAGCTAGCTCAGGGCTGATACCCGCGTGTCCATGAAGGACTCGCGAGAGCGCCGCCAGAATACGTAACACCTTCGGCGCGTGCGCCGCTTGGATGCCACGTGCCGACCCTGTTCGGTAGAGGACTTCAAGTCCCTTGTAGCGCGTATCGCTACGCGCATCAAGAATTTTTGATTGATGCTGGACGCTGGCGCAATTCTTGAACGCGATGGTTTCAGTGCGCGTTCGGAATTCGTCGGCGGCTAGCGGGTCGAAGCCTGCGGCATCGGGTCAGGACGCAGTAGCGATTGGCGTGAACGCTGTGGCCTCAGGCCGCAACTCGGTGGCGCTCGGTGCGAATTCTGTTGCCAACGAAGCCAACACGGTATCCGTAGACTCAGCCGGCAACGAACGCCGCGTGACGAATGTGGCGTCGGGCGTGAGCGGCACGGACGCGATCAACATGACGCAGATGAACCAGTTCCGTAGCGACGTCGGCGCCAGCCTGACGGCCTTGCAAAAGGCGGCATACGGTGGCGTGGCCGCGGCCATGGCGATGCCGAACTCCACGCCGAGCGGTCCCGGCACGACGATGGTGAGCGCGGGCGTGGCGAACTACAAGGGCTATAGCGCGATCGGCGCGGGCGTGCCCCATCGTTCACTCAATGGCCGCTGGGTTGTGAGTGTCGCCATCGCAGCGACGCGTGCGTGCTCATGCTGACTACGAGTTCTGATCGAAGGACTTTAGAAGGCTGAACGTGCTGTAGCGGTTGTAAAAGAGAAAGGGCGGTCCGCATAGTCGGATCGCCTTTTTTTATTGGCGCGGGGACAGGTCCGAAGTCGGCCCGTGTCTTCGCCGTGAAAACGTAAAAGGTTAGAATGCCAAATCTTGAAAGAGCGGGAATCGAGCGGCTAGCAGGAACGATTCCGGCGAATCATGAACAAATGTTAAATGTCTTATGCTGGCGAAGAGCAAGGTGGGACGGTCATGCGGGAACAAGCAGGAATGTTGCGTCGTCTGAAGTTGGCGGTGATAGCGGTGGGTGTGGCGGCGCTGGTGAGCGGCTGCGGGATTTTTGGCTGCGGCGGCAGCGCGACGAACGGTGGGGCTTTCGGCGGATGCGGAGCCGGCATGCGGTTCTGAGCGCCCAGGCGCACCCCGGAAATATCGATAACAGGAAGTCAGGGAAAACGGCAAGCATGGCGGTATCGCGTTCAGGTAATTCAGGATGGGCCGTCATCGGCCGGGTGGGCGTGCTGGGCGCGCTCGTTTCCATCGGCGTGGCGGGATGCTCGTCGGCGCTCACGCCCGCGCCGATCGTCGACCGGTCGACGGGCAGCGGAGCACCGCCCATCGTGCTTCCCACCACTCCGCCGGGCACCCTGTCCGCCGTGGGTGGGGCCGCCATCGCGCCGCCGGTGCAGCCGGAAGCCGGGCCGGGGTTTTATCGCGTGAAGCCCGGTGATACGCTCTATGGCATCGCGCGCGCGCAGAAGCAGCGCCCATCCGATATCATCAAGTGGAACAACCTGCCAGAGAGCAAGCAGGTCAACATCGACCAGTTGCTGCGGGTTGCGCCGCCAGGCAGCACGCCTTCGGGTACAACCGCCGCCAGTACCGATGACGGGAGCAAACAGGCGTCGTCGGCTGCGGGATCGAAGTCCGGGCCGCCCGTTATCGGCGCGCCGGCGGCTACGGCGAACAACAACAGCGCGCCCGACACCAGCACGCCCGCGATCAGTTCGAAGGGCGCGTGGCTTGCGTGGCCGGCACAAGGCGAGGTGATCACGAAGTTCGGCGAGGGCGGCAGCAAGGGTATCGATATCGGCGGCAAGCTCGGCGAGCCGGTGAAAGCCGCCGCAGCCGGACGGGTCGTCTATGCGGGCAGTGGCTTGCGCGCTTACGGGCAGATGATCATCGTCAAGCACGGTAACGACTTCCTCACGGCCTACGCGCACAACAGCAAACTGCTGGTGAAGGAAGGCGACGCCGTGCGCCAGGGCACGCCGATCGCGGAAATGGGGACGGGACCGAGCAATAAGCCGCTGCTGCACTTCGAACTGCGCAAGTCGGGGCAGGCCGTCGATCCGGTACCGTCGCTCAAGAAGGCGGGATGACGAATTGCGTGCGCAGCGTGCGCGCAACAAGAGGGCTGCGGACATGAAACGACTCATGCTTGTCGCCGCGTGCACGGCTGCCGTGTTGCTCACCGGGTGCAATGACCAGCAGAGCGAGGACGCCATGAACAAGCTGAAAGCGCTGTTCAACGCCGTCAAGCCGGACACGTTGTTGCTCAAGGATCTGACGCCCGGCGTGACGACCGAGGCGCAGATTCGCGATCAGATGGGCGAGCCGGAGACGGCGAGAAACTTCACAGATGGTTCGAAGCGTCTTGAATATCCGCGCGGTCCGGCGGGGACGAACACCTATTTTGTCGACATCGATGCAAACGGCAAGTTCGTCGCGGTCACGCAGGTCCTGACGGCGGAAAACATCGCGAAGGTACGCCCGGGCATGACGCAGGACGAAGTGCGCCGGCTGCTGGGCAAGCCGACGACCATCGCGGAATATCCGCTCAAGAAAGAGCGCGTGTGGAGCTGGCACTGGGAAGAGGGCGGCGTGACACGCGATGCGATGTTCAACGCGCATTTCGGCCCGGATGGGATTGTGACGACCACGTCGCGATCCGAAGCGGAAGGTGGCGGCAAGCATTGAGCGTGGCACGGGGGTCTAGCTAATTCGATGCAGGATCAA
>Ga0073928_10009553_pt1 | contig 11781 bp, 20 predicted proteins | sample PaiPotPPA55metaG_FD_76969 | JGI IMG/M metagenome (GOLD analysis project Ga0073928, IMG submission 76969) | Iron sulfur acid spring bacterial and archeal communities from Banff, Canada, to study Microbial Dark Matter (Phase II) - Paint Pots PPA... ...
AAATAGTTCTGAAAACCGAAATTAACCGGTCCAGATTCCAAACTATGAGAAATCCCCCGCTGAAAACTCTGATCAAGCTCATGGCTCAGTAAAGTCGGCCTGTATTTCCGCAGCCTGTTAAGGCCGTCCCGGATCAGCCTGAGGAACTGAGGCCAACACAAGAACAAATTGAAGCAAGCATTGCGGAGTCGAAAGCGAAGTACGCCGCGAAGAAGGCCGAAAGAGAAAAAGCGCATGCGGACAAGTTGGCAGCATGGCTGGACTAATAGGAGTTTAGAAAATGACTACCGTGATCCATATCGCGCTGCTCGCCGCTTGCCTAGTCGCCGCCTATCTTGCCGCCCGCCCGCGCCCGCCGCGTGACCGCCACGCCGCTGACGGGAGGCCGGATAACCCGGCGTAGCCGCAAGGGTCAGCGGGGCCGATACAGGGCCGTTAAAGCGGTCATTTGACGAATCAATAAATAGCACTACAGATGAAAACCGAGATAGCCGGACAGATCGCACGCGGGGAGTACGTGCCCCCGGTCGCCGTCACAGCGCAAATCCTCGCCGCGTTTTGGGCGCAGCGCGTTAGCGAATTGTTCCCGGGTGTTGCCGTCACGCTAGGCACGAAAGAACGCGGTCAGCTTGGGACCCTGATTCGCAAACTTGGCCCGGATCGGTCGCTGTCCGCCGTTGCGTTCGTGTTGTCGAACTGGGATGTTTTCAGGCGCGCCGTAAACATGGAATTAACAGGCCTCGACGTAGCGCCGAAAACGCCGCAAATCGGGGTTGTTTTACGTCACCGTGAGCTTTTGATATCGATGATGGACGGCGCGTAGTGTGTGCAATCAATTGCAGTGCCGACCCTTTGACAGACGGGCAAATGGGGCTAACCAATTGGTTAAAAATAGTTGATCTAGCTATAGCAAGTCAGCAGGTCAAATTGCTACTGTTGATACACCAGTAACGGACAACAGACATGCAAGCCACTGACACCACCGCGCCTATGAGCCACTACCCGAAACCCACTATCGATGAAGTCATTCGTCGCGTTGCCGGGGGCGAAGCGCTTTCGCATGTTCTCGCGTCGAACGCGGGCTTTCCGTCGAAACAGACATGGTATCGCTGGCTTGCCGAATCGCCCGACCTGTCGGCGGCCTATGTGCAAGCGGTTCAGCAACAGGTGGCGGGCCGTACCTACACAACAAGATAAGGAGCCAGAGATGTTTGAATTGTCCCCCCCGCCTTACATGCCGACGTTAAACGACACGAGGTCGTTGACCCCGGAGCAACGTCGCCGCGAACAACTGCGCGACGGCGCATTGCGCGAAGGAAAGCTTGTGGAGGTCGTCACCACTTGCCCCGAGACAGGTCGCAAGACCCGTGAATATGTCGGCGCGAAATCGGCGTGGATGGATGAATTCAAGGCACCGCGTAAGTTGATGATCCGGATCGACAAAGACCCGAAGCCGTCGCCTTACCGAATGGCTAACGGGGGGCGCGCCAAATGACGAGCCTTGCGGATATCAAACGCGGCATCGCGGACGTTGAGGCGGAACTCGCCTGGAACGCCAATAAGGAATACCGCGATCAGGCCGAACGTCAGGAATTCAAAGCGATTCAATACCGCGCGGATTCCGTGTTGCGCGAGTTCGGACGGACAGCGGCAACGCATGTCGAACCGCGCGGCGGCGAAACCGCGCATCAATATCGTGTGCGCCTTGCGCAGGCGCTTGCGAGCGAAACCCGGAAATTTCGGCATACGGAAATCTCGCCGACTATCGACCCGGCGTCGCTGGCCGAGGTAGAGGCCCGGATTTACGCGGACGCCGCCCGGCAAGCGAAGCACCCGCTTGACCTGAAACCCGGCGAATTCAGGGAAATCAAGAAGACGGTCGGCACCCGTCAATACAGTGAATTCGTGTGCGGCGAAGGCCCGGGCGCATTCCGCGCTCTGTACGCGGATTGTATTTACCCCGCGCAAGTCGGCAACTTGTTTGTCAATGGCAAAGAAACGCTTATCCCTACCGTGGGTTGAGACGTCATGGCACGAAAGCAAATCATTGAAGTCCGGCTTTTCGGCGACGGTTTGGCGGAAGCCGTGGCCCGGGGCGATATCACGAAAGCCGACGCCGATCAGATCGAAGCCGACGCCCGCGCTGAGTTGAGCCGGGCCGTTGCCGCGCTGTCGCATCTTGCCGTGCATCGATATGTGATTCAGATCGGCGGCAAGTGGGACGACCTGTAGGGCGGCGACGATGGACGTTAAGACATGCGCGACATGCGGCGAAGCGAAAGACCTAACGGAATTTCGTAAAGCGCCGACCTGTCGCGACGGTCTGACGACTTCGTGCAAGACCTGTCTGAACGCGGCGTATCGCGCGTGGTATGCGGCGAACGCCGAAAAGAAGCACGCGGCGGCTTCGGCTTCCTATCAGGCGCGCAAGGACAAGATTAACGCGCATAGGCGTGCACAACGCGCGGAACAGAAACAAGCGACGGCAAGCGAATAGGAGGCGGGCAATGAATGATGATCGACGCGAATACAAGGCTATGCACAAGGGCCTAGCGCGGGTTATCGACGTGTCGCGTCTTGTTCGCCGCCCCGCGCTGACCCGTGAGCAACAGCAAGCCTCCGCCCGTGCGCAATGGAATGTCGAATTGATCTTAGAAAATTGCCGCAATGAAAGACCGGGGGACGAGGAATGACTGTCGATATCGTCGATTTAGCTGATCGTGCCGGAAAGACCGCGCGGGACGTCCAAGACTTTTTGATTACGAACGGAATCCTCCGCGCCGATATCGCGGGGCAAGCCCTCCGTGTCCTGATTGATGTCGAGATCGAGATCGAAGCCGCTATCGAAGCCTATCCCGACGTTGAAATTCTTAGGCGAATCCACACCGGCATTCGCGGCTACGCGCTGTACGTGCACGAATTGCTTGAATGCAACCGCATTCTTGAAGGCTACCAACGCACGGCCAAGAAGCCGGGCGAAACGGAACACTGAACCATGAATCGTTATCCCGAGCTTAGCGCCGAGTGCCGTGAATTCTTTGCGCAAATGGACGCGTTGATTGCTGATAAGCCCGGCGACGCGCAAACCGCTTTTGTCGTCGGGCGTAACTATGTCGAATCGCTCCACATGTTGCGCGTCGCGCTTGATAACGACCCCGATAACCCGGACTTGCGCGCGGCGTTTGACGCGACGGTTCCGCGTCTAAAAGCGGCGCTGCGACACAACACGGAAATGCAAGACGACGCCGAGGCCGCGAGTTTCGGCAGGGGCTTAGCGCAATTGTTGCGTTTGTAAATGACGTTGGCATTGCAATCAATTGCAGCGCCGTAGCCCTGACCGAGACACAGCATGGACCAGCCAATTATTCGCATACAAATTGATGCCGAGGACTTTGACAAGTTCAGCGACCGTTTTAACGCATACCGGGAAAAGTTGAGCAATCAGCCGGAGGAATGGAAGGCGACGAACGCCGAAATCAAGGAGATGAAATCGAATTTCGAGGACGCCGGAAAAGCCCTCGAAAAAGTTCAGGCGGGTTCAACGGTCACCCCCGCAGTCGAACGCAAGGAAAAGGAACGTAGCAAGCGCGTTAAGGAAGACGAAAAGTCGTGGAAAAACATCGGGAAGTCTATTTCGGGTAGTTACCGCGACTTGTCCGGGCTGGCGAAAATGTCTATCGGCATCAGCAGCGGGAAACTCGGTCTGGGTAGCCTCGGCGTGTTGGGGTCGATCTACGGGGCCGTGCTTGCCTCGGCCAACGGTTTAGCCGAACGTAATCAGCAGAACCGACAGCTTGACCTCGCCCCCGGGGTCGCAAAAGCCTACGGCAAAGCCTATGGCAAGTTCGGCGGCACTGAACAGCAGTTATCGACTTTCGAGGAAGCCAAGGTCAACCCGTCGATGTGGAAAGGCCTGACGGCTGTCGGGATCACGCCGCAAGAAATCCAGAGCGACGACGCGGAACAGCTTGCCGCAACGTTCTTGCGTCGTGCCGGGCAACACTGGGAAAGCCTCCCCGAATACGCTAGGGGCAACTGGGCGCACGGCGCAGGCGTAGACATGTTCGCCGGTACGGCGCAACTGAATCAAGCCGGTAGTTACAAAGACCCGAAAGACTGGGATCAGGCACAAAGCGATTTTGAACAGTATCGGCAACAGGACGCCGACAGCCAAGCCGACTTAGACGCCGGGACGAGGTTCAAGCAACACATAGGCGCGGACTGGGACAGCATCACCAAGTCGTTTGACCACAATTCAGCACTGCTTGCCCCGGCGCTTGAGCACTGGAGCGACGCCGCGACGAAATTTACGGTCGCGTTTCTGAATCAGGCGGGTCCGCAAGGCGCTGAACTGCTGAACGATATCGACAGCGATACGCCGAAGCCCCCGCCCGCTGACGGCGTTTATCCGCACACGGTTGACGGCGGTTTCCGCAAGTTCGGGGACGCCGCGTGGAAGCGAATTCATGCCTTTGAAAACGTAGGCGGCATTGAACGCAACGGCACGTCGTAAAGCCCGACAGAAAGCGCCGTCCGGGAATGGGTAAGCGCCAACATTCGTGAGGGCGGGGGCGCTCGGTTTCGCGGCGACGATACGCAAAATCCCGCTGATCCGCGCTACAACCCGGGAAATCTTAGGGTCCCCGGGAGCAAGACCGAATTTCAAACGTTCGACAGCGAAGCGGCGGGCGTGCGCGGCATGGACCGACAGCTCCAAATCTATGCGGGCCGCGATCACCTGGACACGTTGCAAACCATCATTTCGAAATACGCGCCGTCAAGCGAAAACAACACGAAAGCCTATGTTGACGACGTGTCGTCACGTACAGGCTATAAGGCCGATCAACGGCTCGACATGTACGACCCGCGTGTGCGCGCGTCGCTAGAAAGCGCGATGATTCAGCATGAAGGCCGGGAGTACCGCGACCTGACCGCCGACAAGGTGCTTGCAATCACGACCGGCAAGGGCGGCAGCGACGGCGACGCCGTTGAACAACGCACGGTCAGCACGGGCAAAGTCACTGATCGTTACGGCGCGCCGAGCGCGGATAAGACAAACACAGATAAGACAAGCGCGGCCCTGTCGAAAATCACGGGGTATTACCCGGGCGAACCGAATACCGATACGGGTAGCGACGGCACGAACAGCACGCCTAGCCCGACAACGCGGGCCGCCGTTAGCAAGATCGCGGGTTCACGCCCCGACGCCCGGACGGTCGATACCGACGACAACGGGAGCCGCAACGGGCCGCCTATCCTCACGCGCCCCGCCGGTATGGGCGCATTGCCCGCGCAACAAATTAACGTCGCGGTCAGCAGCCCGCCCGGTTCGTCTGTATCAGTCACGACAGCGGGGTTTCCTCAGTGAGATTTTTCAAAATCGTTATCAGCGACCCCAAGACCGGATATGTTTTTGTCGTTAATCAGAACGGCAAACCCGGGTTCACGAAAGTCCCGTACACGACAGCGGCGGCCACCTATACCTCGCTTATCCCCGGGGCCTCGGTCTTCACTATCGGCGGCACAAATCCGGCGGCGCAGCAAGTCGAGCTAGACATCCCCGTGGGCTTTATGCACCTGCCGCTGCAAAACGGCTTTGTGAAAATCTACGGGGTCAGCATTGCCGAAATCGCACAGGCCGCCAATTTGAACGGCATGAATATCGCGATTTACGGCGGCATGGCGGCGGGTTTGCCGCTAGCGAATCCTAATCAAGCGCAATTGCTAGTCAGCGGACAGATTCAACCCGCCTTCGGCAACTGGATCAATAACGACCAGACCATTAGCTTTTACGTGTCGGTTAGCGGGTCTAGTCCTTCCTCGAATCAAGTGTCGGGGCAACCTAACTTAGCGGCGACGACGACCCCGGTCCCGGCAACAAATGCGGACCCCGCGAACCTGACATGGCAATGGCGGGCGGGCCAGCCGTTTAGCCAAGCCGTAGTCAACACACTGTCCACGGCGTACCCCAAGTACAAGATTCAGGGCGCGGTCTTGCCTAATCTCACGTGGTCAAGCGGGCAGGCGGACACCGGGTTTTTTGCGTCGCTACAGCAGTTCGCGCAATACCTTCGCGCGCTGTCACAGAAGATCATCGGCGGCGTGCTGCCGGACGTGACGGCATACCCGGGCGTATCGATCACGCTACAGAACAACGTGATAACGCTGGGGGACGGCAGCACGATCCAGACGCCGAAACAGATTCAATACGTTGACCTGATTGGGCAACCGACATGGGGCGATACGAATCAGGTACAGGTTTCATGCCGGATGCGCGGCGACGTCAACGCCGGGGACTACGTGAAGCTCCCGAACGTCCCGGGCCTGTCGCAAGTCGGGCAAGGCCAGGTTTCACAGGCGAGCACGTCACAGTATTTCAACGTGCAACCGAATTCGATCTATTCGAATCAGAACAGCGGTTCGATTTTTACCGGCACGTTTCAGGTAACCCAAGTCCGGCACGTCGGCAAGTCGCGACAGGCCGACGCCTTGGCATGGGTGACGACTTTGGACATGTATCTCGCGTCGAATATTGCTGACGCCACGATTGTTCAAGCGCCCGCCGTGCTGTACGCGGGGAACCCCGGTTTCAAATATTTTTTGCCTTAGAAACTTAGGATAACGAACGTTTTAGCCCGGTTTTACGGCGTTAATCATGCGTCCGCGTTTCAACAGGGCCGGGGCGGGCAAGACATAAAGGCGGGTCGGGGACGTGACTCAAAAAGTTGTAGTGCTGACGAGCGGTTCGAGTTGGACGGTCCCGTCCGACTGGACAAGCACGAACACGATTACGGCGACGGGCGCGGGCGGCGGCGGTTCGGGTAACGGTCAATACGGCGGCGGCGCGGGCGGCGGCGGGGGCGCTTCGACAATCAGCAACCTGACGCTGACGCCGGGCGCGGTCATCGCCTATGTGCTGGGCACGGGCGGCGCGGGCGGTAACGGCGTAGGCGGCGGTAACGGCGGGGCAACGTATTTCAACGGCGCTAGTCTGGCGGCGTCGAGTGTCGGCGCGAACGGCGGTAAGGGCGCGGGTTTCTCGTCCACGGCCCCGGGCACAGGCGGCGCGGGCGGTTCGACTACCGGCGCGGTCGGTACGGTCAAGTATGCGGGCGGCGCGGGCGCGACGGGCGGAGACGACACGAGTTTCGGCGGCCCGGGCGGCGGCGGTGGCGGTGCCGCCGGTCCTGACGGCGCGGGCCTAGCCGGTACTACGCCGCCTACCGGCGTGGGCGGGGCGTCGGATATCGGCGGCGCGGGCGGGGCCGGTGACAACGGCACAGGCGGCGCGGGCGGTACGGGCGGCACGTCGTCGTCAAAGAACGGCGGGGCCGGGGTCGCCAGTCAATCGGGCGGCGGCGGGGGCGGCGGTAGCTACGCCGATAACGCGTCGGGCAACACAGGCGGCACAGGCGGCTTCCCCGGGGGCGGCGGGGGCGGCGCGGATAACGGCGGCCCGAACGGCGCGGGCGGCGCGGGCGCGGGCGGTCAAATCGTTATCACGTACACGGCGGCGGGCGGGGCGGTCTTCGCGGCGACAGCCGGGGAACAGGCGACAGCAACGGCGGGCGTCAACACGTCGATACAGCTTACGGGCGCGGGTACACAGGCGGGCACAGCCGCCGCCGCGCTGAGCACCGCGATAAGCCTTGCCGCCATAGCCACGGGGTCCGCAACGGCAAGCGCCGGGTTGGCGGTGTCGCCCCGTGTCGCCGCAACAGCGGGCGAGGCCGTAGCCGCAACGGCGACGCTTGCCACGCCTAACAACGTGCTGGCCGCACAGGCGGTACAGGCGTCAAGCGCACAGGCGGCGCTACTGGCGTCGGCGGCCCTGCGTGCCGGGGCGGGCGGGGCGTCAGCGGCGGGGGCGTCACTGTCTACGGCGATAACGCTGGCGGCACAGGCGGCGCAAACCGGCGGGGCTAGCGCGGGGCCGCTGTTAACCGGGGTGACCGTGCGGGCCGCCGCGAATGAAGGCCTGAGCGCCAGCGCCAACTTGTCGGCGGGCGGCGGCTTAAGCGCAAGCGCCGGGGAAGCCGGTACGGCGGGGGCGACGCTAGTCACGGCATTGCAATTGATTGCGGCGCCCACGGAGACGGGTACAGCCGCAGCGGCGTTGACGACCGGCATCGAATTCAAGGCGGGCGCGGCGGCGACAGCGGGGGCAACAGCGGCGCTAGTTGCGTCTACGGCGTTGCGGGCGGGGGCGGCGGTCACAGGTACGGCGACGGCAGGTCTTGACGCCCCGGGTAACACCGGGATGACAGCCGGGGCGGCGCAGGGCGTTACAGCGATAGCCGCATTGCAAACCGCGCTCACGTTATCAGCGGCGGCGAACGAAAGCCTAGGGGCGTCGGCGACACTAGCGGGCGCGACGGCGGGGGCGTTGTCAGCACAAGCGGCGGCGTCGTCAACGGCGTCGGCGACCCTAGGCGTAACCGTGCTTCCCGACTTCATTTTCCCCGTGTACGCTGATAAGCAACAGCCAAGGTTTTTCCCTGTGTACAGGCCGCCCACGCAGGCACAAGCCCTGGCATTCGGATATCAGCCGTGGAAACCCGGACGCAAGAAAACAGCGTGAAAACCCGCGAAAACGTAGGACTGCAAATGATAGGTCGAGGCATTAAAGAATTACCGGGGCAGAAGCGGTTTTAACCCGGGTTTTAAGGCCTAAAACGTCGATCCGCGTTTTAAAAATGCGGGCGAGGGGTTCGGCGGGAAAAACACGGGTCGAGCCGATACGGTAGGCACAAGCGGAACAGTAGGGACGTAGACAGAAGGCCGGTAAAGGCCTCGGCGATACAACGATATAGACAGCGCGCGAAGGATAAAAAGCTAAGTGATTGGACACCTAACGCTAGGTCTAGCAAGCAGAGAAGTGACGATATGTCAGTAACGTTCAAGTCAGCACAGCCCGCACAAGACACGGCGTCTTCGGTAGGGACAGCGCAGCCCGCTTCTGAGGGCACGTCCCTCCCGCCCGCGCCCGCCGTCAAAACTTTTTCCCGGGCTGAACCGCCGGGCGTGTCCCCGCGTGCGTCCCGCAAGTCCGGTAAGCCGAAACAGAAGGCTAAGCCCCGTCGCCCCCGGCAATACGACCCGGCGGTAATTGACGCCGTGCTGAAAGCCGTAGCCGGGGGCAAGACGTTATCGGAGGCGTGTAGGTCGGACCCGGCGTTTCCGACGCGCGCCACCGTGTACGGCTGGATCAGCGCCGACCCCGAATTGAAGGCGCGCTATGACACGGCGCGGGAGTTTCAGCTTGAGTTCTGGGCCGATCAGCTTATCGACATACCCGACGCGATTCAGATCGGCGATTACATGGGCAAGCTTGCGGACGGCACCGTTGTAAAGCTTAAGACCGCTGACAAGATCAAGAAGGCCAGCCTACAGGTCGAGTACCGTTTTAAAGTGTTGTCCCGGCGCTCACAGGACTACACGGAACGCCAGACGATCACGCACGCGGGCAAGATCGACGGCACTAAGACCATAGTCGTCACCGGCGCTTTGCCCCGTGTGCCGCTGGGATCGTTGCCCCCGGAGGAGCGGGAAACCGCTGTACGGGAAGCCGCAATGACCCGGACCATCACGCGCGAGGAAATCGAGAACCCGTTCGGTATCGACGTCAACGCTATCGAAGCCGAGGACGCGCGAATGGAAGCGGCGGAGGAAGCCGAGATTGAGGCGGCGGCACGGGAACCCAGCCCCGGCGATTTAGCGGTTTTAGCCCGGATATCAAATGCCCCTGAGGACTATGACGATCCGGCATAAAGCACGCGTATGGCGTCGCCTCACGCAACTTCTGCGGTTTTACCCCCGGAATTTACCCCGGGCGTTATCCGCCTAGCGCGCTCAGCCTTACCCGGTATAGCGCCGCCGCGTTGATGCCGTTTATCACGGGTAACTAGGATCACGTTTTTAAGCTGTTTTATCGTAGTTCCACAACTGTTAGGAGTTTTAATCATCATGGCAATCAGTCAACGTGACAAAGACGATATCAACGAACGCGGCGCGTTCAAGGACGTACCGGAGAAAAAGGAACGCGACATGCGCCCGCCTAGCGAACGCGGGAACAACCTGTTTCGCGATAACCCGCCGGAAAAGTCTGATCCGCGCAGCATTTTCCGGAGCAACGGTTAACGCTAATCGGGGACAACGCGCGTGAGCACAAAACGTAGTCGTAACCGCGACCGGCACGGGCAAGCCGTAGCGCCCGTGTGTCTACCTGTCGTCACGCCCCTGTGTGTCGGCGCCTTCCTGGCCTTCGCACAGCGGCCCCGCGTAGTCGCGCCCGCGCCCGCCCCGCCGCCGGTCCTAGCCGATAGCGCTAGCGCAAGTCAGGGCGTTGTCAAAGATTCTGCAATTGATTGCAATCGTGCCGCCGACACGCGGACGTGCGTCACGTGCAAAACGGCTAAGCCGTTGACGGAGTTTCACCGGGCGAAGGCTAATGCCAGCGGCTATCGAACCGCGTGCAAAGCCTGTGTCAAAGCCCGGGACGAGCGCGTTACCGGGCCGGGGCTAGCCGCTAACGCCGTAGCGGAATCAACGGCGTGCGCCGGGTTGGTCACGCTTGAATCCCTGACCGCTGACGCACGGCGTTTAAAGGGTAGGGCCGCCGTGTATCAACGCGGGCGCGTCAGGATCGAGGCACGGTATGACAAGCGCGCCGACACAACGACATACCGCGTCGGCGGCTGGCCCTGCGCCGTCGAAGACCTATCCCACGTTTTCGCCCGTATTCATAGCGGGCAACCCCTGACAGGACTTGTATGAAAAAGACGACACGTACCTATCTCGACGTGCCCTTTGAAGACAATGACACGGTAAGCGCACTAGGCGCTAAGTTCTGCGGCGTCATTAAGAAATGGTACGTTCCGCGCCGCAAACGCGATGACGCCTTCGCCCGCTGGATTCCCCGGGGACCGGTTAGCGTTGTCGCTGACCCGGCCTATCCCGTGCCCGTCAAGGTTTACGCCTATCAGGAACCGCCGCGCGGGAGGCGTCGCTAAATGCAAAGCAAGGAGCCGACCTATCTATTCGTGCCGTTCTATGACGAAGCCCGGGCTATCGGCTTAGGCGCTGTGTATGACGCGGACCGGCGTCAATTCTATGTGCCGCCGGGCATGGACTTCCTGCCGTTCCGCGAGTGGTTCAAACCGCGACCGCACTATCGACGCGCGCCTGATCCGGGTCGCGAACGGGTATAGGGGTAGTTATATCTTCTAACCGGCATACGGCCCGCAGTGCCTTATCCGGCGGGCCTCCGCGCTACGGCCCGGGGTAAATTCCGGGGGTAAAACCGCAGATATTGCGCGCGCCGCTGATATCACGGCGTTTCTGCTACTTTCCACCGGATTCGCTTATGTCCGGCGGTAAAGTGACGTTCAAATCTATTTTGGGGAATACCGCGTCAAACGCTTCCAATGTCCGCACCCAACCCACCGCCGCGATCAGTTCCCGCAGCTTTGCGTCTTCTTCTTTAACCCGTGCTTCTTCCGCCGCTGATAATTTCGCCTTTGCCATTGCCGCCCCGTAGTCTGTGCAATTGATTGCACAGCACGGTATCAGCGCGGGGCGTCGCTGACCGTGGGCGGCCGCACACGGGCGTCACCGATTAGTCATGCCTTGTGCTTTCGTCATGCAATCCGCGTAGACAAGTGCGCCCATGTGCGCGGGCGTTGCGTCCGCGTATTGAACGTCCGTAAAAATCGCGTGCGTAGTTTGCCGCATGATCTGCGCTATGGCGGCGTCGGCTTCGGGCTTGCGATTGGGCCTCTG
>Ga0073928_10009554_pt1 | contig 11780 bp, 10 predicted proteins | sample PaiPotPPA55metaG_FD_76969 | JGI IMG/M metagenome (GOLD analysis project Ga0073928, IMG submission 76969) | Iron sulfur acid spring bacterial and archeal communities from Banff, Canada, to study Microbial Dark Matter (Phase II) - Paint Pots PPA... ...
AGTCTTGACAGCTTTGGAATTCGAGCTAAAGTAACAATGTGCAGAGCCATAAGCTCTGCGGGCAGTCTCCCCCGCTACGAATGATCAGGAGATGGGATTGACAATGAAAAAAGCCATTAGAGCTTTCATGTGGGCGGGAGTTGGAGTATTATTCCTTGGGACTTGGGCCAATGCGCAAACTAACGTAACCTTGACGGCTCCAGGACCGGGCTATTCATACGACGGCATCTACGTGAGCCCATACTACGCCACGGTGGGCGGAGTCGCGAATACGCCGGTGGTTTGCGATGACTTTGGCGACGATAGTTCAAAGACCACGTGGACAGCGACTATCACTGCATTTTCCGGCCTGTCGGCTCCGACCAACACGTCGTGGAGTCTTGCGGGCGGTAGTTTGGCGCAGTACAACGCAGTCGCATGGCTTACTCTGCAGGTACTGCAGCAGACTCCCGGTAGCACAGGCCAAATCATCAATTCTTTCGCGGACTGGGCGGTGTTTGACGCGGGTCAAGTCCAAAGTTATCTAGCGAATAACCCCGTAACTGGTGGCCCTCTTACCACTACGGGCCCTACGGGCCTCTGCACTCAGATTTTTGGGTTGGCGGGCTGCGGGAGTACTTGGACCCAAGCAGATGGAGGTTTGTTGGCAACTGCTTACACCGACGGCGCAGCTTTGCCGGCTGGCGGATACAATCTGGAGATAATCTCACCTGATGTAGCGAATTCGAAACCTCTAGCGGTGTGTAGCGCAGGGCAGCAAAATTGCGCGGCCCAGGAATTCGTCGCAATGTCAGTTCCGGAGGGCGCAGCGGCGCTAGCCTATCTTTTCTTGGCGGGCCTATGCTGCTTCGGAGCCATATTTACACGGTCGCGCTGGCAAATTGGTACTATTGGCGCTGCCTAGACAAAATCACCCTTCCCTATCAGCAAAAGGCGTGCCGAACTTGGCACGCCCTTTGTCTGTGGAGCGTTTAACGTTCTCGTCTACTTGACCCGGTCAAAATCACTGCCGGCTTCTGTCTCCGGCTGCGAGAGCTTCGTACTCGCCTCTTTATGCGCTTCCTCTATCTGCTGCGGAGTCAGCATCTTGGTGAGAAGATTCTTGGCTTGGGAAGCTCGTTCGAGCGCCACAAGGTACCAGACATAGGCGCGAACTGCGTCGCGCGGGCCAGTTCGTCGCGTGAGGTATATCTGGGCCAAGGCTAGCTGAGCCGCTGGCAGACCCGCATCCGCGGCCTTCTGAAGGAGGGCCAATTCATTGCGAAATCCGGAACGATTCGAAGCATTTGTGGAATCATCTGAAGCAAAAGGTCCCGAGCCGGACTGGCTCAATGTCATTGTCATTGACAAAAGCTCAATGCGGCTGGAAACGCCCAGCTTGTCAAAGATTCGAAACAAATGATTCTTGACCGTGTGTTGGCTTAATTTGAGACGATCCGCAATTTCGCGATTACCGAGGCCTTCCGCCAGGCATTGAACCACTTGGATTTCACGCTTCGAAAGCCCGCTCAGCCCACGCGCATTGACTGTTCTGAACATAGGCGCGCTGGCCAATGCTTCCACCGCCAGCGACATCTCGCGAGTGTTCGCCCATATTTGCCCTTCATGTACGCAGCGGATGCATTTGCGAAGATCCTCGATAGGCTGGCTCTTGCCGAATATACCTTTCGCACCGGCTCGAAATGCATTCAAGACCATTTCGTCGTTTAATGACTCCATCAAAAATACAGCTCGAACGCTGGGGCCCCGCGCGCGCAATTGCCGCAAGACCTCGAACCCACGCGCAGGCTGCTCGTCGAGGTTGGCGCTGATCACAAGTACATCCGTATCCAAACCGGCGACTGCGGATGCCAAATTGCGAGATTCTGAATCGAAAGGAACCACTTCAAACTGATCATCGTGCCTCAGGGCCTCGGCGACCAGGTTGGTGTGGATGCGCGAACTATCGGCAACAAGGACGCGGATTTTGGATTTCGGACGCTGCTTATCGCTCAAAGTTGGAACCGGTATCATAGCGCCCTACTGGGACCCTGCGGACGTTTGCTTTAGGCCTCGAACTGGGTGACGATTGTGTCCCGCTGACTTCTGGAGGCTCGGCTGGGAGTTGCAAAGTCTTTCACCAGCGCTGAAAAGTTTCCAAAATCGTAAAAACGGGCTCACCCTTCTTGGTGGCCGACCACAACTTAAGTGTATCATATTCATATTAAAAGAGTTATAAGGCCTATTTGAGTTACGCAAAACGGGAGCGATCGGTCCTCTCGTCTCCCTGAATAGGTAAATCGGGCTATACCAAGTTGAGTATAACGTACTCGGGTACTTCTAGCCATTGCACGCATCTGCAATTATCGCTAACTTCAATTTGCGTTCTCGTTCCTCCCCTTTTCCCAGACCCTGTCGTCGGTGTTCGAACGCAGCGACGAGTAGTTGTAACGCTGAACGATCCAGCAGCACAATCTGTGTGGTTGGTCCGCAGCCTTAATGAGGCGGCCATTATTTTGGTTGGATCATAATAGTCATAATAGGGATTGCTGGCGATTATCCCGTCAGAGTTTATGGCACTTTGGTGGAGTAGGAAACGGCAAGCGTATCGAGTAAATTGAGTAGGATCCATTAAGAATAGGCATTTGATGTAGCGGGAAGCCAGAACTCCCCCGGCAACCCGACCGTTGGTGTCTTCCCCCCGGAAATCTCATCGCGGAGATTTCGAAACAATCGACCACGTGTTTTTCATTTTGGGGTCATTCTGAGAAGAGTGACTGAGAGGGCGAAGCTATGGCCGTCAGCAGTTTAGCGATGGATTTTTCGCAAGCAGTTCCGCCGGTCGAAGGCACGGCCGAGTGCTGGTATGCTCTGCAGACGCGGCCCAGGCACGAGAAAATTGTGGCTCACAGACTCGAGGAGCGCGGGGTGACTGCCTTTCTCCCCATGATTACAGAACTGCACAAGTGGAGTGATCGCAAGAAGAAAGTTGAGCGCCCGCTCTTTAGCTGTTACGTGTTCGCCAAATTCACGCCGAATCGAGCAGAGCGTTTGCGCGTGCTTCGCGTCGACGGCGTATTCGGTCTGGTCGGATCCCGAGGCGAGGGTACCCCGATTCCCGATGAACAAATTGACGCGGTTCGGAGTTTGGTCGAAGCCGAATTGCCGTGGTCTTCTCATCCCTTCCTGAAGATTGGTCAACGAGTGCGAATCCGGAGCGGTGCCCTCGACGGTATGGAAGGCATTCTCCTCTCGCGCAATGGAGACCAAACGCTGGTCATTTCCATTGAGGCAATCCAGCGATCGCTTGCCGTGCGTGTCGAAGGATACGAAGTCGAAGCTGCCTGACAGTTTCCGAAATAAAGCTTCCCAGTCGTGCAAACCTTACCTCCCATGGCTCCTAATACAATTGAGACCCTCCGCTTGCTTGTGGTAAGCAGCGAAGTTTCGGTGCTTCGTCTGCTTGGCTCGACCGCGCAGTCCAACTCGTGGCGTCTGGAAACCTCGGCGAGCGGTTGGGATGCAATGGAGCGAGTGCAATCCGATACTGCGCCCCATCTTCTACTGCTGGATCTTCCGCGGGGCGACGGCGATGGTCTTCACCTGTTGCCGTGGCTGCGCAGGCTTCGGCCCGAGCTTCCAATTTGGGTGCTGTGCGACCGCGAGGACGCGGGGCGGCAAAAGGAAGCGACCCGCATGGGCGCGAAGGAAGTGCTGACTCGTCCGGTCACGCAGGAACAGATCGAATCTCTGGTGAACCGGCACCTATGTACGTCGAACGATTGCGGCGAAGCGGAAATCGCGAGCGAAGACATTGAATCCGTGGGCGAGGACGAATTTTTTCTCAGTATCACTCCTGTGATGCAGCAGCTTCGCGCCCAGGCCGAATTGCTGGCGCAAGCAGATGTTCCGGTGCTCATTCTGGGCGAGCCTGGGAGTGGCAAAGGCACCGTGGCCCGCATGATCCACCAGATGTCGGTTTACTCCGGCTTTAATTTCTTGAGAGTGAATTGCGCTGAGATGCCGGGAGATCTGCTCGAGATCGAACTTTTCGGTCGCGAAAATGGTTCCTCCGGCTCTTCGCAAGGCGCTCGAAGGACCAGTCTGGGCAAACTCGAAATCGGCCAAAAGGGCACGCTTCTCCTCCATGAAATCACGCAGATGCCTCTAGCTCTGCAAACCAGGCTGCTGAAGGTACTGCAGGACAAGAGATTTGTACGCTCAGGTGATCCTAAGCCCGTCGAAGTGGATGTTCGTATTCTTGCAGCCAGCAGCGATAAGCTGGACCGCGCTCTGGCGGAGAAGCGACTCGACACCGACCTTTATTACCGGCTCAGCGCTTTCACGGTTCATGTTCCAGCCTTGCGGCAGCGCAAAGAGGAGATCAAACTTCTTCTCCGCTACACGATGCACAAGATAGCGAAGCACTACGGCTTGCCTCCGCGAGAATTCACGCAATCGGCGTTGACCGCCTGCCAGAACCACTCCTGGCCGGGAAATTTGAGAGAATTAGAGACCTACGTAAAACGCTACCTGGTGGCTGGCGATGAAGAGTTTCACAGCCGCCTTGGAGAATTGCCTTCTCGAAGCAACGGAAACCCTACGCTTTTGGAAGCCAAGGTCGGCGATTCGACCGCCACAACGTTGAAATCGATGATTCAAAGCGTGCGATCGGAGACCGAAAGAAATGCTATCGCCGCAGCGCTCCAGAAAACTGGGTGGAACCGAAAAGCCGCCGCCCGATTACTGGGTGTAAGCTATCGTTCCATTTTGTACAAGATCGAGCAGTACCAGATGAGTGCTCCGGAGTCCTATATTTCGTCCTTGTCGGACAGCCGATCGGCGGTTTCGATTGAGGTCAAAGGGAACGGAAAAGCAAGTTGAATCGAGAGACGATCAGCATGGGCGCGGAAAGTAAAGAAGTCGGGATGACGATGCAGCGGGGAAGTTCGCGAACGACCGTCCTGTTCGGTGTTCTGATTTTCCTTTTTGCGTCCGCCGCAGTCTTCGCGCAAGCGGGTTCAGAAACCCCGGCGCCCTCCGCGGCGAGCCCTGGGGCCTCACCCACCCAGACCGTTGACGCCGCGGCAACGAAGGCGCACGACGACAGTTTCGTCATCGGCAACGACGATGTGTTGGCGATCAATGTGTGGAAAGAGCCGGATATCTCGAAGTCCATCCCGGTGCGGTCGGATGGAAAGATTTCACTGCCCCTGGTCGGAGAGGTGCAGGCTGCGGGCCGCACCCCGCTGAAGCTGGAACAGGAAATTGCCGCGCGGCTGAAGAATTACATCGCGGAGCCGGAAGTCACCGTAATTATTCAGCAAATCAACAGCCAGAAGTTCAATATTCTGGGAATGGTGAACAAGCCGGGGTCGTACCCGATTAGCAACTCGGCAACCGTGCTTGATGCCATCGCATTGGCCGGCGGCTTCCGTGACTTTGCGAAACAGAAAGCTATTTACGTGCTGCGGCAGAATGCGGACGGCAACCAGACGCGGCTGCCCTTTAACTACAAGGAAGTGGTGAAGGGTCGGAATCCAGCCCAGAACATCAAGCTTCAGCCTAGGGACACGATCGTCGTTCCGTGAACATGAGACTGTTTCACAAAATTTGCGTTGGATTTCTGCTGCTTCCAGTTGCATCCCTGTGGTCGCAGGTGGATAACCCGTCCACACAACCTGCGCCCGCCTACGGGACGGACACTCCTGCCAACAATGCTGATGTCACCGACAGTCGAATGCTGACTCCTCCTCCGGTAAGCGGTCAATCGTATCCGACGTCTTTTGGTGCGAGCGAGCGATCGAACATCTTGCGCGGAGGACTGGCATTTATTAGCGCATATACCGACAACGCGGTGGGTTCTGTCACCGGGCATCCGGTGAGCGATGTGAGCTACTCAGTGGCGCCCTTCATCGCTCTGGACGAGACGACTTCGCGGCTACATTGGGTTTTGAACTACGCGCCCGGATTCACCTTCTATCAGCGGCTGAGTTCAAGGAACGAAACGGACCAGAACGCCTCCATCGACCTGCAGTACCGGCTGAGCCCACACGTGACTTTCAGCGCCAAAGATGGCTTTCATAAAACTTCCAATGTATTTAACCAGCCGGATCTAGCGGGGGCCGCAGCAGTCTCCGGAGGAACGCAAGAGCCAAACTTTTCGGTGATTGCTCCGATTGCCGATCAACTCAACAATTCCGGAAATGTGGGCCTCAATTATCAGTTCGCTGCCAATGGAATGATCGGAGCCAGCGGAACGTTTTCGAATCTGCACTATCCAAATCAAGCCGAGGTTCCGGGCCTGTTCGACTCCAGTTCTCAGGGGGCATCGGTCTTTTATTCGCTCCGAGTGTCGAAGATGCACTACATCGGCGCGACCTATCAATATCAGCGACTGGTGTCGTACCCAACTCTTGGACAGAGCGAGACACAGACTCATACGTTTTTTTTCTTCTATACGCTGTATGCGACGTCGAGGTTCTCGCTTTCCTTCTTCGGAGGCCCGCAACACTCGGATACGGTGCAGCCTTCGTTACCGACTCTGCAACAATTGCCTGAGGCGCGAGCGTGGACTCCCGCCGCCGGCGGCAGTATGAGCTGGCAAGGCCGCCTCACTAACGTTGCCATCAGCTACTCCCACACTATTTCCGGCGGCGGAGGCTTGAGCGAAGCAGTAAAGATGGATAGTGCGAGTGCCTCGATACGACAACAGATCACCCGCAAGCTGACCGGGTCGGTCGCGAGCATGTATGCGCAGAACGATCTTATCGGTTCGGCGCTCGCCGCGATGACGAACGGACATACGGTGTCGGGAACCGCGTCACTCCAACAAGATCTCGGTCAGCATATCAACGTGCAACTTGGCTATACGCGACTACACCAGAATTACGGCGGGGTTGCTGTTCTGGCGGCGACTCCCAATACCAATCGCGAATTTGTTTCGATCTCCTATCAGTTTTCCAGACCCCTGGGAAGATGAATTCTATGGTTGACGAGCTCGACGAGAACAGTGGCGCAGGCTTCGATCTTCAGCATTGGCTGGGCGTCGCACGGCGTCGCCACATGCAGTTTCTGATCCCACTTTTCGTGGGTTGGGCGGTAGTGTGGGCGGCGAGCTGGGTGCTGCCGCCGCGCTATCAATCGACCACGCTCATCCTGGTGGAACAGCCCACCATGCCGAAGGATTACGTCACGCCCAATGTGAACGATGATCTGCAGGATCGCATGCAGAGTATTACCCAGCAGATTCTGAGCCGCACACGGCTTTTGCATATCATCGACCAACTGAATCTTTATGTTGAGCCGCACTCGCAGCCGTCACCCGACCAAAAAGTCGATCGCATGCGCAAAGATATCGACATCGAACTGGTGAAAGATGCCCGCAATCAGATCACCGCATTCAACGTTTCCTATTCCTCGCCTGATCCGCATCTGGCCCAGCAGGTAACGAGCGAACTGACGAACTTATTCATCAACGAAAATCTGGAGGTTCGCCAGCAGCAGTCGGAAGACACTACGAAGTTTATGGAAAGCCATCTGGAAGCGGCCCGGAGGGTTTTGGCGGACCAGGAAGATAAGATCCGCCAGTTTAAGTCTCAGCATCCGGGAGAGTTACCGGCCCAGGTCGGAAGCAACCTGCAGATACTGGCCGGCCTGCAGACTCAGTTGCAGACCGAAGAAGACGCGCTGAATACCGCCAAGCAGCAGCGAGTGTACCTCGAAACTTTGATGACGCAATACCGCTCGTTGCAGGGCACGCCGAAGGCTTCAGGTGGCACTACGTTGGTGGGGTTACCTGCGATCGATGAAGAGTTGGATAAGCTCAAGGCGCAACTTGCGGATCTCAGTTCGCACTATACCGACCGCCATCCCGACGTTCGCAAGCTGAGGCAGCAAATTGCCGAGACCGAAAAGACGAGAGACCGCATCATCGCTGACCTAAAGGCAAAGAACGCGGCGCCTGCAGAGGATGCAGCGACCTCCACTCCGGATCCGTCCAGCATGGCGGACCCAACGTCGCCGATGGTGCAGTTGCAAGGACAAATGCAGTCCAACCACGTTGAAATTGCCAACCGGGAGCGCGCGGTCGCAGACCTGAAGACGAAGGTTGTCGACTATCAGGCACGATTAAATCAGGAGCCGGTGCGCGAGCAACAACTGTCTGACTTGACCCGCGGGTACGAACAGTCCAAAGCAAACTACGATGATCTGCTGAAGAAGAAAAATGAGTCCGCCATGGCCACCAGCATGGAACTGCTCCAACAGGGGGAGCGCTTTCGCATCATCGACCCGCCGAGCCTTCCGGTGAAACCAGAGTTTCCCAATCGTCTCAAGTTCTGCGGTATCGGCCTGGGCATCGGATTAGCTCTGGGCGCGGTTGTAGCTGGAGCGTTCGAAATGATGGATGACCGGATTTATGATGAGAGGGAACTGCAAAAGCTGCTGCCGGTAGCAGTGATTTCGGAAATTCCTACGGTTGAGGCATCCGTAGACCAGCGCCGGGAGCGCCGGAGTTTATGGCTCGGATGGGCGACGGCGGCTTTTGTATCTGGTACGATTTTGATTGGGTCTGCTTTTAGTTATTTGCGCGGCTAGTAAAATCGCAAATGTACAAATCTTTCTACAGCCTGAAGCGTAACCCGTTTGACATTACTCCCGACCCGTCGTTCCTGTTTCCAACCAGCAGGCATAACGAAGCTTTGGCGGCGCTTTACTACGGAGTCCGACGCCACAAAGGGTTCGTTGTGCTAACGGGAGAAGTCGGAACCGGCAAAACCGTTCTGCTCCACTACGTACTGCAATTATTCAAACAGAGTAAAGACGTCGCCTACGCGTACATTTTTAACGGGCGTCTCACACCCGTAGAGTTTCTACAGTACTTTGCCAGCGATCTGGGACTTCCGGCCACCAGCAAGAATAAAGGTGAATTGCTGCTTCAGATCGCGCATTACGTGATCGACCGCAGCCAGAGGGGACTTACGACAGCTCTGGTGGTCGACGAAGCGCACCATCTTTCCGCGGAAATTCTGGAAGAAATTCGACTCCTGAGCAATCTGGAAACTCCGCAGGAGAAGTTGCTCCAAATTTTACTTGTCGGGCAGCCCGAACTGGATGAAAAGCTTGATTCCGTCAGCCTGCGGCAATTGAAGCAAAGAATCGCCCTGCGTTCTCATCTTTCGCCGCTGAATTCGGATGAGACGAAAGGATACATTGAACGCCGGCTTCAGCTCGCGGGATGTCCTTTCTCCTCGGCATTGTTTCCGCCAGAAACTATCGCCGCCGTCTATCAGCACTCTCAGGGACTCCCGAGATTGGTTAACACGATTTGCGAGAACGCACTAATCGCGGCTTATGCCAGGCAGATGCGCAGCGTGAGCCCGGACATCATCGATGACATCGCGACCGACTTCCGGCTGGGAATTCAAACTCCCGCATTGGAAAGCAGAAATTCCGACGAAGTGGATGCGCGGAAGGCGGCCCAGACCTTGCTTCAACTCTATGCCCAGCTTCAGGCCGAGCAAAAGCGCGATGAAGATGTAAAAACTCGTGTGCGATTGCGGGTGGCTGAGTAATGAGCAATATCTTTGATGCGTTGCAAAGGGCGGAAGCAGAGAACGGTGGGGCTGTAGGTCCGGGGCTGGACCTGGCTACAGAACTGCTCCGGTCCGCTGAACAGAACTTGCGCGAGTCCGCTCTGAATGTTGAGATCCAGCCGAGCGTCGATGCATTCGATGCCAACCCGCCAGCTCCGGCATCCGCCGAGGACGTGGAGCGGTGTCCTCTTCTGGCGGTTTCCATCCGGGAAGAAAGCCGCCTGGTTTCGGTCGCGGAAGAAGGAAGTTTGGGCGCAGAAAAGTTTCGTTTTCTCGCTGTCCGCTTGCGCCAGCTTCGGCAGAACCGGCCTCTGAAGAAAGTTCTTATTACCAGCACGATACCGCAGGAGGGCAAGAGCACCATTGCTGCCAATCTCGCGTGCACACTGGCTCGGAGAAAACAGCAGAAGACATTATTGCTGGAAGGCGATCTCCGCAGGCCGAGTCTTGCGAAGCAATTCGGGGTCGGCAAGATTCCGGGTTTGAGCGAATGGCTTAACGGACAAACGGAAAGCATCAACATCTACAAACTGCAAAGTCTCGGACTCTGGATGCTCCCAGCCGGCACTGCGCCACAAAATCCTTTGGAACTGATGCAGTCGGGGAAGTTGTCTCTTTTGATGGAACAGCTGGAATCCTGGTTCGACTGGATCGTCATCGATTCTCCGCCGGTGCTGCCATTGGCGGACGCCAGCCTTTGGTCTCGGTTGGCCGACGGAATTGTGCTGGTGACAAGAAAAGGTACTACGGAAAAACAGCAACTGCAGCGCGGCCTGGAGGCCATTGATAAATCGAAATTGTTGGGAGCGTTGGTAAACAGCAGCGCCAGCGTGGCCCATAGCGACTACTATCAGCGGTACAGTTCGTCCACAGCCGAAACTCCCAAGGAATAAGCAAACCTCGCCAGTCTTCTGATTTATTTTGGTTCGACTCCCCCCCGTAACTCCCTAGCAGTCATCGTCATTGTCACTAAGCTCTTGGGCCCTAGCCCATGCAAATCAGTGGAGGACATTGTGCACGCACGACGCAATGGAAGTAACGGTGTAACTTTAGGCGCGCTGTCGGAAGGCACGTCCAGCGGGGAACGCGCTGTTTTGAATCCTGAAGCCTTTCGACGGATGATCACCCTCGAAAGAAAAAGAAGCGAGCGTTCGCGGAAACCGTTCGTGCTTTTGCTCCTGGACATGGGCGACCGCCCATCCAACAAAGCCGGGAAGAGTCTAGGAAAGATTTCTTCCGTCTTGTCTGCTTCCACTCGCGACACCGACGTCACGGGCTGGTACTCGGACGAAAGTGTGGTCGGAGTCATGTTCACCGAGATCTCTGCCGAAGACTGTGCTTCCATTCCCGGCACCATCTTGACGCGAGTTACGGACACCTTACGCGGCAATCTTGCTCTCGAACAATTCAACCGGGTGAGGATCTCATTCCACGTTTTTCCCGACCAGTGGGATCACGAAGATCAGGATGGGACCAGCAACCCGACGCTGTATCCGGACCTGTCGCAGCGAGAAGACGGCAGAAAATTATTCCGCGTCCTGAAGCGGACGATGGATATCGTGGGAAGCACGCTGGCGCTTGTCTTTCTGTTGCCGGCCTTCCTGGCGATTGCCGCCGCCGTCAAAATGACATCCGAGGGGCCAATCTTCTTCCGGCAACGACGGATCGGCCAGCACGGCAAATCCTTTGTGTTCCTGAAATTCAGATCCATGCAAGCGAACAACGATGCGGCGGTCCATAAAGCGTACGTGCAAAGCCTGATCGCCGGCAAAGCGGAGAAACAGCCTTCGAACGGAAACGGTCAGGGCGTCTACAAGCTGACGCACGATCCTCGGGTTACTAAAATCGGATCATTCCTGCGAAAAACCAGCCTGGATGAACTGCCACAGTTCGTCAATGTCCTGAAAGGTGAGATGTCGTTAGTCGGCCCGCGCCCTCCAGTTCCTTATGAAGTCGAGGCGTATGACGTCTGGCATCGGCGGCGACTGCTTGAAGCCAAGCCCGGGATCACCGGGCTCTGGCAGGTGAGCGGACGCAGTCGCGTGAAGTTCGACGACATGGTTCGCCTCGACCTCCGTTATGCCCGTACCTGGTCCCCATGGACAGATGTGAAGATTCTCTGCCGCACTCCTGCAGCTGTTCTACTTGGCAGTGGCGCCCATTAAGCGACTACACCAGTCCTCCCTACTCTGTTCGCCTGCGGTG
>Ga0073928_10009555_pt1 | contig 11779 bp, 9 predicted proteins | sample PaiPotPPA55metaG_FD_76969 | JGI IMG/M metagenome (GOLD analysis project Ga0073928, IMG submission 76969) | Iron sulfur acid spring bacterial and archeal communities from Banff, Canada, to study Microbial Dark Matter (Phase II) - Paint Pots PPA... ...
CCGTCGTGATGCCGCCAGATGTTGGTCATGGGCAGCGCGATGTATTCGGCAAAAGCGCCGGGCCGGTTCACGCCGATGCCCAGTGTGTGCGCGCACAGATGCCGCCGCCCCGCCAGGCAATTGCGGCATCGTCCGCAGACCACGTGGCCTTCGCCGCTCACGATGTCGCCGGGAAAGAAATCCGACACGTTCGAGCCGGTCTCGACAATCTCGCCGACAAATTCGTGGCCGATCGCCATGGGCACGGGAATGGTCTTGCGTGACCAATCATCCCACTTGAAAATGTGTACATCGGTGCCGCAGATGCCCGTGCGATGCACGCGGATCAGCACGTCGTTGATCCCGATGCGCGGCTTCTCCACGTCCTCCAGCCAAAGCCCCGGCTCACTCTTGCTCTTGACGAGTGCTTTCATAAGCATTCCGAGTGTAACACCGAGTCAGGCTTCTACGTCCACGACCACCAGTGTGATGTCATCGCTGTGCGCGGTGCCCGCCCACGTGGCCAGTTCGGCCAGCAGAGCGTCCGCGAAAGCGTTCGCCGCAAGCTCCCGCCGCGCATCCACAAACGCCTTCAGCCGGCCCTCGCCGAAGAATTCGTCGGCGCCGTTGGCAGCTTCCGTGACGCCATCGGTGTAGAGGAGCAGGCGATCGCCCGGCGCCAATTCGAACTGCGTGTTCGCATACTGCTCCGCCACGCGCACACCCATCAGTAGGCCGTTTTCGCGGAACTCGCGGATCGTTCCGTCGGCCTTGCGCCACAATAGCAGCGGCGGATGTCCGGCGGCCGCATAAATCGCCGCGCGCTGCTGCACGTCGAGATACAGGTAACCGGCTGTCGTGAATTGTCCCTGCACCTGCCGGCAAATCACCTGGTTCAGCGCCGAAATCACCCGCGCCGGATCCTCCGCGTGATCCGCCTGCGAGGAAATCGCCACCTTCACCATCGACGCCACCAGCGCGGCCGGCACCCCGTGGCCGGTCACGTCCGCCACCAGGATGCCCATGCTGCCCCCCCCCGCCACCAGGAAATCGTAGAAATCGCCCGCTACCGCCGCCATGGGGATGTAGCGCACCGCGATCTGCAGGCCCACCACGCGCGGCACCCCGCTGGGCAGAATCGAAGCCTGAATCCGGCTGGCCGATTTCATCTCCTCGTTAATGGCCACAAGCTGCTGCTCGTTGCTGACGAACCGCGTCACCGCCACATAACCCAGGCAGCCGAGATTGATGAGGAAGCCGAAGGGCTCAAACAGCATGCTCGACGCACGCAGGTGGTCCACGATCACTGCCAGCAGGAAGATCGCGCCGCCGGAGAAGATAATGCGCGTGCCTGCGGTCCACGGCGGGTGATATCCCTTCAGGTAGCCCGCCAGAAGGATCAGCGGCACGCTCACCAGCAGTAGGTTCGAAGGATCGGGCGCGACCCAGGGATTCCCGGCGGCGAAGTTCACGGCGATGGAGACGGCCGCCCAGGCTGCCTGCGCGTATATCAGCCAGCGCAGCGTGGATTTCCATCCGCGGCCGTAAACGTCTTCGAAGAACAGCAGCGCCGGCGTGATAATCACGTTGCTAATCACGCTATGGATGTACTGCCAAACCAGCGCGGGCGCAGGGATGAGCGCGTACACGAGCGAGCGGTCGACCAGCCCGCGCACGCCGTAAAGCGCGGCGAACAGGCCGAACCAGAGCAAGCCGCGCTCTTTCGACTGGCGGCGAAAAACATGCACTGCCAGCGCCGCTAGTCCCACGAACAGCACCAGCAGGCTGAGCACGAACGGAGGGATATCGCGCTGGACGAGGATGTGCAGTTGCCGTTGAACTTCAGTCACGGGTGATGATCTGAGAGAATAACATGTCATGACCCACGAAGAACGCCTGCGCGATTTCCGCGCCCGCTTTCCGAACAAATCGCTCACCGTGCGCGGCACGGAGTGGCATTACCGCGTCTGCGGCGAGGGCGCGCGCCCGCTCGCCATGCTGCCCGGCGGCGAACTGGTCAACGACCTGAGCTTCGACCTGGTCGCCGCGCTCGCGCCGCGCTTCCGCATCATCTATCCCGCCTACCCGCAGGCGAACGCGCTGGCCGATCTCGCCGACGGCATCGCTGCAATTCTCGACGCGGAAAGCGTGCCGCGCGCGACGGTGCTCGGAACGTCATTCGGCGGAGCCATCGCCCAATGCATGGTGCGCAAGCATCCGGCGCGCATCGAGCGGCTGATCTTATCGAACTGCGGCGTGCCGCTCGCCAACCAGGTACGCAAGCGCCGCATCGCCAATGCGGGCCTCGCGATGCTCCCCTGGCCGGTGTTGCAGCGCATGCTGGCGCGCAGCATCGTCAAGCTGCTCGACGCGCCGGCGCAAGATCGCGCGTTCTGGCAGGGGTATGCAGCCGACTTGGTGGGTACGCGCCTCACACGCGCCGAAGTGATGTCGAACCTGCGCAACCAGCTCGAATACCACGAGCGCTACCGCTTCGCGCCCAGCGATCTGGCGTCCTGGCCAGGCCAGGTCTGCATCATCGAATCCGACAACGATCTGTTCGGTCCGGAGCGGCGGAAAGCGCAGCGCGATACCTACCCGCAAGCGCAGGTCTACACCTTCGCAGGGGGCGGCCAATCTCCCGCAGTGAGCCGGCCGGGAGAGTATCTGGAAGTACTGGGGCGGTTTCTCGGGTGACTCAGCCGCAGCGCGTACGGTCGCTGGAAGATTTCTTCAAAAAGAGCGGCCGCTTTTCGCTTTACATATTAGGGGGGCGTAACGCCTGCCGGGACGCTGATCTCCGGCAGGGAGAACATGCAGGGTCTGCCCCTCGAATAATCTTAAGGAGAGCTGAAATGAGAATTCTGAAAGGGATAGGGATTACCGTCGCTCTGAGCGGGCTGTGGATCACACCGGCCGAGCCGGCGACGGAGACGATATTGCACAATTTTGGCTGCCCGCCGAAGGGGGCGAACCCAACAGCAGGCGTGATTCGCGACTCCGCGGGCAACCTTTACGGGACGACGCCGGTTGGGGGCGGCGCGGATGCGGGCGTGGTGTATAAGGTAGATACCACGGGCCATGGAAAGGTGCTGTACAGCTTCACCGGTGGACAGGACGGCGCCTTTCCAACCGGGGGTGTGGTCGCCGACTCCTCCGGCAACCTTTACGGCGCGACCAACTCAGGTGGCGCCTCGGGGGCGGGAGTGGTGTTCAAGCTGGATACGGCCAGCAACGAAACCGTGCTGTACAGCTTTACGGGCGGGGCTGACGGAGGCTATCCGAGCGGTGGCGTGATCCTGGATTCCGCCGGCAACATGTACGGGACAGCCTCGGGCGGCGGCGCCTCGGGGTCGGGAGTGGTGTTCAAGCTAGATAGCACGGGACACGAGTCGGTGGTGTTTAGTTTCACGGGTGGACGTTACCAGGGCCAGCCCGAGGGGGGCGTGGTTCGGGATTCCGCCGGCAACTTGTACGGGAGTACTGTAGCTTACCTGGGCACCGGGATCGTGTACAAGATAAGTCCCGCTGGTCGTCTGACGGCGTTGTGGAACATTCACGGTGCGCGACAAGGAGCCGACGCCAACGCCGTGTCCCTGGACTCCGCCGGCAATCTCTACGGGACTTTGTACTCGGGCGGCAGCTCGAACGCCGGCCTGATCTTCAAGATCGATACCACCGGCCAGGTGACCACCCTGTACAACTTTACGAACGCTTCGGACGGAGGTTTTCCCAAGTCTGCTGTGATCGTCGATGCGGCCGGCAACCTTTATGGGACGACTAATTCCGGGGGTGCCTCGGGCGCCGGGGTGGTCTATAAGTTAAGTACGACAGGCCAAGAGACCGTCCTATACACCTTCACCGGGGGGACGGATGGGTCCTCTCCAAGCGCGGGTGTGATTCTGGACTCCGCCGGGAACTTTTATGGGACTACAACCAATGGCGGCGTCTCCCGATCCTTCGCGGGCCTGGGTGTGGTGTACAAGTTAGATAGCAAGGGTCATGAGACCGTCGAGTATAGTTTCCCGGCCAGCAAGGATGGTGGAATGCCCGAGGCGGGCCTGATTCCGGATTCAGCGGGCAATTTCTATGGCACCACCTATTCGGGTGGCGCGTCGAACACTGGCGTGGTATACAAGATGGATGCCAGCGGTCATGAGACTGTACTGTACAGCTTCACCGGCGGGCAAACCGGTGGGCCGGACGGGGGCAATCCGAATGCCGGGCTAGTTCGCGACTCCGCGGGCAACCTTTACGGAACTACGCCCTATGGCGGCGCTGCAGGCTTTGGCGCGGTGTACAAGATCGATACCAGCAGTCATGAGACGCTGCTGCACAGCTTTATCTACGGGCCAACAGACGGGGGAAATCCGCAGGGCGGCGTGGTCCTCGACCAAGCCGGCAATCTTTACGGAACCACAGTTTTCGGTGGTGCGTCGTACTTTGGAACCGTGTACAAAATCGATACCACCGGCCAAGAGACGGTGTTGCACAACTTTACCGGAGGGATGACGGACGGGTACTATCCGAACGGGGGTTTGACCCTTGACTCCGCGGGCAACCTCTACGGGACTGCGAGCGAGGGCGGCCAGGTCGGTGGGGGCGTAGTGTTCAAGATAGACACCACCGGCAACTATACGGTGCTATACAATTTTTCGGATTTCTCTAACGGATGCCATCCTGAAGCCGGCGTGATCCTCGACCCGCAGGGCAACCTTTACGGGACGGCATCCGAGTGCGGTTCGGTTTCCTTGTGCTATGGCGTCGTGTACAAAGTGGATACGACCGGCAATGAGACGGTGCTGTACACCTTTACCGGCGGCGCAGATGGCGGCGGCCCCGCGGCGGGATTGGTCCGCGACTCTGCCGGCAACCTGTATGGCACGACCAATCAGGGTGGGAACGCTTCTGCCCCGGGGGGCGACGGCGTCGTGTACAAGGTAGATACGACCGGCCAGGAGACGGTGCTGCACACATTTACCGGTGGCGCCGACGGGGCCTTGCCCTACGGGAGTCTAATCCTCGACTCGGGTGCCCTTTACGGGACCGCATCTGTCGGAGGGTCGAGGAGGACCGGCGTAGTGTTCAAGCTGAAACCCTAGGTGCGACATCCAGGCGTGGGGCTCGCCGCGCGATCGCGTGCGCGCGGGCCCGCGGAAGGGCGGCGGCAGAGTGGTGACCGAAGCAATCATGCGGCGCGCTTGATCGTCTGATTCGGCCGCTTGCGACTGAGCAGGTTGGGGCACCCCGCTTTCCATCCTGCCGGAGAAATGCGGGCGGTAGCTGTCAGTGCCTAGGCCTAGGAAGCCTGGAATCACGACAACGGCTCTAGCCGCAAGCGCAGGTCTACACGTTCGCCGGGCGGCCAGGATTCTGGAGTGAGCTTAAGCTTAAGGGAGCACCAGGAAAGGTCCGCCGCTCGCGAGCGTGCCCCTTGGAGTCACCACTTCGATGCGGCCGGAAGTCGCGCCCGCGGGCACTGTAGCCGCAATCTCGGAGGGGGAGACGACCCTGAACTCAGCCGCGGCGCCATGAAACGCAACGCTGCTAGCGCCCGTCAGGTCCGTTCCGAGAATCCTGACTGCCGATCCCGCCTTGCCGGCATGGGGCAGGGTCTTGACGAACGGGCTTAGCCCAACGGAGAGCTTGAAGATGGTGCCGATGCCCGACGTGCCGCCCCGGTTGGTAGTGCCATAGAAGTTCCCGTCGGTGGCTTCGAGGAGACCGTTGGGTGAATAGCCGTCCGTACCGTTGAAGGTGTGGAGGGTTGTCAGTGTGCCGCCCGGCGTGACTTTGTAGATCGTGCCGATCGCGGCGGGACCGCCCGCCCATGTGGTCCCGTAGAGGTTACCGTCGCTGCCGACTACCAAGCCGGGGTAGGCGTTGTCCCCATTGGCGCTGTTAAAATTGAACACAGTCGCGAACTGGCCGCTCGGCGTAATTCTGAAGATGGCGCCTGCGCCAGTGGTGCCGCCGTACGGAGTGGTTCCGTAGAACTCGCCATTGAAGGCCTCCACCAAGCCCGCGAACGGGTTGAAGGCATTCGGGCTGCCGGAGAAACGGTAAAGTGTGGTGAAAGCGCCCTCCGCGGTGATCCTGTAGACCGTGCCGCAGCCGTTAGAACAGGGGATCGCGCGGCCACCGTATTCCGTAGTGCCGTAGAAATTCCCGTCAGTAGCCTGCAGCAGTGGGCCGACAGGCCCATCGCCATCCGTTCCGTGGAAGCTGTGCAGGGTGGTCAGCGCTCCCCCGGCCGTGATCCGAAAGATAGTGCCAAGATTGCTGACTCCCCCGTAACCGGTTGTGCCGTAGAAGCTGCCGTCGGTGGCCTCAACGAGTTTGTCAAAGGGACTCGCGCCGTCGGCGGAGTCAAAGCTATGCAGAGTTTTCACGGCACCGGACGGCGTGAGCATATAGATGGTCCCATAGGCATAGTTGATGGCTCCGCCCACCTCGGTAGTGCCGTAAAAATTGCCGTTAGTGGCCTGAATTAAGCCCGCACCGGGGAGGGCGCCGTCGAGTCCGGTGAAGTTATGCACCGTGGTCAGGGTGCCGTCGGGGGTGATCTTGAAGACTGTTCCTTGGTCCCGACTACCACCGGTGGAGGTGGTCCCGTACAAACTGCCATCCGTGCCCTGTACTAGAGACATCGCATACTCAGGCGATGCGCCATTCGATCCCTCGAAGCTTACAAGACTAGTAAAGGTCTGCGCACGCGACGCGAGCGCCGTCGCGAGGCAAATCAGAAGACCACGCAAGGTCTTCGGGCTTAGATTCATCGTGCCCTCCTCATGAGATCCCGAGCCTGGGACGCCCGACTCCCTTATGGTAGCACGCCCTCGTGAGTGCGGCTAACGGTCGGCGCGTGCCGAAGCTAATGCACGTGGTTCAGTAAAGCTCGCCACGCATTTGCGACCGTGAGCGCCACGTATCGGCTCAACCCTGCTACGGCTGCACGCGGAACGCTACGTTGCTGAGCAGGGTTCCCGTTGGTGTCACGACCTGCACCTTCCCCATGGTTGCGCCGGCCGGCACGGTGGCCGAGATCTGCGTCGGTGACAGGATACTGAAGGTTGCGCCAATGCCGTTGAAGCTGACGACGCTCGTCCCGCTAAGGTCGGTTCCCAAAATCGTGACCGTGGTCCCGGGGGCGCCGGCGGCCGGTGTCAGCGTCACGAATGGCGGCAAGCCCATCGATAACTGGAATAGGGTGCCGTTACCGGTGGACCCGCCCGCCGAGGTGCTCCCGTAGAAATTGCCGTCCGTGTCTTGCATCATCCCAGCGATCGGCCCTGAGCCGTCCGTCCCCTGGAAGCTGTGCAACACTTGGAATTTGCCGCTCGGAGTGATTTGGTAAAGGACGCCCAGGTTATTTGCTCCGCCTCCCTTGGCAACGCTATAGAGATTACCGTCGGTCCCCTGCACCAGCGGGCTTTCCGGATCCACCCCGTCCGTTGCATCGAAGCTGTGTAAAGTGGTGAGCACGCCGTCAGCGGTGACTTCAAAGACCGAGCCATACCCGTTGGCCCCGCCTTTATCGGTGGTGCCATAAAACTTGCCGTTACTGGTAAGAATCATCCAGCCATACGGGTTGCCGCCGCCGCCCTGAAAACTGGCGAGTGTTACTAGCGTGCCCTTGGGATCGATCTTAAAAACCGTGCCAGAGTTGTAAACTCCTCCTTGGTCCGTGGTGCCGTAGAACTCTGAGCCGACCTGCACCAAGCCTCCGGGATAACTGCCGTCCGGACAAGTGGGATTCTTGCAAAATTTATACAGCACCTTCATTTGGCCGGCTGGCCTAATTCTGAAGATTGAGCCATTGCCGGGGAGTGCGCCATAGCCGCCGGAAGCCGTTACCCCGTAAAAATTGCCGTCCGTATCTTCGATCATGGGAACCACCGGCATCCCGCCCTGCTGCTCCAAGAAGCTGTGTAGGGTGCTCAGCGTGCCGCCTGGACTGAGGCTGAAAATGGTACCCCAGCCCCAGGCGCCGTTCGCCCAGGTGGTGCCATAAACGGTGCCGTCGCTGGCTAGCGTCACGCCGGAGTAGGGTAAGTTTCCTTCGGTCGTAGAGAAGCTGTATAGCGTCGTCACCGCGCCTGTGGCGGTCACCTTGAAAACCGTGCCCACATTGCTGGTCCCGCCTAAATGCGTGGTCCCATACAGGTAACCGTCACTGGCTTGAACCAAGGCGCAAGTTGGGAATCCGCCGTTCGCGCCGTTGAAATTGAGCACTGTTGTTATGGTTTGGGCGGGCGCGGCGATGGCAGTCCATATATACGCCAGCAACACCGCGCTCAACCCCCCGTGGATCAACTTGGACATCATCTCTTACCTCCGGAAGACTCTAGCTCAGTAGTCTACCACAACCTAAGCGTTTATGTGATTCACGTTCATCCGCGTTGATTCGCGGCCATTCATCGGCCGGTGCGGCGCGTGCATCGACAACCGCTGCGCGATGACGCGATAGACCGCCGGGTTGAACACCAACCCCACATGCGTACCCGTGACCTCGCAGTCGATGGCGGGATCACCCGTCACGCAGAAGCGCCAATCGACGATGCCATCGCCCTTCGTGTAAACAGCGGTCTGGGCCACTTTGGCGGGGAATTCGTTCTTGAGCGAGGCAACGAACTCGCAGGTGCAGTCCTCCGTGTAGCAGCCCGGCAGCACGCGCCCGGCCTGCTCGCGCAAAATACGGTTGCGGATGGCGTCGCTGGCCTTCAGCACCGTGGCGTGCGCCACCGGCCCGCGAAAGGGGGATCCCAGCGTGGTCACCGAGGCGATCATGTCGGGCCGCTGCCCGGCCACCGAGCGCGCGATAATGCCGCCCAGGCTGTGACCCACGAGGTGGACCTTCTGCCCGGTAGATGCGTAGGCGCGCTTGATGGTCTCGTTCAGGCGCTTGCGTATGAGCAGGTTGGGGCACTCCGCGTTCCAGCCGATGCCGGAGAAATACGAGCGGTAGCCGATGCTGCGCAGCCAGGAAAACAGGTCGCCTAAATAGGTGTCAGTACCTAAGAAACCTGGGATCAGGACCACGGCTTCGCCGTGACCATGCGGCACGCCCAGCCCGTAGAAAGTGGAAGAGAGTCTCAGTTGAACTAGTTCAAAGCCCACCAGGAGTTCTTGCCAAATCGAGATGTCCGCTTCCTGGCGCGCGTGGAGGGTATACCGGGGCCCCGTCGACATGCGTAGTCCAGTGTAACCGATTTGTGAGACGAGGTACAGATTTTTTTTGGCCCCTGGGGGTCTTACTAGTTTCAGAGGTTCCAGGCGTGGGAGGTAGCCGGGTGTAGGACACAAGTACTGGGGTCAAGGCCGGGAACGCCGCATTATCTCCCGGGGTCATCGATCCGGAAGGCGCGGGCGTTCCCGGCTTGCGCTGTCCAGGGTCTACTTGCGGCGTCCCCCGGCGTGCGCGTGCGCATGGGTGTGGACCGGCGGGGGGAGGAACGGCCGCAGAACCACATCCAGCAGCGACTTTTGGGCGTTGACGAAATTCTCAACACCCCGGCGAGCGAACTCTCCGACTGTGGTGGAGGGCTCGGCTTCCGGCCGCACGATCTCCTGCGCGGTCTTCATGGTCTGTTCGAGCTGCCGCTCTGCCAAGTCCAGCAGCTTCTTCTGGGAATCGACGAACTTGTCGATGCCTTCCTTGGCCAGATCGGTCACTTTCTTGCGTTCGGCCGGCTTGAGCGCCTTGTGAGCCTTGTCTGCCGGAGCCGTGACTTCGAGCACCAGGTCCAGGAATTTCTTCTGGGTGTGGACGAAGTTCTCCAACCCCTGGCGGGTCACCTCGGTCAAGCTCTTGCCCTCGTAGGCCTTTCCTTCTTTAATCGCCTCGACGATGGCTTGGCCCTGCTCATCAAACATGACCAGGAACTTCTTCTGCATGCCCACAAAGGTGTGTACGCCCTGGTTGATGGCATCGGTCAGGACGGCGGCCCTACCGGTCAGGCCCAGCCCGTCTTTCACGCCGTGCAGCACGAGGGCGTTCTCCTCGTCGGTGAGGTCCAGCAAGATTTTTTGCGCCGCGACAAAATTGGCCATCCCGTGGCCGGCGAGCTCGGCCATGCCGGTCAGCGGGCGCAGCGGCGAAAGGTTCACCCGCTCGCGCACGAAGGCCAGTGCCAGGGAATTTTGCTGCGCAACCAAATCCAACAGGATCTTCTGGGTGGCTACGAAGCTCTCCATGCCTTGCCGCACCCAGTTGGCCAGCGTCGCGGCCGGCGCGGGCACATGGGCGGGAGTGGTAGACTTTGTACTGTTCTCCATGATATGCTCCTTGTGAATGCTGCATTGCAGCATCCAAGTTCAGTATAGCCGGGCAGCCGGCCGTTGTCAAGGATATTTGGATTTTAAAATCTGGTTATGGACCAGGCTAAGGCAGTCATCAAAAAGTATGAAAACCGGCGCCTCTACGACACGGCTGCCAGCCGCTATGTCAATCTGGAGGACGTCGCCCACATGATCCGCGAGGGACGCGACGTCCAGGTGCTGGATGCGCGCACGGGCGAAGACCTCACGCGCGTCATCCTGACCCAGATCATCATGGAGGACGCCAAAGGCCACGAGTCGGGCCTACCGCTCGACCTGCTGCGCAAGCTGATCATGGCCTCCGACCGCGCCACGCACGACTTTCTGACGTGGTACCTGACCACGGTCACCGAAATGTATCAAAAAGCCCAAAGCGCCCTACGCGGCGGACCCCGCGATTTGGTGCGCAACCTGCTTAGTTCTTCCCCGCCGCCACCGCAGCAAGAACCGGCCGCGGAATTGGAGGAGTTGCGGCATCGCGTGCAGGAACTCGAAGAGCGCCTGGCCAGCGTCCCCGCCCAACCTGGCAAACCGCGCAAAAAGCAGGCCCGCGCAAATAAGGGTTGACAGAAGGCGTGCAGTCTGAAAGATTATTCAGACAAGGGGGTGTACGGCAATGGAGACTGTCCGGGACATGCTGAACCACAAACCGGCGGGGATTTTTTACCTGGCGCCGGAGGCCACCGTCTACGAGGCCGTGGCCATGATGGCGGACAAGGGAGTGGGGGCCTTGCTGGTAGTTGCCAATGGCAAACTGGCCGGCATCGTCTCCGAACGCGACTATGCCCGTAAGGTCATCCTGAAGGGCAAGCATTCGCACGATATACAGGTGCGGGAGATCATGACCAGTTCGGTGGTCACGGTCTCGCCCGACCACACCGTGGACGACTGCATGCGCGTCATCACCGCCCACCGCATTCGCCACCTGCCCGTGATGGAAGGCGACAACCTGGTGGGCATGATTTCGATCGGCGACGTGGTGAAGTCGATCATCGCGGCGCACGAGCACACCATCGATCAGTTGAGCGGCTACATCGAGGGGCGTTACCCGGCGTAGCCTGGTCGCCGCGGCAGTCTGAAGCTGGCGGTCTCATGCGCGCCCTTGCCGCGCCAACCACCTATAATAATCCGACCGCCGCGCCGCCTTCTCCGCGGCTTTCGCATTCCCCATCGAGTGCTGCGCGTTCGCCAGCGCCCGATACGCCTCCCCCAGCACGGCCGGCCCCTGCCGGGATGCCTCCAAAACGTCCACCGCCCTTTGCAGCACCGGCCGCGCCTGGGTATATGTCTGCTCGTACGTCAACGCCATCCCCAAGGCCGCCAAAGTCCTGCCTACCTGCGGACCCTGCGCGCCAAAAACGGCCTCCTTCATCTGCAATGCCGTGCGAAACTGATGCTCCGCGCCGGCCAGATCCCCGATGCCCATCAGCAGGTCCCCGTACGCCCCGTGCGCGTCCGCCGTGTCCGGGTGCGGCCGGTC